>Ga0209189_1001699_pt1 | contig 16242 bp, 7 predicted proteins | sample C_130820_EF_Meta_FD_187308 | JGI IMG/M metagenome (GOLD analysis project Ga0209189, IMG submission 187308) | Freshwater microbial communities from Lake Croche, Canada to study carbon cycling - C_130820_EF_MetaG (SPAdes) (version 3) | ecosystem: Environmental > Aquatic > Freshwater > Lake | place... | reverse complement strand
CCAACGTCCGTTATCGAATACACCGTGAACGTAAACGCATCTCCACCCACCTGAGAGATGGTGATTGAGTCGTAACGATAAGAGATGTAGGTTGGACTCTGCGGCAGGATTTGACTCATGCCACGGATGTATGTGGTGTCGTTTAGAAACGAAACTACATCATTATTCTCAACCTGTACTTTGGTAATTATTAGACTTGCCATTATTTACATTCTTCTTCAGTCGCGAAGGTACAAAATTCGTCGAGACTTTTGTACATTTTCGCATACTTCGAAGAAGCAAACCTATCGCGCCACTCCATCTTGACCCGCGCCCACTCTGGCCCGGTTCGTAAAGGCTGCGCCCGTTTCTCTTCCTTGGCGCCCGAAAAGATAAAATCGATGACCGATTTCTTGCTGGGACGCCCGCCTTCCTTGCGTTTGTTCTCTATCATCACTTTTACTTCCGAGAGCTTTTCGTGGTTCGCTTCTTCAAGCAATTCCACCATTTGACGAAGAGATACGCAAGAATCGAGCTTACCACGTGTTATTGTAACTTTTTCACGAATGACTGGATCGCTGTCAAGGAATTTGATATCAAACCCAAGTTCACGCATAGCGAAGGTAAGGGCGAGAATGTCGGCCTTGATTTGCGCCGTTCCCCGGTTGGGAACCGAGGGGTAGATGGCGTAGTGTAGGGCTGTGTGTTTGTCATCGTCTATCCATATTGATGTGCCGCTTATGGCGTAGTCACCATCGCCGCGATGCACCATAACCTGCGCGTCGGGGAACTTATCCTTTAGTTCGTTAATTAGTACTCTATATTCGCTTAATTCGTGCGGGGTGGGATCCGCTAATTTCAATTCAATCATAACTTCGTTTTGTTTTGCAAATATAATAGAAAACCCCAAGCCGTTGCCTGGGGTTGTCTACTTCATTAAATAAACACCTAAATCTAAAACTATTTTTATCACAAAACCGGGGCGAATTTACATCCACGAATTCGGTTGTGCAAAATTATTTTGTATTAATTAAGATTTATCATATATTTGCCCTGCAAGTTCGCGCACACCAAGTTGCAGTCGGGAGACGAGAACTTTGAGGGCGGGCTGATCACCGCCCTCTATGTTTTCAGAAGGTATACAAATAATAGTTGGGAGAACTTTTACTTTGAAGTCTTGCGCTTGCTCTGGGCCTTCTTGTAGTGGCCGTACAGAACAACCAAAGAAACGGTACAAGCAAGTAGTAGAGACGCGATGCGGAAGGCCCATTCGGCCTGCTCCTGCCATGAAACAACTGCGGCAAATGTTGTTAAAATAATTGAAGCCGCTCCGTCTACATACCCGTGTCCTGTCATATCCGTGTGATTGATATCATGTTGCATTGGTCTGACAAATATAGTTAATTACTTTGTTTCAATCCCGTATTCTTTACGTAAAATTTCTATCGCTTTCTCTCTTTTTTCGTATGCGAACTTGTACCGGGTATTCTCGTCCATGTCCTCCGTACTTTCCCCATCAAAAAGCTCTTCAACCTTTTCGGTAAACTCATCCTTCATTTCATCAATCGCATCCTGGCGATATCCTTTAAGAGCTTCAATCTTTTCCTCTTCGGTCATTCCCTCAATCTCTTTCTTGTTTTCGTCAATCAACTTTGCAGTTTTTGCATCCACAAGAATTTTGAGCGATGGTTCAAAATCTTCGCTAATTGGAACCTCCTGATCATCGGGGAGTGTTGTCCACGCCTTAGCATCAAACCTTGTGTATGTTTTGGGGAACCACTTCTCCTTGGTTAAGTTATAGTATGGACTATTCTCAACGTGATTTGTTCCGTCCTTCCAAACATTTTCGGGTATCAACGCCTTGAGTACCGGGTTCGATGGCTTAACGTATACAGGCTGACCAAAGTGGTCATAAGCCTTACCGCCGTTAGAGTCAAAGAAGATATCGGTGAAGAAGATGTCCGAAACAATGTTATCGATTACACCACTTCTCTTTTCTGCTTGGATTCCTTTCAGCGCCTCGTAATCCTTTTTCATGTTCTCCATTATAGCCGGAGACAAAGAGGTTTCCGCACCGTCAAGGAGCAGGATTTCTCCTGCCTCTAGGTATTTGGATTCGCCAATAGTGTACAACTTCTTGGCTGCTCTTTTCACAGGGGAGTATTCACTTCCTGAAATTTGAGCTGCAACAATTCCAACAGTTCTATTAAGCGTGATGTTCTTTCTGTCGTCCTTTGCAAAACGGACATCATTTGACACCTCGCCAAGAATTTTACCTATAGAGCCAGCACCGAATCCTAACAAGGAAAGTTTTATGTTGTGACCAAAGAACGTAACACTATTTGGTTCCGCTCCTTCAGCTTCCATTTCGGTCTTCTGCTTTGAGTCATCCGCAGATCCATAGAACTTGATTGGGGAATTCGGGTTTAAGGTGACTATTGAGTTACCTTCCTCGTCCTCATCCCAGTCAAACATAGAAGCGATAAGACCTGCCCACGCCATAGTTACAACAGCATTTTGCATAAGCCTTTTAATCTTATCTTCCCTAGTCATTGGGATTTCTACCCGCTTGTTGCCCTGGTATCTTATGTTCTTTCCGTATGCTATTTTAGTAACAGTTGGAAGTACAGGAAGAGACTTGTAGGCGTATTCTGCCGAAACCACATTCAATCGCATAAACGCAAACACGGCATTCATAGCCATCCTTGCTGCGGCAGTAGCCCAATTGTCCGTATCCTTGATTGCTTGCTTGCTAGTGAAAAAGTTGTACGCCAATGCACCAAAACGCGACTCTGGCTTCTGAAGGAACAACGCCTTCTTCGCTTGGTGAGCCATCTCATCTACAACTTGGTCAGGCATTGCCCTGTGTATCTTCTCACGAAGACGGCGTTTTGCCCATCCTTTCGGAAGCGATTCGCCCATATTTAATCTATCTTGAGCCTCCTGAGCAACTTCAGCCTTTAAGTCGTTTATCTTTTGTGGGTCTGTCTGTAGAATCTCATTTAGTTGCTGATTCTTTTGCTGTTTCCATAGTGGAGAGTTCTTCTTCAGAGGAGCGCCCGACGTTCTGTTAAGCATATCCACATACGTTTCGGCTTGGATGTATGTGTACATATCCTGAAGCATACCGCCCATCAAAATATCTTGGATGGACATTAATACCATACTGACCTCAGAAAATGCTGGCATAAACTTACGCTTTCTGAAACCAGCACCCATCCCGTGGCTTAGTGATTTGAAGATTGCTTGAGCAACGAAGTATGCCTTTCTTCCGCCCTTATTATTGGCAATGTCTTCAAAAATCTTTTCGTATTCTTTTTTAGTGAGGCGAACAACTGCTCCGTGAGATTTCTCTTCAGGTTTTTCAAGCAGAGTTGTTTCGCCGAAGCGTGACTCTGGGCGTTGCCATTTAGCAACAACGGTATCCCATCCCATTGTGGCTCCCTTTCTCTTCATATCACGAGCGTACTTCATAGCCCTTATCATACGAGCAGGGTTGTAAAGCGCTGTGAATACTCCGTGTTGAATTGATGAAACTATCGCACCCACACCGGACGCCATGATTGCGGTGTTAAATGGATCAGAGAGCGCGTTGATATACATCTGCTCTGAGAACCATTTTGCAACAAGTGCCGCCGTTGTCTCATCGTATTCGTTAAGAATGTCGTTGACGTAGCGGTTAATCTGTTGGTACAACTCTTCTCCGGGTTGGAGTTGTTGCATTCTATGGAAATAGTTCCTAAGGGTTGCGATATCCGATGCTGACATCCCCTTATGACCAAGTGTTTTAAGTAACGCTTCCTCAAACTGAGCGTCTGCTATCTGTCCCTTACTTATAGCCTTGATTATACCTTTCTTCATGCTATCGGCATCCTTGATACCCTGCATAATGTCATCAATTTTGGCCTTGTTACTCTTTAGTTTCTCATTAACCTTTTCGGCTATGATTGGTTCAATCTCAGCCTGTAGTTGGTTGGCATACGCCGGATCTACTCCAAGGTTTCTAACAAGTGACTCTGCAAGAGTTTCTATCTCTGCGGCTCGACCCGTGATGTGTTCTGCGGCAATACGGGCAATCTCTGCGTCCATCTCCTCCTTGGTAAGAGAAGCGGCAGCAGCTCTCTTTTCCACGCCACTAATGGGCATATCGAGGAGGTCAGAAACTAGCGCGTCAATTTCATTGTTGATTGCCATCTTAGTCGCGGCATCCAACTTATCATTCACGTTTACGTTTGCCTTGGCAATATCCTTTGCGCGAAGCACCAATGACTCAACCTGCGCCTTATTGTTTAGGATTGTCTTGAGTCTATCCTTTGCCTTGACCTTCTCGCCACGGCTCTTTGCTAAGACATACGCTACGTCATTCTGCAAGATAGTATCCGATAGCATCTTCAGAGCCTTGTCCTTGATGTCTGTTGTACCAGCAATACCTTCAAACGCCTTAGCCAATCGGTTGACAGCGCTTGCCTCTTTGTTCTTCTTAATCTCCGTGTCGAACGAAGCCATGTTGTCGTCAACAATCTGATCTACCGCAGCACGTTCTCCGGGCAGAGCATCCTTGAGTTGACCCCAAACTCTGTTCTTAATCATCTTCGCTGAGTACGCACCCTCTTGGATGTACGACCTGGCGATATCTATAACGTGTGGAGTTATCTCTGCTAGAATTGAGTTCGACAAAGCGAGTGGACCTGGCGCCCTCTTTTTTGCTAGAATATCGTTAATCGCCTTTTTACTCGCCGCCCTCTGATCCTTAAATCCTGTCTTCGCAGTTACCGTCGCCGTCTTCTTAACCTTTGGCATTGCTGAGGCAACAATTGCGTTTGCTTCCGCGTCGGTAATCTTTGCTATGTCACGCAGTTGGTTGATTGCTTCGCGAATGGTCATCCGCCCGGATGTGACTTGATTGAGGAACGATTCCCTTGTGGTATCCTCCTCCATTATGCGGTTCATCAACTGTTCAGGAGTTGCCCCCTCAGCAAGTGCGGAAAGTATCTTACCCCCAACTGTGCCTGACTTTTGAAGCGAATCAAGAACCTTGTTCCATTTACCCTTCTCGCCCTTAATAAAGAAATAGTTTTGGGCCTTGGTGAAAATACCCATGTACGCTTGTACTAATTGGTCGTTCTCCATAAGCTCGCCAAAAGGAGTGGCCTTCAACGCCGAAACAAGTCTTTCGAATATATCCTTTTCACCTGCCTCATAACGAGCCAATAGTTCCTGGAACTTAACTTCCAATATTTCATCCAAAGCCTTCATGCTAGTGGATTCTTGCTCCGAAACCTTAGCGCCAAGTTGCTGCTCTGCTCTTACGTTGTAACCACGCTGCTTGAGATCTTTAACGGCAGCCCCAAGACCTTCCATCATAAATGTGGCGAGGTCATTTTCTTTAGCCTTCTTGCCCTTGGGTTTTTCCTTTGGCTCACCAAATGGACTCTCGCCACTCAACCCGTCGACATTGATAGACTTGTTGGCAATGAGTTGTTCCAAACCTCCATTGTATAGCATATCCATGTACTGCTCAAAGGTTTTTTCCTCCGCAGCAGTAGCGCCTGGCATCTTTATAGTTACCTTACAAGGTTTGGCCATTAGAACAATTTTTTCTCAAGCAACAACATTTCGAATTTATCCCCCTTCACGCCTTCAAGCAGATTGAGTTTGTCGCTGTACTCCGCAACTGACTTGGTTTGAATCGCCCTGAACTGTTGCAAGAAATCAAACGTGCATAAGTCTGGTGCTTGAAACACCTTCATTGATGTTTCCTCGTACTTCTCATACAGTTCATACTCAATGTTGTATGCCTCCTCAATAACCTCAAGCAAATTCGAAAACTCGATGCGTGGCTTTGGGATTGTTGGAAGTGGTACGCTTATGTTCCAGTCAACAAGATACTTCTCAATCTTGCCAGCGTGAGTAAGTTCGTCCGCAGACTCAGCCGCGAAAAACTCAGCGGCCTTAAAGTAGCCTACATTCTGACACCAGTTACTGGCGGCACGGTAAAAGTAAAATGCATCTAGCTCGTCAAGGTGACGTGGGACCAGGAGGTCTACGATATTCTTTTCTAACTTATTGGGCTTCATGTCTTATTACGGGCAACCGTCGGTTTTTTCTGTTATCACACCTGCTGCTTGCAGTTGTTTGTTGATGTCGCGAATATTGTTGTAAATATACTTCAACTTAGGGTCAGAGTCCAAAATTTGATTGATAGCATCCCTTGCAGCGGTCTTCTCAGCACGAGTTCCATCCTTGATTTTGTAGTAATTGTCAACGATGTTTGAGATGGCTGCTTTAACTCCTGTAGGCTTCTTAGCGGTTACCTTAGGTGATGCGCCAAAATATTCCTGCAAGATTTCGTCAAACTGTTCCTTTTGACTCTTGTTCAAGTTCTTGTACCAATCCTTGCTACCAACAATGTCGTCTACTGCTTTCTGTGGATCTGTGCCGGAGGCTATCGCTTGTTCGATTGCGTCCCCAGCATCCTCCATCGATTGACGTGTTTCATCGCTTGTGCGTTCGATGTCTGCTGAGAACTGACCCTTTGGCATCTCCTTAATATCTTCCGGGTAAACAACCGCATTCTCATCAAGCACGGCTATCTCGGTTCCATATTGATTGTCCTGATCTATTATAGCATCATACCCAAGTTCCTGTGCCGCTTCGCCAAAGTATTTGCCTTCCTCAATGTCAGAACTTGAATACTTATCGATATAACCATTCTTATCATATTCGGCTTGCAAGTCCTCATCGAAGAATCTCCACTCCCCGTTTACAAGCTCGGCTTCATCTTTAAGAATTTGGGGGAGCATTGCCTTGTTATACAACTCAGCAGCTTTCTCATTAACAGCCTTAAACTCCTTGCTGTTTGTATATACAGGGTTTTTGAGACTAAGGCTTACCTCAGTCACGTTCTGTCCACCAAACTCATCGGTAGCAGCCTGGCGGCTTGTGGCAAAATAGATTGCCTTGCCCCACTGCGGAGCCATGTTTGGCTTCAATCTTCCCTCACGCTTCTTAGATGATGCGTGGAAGAAGGTTGTTTGACCGTCGATTTCTGTTAATGGCTGACCTTCGGGGCCTGATCTGTCGATGTCTACTGAGGCTTGGCCAATGTTTTTACCTTGGGTGAAATCAATAACCGGAACTGATTTTATTCCAAGTTCTTGTGCAGCTACGGCACGATGCCTTCCATCTGTGCTTGATGTTTTTGACTTGTCATTTGAATATATAGCAAGTGGATCTAATTTGCCTCCATTTAATATCTGCTCTTTAAGAGTATCGATATTGTCACGCGCTTCATCATCTATATCCAATGGCTTTGAACGACTCAGAAATTCCTTTGGAGTCATTTCAGTCATCACGCCTCCTCGCTCTTTATAATCCTCGTCACCATACCATTTTCCTTTATCTTCCAATGGATATTTCTTCGACTTCAAATCTGATCTGTCGATATCTACTGAGGCTTGGCCCTTGATTTTGGAAGGTGGAAGTTTAGCTCCTTTGCCTTTGTATTCATCAGTTACATACCCGGTATAAATCGATAACGATATTGAACTATATGGATTAATTACATTTTTTTGGTATCCATTTTTATTCAGCCATTCAGAAACCTTGAGTCTATCGCTTATGTTTGACTTTTTACCTATATCTGTTTTATTGGCCTTGTTATAAATCTCATATCCATCGCTATCGGCATACCCCATATCTGGAAACAACTTGTTTACATCATGAGCTTGAGTTAAAAGAAACGGGCTGCCAACAGACATAAACTTGGAATTGAATTGTCTGTGTTTCACGCCCTTTTGTGTATGCTCTATTTGTTCTTCTATAGATACAAATGGGTTGTAATAAAAACCAGAGAATGTTTTGTTTGCAAAAACTTTTCCTTTCTCCGGAACCAACCTTTCCTTTTTGATTGCAGGCAAAAATCTTTCATCAGCAAACAATTTCCAAAAGTCCTCCATGTGATGCCCCGCATCGGCAAGAGCCTTTTTTAATTCTCTATTCTTTCCTCTCCCAGACATCTTGGGATTTGCCGCAAGTATTTCCCCGTTAATCTTACTTCTCAAACCAAATGATACTTCTTTAGACGATAAGAAGTCAGCTATCTTCATTCTTCCGATATGTGTATCAAATAAGTTTGATTGAATCATTTCAATCAGTTTGTTCCTTGCCTTATTATCTGTTTTACCATCCTCTGTTTTCGTGGTTATCACAACATCTCTAATAGCATTAGAGAGTTGTTCTTTTGCAGCAGCAACCCCACCTTCATACGTTCCTTCAGTCAATGCTTTGTCTATGCCCTCCATAATGTATTCGCCGGCATACCACTCACCAAGCATTGCTTCTCCGTTTTGTGATACGACAAATACTGCAACGGGCTTCCCTTTATGTTGTGGGGTTTTCTGATCTCTCATTTCTGCAATTCCTTTTGCCATAGAATTGAGAGTTGATATCTTTTGATTTTCACTTGCTGCAAAACCTACATTCTCATCGACGTTTTTCTTAATAAACGTGTAATCCAATCCGCCTTGGATGGTGTATTTCTTTCCATTTATAGTTACAACACCAACCTTAGTTCCGTCGCTATTCACAAATACCGCAGCACCACCACTTTCAGATAATACATCTTCCATAGTGCGAGGTTTTGAGTATTTCATTGGAACACCTTTTGCTTTAAATGGCTTGGTATCAAAGCCTTCAATCCTTGAATCAGCAATGGACGCTTGACCAATACTTGGAGTACCCAAAATCTGAGAGCCAGGAACAATTAACTCCTGCGCCTCCTCATCTGTTATACTTAAACTTGGCGGGGGAGAAAACTGTTTTACATTCTCCTTCCCAACCACATCACTAATAGTACCGCCTTGCGTTAGTGCTGTAGACAGTTTATTTGCAAAATCACGGAATTGTTGAGTGGATGCGTTTGCATTAATGGTAGGAAGTCTGAGTGCCTTAGCAATTTTGTTAAGGAACTCAATCATATTATCCTTGAATGACTTGTCAACCTTGTTGAGGTCAATCATTCCCGACGCAATACGTGCAAGCACCTCAACGATAGTTTCATCCTCTATCGTTTCAGCACCACGCTTTTGGTACTCCTTCACCGCCTCTACCTGACGAATAGCACGGGCAATAGCAGGGTTGCGTTTTGCTTCCGCTCTCAGACCGTCGATAACCTTCTTGTAGAGTTCTGGGTTGGTATTGCGGATGATATTTATCACCGGATGAATACCTTCGTGGTATGCCAACACGCTGCCTTGTCGCTTCAGGGCATCGCGGTTGAGGTAAATCACACCGCTGTCCTTGTCTGCGAGGAACAGTCCCTGCACAGAGCCTTCGATGTTACGCTCTTGACCAAGTCTTTGAGCCTCTACATCGTCGATTATCTGAACGTCAATACCTGCCTCCTTATGGAACCTAGCGATATCCTCTGCCGCTTTTGCTTCCTGTGGATTGAACATTCTACCCACACGCTCTTTAAAACTAGGTTTAGTTGGCTTTGGCGCAGTTTCAGGAGTAGCTTTCGTGGTTGGCAGTAGTGGAGTAATCAGCTTATCATACTTATCATAGATTTCATTGTACTTGGCTAAATCTTTAGGAGTCATAAGACTCTTGTCAATCTTGCCATTTACTTTATAACTTTCTATGTTGGGTATAGATTTGGCCAACTCCGCTTGTTCTTCAGTTCTTAATGTTTCTACTTTTTGTATGTTAGTTCCCGTATCAGAAACAGGAGCAGCCCCTGTAGTTGGACTTACTTCTTCTTGTGTTTGAAGTACTCCACCTGTTGGAGTCGTTTCTTCGCTTGTGCCTTCGACAGGTTGGGTTGTGACAGGTTCTTGCCCTTTTCCGACTTCACCTGATACCCCTTGGATGTTTTCTTGATCATTGGTTTGAATTTTTGTCTCGGCAGTACCTTCAAGTGTGCGAATGTCCTGCTCAAGTTGTTTTTGAACATTTGAAATCTGTTGACGAGTCATCATCCGATTTGGATTTGACTTCATATCCGTCAATTCTTTGTATTTCTTATACAGATAGTTTGATGCAGCCTGTTTTACGGACTGAGCCACAGGCAACCCCTGTTCCATCCTTTCTACCGCAAACGGAACCACAGGTTTCATGTCACCAAGGAAAGTGTCAATTTCGCTTATACCCTTATCCTCACGCTTCTTTTGAAGTGCTATAATTTCCTGATCGCGCTCATCCTCTTGAACCGGGAACTCTTCGCCTTGAATTGATTTGTTAAACTCATCCTCAATCTCTTTTACTTTGGACTGCTTTGACTCGTCCATAGCTCTTTGAGTCTGCATTGAGAACTTTTCATTCAGATTGTCCTGAATTGATTGAATCTTGGCTTGCTTCGCTTTATCCTTGGCTTCTTGAGTTTGAGCGGAAAACATTTCGTTTACCTCATTTTCAAGTTGCTTTATCTGCTCATTCTTAGCCTCATCCTCCATGTTAATCTTCTTCATCTCAGCTTGCTCCTTCTTCATGACGGCTGCTTGCTGGGCTAATGCGAACGCATGGTTTTGTTCTTCACGACTCATGACGTTCCATCCGCTGTGAGAACTTAGGGCATTGAAAATTGATGTGGCGTCTTTAAAGTCTTTCAAATCCCCTTCGCCACCTATCTTATCAGAGGCCGTACCTTTTCGTTCTTCTTGCGGTTGTCTTTCGACCATTTCACGCATGGTCTCCTCTTGAATGGGACTCTTTGCGGTTGGGCGAGAAAAAACAGACATACCACCTCCGGCTATGAAACCTCCAAGGATTGCGTCGGTATAACTTTCTGGATTAAACGTATCATTAAAATATTGACGTTTACCCATAGCATTCAATGCTTGTTTGCCAACGTCTTCCCCTACTTGTCCAAGGAATTCTTCACCCGCTTCTTTGGTAGCTGTTTTAGCATATGAAAGACTTGATTCAGGAAGTGCCTTGAGCGTGTTCTTCAATGCTAGTTTTGCGGCTTCTTTTACCGGAAGCCCCTTGCCCACGCCTGATGCAACGGCTTGCATTACGCTCTTACGGAATGCGCTAGGCTCAAAGTATTTTACATCGGGGATGATTGATTCAATAAGCGCTGTCTGCGCGGCAAGGAAAGTACCCGCTGCTGCCGCTTGTTGTGGCGACATACCCGCATCTAATGCCTCTTGGTAGTAATCTGCTTCGCTTGTCAAGAACGCGGTTCCAAATGTGGCTGCCGACTGACCAAGTGATGTTGCGCCTCCTAAACTACCTCCTGCTGCAAATAATGCCGCTGACCCGATTGCGTTACCACCAACCACTGCGAGTCGGGCGGTAAAGGGAAGGTCGGACATTTTTTTGCCCTTAGGCAGTGGAGCGCCGAATTCACGATCCAGGTCAGACTTTTGACCCGATATCATATCGTACATTTGGTCGGACCAGTCATAGTCTGTATCCCCAATTAAATCACCAAACACTTTAGGAACTTGACCTATGCTCAATACGCCATTTGCCACAGCGCCTCCGATTCCCTTGAAAAATTCAATCGTCTTACCGTCTCCTGCTTGAAGGGCTTCAAATCGGCGCAACTTAGCCTCCTCATCCACCATTTCCTTACCTGCAATCTTCCCGTATTGCAGTTTGTTTTGTTGATATACGGAAGATGTCCCTATTAAAGAGTCTCTCTTCTTTTCGTATTGACCATACAGGTTATTTAATTCAGCCTTTTGCTCATCTGTTACCGCTACCTTCTGAAGGTTATCGATATCATTTGATAACTGAGACAATTCTTGTTCTTTGGCATCATAGAAAGCTCCAACGGCTTCCGCTTCAACTTGCCTGAGAAACTCTTCATCCTGTGCGCTTCTATCTGCTTTAGGTTTTGCTTTTAATGAATTATACTTCTCTTTGTAAGTATCACTCTTTTCAGAGCGAACAAGTTCTAGGTAATCTAAATAACCTTTGGTAATGTCCGATGCATACTCATTAGCTTCACCTCGCGTAGGCATTTTATAGACATCCTTGTCACCAATGACAGAATTAAAAATAGCCTTACTTTCCCGCGAACTCTTTGCAACAACTATAGGATCAGCAAATTTAGGCGCCTTAATTTCCTCAGGTTTTTCTTGTATATCAACCTCAAAATATTTTGACGTAGGAATCTTAGCCTTCTTTTCAGCGGTTCGTTTTTCCTCTTCTTGTTGTAAGCCCGTCTTTAAAGGGATCTGAGTCTGGCTTGCTGAGTTAGTTATCTTCTCAGTTATTTTCTGCCCAAAACTCGGCGCAGAAGGCTTTCCAGGCTGCTCTGAACCTTGCGTAGTACCCCCTTTTTTTTTTGAAGGGTCAAAATAAGCCGAATAAAATGCATTCGCATCCAAGTCAGTCAACTTATTTTCCACCATAAACTGATGGATTTGGGCAGCCTTTTGTGGGTTCGAATATGCTTTAACGAAAGAAACCTCATCCATGTCGGTGAGGTTATTTTCTTTCATGAACTTATAGATAGGGTTACTGTCCATTAAATTTTCCTGTTGTTGGTACGCCTGTAAATGTAGTTGTAGTTGATCCTGTAGCCGTTCCGCTATTTCTTGTTTGGAACTCCTTGCGGATGTCCATGCCATTCAATTGAGATGTGAATAGAGCTGCGTTTTCATCGTAGTCTATCCAATCTTGCCTATCAATTTTGCCTTTTTTATTATCCCATATATTTCCATAAACAGCAACCTTTCCGTTGTTATCTAAGTGATAAGAAATAGGCTGGAATTCAAATGTTACTCCTGCCTTATGAACTGAAATCGGAGGTGGCTGATCGTTTGTGCTTGTTCGGGTTACTGAAATCGTATTTGTGCTTACTCCCTGTGAGAAGTTTGGTTGTGGCAATTTCTCAGCCTCTATAGACAACTTATCATTCCAATTACCCGTGCCATAGCCGCCTTTAAATTGGTCACTAGTCCTTGGTTGTGGAGGTGGTTGAACGTCAATCTTTGCAGGATAGCGCTTTTGTCCTTCTTCTGATACACGCTCGGCAAATGCGAACTCATCCTCATTTGGCTTTCTCAAAGACTCAAACTTCTCCCTTCCTGCCGGGTCGTTAGTGATATAATCCACAACAAAAGCCTTGTGAGCGTCTTGATTTCGTGATGTTATTTTCTTACGACCAGAGTCCTTAACCTCTTCCTTTGGAATGGTGTCATCAATGAACTCAAGCATCGAATAGTTTATCTTGAAAGGATTGCTTTCGGTACGCATCTTTGCTCTATCTTCTGGACTGAGCTTAGGGTCTGCGTATGTCTTTAACCAATCCGTGGCGTGATCCTTATTGTATTGGTTTGTCTTATCTTGATTAAGGATATTAAAGGACTGGTTATAGTAAGTCTCATTATCCTTAGCGAATGAAGCCGCCTTTGCTACCTTGTTTTCAAGCTCTTTCATCTTGCGAGATAGGTTGGCGTCTAGTTGAGATGGGTCCAAACCCTGCGCCTTGAGATCAATAACAAAGTCATTGTACTCATTAAGAGCCTTATTCACATACTCAGAGTCGGCTTGCCATACATCGGGCATATCGCCAAGCAATGCATTCCACGTAGCGTTTTGTCTTTTTGCTTCCTCTTCTTTTTTACGCTGCTGTTCTACAACATCCCTTTGAATGTTGTACATCGTATTATAAAAACCAGAGGTATCAAGCACTGTAGCTTCGCCCGTGCCTTGCCCCTGAGATACTCTTCCTTGGCTTGCTACTTCCATTATTATGGTCTTTGTTGAAAATTAAGAGCGTTCAAAAAATTTTGCCAATCATTACTATACATTTGCTGACCGACTTGTTGTCCTATATTCATATAAGGACTTTTATATGGAGACGCAGGAGGTTTCATGTAATTCCATCCCCCGCTATTGTTCATTCCTGTTATAGCCGCTGGATCAAAAGCTGCGGGAGTCGTAAATCCAACAGGTGATCTAAGACTAGTTGGCGACAAGTCCTCTTGACCTGTTAAACTGATTGAACCATTTTTAAGCTGCTCCAAAGGAGTTGCAGGTGAACTTGCTTTTTTAGTAAGCATATTTTGACCTGCATCAGTGCTTAAAAAAGAACCTGCCGCTTGTCCAACCCCCATCAATCCACCTAAAGTATTCTGCATTCCGGCTCCGCGCATTGCTGCTGCTGCCTGTGCTTTCTCATACCAATTCTGCTGCTGGTCTGCACGTTGCTTTTCTTGATATGAAGCCATGCCTCCAAGGGCTGCCTTCAATCGTTCTTGCATATCGTCGTATCTCTGACCCGCTTGAATTCCTGTCTTCTGCTGCTGTTCCATGCCCTTCTCTCCGAGATTTGTCATCACTCCAAGCAAATCTTGTGATGATGTAGCCGCGCGAGTGGCTCCTCCAAGTGCTTTAGCCTGTTGAAGATCCATAGCATTTTGCATGGACTTTTGATATGGCATTTCAGAACCGGCTTGTCTTTGAGCCAATGCAAGCGCCTGTTGAGCAGCTTCTGGAATCTCGTAATTAACACGAGCGCCAAGATTCTTCTGCATCTCTTTTCCCTCCTTGGATTGCTTGATGCCCTGAATCATCTGAAAAGCCGCTGGGCCTAACTGAATTAGCATTGATAAAGTTAACGGATCCATAGTCGCAAATTTAAGATAAAACTCCAGTTATTCCAACAGTTGATAATATTGAACCTTCGCCATCCAAAGACGGGTCGTAAGTCAAGTCGTGAGTCAAGGCGTAAGCTCTTATGTCCTCGCCATTTAGCATGGCGATATCTGACTTGTACCAAAATCCTGTAACTCCATCATTGTTAGGGCCTCCGGTAGACAAAATGATTTCCGTCACATCCAACAGGTCATCATAGTTTGATGAAATCACCTTACCAATGAAATTGGTATTGCCTTGTACAATAATGATGTTTGTCTGTGAATCTTGAAGCGTGTGATAATCTCCAGGAATCGTCCATCCATTTGTTACACCGGGATTGTATATAGACAATGTTGTTGTTCCTGTCGAATAAAATTGTGGATCGTATAGATTTTTTCTATAGTATCCCTTCGAGTATCCTTCGTAAACGTTTACAATAGTAGACGGTACTTGAGTATACATACCCTTGGGATAACTTTGATTAGGGCTAGAAGAAGCCGTTACAGAGAAAGTTTTGTTTGCGCGTTGAGTGAAGTCCTGGTAACGCTTGAGGTACATCGGGTTTTCATTTGATACAAACGATATCTTCTGAATGAAGTTTTCCCCGTGGAAGTAAATAGAACTCTGTTGGTTGTGCAGGTAGAAATTATTTGTCTCGTTCCATCCAACAAGTGCTTGCCCGAAGTGAGCGAACTGACTAAACGAGTAGTCGTATGTTGAGCGCCATCTCAGATTCACGTAATCAAACACAACATGTTCGTATTCTACGTTGTAATCAGAATACCATGTCATTGCCACACCCGTGGTGGTTGGTCCAGTATCTTGTACTTGAATGTAAGTGTAATCTGTTACAGAATCATAAATCGCTTTGGTCACGTCTCCATATGTAACTTGACCATTCTCTTCGTATATGCGAATTTTTATATTTATGATTTCGGTTACGTCGCCCGGTATCTTCCACATCCTAGCATCGTATGGATCGGGGCGACCAATTTCATATGCAGTTTCTCCAACTCCAGTAAGACCTCCAAAACGGAAGGCAAATCCAACTTCTCCCATAGTTTCGTTTACATATGTACGAACAATAGCTAGTGGATCGGCGTTGTATTTCTTGGCTAGTTGCTTGGTCTTGGTTCTGAACTTAAAGTCCTTTCCGCTATCGGGATCAACCTCGCTTACAACAGACTGACCGTTGCTTTGCGATAAAACAAATACTGCCGAATTATTATCGAAATATATCGTTGAACCATCAGGCAATAAGGCTGTTGCTCCCGCATTAGAGCATCCGTACAGACTGCGATAGTCAAACCAAGACGCAAATGTTCTGTTTGATACACGAACGGTTGAGTCCGAGCCTACCTCGTTAGGGTAGAATTGAATGTATATGGAGTTCTCTTTCTTGGGTTGAAGACATTTGAGTGTCTTACCTTCTCGACCCGACATATATGCTCTCACAACACCTCCGTACAACGAGTTCATCTCTTCGATGTTATCATTAGCAAGAGAGAATGAAGACAGGCCGTTTATCTGTGTTCCTACGATGTAAGAATCAGAGTGAATAGCTACCGCCTTTCGATGAGACATCTTAGCGTTTTGGTCTTCTATACGGAATCTTCCAGTCTCATGAACATCGCTTGACCAATAGTCTGAATAGTTTGGGTCTTC
>Ga0209189_1001696_pt1 | contig 16252 bp, 15 predicted proteins | sample C_130820_EF_Meta_FD_187308 | JGI IMG/M metagenome (GOLD analysis project Ga0209189, IMG submission 187308) | Freshwater microbial communities from Lake Croche, Canada to study carbon cycling - C_130820_EF_MetaG (SPAdes) (version 3) | ecosystem: Environmental > Aquatic > Freshwater > Lake... | reverse complement strand
AGCCGATGAGGCCCACGCCATAGCCCATCAGCGCAACGGTGGTCTGTTGCACGTCGTGCGCATTGAAGGCGCCATAGTGGTACAGCACTGCTACCAAGGCAGGCGAAAACACCAACAAGGCCACGCCACAAGGCAAGGCCAGCACCAGTACCAAACGCAAGCCCCAATCGAGCATGTTCGAGAATTCTTGGTTGTCATTGGCCGCTTTGGCGGCGGAGAGTTGCGGCATCAACACCACACCCAAGGCGACGCCCAACATGGCGGTGGGAAATTCCATCAAGCGGTCGGCATAACTCAACCAACTCACGCTACCAGGGGTCAAGTGTGAGGCGATTTGGGTATTGATGAGCAAAGAAATTTGCGCCACGCTCACGCCGAGTAATGCAGGCGCCATTAGTTGCAAGATGCGTTGCGGCCCCTCGCTCTTCCAAGCTTGGCGCAGTGAAGTCCAACCCAGACCAACGCGGGGCAAGAGATTTAATTTGCGCAATGCCCACCACTGAGCGGTCAATTGCGCCACACCACCGAGCATCACACCTCCCGCCATGGCGTAGATGGGCTCGATCCCCAAACGTCCAAACAACGGAGCGCCCCACAAGGCCGCACCGATCATGCAAACGTTCAGTAACACGGGCGTAGCCGCTGGCACAGCAAAGCGCTTCCAAGTGTTCAAAACTCCTGCACCTAAAGCCACCAAAGACATCAAGGCGATATAGGGAAACATCCAGCGCGTCATCACGACTGCTGCTTCAAATCCTTGCGGTGTTTGCTGTAGACCGCTTGCCATTGCCCAGACCAACCATGGTGCGCCCAACACGCCTGCAACGCTGGCCACAAACAAGGCCCAAGCTAACACTGTCGTGACTTGGTGAATCAAGACGTGCGTGGCTTCGTCCCCCGCCTGCTGGCGGCTGGCAGCTAAAACGGGGACAAAGGCTTGGCTGAAAGCGCCTTCGGCAAACAAGCGCCTAAACAAATTTGGGATGCGAAACGCCACATTGAAGGCGTCGGTCAGCGCGCTGGCGCCAAATGTCGATGCAATTAGCAGTTCCCGCACCAAACCGGTGATGCGTGACACCAAGGTCAGGCTAGAGACTATTGAGGCGGATTTGAACAAGGACACGGCTACAAGTGTAGCCAGACGGCGTTTCCCGCTACAATCGCTGGCTTTGCTGACAACATCCACAGACACTTAAGGAACCCAAACCATGGCATCTGCTAAGCCAAAGAAAAAGAACCCTCGCCTTGCGTCGGGCCGTAAACGCGTCCGTCAGGACGAAAAAATCAACGCAGCCAACACTTCGTTGCGCTCGAAGTACCGCACTGCGGTCAAGAACGTCGAAAAAGCTGTCTTGGCTGGTGACAAAACCAAAGCTGCCGAATTGTTCGGCAAGATGCAAACCGTTGTCGACACTGTCGCTGACAAAGGCATCTTCCACAAAAACAAAGCCGCTCGTGACAAGAGCCGCCTCGCAACCAAGGTCAAGGCCTTGGCACTCGCTGCCTAATTATTAGGCAACCCGCCCAGCCTGATTTTTCAGGCTGCCGTTTGTAACGGGTGCGCTGTCAGCAAAGCAAAAAAGCAAAAACCCGCCTCGGCGGGTTTTTTGTTGGGCGTATACAACTACTCGGAGTTATAGGACTACAAAAGAATTTATGAAGTCCCAGCCTTCTTGGGCGGATCCGGCAACAAACACGCCTCCAAAATCTGCAAATCATTGTCTTTGGCGAAATTCATCACAAAATCCCAGGCCATCGGCTCTTCGTCGCGCAAGTCTATGTGGACGATGACGCATTTATTGCCGTCTAAGGAATTAGGAACGCACCAAGGTGAATAGCTGATGTAGCTGTCTGGCGTTGCGCCACCCGGGCGAAATTGGCTCATCACACCGGCCAAACGCTCCGCCCAGTCACTTGGCCGAAAGGTTCGGCCCTCGTGGGTGAGTCCTAAGATGAAGACTTCTTTGGTGTGATCAGAAACCATCGGGTAGAGGTTGGTATGAGGGGCAGCGCTTCGAGGATCGCTCGAATTTCTTAAGCTGAAACATTCTATCTTGTAGAAGACCCGCGATTAGCACAAACCCTAATACCGCCGAGATTTTCAGGCGCAGATGCCCCTAAAATCGCACCTCAACGGCTCAACATTCGTTGGGTCGTTTCTATTTTGGAGTCGCCATGATCACGCCTGCATCGCCCCACACCATGAACACCTACGGACGTTTGCCCGTGGCCTTGTCGCATGGCAAAGGCATGCGCGTCTGGGATACCAACGGCAAGTGCTACCTTGACGGCTTGGCGGGTATCGCCGTCAACACCTTGGGACACGCCCACCCCAAGCTCACGCCCGCCTTGCAAGACCAGATCGGCAAGATGATCCACAGTTGCAACTACTACCACATACCCAACCAAGAAGCCTTGGCGGCCAAGTTGGTGGAGTTGTCTGGTTTGACCAATGTGTTCTTTTGCTCCACCGGCTTAGAAGCCAACGAAGCAGCGTTGAAATTAGCGCGCAAGTTTGGCCACAGCAAAGGCATTGAGAAGCCTGAAATTGTGGTTTATGAAAAGTCTTTCCATGGCCGCTCGCTTGCCACCTTGGCAGCAACGGGTAACGAAAAAATCAAAGAGGGCTTTGGGCCCATGATGGAGGGCTTTATCCGCGTGCCCATCAACGACATCGAGTCACTCAAAAAAGCTACGGTAGGTAACCCCAATGTAGTGGCAGTATTTATGGAGGCCATACAAGGCGAAGGCGGCGTACAACCTATGCATATTGAATATATGCAAGTTGTTCGCCAACTGTGCGATGAACACGACTGGTTGATGATGGTCGACGAAGTGCAATGCGGCATGGGGCGCACCGGTAAATGGTTCGCCCACCAATGGGCGGGCATCTTGCCTGACGTCATGCCTTTGGCTAAGGGCTTGGGGTCTGGCGTTCCGGTGGGCGCAGTAGTGGCTGGCCCCAAAGCCGCGAATATTTTTCAACCTGGAAACCACGGCACTACCTTTGGTGGCAATCCGCTGGCCATGCGCGCGGGCGTTGAGACGATCCGCATCATGGAAGAAGATGGCTTGCTAGAAAACGCCATAGAGGTTGGCAACCATTTACGTTCTGCGCTGGAGAGCAATCTATTGCATCTCCAAGGTGTGAAAGAGATTCGCGGACAAGGCCTGATGCTGGGTATTGAGCTTGAAAAACCCTGTGGCGTGATCATGAACCGCGCGGTTGAAGCCGGTTTGCTTTTAAGCGTGACTGCCGATACCGTGATTCGCTTGGTTCCACCGCTGATCATCACAAAGCCAGAGGCCGATGAAATTGTGTCGATCTTGGTGCCTTTAATCAGAAGCTTTTTGGCAGAACACGCGTGAAACACTTTTTGCAATTCGCCGACCTCTCGGCAGATGAACTCGCCTATGTTTTCACCCGCGCGTCTGTGATCAAACGCAAGTTCAAAGCTTACGAAAAACACCACACACTGGCTGATCGCACGTTGGCCATGATTTTCGAAAAGGCTTCGACACGCACGCGTGTGAGTTTTGAAGCAGGCATGTACCAAATGGGCGGCGCTGTTGTGCATTTAACAACAGGCGACAGCCAACTCGGTCGCGCCGAGCCCATCGAAGACAGCGCCAGAGTGATCAGCCGCATGGTCGATTTGGTGATGATTCGCACCTTCGGCCAAGACAAGATCAATTGCTTTGCCGCCAATTCGCGCGTACCTGTGATCAACGGTTTAACCAACGAGTTTCACCCTTGCCAAATATTGGCTGACTTGTTCACTTACATCGAACACCGTGGCGATACGCAACATCCACTTCAGTGTTTGCATGGCAAGGTCATCGCCTGGGTGGGTGACGGCAACAACATGGCCAACACTTGGCTGCAAGCGGCAGACTTGCTGGGTTTTACCGTGCACCTCAGTACGCCTAGTGGTTATGAAGTTGACCCCGCCATCGCTGGGTTGCGTTCGCGCGATTGCTACAAAGTATTCAAAGATCCCATGCAAGCCTGCGAAGGTGCAGACTTGGTCACCACCGACGTGTGGACCAGCATGGGCTTTGAAGCAGAAAACGCAGTCCGCCAAGAAGCCTTTGCTGATTGGTGCGTCGACGCTGAAATGATGGCGCAGGCTAAACCGAATGCATTATTCATGCATTGCTTGCCTGCTCACCGCGGTGAAGAAGTGGCTGCCGATGTGATTGATGGGCCTCAGTCTGTTGTTTGGGACGAGGCTGAAAACCGGATGCATGTGCAAAAAGCGTTGATGGAGTTTTTGTTGCTAGGCAAACAATAAGCGTTTTAGTAAATCGCAAAATATTGTTTTTTCACTGGCGCTCGTAGCCATACAACCACGGCATATCCATAAGTCGTTCACCCAAGGTGCGCAAACCCACATCTCGTGCCCACTGCATAGGGCCGGTGACGTGGAATATTTCTCCGTTTCGAATGGCACGCGCTTGGACTCGCGCGTTGCGCTGCCAACGTGCATGCGCAAACGCTGCAAAACGTTGCCCCACATCTTGATTAGCCAGAGCAGTCCATTGGTGTCCTAACTCCGCTGCATCTTCTATTGCCATGCCTGCTCCCTGGGCCAAATAAGGTCGCATGGGGTGCGCCGCATCTCCTACCAAAGCAACAGAACCTTGCGCATGTTGTGCGGCGCTTTGCATGGGTGGGCGATCGCATAAAGGCCACAAGCGCCAGTTGCTGCAAGCTGCTATTAAGGATTGCAAATATGCGCAAGTACCCTTTAAGGCGCTTTGTAAATCGGCACGGGTGTCAAGCGGTGTTTTAGATAAATTCCAATCTTGAAGTTCTTGTGAAGAAATGCCCTGCAACTGCCCCTCAGTGAGGCACACCACGTTGAGCCACTCGCCTCCTCGCACGGGGTACTGGACCACGTGCACATTAGGTCCCATCCACACCGACACATCTTGGGTTCGCAAATGCGCTGGTAAGTCAGCTTGCGCCACTAAAGCGCGATAAGCCAAGTGGCCTGTCATGCGTGGCGGGCCATCGCCCAAAAGCTGTTGTCGCAAATTACTCCAAACGCCATCGGCAATCACATAGGCCTCTGTAGTTTTGTGCAAATCCGTTGGTAATTCATGCACAGGCGAATCGCATTGCACATCAACACCTAGGGCTTGCACTTTTTCAAGCAATACATTTTGTAAATCTGCACGGTGGATGGTGATGTAAGGCGCCCCGTATCGCGCTGCCATATTTGACAAAGGCAAAGTAGCTAGTATCTCGCCTGACTTTGCGTTGCGCGCGTATAAATTGCCAGGGTAAAAAGCCACCTTTTGAATAGCAGGCAGCAAACCCCATGCATTCAAAATGCGTGTGACATTGGGACCGAGTTGCACGCCAGCACCGACCTCAGTTAATGCTGGCGCGCGTTCCAAAATTTGCACAAATGCATCCGCGCGCGCCAATGCAAGTCCGCTTGCAAGCCCTGCGATGCCGCCACCAACAATCAAAACTCTTTCTGACATGGTTGACATTGTGCATGGCGGTTTTATTGCGCTTAGGCAATGACTTTATGATGCAATCTTTCAACTTACCAACTTGGTGATCCATGAAACGCAGAACCCTTCTTCAGGCCACAGCCGCTTTGGCACCATCATTAGCAACGCAGTGGGCTCTGGCGCAAGATAAATACCCCAGCAAGCCCATCACATGGGTCTGCCCATACGCGGCAGGTGGTAACGCAGACAGCCGCTCACGCCAAGTCGCCAAAGCGATGAGCTCGATATTGGGGCAATCCATCATCATCGATAACAAAGCAGGTGCTGGCGGCAATATCGGTACCGAAATGATTGCGCGCGGAAAGCCTGATGGTTACACCATTGGTATGGGTAACTTTGCGCCACTCGCCGTCAACCATGCTTTGTTTAAAAAACTCAATTTCGATCCATTCAATGATCTTGTACCCATCGCATTGATTGAACGCGGGCCTTTGATTTTGATGGTGCGCAACGACTCGCCCTATAAAAGCGTGAAAGACATTGTTGCTGCAGCCAAAGCGGAGCCAGGCAAATTGAGTTATGCATCAGGAGGCATTGGCGGCTCGCACCATTTGAGCGGCGCATTGTTTGAACATGTTGCTGGTATTGACATGATCCACGCCCCTTACAAAAGCGGCTCTGCAGGTGCTACCGATTTGATGGGCGGTCAGGTGCAAATGATGTTCGAGCAAATGTATGCCGCAATGCCGGCCATTCAAGGTGGCCGTATGCGCGCCTTGGCCATCACCAGCAAAACGCGCTCGCCCTTGTTGCCCAACTTACCCACCATGGCTGAGCAAGGCTACTCTGCTGTTGAAGTATTGAACTGGCAGGGGCTGATTGGACCCAAGGGCTTGCCTACAGACATAGTGAAGCTTCTCAACAGCGCCTGCAATCAAGCCCTGCAGACCGCCGAGGTCAAAGAAAAAATCTTGAGCCAAGGCAACGAACTTGGAGGCGGAACACCAGAGCAATTCGCGGCGCTGATTAAATCCGAATCACCCCGTTGGGGCAAGGTGGTGAGGGACGCGAAGATTGAGCCGGAATAAATCTCTTAAGCCTTCACCGCCTCAGCAGCCTCTTGGTACTCAGCTATCTGGTCAAAGTTCAAGTACTTATAGATCTTGCTGCCATCTGCGTTGATGACGCCCATATCAGCCAAGTATTCAGCCTGTGTAGGAATGCGTCCGAGCTTCGAGCAAATTGCCGACAACTCCGCTGAGCCCAAATACACATTCGTGTTTTTTCCCAAACGGTTGGGGAAATTGCGGGTGCTGGTGGACATCACTGTGGCGCCCTCTTTCACCTGGGCTTGGTTACCCATGCACAAAGAGCAACCCGGCATTTCCATGCGTGCGCCAGCATTGCCGAACACGCCGTAGTGGCCTTCTTCCGTGAGTTGCTGCGCGTCCATTTTTGTAGGTGGTGCCATCCACAATTTGACGGGAATGTCGCGCTTGCCTTCGAGCAACTTCGACGCAGCACGGAAGTGGCCGATATTGGTCATACAAGAGCCGATGAAGACTTCGTCGATCTTGGCGCCAGCCACATCGCTCAAGGTTTTGGCGTCATCTGGGTCGTTCGGGCAACACACTATAGGCTCTTTGATCTCGTTCATGTCGATTTCAATCACATCGAAATATTCCGCATCTTTGTCGGCTTGCAACAACTGCGGATTGGCCAACCAAGCCTCCATCGCCTGGATACGACGCGTGATAGTGCGTGGGTCTGCATAGCCTTGGGCGATCATGTTTTTCAACAACACGATATTGCTTTGGATGTATTCCATGATCGGCTCTTTATGCAAGTGCACGGTACAACCCGCAGCACTGCGCTCAGCCGATGCGTCGGCCAATTCAAATGCTTGCTCGGCTTTCAAATCAGGCAGGCCTTCGATCTCGAGAATCCGGCCAGAGAATATGTTCTTCTTGCCCTTTTTCTCGACCGTCAACACGCCTTTTTTGATGGCGTACAAAGGAATGGCGTGCACCAAGTCGCGCAAGGTCACGCCCGGTTGCATCTTGCCTGTGAAGCGCACCAAAACGCTCTCGGGCATGTCCAACGGCATCACGCCCGTCGCAGCAGCAAACGCCACCAAGCCAGAGCCTGCAGGGAAAGAAATACCGATAGGAAAACGGGTGTGGCTGTCACCTCCAGTACCCACGGTGTCAGGCAGCAACATACGGTTGAGCCACGAGTGGATGATGCCGTCGCCCGGCTTCAAACTGATACCACCGCGGTTGCTGATGAAATCAGGCAACTCGTGGTGCATCTTCACGTCCACGGGCTTGGGGTAAGCAGCTGTATGGCAGAAAGACTGCATCACCAAATCAGCACTAAAGCCCAAACATGCAAGGTCTTTCAACTCGTCGCGCGTCATCGGACCTGTGGTGTCTTGTGAACCCACCGATGTCATACGTGGCTCGCAATAGGTACCTGGCAAAACGCCCTGGCCTTCTGGCAAACCGCAAGCGCGACCGACCATTTTTTGAGCCAAGGTGAAACCTTTGCCGTGGCTTTTTGGAACAGCAGGCAAACGGAACAATGTTGATGCAGGCAAACCCAAAGCTTCGCGGGCCTTAGCAGTCAAACCACGACCAATGATCAACGGAATCCGACCACCGGCACGCACCTCGTCAAACAACACATCACTTTTGACGGTGAAGCTGGCAACTTCCTTGCCGTCTTTCAAGGCTTTGCCTTCATAAGGGCGCAACTCAATCACGTCGCCCATATTCATTTGCGACACATCGAGTTCGATCGGCAAAGCGCCAGCATCTTCCATGGTGTTGTAAAAAATCGGGGCGATTTTGTTTCCTAAACACACACCACCGAAACGCTTGTTGGGCACAAATGGAATGTCTTCGCCAGTGAACCACAGCACGCTGTTGGTGGCTGATTTGCGGCTAGAACCGGTTCCCACCACATCGCCCACATAGGCGACCAAATGGCCGCGTGCGCGCAAGTCTTCGATGAACTTCACCGGGCCACGCTTGCCGTCTTCTTCAGGCGTGATGCCATCGCGTTTGTTTTTCAACATCGCCAAAGCGTGCAATGGAATGTCAGGACGACTCCAGGCGTCAGGCGCTGGAGACAAGTCGTCGGTATTCGTTTCGCCCGTGACCTTCAACACGCTGATAGTGATGCTCTTAGGCACTTCAGGACGGTTGGTGAACCATTCAGCATCGGCCCAAGACTGAATCACTTCTTTGGCCAACGCATTACCCTTGTCAGCCTTTTCTTTGACGTCATGGAACTGGTCAAACATCAACAAGGTTTTCTTCAAACCAGCAGCTGCTACAGGTGCGCAAGATTTGTTATCGAGCAAGTCAATCAGCGGTGTCAGGTTGTATCCGCCAAGCATGGTGCCCAAAAGCTCAGTGGCTTTTTCTGCAGACAACAACGCACATTTTTCAGTGCCGTGCGCAACAGCCGCTAGGTAAGAAGCTTTGACCTTCGCCGCATCATCCACGCCAGCAGGTACGCGGTGGGTAATCAAATCGATCAAGGTCGCTTCTTCACCCTTTGGAGGATTCTTCAACAACTCAATCAACTCGCCCGTTTGCTTGGCGCTCAAAGGCAAAGGTGGAATTCCCAAAGCAGCACGTTCCGCCACATGGTCTCGGTAAGCTTTCAACATCGTTCTCTCTCCTAGCAAAATAAATTAATTGGGGTCAGGTACAGATTAAAAATTAGGGTCAGGTACAGATTTATTTTCTGGCCACGCTTGGCGCTGGGCCTTCTAACAAATTAAAGGCAGGGCCTTTTTTCATGGCTTCTGCCACAGCGACTTGCGCGGGGCTTTGGCACTCGTCGGCCATGCGTTGTCCGAGTTTGCTGTTCATCAACATAGATTTGTTCGCAAGTTGTAACCACATCGCGCCTTGTTGGGCGTCTTCTAAACGGATAGCGCCGGTGGCGGTGGGCACGGGCGACACGTGAAAACGGTGTTTGCCCATTTGCAACATAAAGAAGCCGCGGTTTTGTGTGTCGGGGGTGATGTACACCACATTACCCATTTCGCACACGATGCGTCCTGTGTGGACTTGTTCGGCAACGGCTAAGGCTTTTCCATCTAAATCAATAGCGAACGCACTTGGCGCAAAAACACTGTAGAAAGCAAATACTAGCGATGACAAGAAAGGCCCGCCGGCCAAGCCCTTGGCAAAAGCCTTCAACCCATTTTTTCGCAATCTTGGATTCAAACTGTCATGCATGGCTGTCTCCGGTTGTATCTGTAAAAAATTCCAGCACCTCTTTTGCCAAATGCCTACCCGTGCTGTGCGCACGTTCCAACACCTGCCAATAAAACCTGTAACTCGCACGGTCATGCAAATGACCTTGGTGGCTAATCGGCGCCCACTGGGCGTTGAATCCAGCCAAAACAATTTCACTGGCCAACTCTATTTCGGCGTCTTTGGGCGACAAGGCCTCTAGTATGGGGTGGATTTGTGACGGATGGATGCTCCACATTCGGGTAAAACCAAATTCTTGTGAGGCACGCTCAGCCGCAGCGCGCATAGCGTTGGTGTCGCTGAACTCAGTCACCACACAGTGCGATGGCACTTTGCCATGGGCATGGCAGGCGCTTGCAATTTCCAACTTGGCACGCACCACCAAAGGATGGCTGAACTGGCCCGCAGACTGCATAGCTTGTGCAGGAATTGCGCCGTTGTGTGTGGATACAAAATCCATCAAACCAAAACTTAAAGATTGCACAAGGGGGTGTCCTGCAATCGCAAAAGCGTTGTGGACTGCGGTGGGCGATTCAATCAAAACATGAATAGGTAGATCTTTAGCGCCCGCAGCTATTAAGGCTCGCACTGCACGCTCAACATCAGCAACAGACTCCACTTTGGGCACCATGATGTGCGACAGGCGCTCACCTGCTTTGCCAGCTATGAAAGCCATGTCTGCTTCGAAACTAGGATGGTCCACCGCATGCACACGCACCGCAACGCGGGCATTTGCGTCAGCTGATAAAGCTAACTCGGTTACCAGAGCAGCATGTTCGGCTTCTCCGCCCACAGGCGCGCCGTCTTCGCAATCGAGGGTGACATCAAAAACGCAGGTACCAAATTCCTGCGTCATTTCAGCTTGCAGTTGCAAGCTTTTGCGCATCCGCGCTTCGACGCCGCTGTAGTGATCGCACACAGGGATCACAACACCAGAGGCCTGGGCCCCTAGCAAGACGTCGCGCGGATGGTTCAAGTCAGTCTCGCGAGAGATCAGACCAAATGGGCCACGCCCGCTTGTTCGTCGGTCAACTCTTTGAGTGTTTTGTCAATGCAAGACTGGCTGAAAGCGTCGATTTCCAGACCCTCGACGACTTTGTATTGGCCGTTCTCGCAGGTCACAGGGAAACCAAACATCACGTCTTTCGGAATGCCGTACCAGCCTTGTGAAGGAATACCCATCGTCACCCACTTGCCGTGTGTGCCAAGCGCCCAGTCGCGCATATGGTCGATAGCAGCATTAGCGGCAGAAGCTGCTGAAGACAATCCACGCGCTTCAATGATGGCTGCGCCACGCTTACCCACCGTTGGCAAGAACACATTGGCATTCCATTCTTGGTCATTGATCATGGTCTTGACCGATTGGCCAGCGATGGTGGCAAAGCGGTAGTCGGCGTACATAGTGGGCGAGTGGTTGCCCCACACACATAATTTTTCGATATCGGCAACGGCTTTGCCCGTCTTAGCAGCGATTTGGCTCAAAGCGCGGTTGTGATCCAAACGCAGCATGGCGGTGAAGTTACCTGGCTTTAAGTCAGGCGCAGATTTCATAGCGATGTAAGCATTGGTGTTTGCAGGATTGCCGACTACCAACACTTTGACGTCGCGTGAGGCCACAGCATTCAAGGCCTTGCCTTGTGCGGTGAAGATAGCGCCATTGATGGCGAGCAACTCCGCGCGCTCCATGCCAGGACCGCGTGGACGCGAACCGACTAACAAAGCGTAATCAGTGTCTTTGAAAGCGGTCATAGGGTCAGAGTGGGCTTCCATGCCTGCGAGCAAAGGGAACGCGCAGTCTTCGAGTTCCATCATCACGCCCTTGAGGGCTTTTTGGGCTTTTTCGTCAGGAATTTCTAGCAATTGCAAGATCACGGGCTGGTCTTTGCCCAGCATTTCGCCTGAAGCGATACGAAACAACAAGGCGTAACCGATTTGGCCAGCAGCACCGGTGACGGCAACGCGAACAGGCTTTTTGCTCATGATGAAAACTCCAAAAGTAATAAAAAGATGGCTTTCTGCGAGTTTACCCGCGAAATCGCCAATTTGGCCGTGTCTTATGTCTTATAGAAGATATGATTCAGCCCATGGACAGTCTTACGCCCGCCTTCAGCCCCCTGTACCAGCAAATCAAAGATTTGATCTTGCAAAGCCTGCAAACTGGCGAATGGAAGCCGGGCGAAGCCATTCCCAGCGAAATGGATCTCGCCGCCCGTTACCGTGTCAGCCAAGGCACGGTGCGCAAGGCAATTGACGAACTCTCCGCCGACAACCTGCTTGTGCGCCGTCAAGGCAAAGGCACTTTTGTTGCGACCCATGCCGAGCAGCAGGTTCAATACCGGTTTTTAAAACTACAACCCAATAGCGGCGACAGCCAGCAAGAAGGCCCTGCAGACCGCACCATCATTGACTGCAAACGCCAAAGGGCCAATGCCGACATTGCCCGCTTGCTAAGTTTGCGAGCCGGTGATGCTGTACTTCAAATCACCCGCGTGCTCGCATTTGCAGGTGTTCCGACCATTTTGGAAGATATTTGGTTGCCTGCATCTCCTTTCAAAGGTCTCACAGCCGAGCGACTGAGCACTTACCGCGGCCCCATGTATGCGCTGTTTGAAACAGAATTTGGGGTGCGCATGGTGCGCGCTGAAGAACGTATCCGCGCCGTCAATCCAGACGCGAAACAAGCCCAACTTTTAAGCGTTCCTGGTCAAACCCCATTGCTGAGCGTAGAACGCATAGCTTTTACTTACAACGACGCCCCGATGGAGTTACGTCGTGGTCTTTATCGAACTGATACACATCACTACCGCAACGCACTGAATTGACATGAAACCTTCATGTCAGCAAATTAGCTTGCAATAGAATGAATCGTAATTTAGATATTCTGACAAACCCCAATAAGGATTTCACCCATGACCGAGCTTGCCAAAAAGCGGCCTGAATTTCGAAATATCAATGCGCTGGTAGATCTTCCCACCTACCGCCTTCCCGCCGCAGGATTTGTGTCCATCTTGCACCGCATCAGCGGTCTTGTCATGTTTTTGTTACTCCCCTTTGTGGTGTGGATGTTTGACACATCGGTGTCTTCTGAAATTTCTTTCGCTAAATTCAAAGCCGCATTCAATATTGGCGTGGGTTTTGTGCCCGGCATTCTTGTTCAGTTGGTTGCCTTGGTCTTAATTTGGGCTTACCTGCACCACCTTATTGCGGGGGTTCGCCATTTATACATGGATGCCCGCCATGCGGTGAGCAAAGAATTTGGCAAATCCTCTGCCGTGGTGACCTTGGTCTCGAGTTTGGGGCTGACTGCCGCCCTAGGCGCCAAGCTGTTTGGTCTTTACTGATTTCCTAGGAGTATTTCCATGTCCGTGAATTACGGTTCTAAGCGCATCGTTGTAGGCGCACATTACGGTCTACGCGACTGGCTCGCCCAGCGGGTCACAGCCGCATTGATGGCTTTGTTTACTTTGGTCGTGCTGGGCGAAGTGCTGTTCACATCTGGCGAGATCGGTTACGACAAATGGGCCGGTATTTTTAGTGGCCAATGCATGAAGGCTTTGACCTTCTCGATTTTTATTGCTCTGACCTACCACGTGTGGGTGGGCGTTCGCGATATTTGGATGGATTACGTCAAACCTGTGGGTGTGCGTTTGTTGTTGCAAGTTTTTACTTTGGTTTGGCTGGTGTCGTGTCTCGGCTGGGCCATTCAGGTTCTCTGGAGGCTGTAAGTCATGACCGTTAAAAGTTCTATCCCCCGTCGCAAGTTTGACGTGGTCATCGTGGGTGCAGGCGGCTCAGGTATGCGCGCATCGTTGCAATTAGCGCGAGCTGGCTTAAACGTTGCTGTGTTATCCAAGGTCTTCCCTACCCGTTCACACACGGTAGCCGCGCAAGGCGGGATCGGTGCTTCTTTGGGCAATATGAACGAAGACAACTGGCACTACCACTTCTATGACACCGTCAAAGGTTCAGACTGGTTGGGCGACCAAGACGCGATTGAATTCATGTGTCGCGAGGCCCCTAAAGTGGTCTACGACCTTGAGCACATGGGCATGCCTTTTGACCGCAACCCAGACGGTACGATTTACCAACGTCCTTTTGGTGGTCACACCGCCAACTACGGTGAAAAAGCCGTGGAACGTGCATGCGCTGCAGCGGACCGCACGGGCCACGCCATGTTGCACACGCTGTATCAACAAAACGTCGCTGCCAAAACGACTTTCTTTGTTGAATGGATGGCGCTAGATTTAATCCGCGACGAAAGTGGCGACGTAGTCGGCGTTACTGCCCTAGAAATGGAAACTGGCGAGCTCTACATCTTGGAAGCCAAAACCACGATGCTCGCCACAGGTGGCGCAGGCCGTATCTTTGCAGCATCTACCAATGCCTTTATTAATACGGGCGATGGTTTAGGCATGGCAGCACGCGCTGGCATTCCTTTGGAAGACATGGAGTTTTGGCAATTTCACCCCACAGGCGTAGCCGGTGCGGGCGTGTTGTTGACCGAAGGTTGCCGTGGCGAAGGCGCAATTTTGCGTAACAGCTTGGGCGAACGTTTCATGGAACGCTACGCGCCTGCTTACAAAGATTTGGCACCTCGCGATTACGTGTCGCGCTGCATGGACCAAGAGATCAAAGAAGGCCGCGGCTGCGGTCCGAATAAAGACTACATCAACCTCGACATGACCCACTTGGGCGTTGAGACCATCATGAAGCGTTTGCCTTCGGTATTCGAAATCGGTCACAACTTTGCCAACGTAGATATCACCAAAGAACCTATTCCTGTGGTGCCCACCATCCATTACCAAATGGGCGGTATCCCTACCAACATCAACGGTCAGGTGGTGACGCAAGACGTTAACAACCAAAGCGTGGTGGTCAATGGCTTGTACGCAGTCGGTGAATGCTCTTGCGTGAGCGTGCACGGCGCAAACCGCTTAGGCACCAACTCTTTATTGGACTTGCTGGTGTTTGGCCGCGCAGCGGGCAACCATGTGGTGGAGTTCAACCAAAAGAACAAGCTCCACAAACATCTGCCAGAAAACGCTGCCGATATTTCGCTTGCACGTTTGGCGCGCTTGGAAAGTAACAGCACCGGCGAATACGCACAAAACGTGGCCAACGACATTCGCGCTGCGATGCAATTCCACGCAGGTGTGTTCCGCACGCAAAAGTCGATGGACGAAGGCGTTGCAGAAATCGCCAAATTGCGCACACGTGTTGAGAACATCGGCTTGAAAGACAAATCAAAAATCTTCAATACCGCACGCATAGAAGCGTTGGAAGTTGAAAACTTGATTGAATCTGCTGAAGCCACCATCGTCTCGGCAGCAGCACGTCGCGAAAGCCGTGGTGCCCATACCGTGGACGACTACGGTGATACCCCCGAGCATCCGAACGGCCGTAACGACACCGAATGGCACAAGCACTCGCTGTGGCACCGTGATGGCAACAAGCTCACTTACAAGCCCGTACAAATGAAGCCACTCACCGTGGAAAGCATTCCCTTGAAGACCCGTACTTTCTGATCAGGCACACACCATGACAAAACGCACGTTTGAAATTTACCGCTACGACCCCGATACCGATTCCAAGCCATACATGCAATCCATCGAGGTAGAACTCGACGGCACGGAACGCATGTTGCTCGACGCATTGATGAAACTCAAAGAAGTCGACCCCAGCATCAGTTTTCGCCGCTCTTGCCGCGAAGGCGTCTGTGGCTCTGACGCGATGAACATCAATGGTAAAAACGGCCTCGCCTGTTTGACCAATATGAATACCTTGCCTGGCAAGATTGTGTTGAAACCCTTGCCTGGTCTGCCCGTCATCCGCGACATGATTGTCGACATGACGCAGTTCTTCAAGCAATACCACTCGATCAAACCATATTTGGTCAACGACACACAACCGCCAGAAAAAGAACGCCTGCAGTCGCCTGAAGAACGTGACGAGTTGAACGGTTTGTACGAGTGCATTTTGTGCGCGAGCTGCTCTACCAGTTGCCCGTCTTTTTGGTGGAACCCAGACAAGTTTGTGGGCCCCGCTGGTTTGCTGCAGGCTTATCGCTTTATTGCTGATAGCCGCGACCAAGACACCGCTGGCCGTTTAGACAACTTAGAAGACCCATACCGTTTGTTCCGTTGCCACACCATCATGAACTGCGTTGATGTATGCCCCAAGGGTTTGAACCCGACCAAGGCCATTGGCAAGATCAAAGAGTTGATGGTGCGTCGCGCTATCTAATCGTTCTTCCCATGAACGTTGAATCACCCTTTCGCGACACCTCTGTCGGCGACCCATTGCTTGAAGGCATTGCGGGCGATGAGGCGTTAAACGAGCGGGCTTTGAGCAAACTACGCTGGCGCAGCAGGCGTGGTTTGTTAGAAAACGATTTATTCATCCAAAAGTTTTTTAAGCAATATGAATCGCAACTCACCGTGGCACATGCCCGCGGTTTATATGCGCTGATGGATTTGTCTGATAACGATTTGCTAGACCTCTTGCTCCAA
>Ga0209189_1001695_pt1 | contig 16254 bp, 12 predicted proteins | sample C_130820_EF_Meta_FD_187308 | JGI IMG/M metagenome (GOLD analysis project Ga0209189, IMG submission 187308) | Freshwater microbial communities from Lake Croche, Canada to study carbon cycling - C_130820_EF_MetaG (SPAdes) (version 3) | ecosystem: Environmental > Aquatic > Freshwater > Lake... | reverse complement strand
TTTTTTATATTTGTTTTTATATTTGTTTTTTATATTTGTTTTTTATATTTGTTTTTTATATTTGTTTTTTATATTTGTTTTTTATATTTGCTTTTTATATCTGTTTTTTATATTTGCTTTTTATATCTGTTTTTTATATTATTCTATTTGGTATAGGAGTATATGTTATGGTTTCTAAAAAGTCAACCATATCATAATCGTTTTGTTCTTGAGCATATTCGGATTTTTCGTCATTAAATAATTCTTCAGGTTCATCATCAGTAATGCCTAATATCATTTTACGAATACCCTCATTATACCAGTCGTATTGATAAGTGCCGTCATCATTTTCATGAATAACGCGTGCGATGAGTTCAGAGTCTCTGCACTCAATATTTAAATACATAAATCCATCTTTAATATAGAATCGGGAACCATTGAGAATGTTAACCTGTGGAATTGGTATCGTGTGTAATTGAAACGTATCGTCATCGGATACATTTAGAAATTCGAATCCGCGATACCAAATATATGAAGATGTTCCATCATAATTTAGACGAATCCATCCTACTTGGTCGGATTCATTACATTCATGTGTGTAATATAAATAATCGCCAATACTATATAATATTCGTCCATTTATCTCATGAGTTTGTTCATATCGCCTAGGTTCTTCTGGAAAAACCTCGCTAGCATAATCATTGGTCACGTCCATTACAACAGTATTATCGTTTTCTGGTTGATTCGTCATTATTGAACGACGACATATAGGACAAGTATTTTGAGTTGTACAACACATCAATAAACACATCAAATGAAAGTGATGACCGCAATTGGTAACTGCGTGATTTAATTCTCCCATTACTTCTAAACATATAGGGCATTGTTGTGACATTTTATCTTAAATTTATCTTAAATTTATTCTTTTTAATAGAGAAACAAAATAAAAAAGCATTTCATTTTTTTTATTATACACCCCACATTTAAATACCTAAAATACGCTCTATAAATTATCATAAAATTCCTTTACCTTACGATTAATTTTAATGCGTGTTACATCAAAAGATGTTAAATAAATCCCATCGAGTGATTTAACACGGGATAACGCAACATAGGTTTGTCCGGCTTCAAATATTCCTCTGCCAACATCAATTTGTGCCATATCTAAAGTAGTTCCTTGAGATTTGTGTATGGTAATTGCCCACGCCAAAATTAACGGTATTTGTGAAACACCAATTCCAGGAATATTTTCGCTCGTCCAAGTATAATAATTAATAGTCACTTCATACCCGTTATTAAATCTAACGATAGGTAATCGGGTTATTTCACTAAATCCAGTAATAATTCCCTGAGACCCATTACATAAAACAATATCGGATGATATTTCCATATTTACAATACACATAACATATGCCCCAACTTTTAATTTAAGGGTTGGTTCACATAATAAATTTGTTTTTATATGTTGTAGTTCTATATCAATCTCAACCTTACCAATTTTATTTCTTTTTCGTTTGTCTTCGTCGCTTAATAAAGGTAAATTAGTTAATAGTTGTATTTCAAACGTGTGTTCCGGAGTGGTTAATTCTTTCATTTTATTACAATTAATGACTTCAACGCTATTTCGTCTAGGATATAATTGGGTTATAACAGTTCCTTCAGGAGGAATTAAACCAACCCGACTCTTTAATAAGTCATTAGAACTGCGTTTTACGACTCCTTCACGAACTTGATTTAAAATAGAAATGTATTTATTATCTGTTTGTCTGAATATTTTGACTAATTGAATCTGACAGTTCTTTTTAAAGACATTATTCCAATCTTCGCTTTCAAAACAAAAGCGCATAGTATCCACATCGTTGTAATTACCGACTGGAGGTAATTGGTAAAAATCTCCCGAAAGTATGACTTGAATTCCTCCAAAAGGTAAATGGTTATTACGAACGCCTCTTCCAATTGCGTCTAAGGTATCGAATAATTTAATAGACATCATGCTGACCTCATCAATAACTAATACGGATATCTCGGTCCACGCTTTTTTTTTATAAATATTTTGTTTTATTTTATTAATTAACACGTCAACGGACGCATTTCCAAGACCTATACCGCTCCAAGAATGAACCGTTTTTGCTTTACAATTTAACAAAATAGAGGCACAACCTGTTAGGGCACAAACTTGGATTCCTTTTCTGTTTGAAATACAGTGTCTATAAATTTTTCGGATTAATTCAGATTTACCAGAACCTGCCGAACCCGTAACGAATACATTCTCGCCAAGTATAAATTTATCGAATGCGTTTTGTTGTTCTAATGATAATTCCATATTGGGGTTTCTTGAGTTTATTGAGTTTTATTAATATATATGTTTATGATTATTTACAAATCAATTTTTTTGTGAACCAGTTATCAATTTAAAATATTCTTTGTCCTTGTTTTTTCTCTGACTCTTGGAAATACGCGGACTTCTCCCGAAACTCTCACTTCTCCTGAAACTAGGACTTTTCATGATACGCGGACTCTTGGAAATACGCGGACTTTTCGTGATACGCGGACTTCTCCTGAAACTCTCACTTCTCCTGAAACTTTTATTTTTCATCGGTCTTTGTCTGGCACTAACGGTTTTCATCGGTCTTTGTCTGACAAATGCCGATTTCCTAGGAATTATCCTGAAAATCATGTTGGAATCTTTCAGTTGACTTTTAGGACCTTGACAACTTTGATGGTTTATGTTGCTGTGATAACTTTGATGGTTTGGGTGAATTTGAAAACCCTGATGGTTTGTGTCACTTTGGAGGGTTTGACTTAATTTAGGAATTACACTTGCGGTTATATCAACAATTAATTGTTTTAAAGGAGATTTTCGAACAAAATCGGTTTCAAGTCTTTTGTGTAATGGTTCGTTAACAGAATTAACTTCTAATAAACTAAGCAGGTCGTTATTATTTAGTCGATGGAATTCCATTTAATATATACATATAAAATAATATATCAATAAAATATATAACAATGAATGATTCATACGAAGAAGATGAAAACTCCCCTGATTTCGAAAAAGACCAGGATTATATGGAAGAACCTTTGGAAGAAGTCGAAGAAGTAGAAGAATTCGAAGAACCAATGAAAGAAGACTCAGACTCAGTCTCAGGTTCAGACTCAGGTTCTGACGAAGAAGAAGAAGAAGAAGAAGAAATGAACGGAGGAAGACGAAAGAAATACACGTTAAAAAAAAGGAAATCAAAGAGAACTAAAAGAAGTATGTCTAAGAAAAGGAAAACTAAAAAAACCAGGAAAACCAAGAAAACCGTCTCTAAGAAAGGTAAATCTAAGAAAAGCGTGTCAAAGAAACGACGGTATAAGAAACGAAAACAATTATAAATTATACTTATTGAATGGGTCAATTAAATCTTCAATAAATGGGTTCAACTTTTCAGGATTAATTAATTTTAAATTATTAAACAGTTTGTGTTGAATCCAATTCTTTTTAATCAAAAGTGCGTTTTTCATTTCTTGATGAAACATTTGGTCTATAACAGAATAAGATGATTTAAGCATTAATATTTCCTTTATAATTGTTTTTTTAAGATTAAATAGATACGTCAATTTTACAGAATGTAGACTATTATTGTTTAAAGTATTAACGTATCGAATTTCGTTTTTAACGTTTGTCAACAACGAAATTTTCTTTTTCTTTTTATCATCAATTTTTTTAATTAATGAAAAAATGTTTGTATTGTAAATTACCGAATATTGTGAACGAATCGTGTGTGGTATAATAAATTGGTTTGTTTCTTTTATTTCTGAAATTTTTTTCTCAACATCATTTATTTTTTTAAATACATCAATGTGTTTGGTATCTTCATTCGAAGGGGTTGTGTTTTTAAATAACAATATAGTTCCTGAGGTAAACTCGACGGTTGATTGTAATTTATCGTATTGGTGTGCCGACATTTTATGTGATTCTGCTGCCGCATCAAACTTAAAATAACTTACCAACGCTAATAAAAACGCAATTAAACCATTAACTCCAGATAATATAATAGGTCCGTTATTGTAATACATAACATTTGCCGATAAAATCGTAGCCGCAGTTGAAAGTATTATTGCGGGCATCATTAATTTATTTAATTGGTATTCGCAGTAATCTTTTGATTCCATATATATGATTTTTTGTCCTTTTAAATAACTTGCCAGAACATCTAATGCGGATGAATATTGATGATTAATGTCGAAATAATACTTATCTATTTTATTTTCAACGTTATGATAATTTAACCTGTTATATTTTGGTTTGGCGTCGTTAATTTGAATACACACGGACCCATTATTACTATGGTCCAATTCACTATCACTATCACTAAAATCGCTATCGTTATCATAATGTATAATATTTTCAGTTTCTAATACCTTTTGAGATTTTGAATTGAATTTATTAGAGTGGTCTTTTAAAGTATTAAACGCAGTATGTAATAATTCTATATTAGACTCATGTGTGTTGAGATGATTTGTTAACATAATATAATAATATATTATTATAATGAGTAAAACACGTAAAACGAGTAAAACACGTAAAACACGTAAAACGAGTAAAAATATACATTGGGAAGGTTGGAGAAAGGAAAGACCCGAATATCACGAAAGAACCGTAATGTTGAGAAAATGCGGTAAGAAATGCTTTTTAGGAACAAAACGGTCGTTTCCGATTTGTAAAAAGAATACGTGTAAGGTTAGTAAAAAAGGCGTTTATGCCGCATATATTCGGTCACGAGAATATAGGAACAAAAGTGATAAATACCGAAAAATTTCTGTTAAGGCACATAACCTATTAACCAAAATGTAATACCAAAATGTAATAAAAAAAAGATTTAATAATATATAAACTTTTGTATAACAAATATAGTAAATGGATTTTCAAAACGATGAAGATTGGGGTTTCTTTATTGATTTGGAATTGGATAACTTTTATTATCCATGCCAAGAAAATATTTCCCAACACGAAAGTCTAGTAAATTACAAAACCGTTATTGATATACGCGAAATTGATGAATACAACTACGATTATCCGCCACAACCAATAAAACTCATAAATGTTACACATAAAAAAAAACAAGAACCAACTAACCTTATGATGAACGTGTTTTTAATCTGTATAATAGTTTATGCGTTTAATTTATTAAATTTCATATTTAATTAGAGGTGTTTATTTTTCGTATTTAACCCGATTAAGGTATTGGTATTGGTATTGGTATTGGGTTAGGGCACCCATCTGAAACAGTCCCGATAATAGCACCATTATTAGTAATGGTAGCCGTTCCACAATCCCCAGTTCCATTCGCATTAATAATATTTCCAGAGGAGGAAGTAAGTGTGACTCCTGTATTTATGGTAATTATTCCAGATTCATAGTTATATATTGAATCGGTATTGGTTAAATTCGTAGAAATATTAAATTTTCCTGTAGATGTTGAATTATAAATAGTTCCTGAATTTATTACAGGTGTATCAGTAGTATTACTAATAGTAAAAGTTCCATAGTTTTCTATTACAGCATTATTGGTGAAACTGTTATGGGTTGTTATAGTATTTCCCCCATAATTATAAATTATTCCACCTAAATTATTTAACCCGGTAGAACGTCCATTTATATTAGACCCGGTTATAAAAGCAGACCAGTTATACCCGTTATAAATAGTTCCATAATTATAAATACCTCTATCACATTCAAGAGTACCTCCATAGTTATAAAATATTGAGTTTGAATAATTACTTGATGAACCGTTAGTAAAAGTTAAGTAAGACCGTTTTCCAAACAGACCATTTGTATTATTATATATTGTTTCATAATTATAGAAATAACATGTATTACTTGCCGTTATTGTTCCAGTATTTATAAAATTAGTTGAATAATTCTTAATAACCGAGTTTTTATAGTCCCCATTATCAAGTGTTGCTAATGTTATAGTTCCCGAATTTGTTAATGAACCCCCGGATAGTATATTTAGAGTACTGAATACAGAAGTATCTGAAGACAACGATTTAACGTATATGGTTCCCAAATTGGTAAAACTTCCAGAATTATTAAAGTCTTTTCTTGTATAGAAATTCACGGAAGAATTAGTAAAGGAAGCATCAAACGCGTTCGTGAATAATCCATAATTATTAAAACTACAATCAACAGGAATAATAAAAGTGCCTGAGTTGGATATAGAACCGCTAGGGTCAATAATAAAATTACCCTTTGACCCAGTAATGGTTCCTGTTGCCGAATTGGTAAGTGTTCCGTATGAAATATCCAGAATTCCATAATTATTAAAATGGGAAGAAGAATTAGTAAAGGAAGCGTCAACCGATGCGTTCGTGAATAATCCATAATTATTAAAACTACAATCATCCGAAATAATAAAAGTGCCTAAGTTGGAAATAGAACCGCTAGGGTCAATAATAAAATTACCCTTTGACCCAGTAATGGTTCCTGTTGCCGAATTGGTAAGTGTTCCGTATGAAATATCCAGAATTCCATAATTATTAAAATGGGAAGAAGAATTAGTAAAGGAAGCGTCAACCGATGCGTTCGTGAATAATCCATAATTATTAAAACTACAATCATCCGAAATAATAAAAGTGCCTAAGTTGGAAATAGAACCGCTAGGGTCAATAATAAAATTACCCTTTGACCCAGTAATGGTTCCCAAGTTGGTAAGTCTTCCATATGAAATATCAAGAATTCCAAAATTATTAAAATGGGAAGAATAATTAGTAAAAGAAGCATAAATCGATGCGTTCGTGAATAACCCATAATTATTAAAACTACAATCATTCGGAATAATAAATGTGCTTGAATTCGTGAATGTTCCCGAGGTATTAAAATTTCTAAATATATTAAACGACGCACCCGTATAATTATAAATATTTCCGGAGTTATCCATAGGTATTATTCCAGCATTTCCAGCATATAGGTCTAATATTCCGTAATTATGAAAAAGTCCTGAAGCATCATTAGAAAAATCTCCATTAAGAGAAATCTCTCCTGAGTTGTCTATTGTTCCTGAATTAACTAATGGAGAATTACTTGCCGTAATCTGTATGGTGTTACCATTATAATTATATATAAATCCTTTATTTATAATTCCGGATGATGACCCGATATTTATATTAGAATTAGTTGTTGTTTCTGACCCATTATAAATAGTTCCAGTTTTATAATTTGTAAGAGTCCTATCAGAACTAATATCTTTTGAGTTATAAATTGTTCCAGAGTTATTAATGTAGAATAAATCGGTGTCACCTCCAATTGTGTTATAATTATATATTATAGCATTTACTTTGTTATTAATATTCGGATGTCCATCCCCATTAATATACTCTATTATTCCACTATTATAAAAATTATTGGAATAATTGTTTATATTAACCTCCGTGTCGTAGTCACCGTTAATACTCGATAAATATAAATAACTATTATTATTATTTTCAAATGAACCTAATTTATAAATGTTTAACACGCTAGGTGAACCCGTATAAATTGTTTTTAGATTAATAGTTCCTGAATTGGTAAGTGTGCCGTATGAAATATCCAGAATTCCATAATTATTAAAATGGGAAGAAGAATTAGTAAAGGAAGCACCAACCAATGCGTTGGTGAATAACCCATAATTATTAAAACTACAATCATCCTGAATAATAAAAGTGCCTGAGTTGGAAATAGAACCGCTAGGGTCAATAATAAAATTACCTGAGGAACCAGTAATGATTCCTGAGTTGGTAAGTGTTCCGTATGAAATATCAAGAATTCCATAATTATTAAAATTCACGGAATAATTAGTAAAGGAAGCGTCAACCGATGCGTTTGTGAATAATCCATAATTATTAAAACTACAATCAACAGGAATAATAAAAGCACCTGAGTTGGAAATAGAACCGCTAGGGTCAATAATAAAATTACCTGAGGAACCAGTAATGGTTCCTGTGTTGGTAAGTGTTCCGTATGAAATATCCAGAATTCCATAATTAGTGATTTGTTCTCCATTATAAATATTAAATGGTCCTCGAGATATGATGGAACCATAATTAGTTATATTTCCGGTTGTTTCCGTTGAATTAATAGTTCCAATATTTATAATTCTAGCACCTGAATTTAAAACCGTTCCATTATTAACGGTTCCATTATTATTAAATGTATTGTTACTGTAATTAGTAATGGTCCCTGAATCATAAATCATAACTTTACCTGAATTCGTAAGGGTTCCATAAATATCAAGTGAACCATAAACAGAAACGGTTCCATAATTTGTAATGATAACACCACAAGGAATTATAAGTGTTATACCGTTAGGAATTAATAATGTTTGATACGCTAAAATATCTTTATAATTGTAAATGTGTGTTTTATCGTTTGAAATCCCGACATTATACGGCGTTTTAAGTGATAATAAATATATCTTTGTCTCGTTAATAGTTTCAAACGCGTTATAATTGGAAATACCGTTATAATTGGAAATACCGTTATAATTGGAAATACCGTTATAATTGAAAATACCGTTATAATTGGAAATACGTGTCATTTATATAGTATATATTTATTATTTGTGGGTTAAACCGGTGAATTTTGAACCCAATAATTCAAAAAGTTTCTTTTATAACATTCGGTATTTCCAAATAAACTGCCACAAGGGTCAAGAGTATAAAACTCATATAAAGGATAATATTCGGCTGTTATATTAGTATGAGGAACATACGGTTCGCGAGTATTAATAAGCACACTTACCCCGCTAAGGTCTGTTGTGGTGTATAAATTAATATTTAGGTTAGCAGTGTTAAATGAATATAAATCACAATAAGATGCGTCTTGTTGTTTTAATTGCGAAGCGTTATTAAATAATATTAGGTTTTCCTGACTATTGATTTGTTTGTCGTTTGAGACAGATATGGATGAGTTGGTTGGAATGGATGTTGCTGTTGCGTTACAATACATTGCCTTTGCTTTTTTATTTGCTATATAATCACTTGCGTATAAATTGGGTTTAACAGTTCCAAATGTATTATTAATTTGAAGCTGAGAATTAAAACTGCGAGACATTGCCATTTATATAATATACATATTTATTATTTGAGAAGTAATGACTTAAATAATAAATAGAAGAATAAGTATATGTCGACAGACCAAGAAATTAAATGGGAAGATACGGTAGAATTCAAATTTCCGGTGCATTCCGGTAAGGTAATTAAGGTGTATGACGGGGATACAATAACAATCGCATCTAAAATGCCGTATGATAATTCTCCATTATACCGGTTTCATGTAAGATTAAACGGGATAGATACCCCCGAAATTAAAGGAAAAAATCCGGATGAAAAGAGCGTTGCCAAGTTAGCCAGGGATTTCGTCTCTTCGTTGGTTTTACAAAAAACCGTAACTTTGGAGAATATACAAAACGATAAATACGGAAGAATTCTTGCCGACGTATATTTCGAGGGAACCCACATAAATACCCTATTAATTAACGAACGACTCGCGGTGAAATATGACGGAGGTAAAAAAATATGCCCCGTTTCTTGGTCAAAATTTAAACTGACAGGCGATATGGCATAATTAGATGTCGTAAACAGTATGTAAAATTAAACAAAAACTATAATCCATATTATTTATATCTAAAACGCGACCGTATTCATCCAATAATTGTAAATGTAGTTTTTGGATGTCAACAGGTCCATAATAATGCCTGGGTGTGGTGATGACATTTAAGTTATTTTCAATAAAAATATCGAAAAACTTGGACTGTAACGAGATTCTTGCCAAAATATTTTTATTTAAAATAGAGGAGTTAAAAGCGCCGTAAAACGCGTTATTCACATTATTGTTAAAATCATCCACGACTAAATAAATGTATCTTGGACCGGTTAAGTCCATAACACCTTCTGAAATATATGTAGAGTTATTTACATATTTTCCACTTCGAAACCCAAAAGTCCATCCTAATTTCAAAGGTAATGGCGTATTGTTATCGTTATTCCCGTTTTTATCTGCTTGAAAGTTGAGCGTAAAATTAAATATATCATTAGGATTTGATATACCAACAACCATTTGACCTGTTCCGGAAATCATCGTATTTAAAATATTTAGCGTGAAAATCAATAGATTAAACGGTGCGCCCATGGTACCAACAATCGAATTTAAATAATCAACTAAAGAAGACGGGGCATAATTTCCGTCTTGTAATGTGATGACTGTTGAATATGACTTTGTGGTTGTTCCGTTATTATAATTATCCACCTCAATAGTAAAAAAGTTATTTCCGAGTTGTTTAGAGATATTAAAAAATGTGGTGGGTAATTCGATTGCGGATAACTGTAAGGACATAACGCCGGAAATTTTCAACGGTAAATCCAAATGGTAATTCGTTGATTGACACGTAAAGTAATTTTCTCTAAATCGAGTATCTATGTTTAAATACCGGGTATTAACTCTTCTTTTTAAAGGGTTAATTACGCCTTTAACATAATCCGTTGGAAAAGAGGTTAAATATGGTTCGGATGGTCGTTCTTGGACGTCGTGACTTCCAGACACGGTCATCTTTGGCGTAATACCGTTTAATAAGATTTTTTTTGCTTCTTTAAGGAACTCGACTATTTTAAGTCGTGTTTGTTGCGTGATATTACCGCTATTATTTAAAATACTTTCTTTTAGTTTGGTTTCTTGTTGTTCTACGATATAAGTGTCATAATTAGAAGGTAACTCGAACATATCAATCAATTCTATTTTATTGTAATTATCGATTGTTAAATCGAACGACATATTATATAAATAGAATTAATATTATATTTAGATGGTTTATTTTAGTTTATATATTGATAGTTAATTATTTTTAGATTATATATGTCTTATTCAAAACCGCTATTTCAAAGACAACTTAAGGTTTTAACATTTACAGGCGCAACGGGTCCAACTGGTTCCGCCGGTAAGGATGGAATGTCATCCGGAACAGGTGCCACGGGTCCAACAGGTTATACAGGTTATACCGGCACCACGGGTCCAACTGGAGATATAGGACCCACTGGTTATACAGGACCAATTGGAACTGGACCAACAGGACCAACAGGAAATACTGGACCAACAGGTTATACAGGCGATACAGGACCAACAGGAAATACTGGACCAACAGGCGATACAGGACCAACAGGAAATACTGGACCAACAGGCGATACAGGTCCAACTGGAGAAACAGGCGATACAGGACCAACAGGAAATACAGGAGCAACAGGCAATACTGGAGAAACCGGACCAACTGGAGAAACCGGACCAACTGGAGAAACCGGACCAACTGGAAATACAGGACCAACTGGAGAAACCGGACCAACTGGAAATACAGGACCAACAGGACCAACTGGAGAAACCGGACCAACTGGAAATACAGGCGATACAGGACCAACAGGACCAACAGGAAATACAGGACCAACAGGAAATACAGGACCAACAGGACCAACAGGGGAAACAGGACCAACAGGAAATACTGGACCAACAGGCGATACAGGACCAACAGGGGAAACAGGACCAACAGGGGAAACAGGACCAACAGGGGAAACAGGACCAACTGGACCAACAGGACCAACTGGAAATACAGGCGCAACGGGTCCAACCGGTGTAATAGGCGTTAATGGGACAAATTATGGTGATTATATATATTGGAATACTTCGGCATGGAATGTTGGAGATACAAACATAAATATTGGTGGTCATGCGGGTGAATTTAATCAAGATTTAAATGCGGTTGCTGTTGGATATTACGCAGGACAATATTCACAAGGATTACAGTCAGTTGCTATCGGTTATCAAGCAGGAAAATATTCACAAGGACAATATGCATTTGCGATTGGACCTAATGCAGGATATTCAACACAAGGATATGAATCAGTTGCGATTGGACACGAAACAGGACAACATTCACAAGGAGAATATTCACTTGCGATTGGACACCAAGCAGGACAATATTCACAAGGAATACAGTCAGTTGCTATTGGACCTCAGACCGGATACAAATCACAAGGACAATATTCTGTTGCGATTGGGTCTGCCGCAGGTAATAATTCACAAGGAGAATATTCTATTGCTGTTGGGTCTGAAGCAGGACATTCAACACAAGGAATACGTGCAGTTGCGATTGGACCCGAATCAGGAAAAAATACACAAGGAGATTATTCTGTTGCGATTGGTTACCTAGCAGGAAAAGATTTACAAGGACAATACGCACTTGCGTATGGTAACCAAGCAGGATATTCAACACAAGGAATACGTGCAGTTGCCATTGGAGCCGAAGCAGGATATTCAACACAAGGAATACAAGCAATTGCCATTGGATACCAAGCAGGAAAAAATACCCAAGGAGAATATTCAGTTGCCATTGGTTCCCAATCAGGACTAGATTCACAAGGAAAATTCGCAATTGCCATTGGTAACACAGCAGGACAAAGCACACAAGGAATATACGCAGTTGCGATTGGTGGCGGAGCAGGAAACACAACTCAAGGACAACACTCAGTTGCTATTGGTTCTCAAGCAGGATACAAAACACAAGGAGAATATTCAGTTGCCATTGGATATTACGCAGGACAACAAACACAAGGACAAGAAGCAGTTGCCGTTGGTAACTCAGCAGGAGAATATACACAAGGAAACAACGCTGTTGCGATTGGAAATTTTGCTGGAAATTTTTCACAACAAGGTCAATCACTCGCAATTGGAGACTATGCAGGAAGCACATTCCAAGGAATACTCTCAGTTGCTATTGGTTCTCGAGCAGGAAGCGGGTCACAAGGACGAAATTCTATTGCGATTGGAAACTATGCCGGTTCAAATTCCCAAGGCGTAACAGCAATCGCGATTGGACAAAACGCCGGACAAAATTCACAAGGACAAAACGCAATTTCGATTGGTTCCCAAGCCGGACAAGGTTCACAAGGAGAATATTCTATTGCGGTTGGAGTTAATGCCGGACAAAATACACAAGGATATAGATCAGTTGCCGTTGGATACAGCGCAGGACAACAATCACAAGGTTATGAATCGGTTGCGGTTGGATACCAAGCAGGATATTATTCACAAGGATATAGATCAGTTGCCATTGGACACAGCGCAGGACAACAATCACAAGGAATTGGTTCTGTTGCGATTGGTAACTTATCAGGACAATATTCACAAGGAGGACTATCAATTGCGATTGGGGCAGGAGCAGGTAATACAGCACAATTCGAAAACGCAGTTGCGATTGGTTTCCAAGCAGGTTATACCGGACAAGGCGCATACGCAATCGCGATTGGAAACGTCGCAGGAAAAACGAACCAACCCGCAAGTTCAATCGTTATAAACGCATCAACTAGCGATTTAAGCGGGACAAATGCTGGGTTTTACGTTAAACCAATAAGATCTATTACTGGTTCGACATTATGTTATAATAGCGCCGATTTTGAAATTGGGATAAATTCTTCATCCATAAAATATAAGGAAAATGTAGTTGATTTAAACAGGAGCACATCAAATATATATAATGTTCGGGCAAGGGAATATGATTGGAAAGAAACCAAACAACATTTGGTTGGGTATATAGCTGAAGAAATAGATGAGGTGGATACCTTATTTACATTTAAAAAGGATGGAAAACCGGAAGGTATAGAATGGAATAATATTTTACTTTATGCTGTTGAAGAGATTAAAAACTTAAAAAAGGAAATATTAACATTAAGACAGATGATTGAAACACTCAGTTTATAAATATGTGGTTTTGTGAGTATATAGTGTTATAATATCTATGCCAAACATGTATTTTGAAATAAACAAATAAATAAATAATAAATTCATTTAATTAAATAAATTTATTTTAAAGTTATATATGTCTTACGCAAAACCGATATATCAATGTAATTTGCTGAATACCACCAATAAAATTATTAATTATGTTGGTCCAACGGGTCCAACTGGAAGTGTAGGACCAACGGGCAATACGGGGGCAACAGGCGATATAGGACCAACTGGGTATACAGGTCCAATTGGAACCGGTCCAACAGGTGATACAGGCAATACAGGACCAACCGGTAATATAGGACCAACTGGGTATACAGGTCCAATTGGAACCGGACCAACAGGCGATACAGGTCCAACAGGTTATACAGGCGATACAGGTCCAACTGGTTATACAGGACCAACCGGGGAAACCGGACCAACAGGTGATACAGGTCCAACTGGTCCAACCGGGGAAACCGGACCAACAGGTGATACAGGTCCAACTGGGTATACAGGTCCAATTGGTTATACAGGACCAACAGGCGATACAGGTCCAACAGGTGATACAGGTCCAACAGGTCCAACTGGTTATACAGGACCAACCGGGGAAACCGGACCAACAGGTGATACAGGTCCAACTGGTTATACTGGTTATACAGGACCAACCGGGGAAACCGGACCAACAGGTGATACAGGTCCAACTGGTTATACTGGACCAACCGGAGAAACCGGAGAAACCGGACCAACAGGCGATACAGGACCAACTGGCAATACAGGACCAACAGGTCCAACCGGCGATACTGGACCAACAGGCAATACAGGTCCAACAGGCGATACAGGACCAACCGGCGATACAGGACCAACCGGCGATACAGGACCAACAGGTCCAACTGGTTCAATACCTATATATACGGTGCTTCCTCAAGATATGTCTGGAAATTTGTTAATTTATGGTTCAGATAATAATATTTATGATACATCATTAGCACAATATGATGGCATTAACAATATTAGATTTTCGACAAATGTGGTGCCTGGGGGACCTTACACTCAAAACGACGCGGGTCAAAATATCTCTAACTATAGTCTAGGAACATGGGAGACGCCGTGGATAAAAAGTTATGTTGGGGCAGCAACATCATATATCGGTGGTGCGGCATTAAGTTTTGAGACGTGTCCTACACAAATATCAGATAATTATCCAGCATTAGCAGGGATTGGCATATTTTCTGTTCAAAATGTTAACCCAAATATTATTCCTTCGAGTCCTAATCCAGATTTGGGCAATACGGTTTTTATTACTCAATATGGAATGTTTGGAATGCTTGCTGGAACTGGCGCAACAGGAGGAGGACCAACAGGAGTTACCGGTTATACAGGGACTTATGGTATATATCCATCCCTTTCACCAGGTCAAACTGGAGCAACAGGTCATACTGGAGATACAGGATCTACTGGTGAAACAGGACCAACTGGATATACAGGACCAACTGGTGAAACAGGACCAACTGGTGAAACTGGACCAACTGGAAATACAGGACCAACTGGAAATACAGGACCAACTGGACCAACAGGGGAAACAGGACCAACTGGACCAACTGGACCAACAGGTAATACAGGACCAACTGGCAATACAGGACCAACGGGTAATACAGGACCAACTGGTAATACAGGACCAACGGGTAATACAGGTCCAACTGGAAATACAGGACCAACGGGTAATACAGGTCCAACAGGCAATACAGGTCCAACTGGAAATACAGGACCAACTGGCGATACAGGTCCAACTGGAAATACAGGACCAACGGGTAATACAGGTCCAACAGGCGATACAGGACCAACGGGTAATACAGGACCTACTGGTAATACAGGTCCAACGGGTAATACAGGACCAACAGGCAATACAGGTCCAACAGGCAATACAGGTCCAACTGGAAATACAGGACCAACTGGTAATACAGGACCAACTGGCAATACAGGTCCTACTGGTAATACAGGCAATACAGGACCAACAGGAAATACAGGTCCAACAGGCAATACAGGACCAACAGGAAATACAGGTCCAACAGGCAATACAGGCAATACTGGTCCAACGGGCAATACAGGACCAACGGGCAATACAGGTGCAATAGGACCATCCGGTGTGATTGGCGTTACTGGAATTAACTATGGTGATTATATATATTGGAATACAAATTCAAGTCCAAGCGCGTGGGCTGTAGGAGATACAAATATAAGTATTGGTGGTTTTGCGGGGCAGTATACACAAGGTTTATACGCAGTTGCTCTCGGATATAACGCTGGTAATTATTCACAAGGAACATATGCCGTTGCGATTGGTTATCAAGCAGGTCAAAGCACACAAGGAACATATTCAGTCGCTATCGGTTATCAAGCAGGACAATCAACTCAAGGACTATATTCAGTCGCGGTTGGGTACCTAGCAGGTCAAACTGGACAATCAAATCAAGCAGTCGCTGTTGGACAACAAGCCGGTCAAACTGGAC
>Ga0209189_1001692_pt1 | contig 16272 bp, 13 predicted proteins | sample C_130820_EF_Meta_FD_187308 | JGI IMG/M metagenome (GOLD analysis project Ga0209189, IMG submission 187308) | Freshwater microbial communities from Lake Croche, Canada to study carbon cycling - C_130820_EF_MetaG (SPAdes) (version 3) | ecosystem: Environmental > Aquatic > Freshwater > Lake... | reverse complement strand
TCCGATCTCGCTGAACATGCTCAAAATGGAACAACAGCTCGATACTCTCAGTCCGGAAAACCACAAGCGATACATGCACAACTACAACTTCCCACCATATTCGGTTGGCGAAACTGGTCGTGTTGGATCGCCGAAGCGCCGCGAAATCGGACATGGTGCGCTCGCTGAACGTGCTTTGGTTCCAGTGTTGCCGACTCGAGAAGAATTCCCTTATGCGATCCGTCAAGTTTCTGAAGCTTTAGGATCAAACGGTTCTACCTCTATGGGCTCAGTATGTGCGTCAACGATGTCGCTTCTCAACGCAGGTGTTCCACTCAAGGCTTCTGTTGCTGGTATCGCGATGGGTCTCATCTCTGATGAGGTCGATGGCGTTACTGAATATGTAGCTTTGACGGATATCTTGGGAGCAGAAGATGCTTTCGGCGATATGGATTTCAAGGTCGCCGGTACAAAAGAGTTTGTTACAGCGCTTCAGCTCGATACTAAACTCGATGGAATTCCAGCCTCCGTACTTGCTGCCGCGCTATTGCAAGCTAAGGAAGCTCGCCTATTTATTTTGGATCTGATGAGTCAAGCAATTGACACACCAGATGAAATGAGTCTCTTGGCGCCGCGAATTATCTCCATCAAGGTTCCAGTAGATCTCATTGGTGCAATCATCGGACCAAAAGGAAAGATGATTAACCAGATTCAAGACGATACTGGCGCGGATATCACTATCGAAGACGACGGCACTATCTACATTGGAGCCCTCGAGGGATCTCAAGCGGAAGCGGCTAAAGCCATGATCGAAGCGATCGCCAATCCGGTGGTTCCAAAGGTAGGCGAACGCTACAACGGTACGATCGTGAAGCTAGCGACTTTCGGGGCCTTCATTTCATTGGTACCTGGCAAAGATGGCTTGCTCCATATTTCCCAGATCAGAAAGATGCATGGCGGAAAGCGCATCGAAAACCTAGAAGAGGTAATGAAAGTTGGAGACAAAGTAGAGGTAGAGATTAATGAGATCGATCCAAAGGGTAAATTCTCTTTGGTTCCGGTACTCGCTGATGGAACCACTCCTGGAGATGAAGCAGCTGCTTCAACTGAATCCGCTGACTCAACTGATTCAGCCGAATAAGCTGAACAAGCCGATCAAGCTGAAACTGCGCAACCAGTAATTCATGGCTCGCACAACGTTACCTAGCGGCTTAAGGATCGTTACCGAAGAGGTTTCGACCGTCCGCTCTGCAACGTTTGGTGTCTGGGTCAACGTAGGCTCTCGCGACGAAACACCACTTGTCGCGGGAGCTTCACATTTTCTGGAGCACCTGCTCTTCAAAGGAACGCCCAGCCGAAACGCGATGGAGATTTCATCTGCGATCGAATCGGTAGGCGGCGAGATGAATGCCTTCACTGGTAAGGAATACACCTGTTTCTATGCACGGGTGATTGATACGGACCTTCCTTTGGCAGTGGATGTGATCTCTGATCTCATAACATCTTCACTCGTCACTGCAGCAGATGTTGATGCCGAACGTACAGTTGTCCTAGAAGAAATTGCAATGCGCGATGATGACCCGTCGGATCTCGTTCATGACCTATTTCTTGAAACTTATTTTGGCGATACGCCATTGGGTCGGTCGATTTTAGGAAGTACAGAATCGATCAAAACTATGGATCGTGATCTAATCTTTGGCTATTACAAAGAGCGATACCAGCCTTCGGATATCGTTATTGCGGTTGCTGGCAATATCAAACATGAGAAGGTCGTTGATCTGGTTGAGAAAGCACTCGCTCGAGCTGACTTCTTGTCGACTACTGCCTCGTTGCCTAATCTGCGCGTGAATGAGCCCACCATTGCCAGTGGAACCGGAAAAGTTGGCTTAATCGAACGGAAGACCGAACAAGCCCATCTCCTGCTTGGGCTACCTGGTGTTGAGCGAAGTGATGAACGTCGATTTTCCTTAAGTGTGCTGGCTTCAGCTCTCGGCGGAGGCATGTCATCGCGGTTATTTCAAGAGATTAGAGAGAAACGAGGGTTGGCCTATTCGGTTTATTCCTATGTGCAACAGTTCTCCGGGGCGGGATCCTTCTCGTTTTATGCTGGATGCGCGCCGAATAAGGCTGTAGAGGTCATTAAAATCATTAGAGATATTTCTATGGATGTTGCCACCAATGGATTGGCCGAAGAAGAGATCGCTCGCGCAAAAGGCGCCGTCTCGGGTTCGTTAGTACTCAGTCAAGAGGACACAGGTTCGAGAATGAGTCGGATAGGAAAGAGCGAGTTGGTCTACGGTGAAATTATGAGCTTTGACGAAATTCTTGCCTCGATTGCCCGTGTGACACCAGAAGAGATCAAGGCAATTGCAGCCCAATTACTACCCGCACCTTCTACGCTTGCGGTTGTGGGGCCGTTTAAAAGCACGACTGCACTAGAGAAAGCGATCTTATGACGAGTAAAGGAATTAGCGGAGAGAAGAAAATATCCGATGAGCTAATGCAAAAAGATGCATCTCTTATCAGAGTTGGTGTCTTGGGCTCAAAGGGTCGCATGGGAGAGGCGACGGTGGCGGCAATAAAAGCGGCCCCAGGAGTTGAACTCGTTGCAGAGGTGGATATTGGTGAGCCACTCGATCTTTTATTAACCCACGGTGCAGATGTAGTCGTCGATTTCACTCATCCAGATTCAGTGATGAAGAACGTGGAATTTGCTATCACTCATGGAATCCATGTAGTGGTGGGAACTTCTGGATTTGATGAAGAGAAGCTATCAACTGTCCGCGGTTGGCTATCAGAAAACCCAACTGTCGGTGCACTCATTGCGCCCAACTTTGGATTAGGCGCGGTTCTGATGATGCAATTCGCCGCACAAGCCGCAAAATATTTTGAATCGGTAGAGATCATCGAGTTGCACCACCCGAACAAGGCTGACGCGCCATCGGGGACCGCAATGCGAACGGCAGAACTCATTACCCAAGCCCGCCTTTCGGTCGAGAAGGCACCAATGCCAGATGCGACCTCTGCTTCACTCCCAGGAGCTCGGGGAGCGATGGTGGGAGATGTTCCCGTTCATTCGGTACGGTTGCGCGGCTTGGTGGCCCATCAGGAAGTAGTCCTGGGAGATCTAGGTGAGACACTCACAATTCGCCATGACTCGATTGATCGTTCCGGATTCATGCCTGGCGTGCTCTTGGCGATACGAAAGGTCGTGGAGGTTCCTGGTCTGACATTTGGGCTCGAACATTTCCTCGATCTCCAGTAAATTCATTTGTATAAGAGCTAGAGCAGTTATCCATCACAAGTTAAGAAAAGAGAGATCACGATGTCAGCAGAGATCACAATGTACGGAGCAGCCTGGTGTGGTGACTGCCGTCGCTCAAAAAGATTCCTTGATTCCCGTAACGTTGAATACGTTTATATTGATATCGAAACTGATGTCGAGGCTTCTGACAAGGTAGTTGAGATCAATGGTGGCATGCGGTCGATCCCTGTGATTATTTTTCCAGATGGTACTCATATGACAGAGCCCTCTGATATCGATCTAGAGGCAAAGCTCAAAAGCTTCGCAATTCTTTAACAACATCGTTGCAACGTTACATCGATCACTCGGGCGGAGTTTAGGGAACGCACACTGATTTGAGAGTCGCTTCGACGTAAAACTATATTCTGACTCGATAAAATATCGCTGAAGTTACCATTGCTCCGATCACGATTATTGGCAACGGGGCTTTTGCTCTCAACGCTAGTAGTGCAAAAACGATTCCGGCAATTCTGTGGTCAAAGACTCGCACTGTTTTTTCGGTGAGAGTCTGCATCGCGATTAATGAGCTAAGTAAGACGATGGGGATGAGAGTCGTAATCCGGTCAATCCGTGGCTTCGCTAAAAGACTCTCTGGGATCGAGTGTCCAATGAATTTAATAGCAAAGCAGAGCAGGCTAGTGGTGAGAACTGCTATCCATTGGGAGCTCATGCTCTCCACCCCAGTAGCACCGCAATGACGACGCTGGTAATAATCGGCGTGCCCGCCGGAACCCATTCGGTTACGGATAACGCCCACACGAATGCGAGGAGTGCGGCGTAGAGCGTTCTACCTCCACGCTTGCTTGAGCCATCCGCCCCAAAAATTCTTGGAACCAATACAGCGCAAAATATTGCGGGGGAGACAACGTCCAATCCCCATGCGGAGGTATTGCCAATTGCCTTTGCGCTCATAGCTCCTACGAGTGTGAAGAGATTCCAAAAAATGTAGACACCAAAACCTGTGTACCAAAAAGCAGTGCGTTGCTCTTCTTCGTCTTTTCTAGAAATCGCAAGCCCGGTAGATTCATCGATAGTGATTTGAGCGGCTACCGCTTTGCGCCACCCTGAGAGTTTGAGGATTCCAGCCATCCGAACCCCATACAGACCATTTCGGCTCCCTAAAAATGCCCCAGTAATAATTGCACTCAGCGCACTGCCGCCAGAACTCATAACGCCAACGAGTGAAAACTGCGACGCGCCTGAGAAAAGCACGAGCGAGAGGACACACGCCTGAAGTACCGAGAAATGATCGGCAACAGCGACCGCTCCGAATGCGAGTCCGGCTACGCCGGTTGCCAACCCTACGCTGAGCGAATCTCTTTTAACTGAAGTGGCTGAATTGGCTGACTTGGCTGACTTGGCTGACACGCCGATATTCTGCCCTATTCCCAAAGGTATCGGGAGAATAGATACAGTCACATCATGGATGAAATCAATTTCCGAGAAGATATGACGGTAGAGCTCGTCAAGTCGAGCGCAAGTGATTCAGATGTGGTTTGGGCTGCCCGGGTATCTACCGCAGGTGAGAATTCGCTTGAAGATGTGGATGCAGATTCCTCGCGGTCAGAAGGTTTGATTAACTATTTGGCGCGCGAACGTCATGGGTCACCTTTTGAACATACCTCGATGACCTTTTTTGTCTCCGCTCCGATATTTGTTTTTCGGGAATTTATGCGCCATCGGATTGCTTCGTATAACGAGGAGAGCGGTCGCTACCGTGAGCTTCGTCCCAATTTTTATATTCCTAGCCGGGAACGCAAATTGGTACAGATCGGCAAAGCTGGCGCATATACCTTTGTAGATGGAACTCCCGAGCAATATGAGTTGACCGTCAGTGCAATCAAAGAGAGTTGTATCGTCGCTTATGCCAACTACCAGAAGATGCTTGAGGCGGGAGTTGCTCGCGAAGTCGCGCGCGCAGTATTGCCGGTGACGCTCTACTCTTCAATGTACGTCACGATGAATGCTCGTGCGTTGATGAACTTTCTATCGCTACGAACTGCCCGGGAAGGATCTCATTTTCCTAGCTATCCGCAGCGTGAAATCGAGATGGTTGCTGAAAAAATGGAAGAACATTTCAGCAAACTGATGCCATTGACATATAACGCCTTCCAAAAGTCCGGGCGGGTAGCTCCCTAAAAGGGGTAAGGTAAGCCCATGTCAGACGCTGATAGATCGAGGCAAATTCCAGCCGAAATTGCCCCTAATTCCGTAATTCCCTCTAGTTCCTCGGCCGCTAACGCGCCCACGGCCCCCTTTGGTCGGTTGATTACCGCCATGGTGACGCCATTTCACAAAGATGGTTCAATGGACTGGGATGGAGTCGCGCAGATCGCTCAACATTTGGCCGACACAGGTCATGATGCGATCGCAGTGAATGGCACGACGGGTGAGGCGCCAACGACAAAAACTTCCGAAAAATTGGAGATCATTCGAGTCGTTAAAAGCACTGTGGGAGATCGGCTCAAAGTCCTCACTGGTGCCGGTGATAACGAAACGGCCTATTCTGTAGATCAAGCGAAGCGTTGCGCCGAGATTGGTGTCGACGGACTTCTGATCGTTGCGCCGTATTACAACAAGCCGCCCCAAGCAGGCATCGAGGCACACTTCAAAGCAATTGCAGGCGCAACCGATCTGCCGGTCATGATGTACGACATTCCTGGAAGAACCGGTGTAGCGATTGAGGAAGATACGATCTGTCGTTTAGCAGAAGTTAAAAACATTGTTGCTCTTAAAGATGCGAAAGGTAATCCAGCATCAACCTCTTCCGTTATCGCTCGAACTGGATTGCCGGTTTATTCTGGAGATGACGTTCTCAACCTGCCACTTCTATCGGTAGGGGCAGTTGGTTTTGTATCGGTATGTGGTCATACCGTGGGCCTGGAGCTCAAAGAAATGCTCGATGCTTGGTTTAGTGGAGACGCAGCGCGCGCTCTAGCGATACATCAACGACTATTACCGGTATTCACCGGAACCTTCCGCACCCAAGGTGCGATATTGACTAAGGCTGCACTCACGATGATGGGCCTTCCTGGTGGATTTACTCGTTTACCACTTGTCGATGCAACCGAAGAACAAATCGTTCAATTGCGGGAGGATCTTAGACAAGGCGGAGTAAAACTTACCTAATGAATCATCCACACCCAGATCTACCATACCCAGCAAAACTTGCACCAAAAACACTTCGAATAGTCGCACTAGGCGGGCTCGGAGAAATTGGTCGAAACATGACCGTCTATGAAATCGGCGGCAAGTTATTAATCGTTGATTGCGGAGTACTCTTTCCGGAAGAATCTCAGCCCGGGATTGATTTAATCCTTCCCGATTTTTCATACATCCGAGATCGATTGGACGACGTCGTTGCCATCGCCTTAACACATGGCCACGAAGATCATATTGGTGCGGTTCCTTATCTACTCAAAGAACGAGCAGATATACCTGTGGTAGGTTCGAAACTAACACTTGCTTTTACTGAAGCAAAGTTGAAGGAACGTCGGATCACTGCTCCGATGGTGGAAGTTAAAGCGGGAATGAAAGAGAGTTTTGGCCCGTTTGAACTGGAATTTGTTGCAGTAAATCACTCAATACCTGATGCACTTGCCATCGCTATCCGAACGGAAGCTGGCTTGGTCTTGGCAACCGGTGATTTCAAAATGGATCAACTTCCACTCGATGGCAGAACAACTGATTTACGTGCTTTTGCTCGATTGGGTGAAGAGGGAGTTGACCTCTTCATGGTTGATTCCACAAATGCCGACGTTCCGGGTTTTACGACCTCTGAACGCGACATTATGCCAACGCTTGATCGAGTATTCCGCGCGACGGAGCGAAGGGTCATTGTCGCTTCCTTTGCCTCTCACGTTCATCGCATTCAACAAGTTCTGATGATCGCAGAACAGCATGGTCGTAAGGTTGCCCTAGTCGGTCGTAGCATGGTTCGTAATATGAAGCTGGCGCAAGACTTGGGATATCTTGAAGTTCCAGCAGGGTTGATTGTGGATGCTAAAAATATTGAGGATTATGGCGACAAAGTCGTGCTGATCTGTACCGGTTCTCAAGGCGAGCCGCTCGCCGCGCTTTCGCGGATGGCTAATGGAGAGCATCAGATCCGCGTTGGTAAAGGAGATACCGTTGTTCTGGCCTCGTCTCTGATTCCAGGCAATGAAAATCCGGTATATCGAGTTATCAATGAGTTGACGAGATTCGGTGCGACGGTTGTACATAAAGGAAATGCGATGGTGCATGTCTCTGGTCATGCCGCCGCGGGAGAGTTGTTGTATTGCTACAACATCGTAAAACCAAAGAACGTTATGCCTATCCATGGCGAATGGCGGCATTTGCGGGCAAACGCAGAGCTCGCGATAAAGACCGGAGTTCCTCGGACAAACACCATCGTTGTAGATAATGGAATCGTCGTTGATATGCATGATGGCTATGCTGATATTGCAGGCGCTGTTCCATGTGGCTTCGTTTATGTTGATGGTCAGAGTATTGGCGAAATCACAGAGAGCTCGCTGAAAGATCGACGTATTTTGGGCGAAGAAGGCTTTATCTCCGTCGTCGTCGTTGTTGATTCTCAGAGCGGCAAAATAGTTGCCGGTCCAGATATTCATGCTCGTGGTTTTACCGAGGATAAGGCTCTCTTCAACGAGGTGACCGGAATGATTGAGAAAGCGCTCGCCACTGCGGTCGCGGGTGGAATAAATGGGACTCATCAACTCTCCCAGGTAGTTCGGAAAACAGTGGGTAGTTGGGTAGGGGAGGAACATCGCCGTAAACCGATGATCGTGCCGGTTGTCATTGAGGTCTGACGGCGCGCCGTACGCTCTTCCCTCAACCTTTTCTTTAGGCTTATCTCATCATGGCAAAAAGTAAATCCGCTTCGGCTTCGACCTCCGCAGCCTCGACGAGCAAACGATCAAGCAAATCAACCTTTCTATCGGGACTTGGTGGGGCGTTAGCGTCTCTCTGGAGATTTTTGGCTCGTTCATTAGGAGGCATGGTTCGATTCTTCTTCCGGGAGGCAAAAGAGCTGGATCATGCTCACCATCGAGATGGATTTGCCTTCCTCTTGGTCATTATTTCCCTGATCGCAGCTGCTGGGAGTTGGTTCCATATCAATGGGATTATGGGAAGGGCTGTCACCGATCTGCTGCTTGGAGCGTTTGGAAGGTCAGCAATTTTTGCACCGATTGTATTTTTCTACTTTGCGATTCGCACTTTCCGCGCGCCTCAAGAGCGCCGTGCTACGGGTCGAATTACCATCGGCACTCTAATTTTGGTGATGACGAGCTCTGGTCTGCTTCATATTTTGAATGGCTCGGTGGGTGATACCGGTAAAACCGCAATTCAAACTGGTGGTGGTTGGCTCGGCTATGCCATCGCGACCCCATTGGTTGCACTGGTTACATCAATTCTCTCTGTGCCGATTTTGCTCATACTTTTTTTCTTCGGGGTATTAATTGTTACAGCTACACCAGTCTCGAAAGTTATAGAGAAGGTTCGTGGGCTATTTTCGTGGGGAACTAGGACGGCGCGCTCCGTAAGACCTGCAAAAGATACTGTGCAACTTCCAGATTTTGAACTCTCTGAAACGTTGCCATTTGAAACCCCTTTGATTCAATCATTCGATGAGCCGTTGGAAGATTTTCCTGAAGAGTTACTCAGCGATCATCAAGATATTGGCGACAGTACGGCTGACGATCCGGAGCGAACCATTGCTTTTTCGATAACACCGGAACCAACCTTTGATACTAAAACTATTCAAACCGAGCCTGCACATCAATTAGTTCTCACCCCCGAAAATCCATATGTATTGCCATCTATGGATTTGCTGCGCACAGCTCCTGCTTCAAAGGCAAAGTCAAAAGCAAATGAAGTTGTCGTTGCTTCGTTGGCGCAAGTCTTCGAACAGTTCGGTGTTGATGCACGTGTTACCGGATTCATGCGTGGACCAACAGTGACTCGCTATGAAGTCGAATTGGCGGGCGGCGTAAAAGTAGAAGCGATTACCGCTTTATCAAAGAATATTTCATATGCGGTAGCGAGTGGTGATGTGCGAATTCTCTCTCCGATTCCTGGTAAATCAGCGGTAGGAATTGAGATCCCTAATACCGATCGAGAGATCGTTGCTTTAGGCGATGTTTTGCGTTCGAGCGTTGCTACGAGTGAAGCCCATCCCATGGTTGTTGCACTGGGTAAAGATGTTGAAGGTAATTTCATCTGTGCAAACCTGGCAAAGATGCCGCATTTGCTGGTGGCTGGAGCAACTGGCGCGGGTAAATCCTCGATGATCAACTCCTTAATTGTCTCGGTTTTGATGCGCTCTACTCCAGAAGAAGTTCGCCTGGTGATGATCGATCCAAAGCGAGTTGAGCTCACTAGCTATGAAGGTATCCCGCACCTGATCGCTCCCATCATTACCAATCCAAAGAAGGCCGCGGATGTCTTGGCTTGGGTGGTTCGGGAAATGGATCAACGCTATGACGACCTATCCCATTTTGGATTTAGACATATCGACGACTTCAACAAAGCGGTACGTGCTAGGAAGGTGAGCGTGCCCGACGGAAGTGAGCGAGTCCTAGAACCGTATCCCTATCTTCTTGTCATCATTGATGAGTTGGCAGATTTGATGATGGTTGCCGCTCGCGAGGTGGAGGAGAGCATCGTTCGAATCACTCAGCTCGCTCGCGCCGCTGGTATTCATTTAGTCATTGCAACCCAGCGTCCAAGCGTTGACGTGGTGACGGGCTTGATTAAAGCAAACGTCCCATCGCGATTATCATTTGCGACTTCGAGCCTGGCAGATTCCCGGGTCATCCTGGACACACCCGGAGCAGAAAAATTAGTGGGTCAAGGAGATGGCTTATTTTTGCCTATGGGAGCTAGTAAAGCGATGCGTATCCAAGGCGCGTATGTCTCCGAGCGAGAATCAGAGGCGGTCGTCAATCACGTAAAATCCCAAGCTCAGCCAGTTTTCAAGATTGATATCAATGCACCGGCGGTGAGTAAGCAGATTGAAAATGATATTGGCGACGATATGGATTTGTTGCTTCAGGCGATTCAATTGGTCGTAGGAACACAATTTGGATCGACCTCCATGCTGCAGCGCAAGCTTCGAGTTGGCTTTGCCAAGGCAGGGCGATTGATGGATCTGATGGAGAGTCGGGGAGTGGTTGGTCCCTCAGAAGGATCTAAAGCGAGAGAAGTCCTCATTAGCGCGGAAGAGATGCCGAATCTTTTGGAAGAGATACAAGGTTACGTGTGATCGGTTAGAGGCCGACATTTTCGACGATTTTTACATGTGTACCCAAGAGATTCTCCTTGGTTACCAAAAGCTGCATCGAAATCCGCTGCTTCATCTCTTCAACGTGGCTAATGAGACCGACTATACGACCAGACTCGCGAAGTTCTTCGAGTGATTGCATCACCGATTGCAGGTAGTCCGGATCCAGGCTTCCAAATCCCTCGTCAATAAATAGTGAATCTAGAGATTGTCCGCCTGTCTCACTTGTTACAACATCTGCCAATCCAAAAGCTAACGCCAGTGAGGTAGTGAAGGTTTCACCGCCGGAGAGAGTATTGGCATCTCGCAGACCCTGATTCCATGAATCAAAGACCGAGATGGAGAGATAATTCTGACCAGCGCCTCTCTTCTCATGGTTTGGCTGGAGTGAATATTGCCCTCGTGTCATACTCTGTAATCGAAGATTGGCTCGTTCCAGGATTTGATGGAGTCGTTGACCAAGGAAGTAGCTGACGAGGGTAATCCTCTCTCCGACTTGACCTTTGAGATATTTGGCGAGTTGCTCATACCTCTCGCAATCTTCCGTAGCCTGCTTCACTCTCTTCTCGGCCGCTCGAAGATCTTTTCCAATTTTACTGAGGTCGTTTTTCAGCGAATTGAGACGCGCGTGACGCTCCGAGCTTGCTTTGAGAACTTCTTCGGCATGTTCGCGTGCGAGCTTTGCCGCGTTAGGATCTGGGACTTCGTCAACTCCAGATGTTGATAGCGCTTCAAAAGCGTTTCTAGCTGCCTTGGCCGCATCGAGAAGTGGCTGATATGAATCCTTCAGTGTGCGCAACCTGGCGATCTGACCATCGATTGGCTTCAAATTGATGAGGGTGATTTCGCCCCCCGCTTCCAGTTCTAGCTTCTTTTCAGATCTCTTGACAGACTCTTGGGCTTCGGAAAGTTTGGCTGTCGCTGCCGCATTCTTCGATGTCAGCGCCTCACGTTCTTCGGCTCGCTGCGCTGCACCTTTTTTCAGATCGCTTAACCTCCGACGAGATTGTTGCAATTGCTCGATTGCCTTCGCAAATTCTAGATCTTTGGTTTTCAGGCTTTCCCGTTGGCGCTCCAGTTCATGAAGTTCGAGATTTTCACCATCGGTTAACTCGACCTCCTTCTCTTTTTGGTTGAGAAGTTCGGCTTCTTTGCGGGCCACCTTCGTGGAGGCGCCTTGGAGAAGTTCCCGAGCCCTCTCTACCGCCTCTTTAGATATCGAGCTATGACTTGTAGCTGGGTTTGGGTGAGCTGTCGAGCCACAGACCGGGCAAGCAGAACCATCCTCGAGCTTTTGCGCTAACAGAGATGCCTGGGCCGAATCGAACGCTTCCTGCGCAGCTAAATATTTTTCGTTAGCGCTATCCCGTTCTTCGATAAGTTTACCTATTTCGATTTCCCGGGTCGCGATATCTTCGATCACATTCTTTCGCGCAATAACGCGATCAATTTTATTACTCAGGCTCTCAATGGCGTTGCTATTGGTCAATCGATCCAACTCTGGGTTCTGCTCACCACCGGTACTCTCTTCCAACGCCTTAATCTCCGCATCAACCGATGCAACATTTTGCTCTAATTGCTGGATTAAGGATGATGATAATTCCACTTCGGAAGCAGCGGTAATTACCGCTCGGCGCTGCTCATTGAGATCTTTGATATATTCATTTTTTGTCATTGCTTCAGTTTTTTGTGCTTGATACGCCTCAATGCGCATCAATATTCTCTCAACGACTTCGTCACTATCGACCTCGTGCGGGATCTCCTCGTAGTTCTCGGTGCGCCAAGAGAGGAGATTTCGATTGGCGCTCTCGAGTCGCTCTGTTGCGTTACGGACCTTCTCCGAATTATTAAATTTCTCCGTCAATTCCTGCTCGCGAACGAGGGCACTCTCTTTCTCTGCTTTGGCCTTCTCTTCATCGATGGCCGATTGTTTGATCACTTCAGCGAGTTCTTCAAGGTAGCTTTCCGCCAGTTCTGCGCTCGTCGGTATATCGATGGAGAGGTCTCGTTCTCCATCGAGATAGAGCGTAGAGAAAGCTTGATCAATTCGTACTAATTCCTTAGAGACCGCAACCTCGCTACTCTCTTGCTCCACCTTGGCGGCGTTGAGATTCTCCCAAAAGAAGTTGGTGAGGTAATCGAACTTGTCGACTTCGTCGCTAAAGAGTTTTCTGAGAATCTCTTCTCTCTCTTTTCCGCTCGAGCGAAGGAACTGGGCAAAATCGCCCTGTGGTAACAAAATCAGTTTAAAGAATTCTTCAGGTTTTAAGCCGATCAGTTCGGTGAGCGCTTCGCCACCTTCTTGCGTAGTACTGGAAAAAGCTACCCACTCATTCCCAGACCATTTATTGATTTTGAGTTCAGCCTTTCGCAGCGTTGTTCCTTCACCACGATCTTTCGGCTTCTCGTAAGCTGGTGCTCGGTAAATGCTGTAGCGCTCTCCACGCAAGGTGACCTCGAGCTCGACAAATGTGAGCGTATGGTTTCTTGCAAAATCCGATCGATAGGTTTTTGCTGCAGCCTTGCGCGATCCGGGGAGTGTTCCGTAAAGCGCGAAAGCTAGTGCATCGAGGATCGACGTCTTTCCCGCGCCGGTACTTCCTTGTATGAGGAATAGCCCGCCAGAGCTTGCCAATGTATCGAAGTCGATGACCTCACACCCGCCGTAGGAGAGGAAGCCAGAGATCGTTAGTTTGTGTGGTTTCATGCCTCGTCTTCCTTTGGCTCTTCAACTTCCTGAAGTGAGATATCTTCATGCGAACATTCTTGATCTTCTTGATTCTGCAGAAACGGATCGCCAGGGATCAATGGCGATCCAGCCTCTATTCGATCTAAGACATTAGCAATCTGCATCGCTTCCCACTCATTGGTTCCATATGTGCGAACTTCCTTGAGGAACGATTCAACAAGTTGTGCCGGCGACATCGCCCGTAACTCCTCATAGTTTTTTGGAGTAAGCGAGGCGGAGTTAGTAAAGAGTTCGACAATAAAACCAAAGCGGGCCGCAAGAATACTTTTCGGATTAAGGGGCGGTCGCTCATCGGTAATTTTGATTTTAACAAATGCGTTTTCAAGGCCCGCGTACTCATTTGATCGGAGAAGGTTTTCCATCGAGTCTTCGATCTGCACAAGATCCTTGTACTTAGGAGAGGCTATGGACCTTACATCGAGACGATCTGGGCTGAGATCAATGAGATAGGTGAGCTTTTCAACATCACGTTCAGAGAATGAGTATGGAAGAGCCGAGCCCGAATATCGAATGTGATCATCGATGACTTTTGGCTTGTGCAGATGCCCCAGAGCGGCATAATCGAAACCCTGAAGTAAATTAATAGGTGCTTGTCCCAAGCCTCCAATGTTCACCTCTGACTCAGAATTTTCACCACCTGCGAACCATGCGTGCGACATCACGATTGTTCGATTCGCCTTGACAGACTGGCGGTGAAGGTTGATTCGACCGATGGCGGCGCGCAGTACTTCACCATGTTCGACAGCTCGAGCGGTAGGGCTATCCTGCTTTTCTATCAAATGCGAAGAGGTCGTGTATGGGTCTAAATATGGAATTCCGTAAATCGCCAACTGATCATTTCCAAGTGGAAGCAGAATGGGCCTGGTGATGTCATCAACGCTCGTTCGAATAAATACGTTCGCAGATTCAAAGAGCTCTTTTCCAAAGCCCAGGCGGCGAGAAGAATCATGATTACCGCTGGTGATGACAACTTTTGTGAACTTTGACAGCCGTGAAAGCGCGTAGGCCATGAGATCTATCGATGCCAATGAGGGGAGCGATCGATCGTAGAGATCGCCTGAAATCAAGAGGACGTCAACTCCCTCCTCCCTTACGACGTTGATGATGTGATCAATGAAGACCTGCTGGGCATCGTGGAGGTCATATCCAAAGAAGCTACGACCGATGTGCCAATCCGATGTATGAAGAATTCTCATCTCGCCTTATCGCTTCCCGTTCTCTCTGGTCCCGTTTTGCTGTTCCCTATCAATCTGAATCAATCTGAATCGCTCATACGATATTCGACCAGTACGACAATCAAGCCACTATTAAACAAAAATCGTTCTATTGTCTAAACCGCTTGTCGAAAGAGCTATCCTGCCGTACCATTTTAGCCCCGTTAGAGTTCTGTCGTTTGACTCGAGATGAAGCGAGGTGAGCATGTCTGTTGGAACTCTCATGAAGCAGGCTAGGCGCACTTCGCGTATTTCGATCAATAAACTGAGCACTCTTACCCGAATCCCGACTGATGTACTGACTGATATTGAAAGCGATAATTTCAGCTCATCCGGCGGTCTTGCCTATGCCCGAGGACATATCAAGAGTATTGCCAAAGCGCTGAAAGCGGATCCAGAGGATTTTCTCCACGAATTCACGCTCTTGACCCAAGAAATCGAGCGCCCCATGATTAATTTGCTCGAAGATAGTTACGCAGTGAGGGTGCGTAAGCCATCAAAATTAACCTCCTTTAAAACCCTGGCCCTTGCTGGTGCATTCCTGGCGATGATTGTTATTTCCGTGCCGGCGGCTAGCGGATTTCTGCGTCCAGCCCATCTGATCGCAAAGCCAGCAGTCGCTGCCGTGAAAGCTAGGAAGAATATCCCTGATAAAACCAACTCAAGCACAATCCAGGCCCCAAGCACAATTCATACAACAAAGAGAAGCGGCGCAACTGTTCAAGCCCTGACTGGCGACACATGGCTTTCTGTAACAAATAACGTTGGAAGATCGATATTCACCGGACTCCTGGTTAAAGGAAGTTCTCGGACTTTTGATGATGGTCAGCTAATACATGTGACAATTGGCAATTCGGGAGCTGTTGCCCTGCAAGTCGATGGTCAGGATGTTGGTCTGGCTGGTAAATCGGGGGTTGTTCTTCACCTGCAAATCGGACCGGGAACTTTTGTACGGAGTTAATTAACCGCTAGGTGGGTACGATTATCAGAATGGCTACCGGCAAAAAATTGCTCAATCTACCTAACTCTCTGACATTGGTTCGAGTTTTGGCTCTGCCGTTCTGCGCCTATGCCCTCTTTAAGGATGGCGGCAACAATGAGTATTGGCGAATAGTCGCCTGGACCGGATTTTTTCTCGTGGGCCTCACAGATTTTTTGGATGGCCGCATAGCTAGATCACGTAACCAAGTTACGAGCTTTGGCGCCTTTTTGGACCCGGTAGCAGATAAGGCAGCAATTGCGACCGCCATGATCGGTTTGTCGATGCAAGGAAAGCTCTGGTGGTGGGTCACAATCGTGATTTTGACGAGAGAAATTTCGGTAACTATTTTACGCTTGGTTGTCATCAAAGGAGGCGTAATTTCCGCTAGCAAGGGTGGCAAGCTGAAGACGTTGATGCAAGGTTTTGGAATTGGCTTTTACATTTTGCCCCTCCCGCTTTGGGCGCATCTTCCTCGGGATATCATCATGGCAGCCACGATTACGATCACTCTGACTACTGGATTTGATTACTTTCGAAAGGTCTATCAACGGTGAGTGCAGAATCTCTCGCACGTGAAATCATCAGAGAGATGGAGCGCGGGAATTTAACGCTAGCAACTGCCGAGTCCATCACTGGCGGGGGATTAGGTCAGATACTCACTTCCGTGGCCGGATCCTCTGCGGTTTTTAAAGGTGGCATTATTAGTTACAGCGATGAAGCAAAGAAGAAATTTCTTTCGGTATCTCAAGAGGTTTTGAC
>Ga0209189_1001690_pt1 | contig 16283 bp, 13 predicted proteins | sample C_130820_EF_Meta_FD_187308 | JGI IMG/M metagenome (GOLD analysis project Ga0209189, IMG submission 187308) | Freshwater microbial communities from Lake Croche, Canada to study carbon cycling - C_130820_EF_MetaG (SPAdes) (version 3) | ecosystem: Environmental > Aquatic > Freshwater > Lake... | reverse complement strand
TTTTTTTTTTTTTTTTTTTTTTTTTTTTCTTTTTTTTTTTTTTTTTTTTTTTTTTTTTTTTTTTTTTTTTCTCGTTTTCTTTTTTTCTTGTTTGTTTTCTTGTTTGCTTCTTTTCTTATTTTGTGAAACCTAAATGTTAAAGCTATAATAGTCTTTACTTATTGTTCTTGTTGCATAGCTTAATTCTGGTTTCTGAGGCGTTGGCGCCGGTATTGTAACTGGGATATAACGCAAGCGCTCGGGTTTAAGAACAAAGGCATACCCATTTTTATCAAAAAATAACTTGTTTTCTTCTAAATACTCGTCTACCTGTTGATAACGGATTGCGACCATTTGTGATCCAGTTTCTCTCACAAGTACACCGCTCATGTTGGGTGGATTTGTACCGATATCAGGTAATCCAATCGTCATATTTTTTTTATTGAATTCGGTCAATTCATTCACATCAGGTGTTTCTTTTATATCTTTATAATGCAATGCTCGCATAAATATGGAATTACTAGTCATATTTACGTATTCTTGGAAATCTGTGCTTTGCATAAAAGAAATATTTGATCTATCTACGATAACAATTATTTTCCCTAATAAAGTAAGAATAGGGGCATCTCCTAAATTTGTATTATGATTCTCATAACTGTAATCTTTACCCAATAGTAAAGAGTTGTATGATTTAAAAATATTAGCAAAATTATTATACATTTTATCGTTCGAACTCTTAATTCTTAAATGAATAATTATAGGATCACCTGGATTTGGCGCCGTGCTTGTTGAAAATGCATAATTTTGAATCGTATACATGACTTCCGAAAATTTTACAGAATTGTATGTTTCCTTAATGAAATAACTATTATTCGTCGATGTTGCAACTACTGGTTCGTCATTAATAGAATAAATCTCAAAGTCAAGACCGCGCACGCCCTGTTTTAATACGTTCTTTAAATTGCAAATATCCACATAGTCGTTCTTATACGATCCACCGCTACAAGCATTATATGCGGTTTTTATGTAGTAGTCTTTCAGAGTATAAGCAAATTGTGGATCGCTCGAATTTATTGAACGTATATTTCCATCTAATTTGCTATACAGCGAGTCCATGAATGAACATTCGCTTGCCTCCAATCTTCTCATATAAAAAACATAGCATAACATCGTAATAATGATTAAAAGAATAATGAAAAATATCATTTTTGCGACAAAGTCCTCTTTCAAAGATGTTAAATATTTAATTGTATTGTCGATAGCGGTTGATGGCATTATATGTATATATTCTTAATATATACATTTATTAAAATATACTTTTTGTAAAATATACATTTTGGTAAAAATATACTTTTTGTAAAATATACATTTTGGTAAAAATATACTTTTGGTAAAAATATACTTTTGGTAAAAATATACTTTTGGTAAAAATATACATTTTGGTAAAAATATACTTTTGGTAAAAATATACATTTTGTTAAAAGACACATATAAAATAGAAAAAAGGTTAAATACATAATAAAATAATATTATAATATAGACAATGGCTGGTGGGCTTTTAAATTTAGTATCACAAGGACAACAAAATATTATTTTAAATGGTAATCCTTCAAAAACTTTTTTCAAGGCTAAATATGCAAAATATACCAATTTTGGTTTGCAAAAGTTTCGCGTTGATTTCGAGGGTGCAAAGACGCTTCGACTTACCGAGGAGTCCAGTTTCACTTTCAAAATACCGAGATATGCTGATCTTTTAATGGACTGTTATGTTTCTGTCGATATCCCGAGTATTTGGTCTCCTATTTTGCCGCCTCAAAACACAACCACTAACACAAATTGGGCTCCTTATGAATTCAAATGGATCGAAAATTTGGGTGCGCAAATGATAAGTAAAGTTTCTATTACATGTGGCAATCAAACCCTCCAGGAATTCTCCGGTGCTTATATACTTGCCCAATTACAGAGAGACTTTAATGGCACAAAGCGTTTGCTCTTTGATCAAATGTCTGGAAATACACTGGATTTAAACAATCCCGCCAATTATGGTGGACGCGTGAATGCATATCCGAATGCTTTTTATACCGAGAATCCTGTTGGTCCCGAGCCATCTATTCGCGGTCGAACAATATACATTCCTTTGAATGCGTGGTTCAATTTGCGCAGCCAAATGGCGTTTCCCCTTGTGGCTCTTCAATACAATGAACTCCATATTACAATTACATTCAGACCCATTAATCAATTATTCCAGATTCGCGACGTATTCGATCAATATAATAATTATCCTTATGTGGCGCCCAATTTCAATTTGTATTACATGCAAATGTACCGATTTTTGCAGCCGCCACCAGATGTTTCTTTAGGCCCGGCTTCTTATGTAGATACAAGAGGAATCTGGAATGCGGATATTCATTTGAATTGTACCTATTGCTTTCTCTCGAATGATGAATCCAAGTTGTTCGCATTGAATGAGCAAAAATATTTGTTCAGGCAAGTCTACGAGCGCCCCTACTATAATTTATCAGGGTCGACTAAAATCGAATTAGACTCGATTGGTATGGTTGCTAGCCACATGTTCTTCCTGCGAAGAAGTGATGCCAACCTTAGGAACGAATGGAGTAACTACACGAATTGGCCGTACAATTATTTGCCTAATGATTTGATCCAAGCACCCACCACGGGTCACTACCAAGTAACGCAAACCCTTACTGACTTTGGTAATAATGTTGCGACATTAAGTGGTCCGGGGGTAAATCCTGATGGTAAAATGACAGGTTGGTTCATTACCGGTGACTATAGTCCGCAAAATCAAAAGGGTATTCTTATCAGTCTGGCTATTTTGTTTGATGGGCAATATAGAGAGAATGTCCAACCCGCGGGGGTTTACAGTTTTATTGAAAAATACCTTCGAACTGATGGCGCTGCACCGGCAGGCCTCTATGTTTACAATTATTGTTTAAATAGTTCGCCATTCGAATTGCAACCCTCGGGCGCTATTAATATGAGCCGTTTTAACACAATCGAATTTGAAATTGTCACCATAAATCCTCCACTAGACCCGCTTGCGCAAACCATGACTATTTGCGACCCTGCAACCGGTAATGTCATTGGAATTAACAAACCCACATGGCGCATCTATGACTATAATTTTGATCTTTATTTGTTTGAAGACAGGATCAATATGATAACATTCGTTGGCGGCAACTGCGGTCTTGCATATGCTACTTAGGTAACAAAATAATTTATTTGTTACAGTATTAAAGACTGCGAGAACCCCGGGGTCGCGCCCTTTAAGTACGCGAAATCAAACAAATATCTTTTAGAAATGCGAAACAGGTTGGTGAGTGGGCCAAATATCACGAGGGCTATAACGATTATTATCACAAAATAATGATAAATATTTGAAGATTGTATCGGAAGAAAATGGCGGCGAACCCTGATGAAATAAATAAAATTATAAAACAGGACGCAAAACAAGTCACGATAGACAAGGCTTATCTTTTGATGGTTGGTTTTGTTTTTGTTTTTGTTTTCATTTTTTTTATTTAGAGAGATATGCATTGGATGCCAAGGGTCCGTCACTTGTAAATTCACCTGATAATGTAAACCTGGGTTGGTATACGGGTTCATATATCAAGTCTTTAGGTGGTTTGTATCTCTCATTAAATAGTTTGTATCCGTTGTCAAACCTAGCCCGCCATAAATCGACACCTTGATTGTATTGCGGCGCTCTCGTCAATTCATCGCCTGGTTCAACTAGCGCTGCCTGGGTGCCAATATCAGTAGTCAAAGTAGAATACGTTGGCGTAACACCACCGGTCAATTTCCCTGCATCATTTTGCCCACCAACATTGCGACCATAATTCGGTATCGTCTTCATTTTTGGTACGCACCCAAAACAATCCACGTCTGACGTGCATTGCTCACCGGTTATTGAACATCGCGCCAACGGACCACACATATTTTTGCAGCTAAATGTGGTATTGATGGGTTGGGGAACATTATGATTTGTATCAGGCGATCCTGTGTCTTCTAATATAGAAGTTGATCTGTGATTTGGCGTGAGAGAAGTAAAGCACTCTACAATGTAACCATTTTTTATTAAATAATCACCATATTTTATTACGGCTACTATCAATAAAATAATGAACGCCCATAATAGTATTGTTTTATACGCTTTCATAGTATAAAATAATATTATTTTTTAGTTTAGCTAAAATTGGAAAGAAGTAGAAATTTTTTATATCTTTTTATAATAATACACATTCATGTCTTCAACAAATGATACCAGTGCTATTGATGAAAAAAAGGATTCCGGAACTAATAAAAATAAAATAAATACCCCCAGTAATTATCTAAATTATTTTTTGGCTGTATTAAAGCTTGTTGCCTTCATACTACTAGATATATTGATTGGCTCCGGAATTTTATACGCTTGCAAAGTTGCCACAGCTAATGTACTGCCGTCTGATTTAAATTGTGATCAATATTCAGAAATCAACGTGGCGCCTATTGATGTTGATGTTGATATTAATAAAGTAGGCGACAAGGTGTATTCAACAAAAATAAATTTTCCTTATAATAAACATGGTGATACATTAATAGATAAAATTGCCGATTACAACAGATCTAATTTCATAATAGATTGGTTAGAAAAACAAAAGAAAGTGCCAGATTCCTGGGCTATTAAAATGTATTTCATTTCGGTTTTGGAAAATCTTTTCATGATGAATTACTCGATTATCAATAGTATTTTACATTTCATGAATAAAAATTTCTATGAATTTGTTATTTTATTATTTGGCCCCTTTATTTTGCTATTTTTATCGGGTTTTATATCGCTTTTTTCCTTTTTTTATTCCATCTATTTGTGGTTTGTGAACTTTAATTGGATGTTTAAAGAAAACACCAATACTGATTCAAAACGTGCACCAAAATGGGAAGATGTTACCTTTTTGAATGCATATAATTTTGGTATATCGTGTTTTGTTGGCTTCTGGTTGTTTATAGGATTATTACTATTTTACATTTTTGGTTTTGCTGCGGTTTCAAGTATGACAACAATTATTTTTTTTATGTGTTTAATAAGTGCAATACTAATGAAATCTGTTATAGCTGATGGCGAAAATGAAGGCCAAAGTTATGGTCTAAGTAAAACATTCAAAGATTTGTTGGTTTCTAATATGCGCAACCTCATGATACTTATAACCATACTAATGATTTTATTAACGTTTTCCTTTTTTGGATCCACTGGTGGCATCGTTTCTATTGTTTTGTATATAATTTTATTTTTTGGAATAGTAGGAAATCATTTGTATAGCAATTCAACCCCACCAACAGACTCAACACCTGGTTTGATAAATCCAGAAGTTAATCTGGCAACGAAAAAATGCATAAAAAAAGAGGTTGGAATCGCGGCTTTAAGTGGGGGCGAAGGAAATAAATTGTTGCGCCAATTGAAGCAACTAAGCAAAGAGCTTGCAAAATAATTATGGTTTTAATTTCGATTTCGATTTCGATTTCGATTTCTAATTTTTGATTTACATTTACACCTTTGAAATTGATATAAATGTAAAATTGATATAAATGTAAAATTAGAAAACTATTACATGGCAAAAAATAGAAAAAAAAACTCAGGGTTACCATTTGTCAGTATCTGTACGCCAACATTCAATCGTCGTCCATTTATTCCTTTTGCAATTGAATGCTTCAAGCATCAAACATACCCGCGCGAGAGAATGGAGTGGATTATTATTGACGATGGGACTGATAAGATAGAGGATCTTATTCTGAATAGCAATATTCCACAGGTTAAGTATTTTAAATATGATGTCAAAATGTCGCTAGGCGCAAAGCGCAATTTGATGCATGAAAAATGCAGCGGGGATATTATAGTCTACATGGATGACGACGACTATTACCCACCAGAGAGAGTATCACACGCTGTTGACATGTTAAAGTGCAATCCAGATAAAATGGTAGCGGGATCGAGTGAAATGCATATTTATTTCAAACATATCCAGAAAATGTATCAATTTGGGCCATATGGGCCTAATCATGCTACAGCGGCTACATTTGCATTTAGGAAGGAATATCTCGCACAGTCTGTGTATGAAAACGACACATCTTGCGCCGAAGAGAAGAAATTTTTGAAAGATTATTCCGTACCTATGATTCAACTAGATACGAAAAAAACGATATTGGTTATTTCGCATATTCACAATTCACTGGACAAAAAAATACTATTGGAAGCGCAAAATATGAATCCTTATGTGAAAGAATCGCAGTTAAATGTGGATGATTTTATTAAAGAGCCATTAATGAAGCAGTTTTATATGGAAGACGTGGAAGAAGCGCTTGCAAATTATGAGCCTGGAAGACCAGAAAACAAACCAGATGTTATGAAGCAAATTGCAGAAATAATGAAGCGGAGAGAAGAAATGATGGCTGCGCAACAAAGAATCCAAAAGCAAAAGCAAAATTCAAATCCAAAACAAGTTTCAATCCAAGAATTGATCGCCAATTTTGAAAAAACGATTGCGGACCAAAATAATATTATTCAAGATATTATGCGAGAGAATCGCGAATTGAAGAGTAAGAATGAGCATTTGGATAAAAAGCTAAAGCAAATTATTAGTGATCGCATCGCAGAGATGAAGAAGAATTGATTTCTTTAGAGAAAATTATAAAATAAATTATAAAATAAATTATATTTATATTTATTTATATGTGTATATGTATATAAAATATGTCTGCTCTTCCATACTGGTTTACAGATGAAATTCAAAACAACTTTAATAATTCAGGTTTTTTCAATTCATGTTTTATGGATGGTTCAAATGCAATTGCAGTTGGATATGATTCTATACCATATGATAGCGGTCGCTTAGGTAGCATTATTTATTGGTCAACAAATAATGGTTTAACTTGGGAACAAGTTGGAAATAGAGCGTATAGCGAGATACCTCAGTTAACTTCATGTTTTATAGATGGCTCATATGCGATTGCAGTAGGCGGTCAAACATTCATTAATGGGTATGATAGTGGTAGTGGAGGTATTTATTATTCAACAAATACTGGTTCAGGTTTTAATGCTTGGTATAATATAAGTTTCAATAATATTTATACGTTCACTTCCTGTTTTATAGATGGTTCATATGCGATTGCAGTGGGAGTAAACTATGCACAAACAAATGGTATTATTTACACTTCCACAAATACTGGTAATGGATTCACATCTTGGGCTCCAGCAGCTTCAGGAGACTTTTCTCAATCATCTAGTTTGGTTTCATGTTATATGGATGGGTCATATGCAATTGCAGTGGGGCAAAACTATGCACAAACAAATGGTATTATTTATTTTTCCATAGATCGTGGTCAAAATTGGAGTGAAAGTGCAGGAGACTTTAGTTACACGTCAAACTTTACTGGACCTTTTGGTTTCTCTTCTAATGATTATTTTCCATATTCACCTTTCTGTTTTATTGATGGCTCATATGCGATTGCATTGGGGCAAAACTATGCACAAACAAATGGTATTATTTATTATTCAATTGATAGCGGGTCAACATGGTCTAAAAGTACATCTAACTTTAGTGATTCTTATGCATTACTTTCATGTTTTATAGAAGGTCCAAATGCGATTGCGGTGGGACTAAATAGCGCTACGGTTACTTCTTATGGAATTATTTATTATTCCAAAAATACTGGTTCTGGATTCACCTCTTGGGCTCCAGCAGCTTCAGGAGACTTTTCTCAATCATCTAGTTTGGTTTCATGTTATATGGATGGGTCATATGCAATTGCAGTTGGAGCCACACCTCAAACCAGCCCAAGTTCTACAAGTACAAATACTAATGGTATTGTTTATTTTTCCATAGATGGTGGTCAAATTTGGAACAAAGATAAATCAAACTTTAGTATTTCGGGAGTGTTTAATACATGTTTTGTTGACGGTTCTTATGCAATTATGTGCGGACAGAAGGAAAAATACAACTCCGCTGGCCTTCCTATTGGAGTTATTTATTCTTCTATCTACCAAGGGCCTATAATGTCTGTTGTTCCAAATACTCCTTCAGGAAAGCAAAATCCTGTATATTTACCACTAATAACTACGGATGTTTCAACCAATGAAATTGTACAGATTGATTGGGGCGATACTGGCATAAATCAATACACGATCCCATGCACATTTCAAAATCACACATATGGAATAGGAAGTGGAGGACCTACATTTACTATTAGTGTAGGTACCACAAATTACGATAATAATATTATTTTTTCCTCACAAACAAATCCCATTAATAATACCCTTACAGAGGTTGTATCATTTGGTAATTATACGCAAGCGACATTTGCATATGCATTTTATAATTGCATTACTTTAACAACAGTACCATCACAAATACCTTCAAGCGTTACAGATTTATCTTCCATGTTTCAGGGTGCATCTGTATTCAACCAGTCACTTAATGATTGGAACGTATATAACGTGACAAGCATGGCATCTATGTTTCAGGGGGCAACCTCATTTAATGCAAATATTAATGATTGGAACGTATATAATGTGATAAGCATGTCTTCCATGTTTCAGGATGCAACCGCATTTAATCAACAATTAAATACCAATGAAGGCTATAATACTTGGAATGTAACAAATGTAACAAACATGGCTTCTATGTTTCAGGGGGCAACGGCATTTAATCAACCACTTAACAATTGGAACGTACCAAATGTAACAAGCATGGCATCTATGTTTCAGGGTGCAACATCGTTTAACGAATTACTTTTTACATCGTTTGAATCTATAACGGACATGTCTTCTATGTTCAATGGAGCAGTTGTATTTAATCAAGCAATTATTAGTAATTGGGATGTATCTGGTGTTAGCAATATGTCTTCTATGTTTCAAAATGCGGTTCTATTTAATCAAGCACTTGATAATTGGCAAGTAAACGATGTCACCAATATGGCTAATATGTTCAATGGTGCGCGTACGTTTAATCAAAATATTAGTAACTGGGATATATCAAATGTCAAAAATACAAGTGGTATGTTTCAAGGAGCACAATCATTTAATAACAATTACAACCCTTTTAACCCAAAAAATACAGGGAATATTAATGACATGAGTTACATGTTTAGTGGCGCAACATCATTCAATCAAGATATTAGTGCTATGGATTTTTCAGGGGTAAAAGATATGACACACATGTTAAGTAATAGCGGGCTTTCATCCACAAATTATCATAAATTCTTGATTGGTTTGTCAAAGCAATCTGTCAATCGTGGTGTTAGACTTGATGCTGATAATATAGTATATACCTCTGCAGCAGCAGCTCTTGCTCGCAAAAAATTAATAAAAGAATTTGGCTGGACTATTCAAGGTGACATATATAAACCCGACAATATCGTTTGTTTCAAGGAAAATACCAAAATTCTTACCGACATTGGTTATGTTTATGTCCAGAATCTGAAAAAGGGTACTCTAGTAAAGACACTTTATCATGGATTTAAACCCATTCACGCGATAGGTACAAAAATTGTCGACCACGTTGCGCTGGATGAACGCATACCCAATCAACTTTACAAATGCTGTGCTCAAAATTATCCCACACTTTTTGAAGACCTAGTTATTACCGGACGCCATTCTATCCTGGTCAATAACTTTATTTCGGATGAAGAACGCGAAAAAACGCGCGAAGTAAATAGTGAAATTTACAAGACAGACGATAAATTTCGCCTTCCGGCATGTGTTGATAAAAGAAGCAAGGTTTATGAGACCGCTGGTTCGTACACCATTTATCACTTCGCATTAGAAAACGATAATAATTATGGAAATTATGGAGTTTATGCGAATGGACTGCTAGTGGAAAGCTGTTCTAAAAAATATTTGATAGATTTTTCTGAGATGAAGATCTTGTAATGGATTACCGGGGCCGGGACCGGGATCGGGATCGGGATCGGGAACTTGGGTCTTTAAGCCCGTTCAGAAAACAATATACGGAAAACAATATAAAGAAACCACGCCATGTAAGTGTAGAAGCATAGCTAGAATCGCAAAGCATGTATCAAGACGACTATATTAACGATAACACGAATGACGACCTTCAGGATAATCGCAAGTTTAATAACCAGCTCTTGGATGATATCAAGAATGCGGACAAGGGATATTATACTTGGACTAGACAAATTCCCGGCATCGGAAAGCCTGTCAAGGTGGAGGCTTATGGTTCCGGGGATGCGGGGTCGAGAATTCGTGATCCTATCACGGGCGAGCGCTACAGGAATTACATTGTGGGCTCAAGACATGAAGACCTTTTTTTCAAGGTAAGATTGTCTGGTGCGCGATTGAACAGGCATGAATCGCCTACCTTCTTTTATTCTAGCCCAGATGAATATGAAAAGCATACCAAGTTTGTTGTTGAGCCGAAGACCAAGGCAAAGTGGGCTGACAAGAAGTTGGAAGCCGACATTAGGCTAAGAAAGGAGCAGGAAGATGCACACAATAGGAGCAGGAATTACACAGTTGTGAATTGAAAAATTTCTATACCAATAAAATAATAAATAAACAAGTTTAGAAATAAATTTGTTTATTAGAATATAACAAACAAGCAAACCATGATATTTAATTTTCTTTTCGTGGTTTGTTCAAATTTCATTTTAAAAAATAATAAGGCTGCCAATACCGGATTGTATTTGAAGTTTGACTCGAACCTACAGTCAAACACCGATATGAAAACAAGCACGAAGTCAAGTTTTGACTTTGATAAGCACGTTTTCGGTGGCTATGACCAAAGACACAATACAACCATGAAATCTGTATTGGTAGAATTCCAACTTCTCAACAAAATTAGACAGCATCATTTTAATATGCGATTGTTGAAATACTTAAATCAGTCTTACATGAAAACCTTGCCGCTTGAGTTGGTTAAAGATGATCTTCATAAAATTGGTTTCAGCTCGGAGTTAGATACTCTACTACCAAACATAACCACTGCCGGTCTATTTTCTGATTGGGATGCTTCATGCGATTTTTAGTCCGGTGGATTTGGGTTCCGGTTAAGGCCTTATTCCTCCGGGAATGACTCCTCTTCATATTCTTCTATTTCAGTATCACTCATGCTCTCAGCATCTTCCTTCGTATATTTTTCTAAATATCTGTAAATCCGATTTATATCCAATTTACTGATATCGTAATTTTCAAATAATGCGACCAATTGCGCGTCGTCATATTTCTGTTTTATATCCAAGAAAAACGAGAGAGCATCCTTTTTATCCATCCCCAGTTGCTGGCACAAATTTTGTATAAATGTTGAATTATTGTATTCCGTCGAATACTTTGTTAACACTTTGGTAAACCTTACTTCCGATGGATTGTATTTCGGTTTTTTATCAAAAGTATCATGATACAATTTATTATTCTTAAATGTCTTGATGAGAGAACTCATCTCATTAAACTGCCAAATCTGTTTCTGAAAAGTTATTCTATCAATATAATCTGCAAAGCAAACATTATCCAACATTTTCAAATAAAAAGGAAGCGCTTCGCTAATCTTCATTTTACTAATCACGTCAATAATATTCTCATGCCATAAGAGTCCTACTATAGTCCGATCCGTTTCATTCATAATGGTCAGGTGGCTGTCAATGTGATAAGGATCGTTGATTAGTTTCTGCGTAATATTTTTCGTATCATCATTATACGATTTCATGTGAAATATTTTTTCAATAATATTCAAATTCAAAACACTGGCTTTGTTTTTATAAATCTGATAAATACTATTCAACTTTCTTAAATCTCCTTGCACAAATTCAACTATATTATGAAACGTTTGCACTTCCTTTTTCTCGTCTATAGGGATTATTGTTCGCACAATGTTGGTAATTTGCATTGCGTTTGGCGTTTTTATCTCAATATTACTGCATACTTTCATAAGCTCCTTAATTTTTTTGTCAATGTGATAATTACCTATACAAATAATCGGATTCATAGTGACCTCCTCCTGCTTCTGTTTTTTCGTCTTCTTGGGACGTATTAGCTTTATTAATGTATTTATTCCACCCTTGTCGCCATTATTCATACCGTCGATCTCGTCCATTACTATCGCAATGCGTTTGATCTTCTTGTGGAAAAGACTCATGATATTTTTATCAGACATGTTGTGCTTAGTGATCGTATCGATTACGGATTTATTACGTATATCACCTGCGTCATATTTAATAACATCGTAATCTAACTCTTTCAATATATTCATAACGAATGATGTTTTACCGGAACCGGGTTCACCATAGACATAAATTCCTTTTTTAATGAGTGGATCCGTCTTGTTCAATTCAAAATGCGATAGAATATCTTTCATTTTTTTAACATTTTCTTCGCGATTTAATAAATAATTTATATTCAAGTTCTCCATCTTATATTTAGATATCGATTCTTTTTATGTTGGTTTTTACTTAAACCGCTTGTATTTAAAAACTCGGTCACAATATTCCGGCATTTTGTCGCATTGTTTTGAATGCAATAATCAATTACAAACGACGCGAAATTTGGATAATACACATTTTTATATACAAGATTTTTAATGCATATGGTCCAGCGCTTCATATTTTCTTTCACAATAAAGTAAAAAACGAATGAATTATCTAGCCTTATCATATCTCTGATATAATTATCATACAGATTTCGGTTGATCATGGATCGTACATTTTTATGAAATTTCACATAAAATACTTTGTTCAACCACATTAGAGTTTTAGGGGGTAAAAAAGCGCCAATAGTCATGATAATTTCTTTTGGTAATAGGCAATTCAAAATACTCATAGCTATGATATATATTTTGGAAGTTTAATATTTTAATATATTTTAATATTTTAATATATTATAAATATGGTTTCTGCTTCTTTAATATTGGTATACACCAATCTACCTGATGGTCCATATACATTACCTATTTCTACAGACGGTACTTTAACATCAGTAGACTGGGGGGACGGTACTACTGATACACCAGGAATGTACACGCATACTTACAGCGCTCCAGGTGGAGCTGGATCTGGGAATTATACCATAACAGTAACAGGCACTGGTATCACTAAAATGAACCAACAATTAAACAATTACTCCTCATGCTATTATTTAACTGAATGCCAAAATTTTGGAACCATTGGTTTAACTGATTTAACAGGTGCATTTACAAATTGTCTTGCTTTAAGCAGTGTACCAAGTACATTACCACTGAATGTTACTAATATGAGTTACATCTTTAATAATGCAGCCACGTTCAATCAAGACATTGGCGGGTGGGATGTTTCAAGTGTCACTGATATGAGATTCATGTTTGCTGAGGCAAACTTTTTTAATAAAAACATTGGCCTTTGGAATGTTTCAAGTGTAACTGATATGAGTCAAATGTTTGCTTATACAGGAAATTTTAATCAAGATATTAGTAATTGGGATGTTTCAAAAGTTAGCAATATGAATAATATGTTTGCTAGTGCACTCGCGTTCGACCAAGATATTAGTAATTGGGATGTTTCCAATGTCAATGATATGAGTTACATGTTTTTTAATACAGCAATATTCAATAATAATAATGCTTCTTTATTGTGGGGTGTCAAAACTTCAAAAGTTACTAATATGCGTCTAATGTTTAGTAATACAAACTATTTCAATCAAGATATTAGTAATTGGGATGTTTCAAAAGTTAGTGATATGAATAACATGTTTTCTTATGCAGGCAATTTCAATCAAAATATTGGCGGTTGGACTGTTTCAAACGTTAGTGATATGACTGGTATGTTTAATGGTGCAACATTATTTAATTTTGACATTAGTAACTGGAACGTTTCAAAAGTTACTAATATGAGTCAAATGTTTAGTAATACAAACAATTTCAATCAAAATATTAATATTTGGGATGTTTCAAAAGTTAGCAATATGAATAATATGTTTGCTGGTGCATTATATTTTAATAGTGACATTAGTAACTGGATTGTTTCAAGTGTCACTGATATGAATAATATGTTTAATAATGCACGCGCGTTCAATCAAGACATTGGCGGGTGGAATGTTTCCAGTGTCACTGATATGTATAGTATGTTTAATAATGCAGGCGCGTTCAATCAAGACATTGGCCTTTGGATTGTTTCAAGTGTCACTAATATGAATAATATGTTTAATAATGCAGGCGTGTTCAATCAAGACATTGGCATGTGGGATGTTTCAAAAGTTACTAATATGAGTGGTATGTTTTTTAATGCACTCGCGTTCGACCAAGATATTAAAAATTGGGATGTTTCCAATGTCACTGATATGAGTTACATGTTTTTTGGTGCAGCAATATTCAATAATAATAATGCTGCTTTATCGTGGGGTGGCAAAACTTCAAAAGTTAGTGATATGAATACTATGTTTAATAATGCAGGCGCGTTCAATCAAGACATTGGCGGGTGGGATGTTTCCAATGTCACTGATATGACTTATATGTTTAAAGGTGCAACATTATTTAATTTTGACATTAGTAACTGGAACGTTTCAAAAGTTACTAATATGAGTCAAATGTTTAGTAATACAAACAATTTCAATCAAAATATTAATATTTGGGATGTTTCAAGTGTCACTGATATGAGTTTCATGTTTTTTGGTACAGCAATATTCAATAATAATAATGCTCCTTTATTGTGGGGTGGCAAAACTTCAAAAGTTACTAATATGAGTCAAATGTTTAGTTATGCAGGTGCGTTCAATCAAGACATTGGCGGGTGGAATGTTTCAAACGTTAGTGATATGAATAACATGTTTTATTTTGCAGGCAATTTCAATCAAGATATTAGTAATTGGGATGTTTCAAAAGTTACTAATATGAGTTACATGTTTTGTTATGCAGGCAATTTCAATCAAAATATTGGCGGTTGGACTGTTTCAAACGTTAGTGATATGAGTTACATGTTTTATGGAAATGTAAATTTTACTGCTAGTAATTATGACGCACTTTTAATTGGATGGAGTAATAAAAGCGTTCAAAGCGGCGTTCCTTTTGGTGCATACGGTCTAACATATACACAAGCCGCGGTACCTGCACGAAACACATTAACGAGTTATGGTTGGAATATTTCTGGTGATAATTTACAAGGTGGTATAGTTTGTTTCAAATCAGACAGTAAAATTCTTACTGATAATGGGTATGTAGCCGTGCAAAATTTGCGAAAAGGTAATTTGGTAAAAACATCGAAAAATGGTTACAAACCACTCCATATGATAGGTAAAAAAGACATTTATCATCTTGCTACAACCGAGCGCATTAAAGACCAACTTTACACATGTTCTAAAGAGAAATATCCTGATCTTTTTGAAGATCTTGTTATCACTGGATGCCACTCTATCTTAGTTGATAATTTTGTTTCGCCAGAGGAGCGCGCAAAAGCAATCGATGTCAATGGTAGAATATTTGTAACAGACAAGAAATACCGATTACCCGCCTGTGCTGATGAAAGAACATCTGTTTATAAAACACCAGGAACATACACTATTTATCACTTCGCTTTGGAAAATGACGATTACTACATGAATTATGGTGTGTATGCTAATGGTCTTTTAGTGGAAACATGCAGTAAACGCTATTTGACAGAAATCGCAAATATGACATTGATCTAATCCACCTTTGTAAAAGGTGGAGCCAAAGGTCGCAATTGTTTTGCTCCACTTTTTAAAGTGGAAATTATTTAATTTAATTTAATTTATTTACTTTTAAAAAATAAATAAATTTGTATACAGCCTATAGCATTATGTGCTCGGTGTTGAACTTGAACTCGAACCAGACGACGGTGTATAGCAAAAACTGCCTGATGCGCCTGTTAACGTATTCCCGGATGCATCGCAAGGGTTTGACACACCATATGTGATTCCGTCCCATGTCACACCACAAGCATTCGCCCAAGTATATTTAGCGCACAAGCCATTACCGCCTGTAAAAGCGGGTTGGGTGAAATCCATTGTTAAATGTTTGTCAGACCCACCTGGTTTGCAATTCCCATTTCCTAAATCTTTCACATTTACGCATTGGGCACCATTTCCGGACATATCAACCCAATAATCGGGACAATCACCAATAATAGGCGGCCATACTGATGCTGTCCCTTTCTTCAATGTATATCCGATCAAAACGAGCATTACAATAAGTATTAAAATTGCTATTAGCAAAACGATCTGTTGAAACAATTGCATTTATATATATATAGTGTATTTATAAAATATTACAAATGAAAAAATAAAAATATCCTTTTTTTTGCATTTTTGTTTTTTTTTG
>Ga0209189_1001689_pt1 | contig 16295 bp, 13 predicted proteins | sample C_130820_EF_Meta_FD_187308 | JGI IMG/M metagenome (GOLD analysis project Ga0209189, IMG submission 187308) | Freshwater microbial communities from Lake Croche, Canada to study carbon cycling - C_130820_EF_MetaG (SPAdes) (version 3) | ecosystem: Environmental > Aquatic > Freshwater > Lake... | reverse complement strand
GCGAGCCTGCGATGAAGGTTGCGACGAACGGAGCGGCACGTGCCGCGGCGACGCCGGCGACGGAGTCGATCGGGGGAACGCCGACGCATGCGTTGTGGCGGCCACGCGACGCGGGGCGTGGGGCGTGGGGGCGGTGGGTCTGGGGCGTGGCCGTGGCGGCGACGCTGCTGGCGGCCCGGGCCGACGCCGCCGGTTTTCCGCCGAGTGAAACCCTGCTGCCGGCGACGACGCGGGTGTGGGCGAGCGCCGCCGATCCGCAGGGGCTGCGGCAGCGGTTCGAGCGGTCGGCCCTCGGCGGGCTCGTCTACGAGCCGCTCATGAGCACGTTTCTCGACGGGCTGCGGCAGCAGGGGCGGTCGTCGATCGACCCGCTCCGCGGATCGCTCGAGATCACTCCCGCCGAGGTGGCGAAGATCGCCGGCGGCGAGGTGGCGTTCGCGGCGGTCGAGCGGGCGGACGGCACGCTGGCCACGCTGCTGCTCGTCGACACGACGGGCCGCGACGACGCGGTGAAGCCGATCGTCGAGGACCTGGTCGCCCGCGTGTCGGCCCGGGGAGCGAAGCCGCTGGCGGCCCCGGCTGGCAGCCGGGCGTTCGCCGTGCCGCCACCGGCCGGTGCCGCTGCCGGTGCCGCTGCCGGCGCCGGTGGAAAACCCGCCGCGGCCACGGGAGCGGGGAACGGCAGGGGCGTGTCGCCCCGGCAACTCGCGATCGCGGAGCGGCCGGGGGCGATCGTCTTCGGCGATCGGATCGACGCGGTCGCCGACCTGGCGGCGGCGATCGACGCGGCGCCGGCCGCGGCGGGATCGCTGGCGGCGGTGCCGGCATTCGTCACCACGATGGACCGCACCGGCCGCGGCCTGCCGGCGGCGGACCCGGCGGTGCGCTGGTTCGCCGATCCGCTCGCCTATCTCGCCGCCGACCGGCGGACGAATCCGCCGCGCAGCCCGCGGAAGGCGCCCGACTATGCCGCGATCCTGGCCCGGCACGGCTTCGACGTGATCACCGGCGTCGGCGGCCGCGTGTTTTTCGGCGCCGGCGGCGCCGACGGCATCGACCTGCGGGCGAACACGCTCGTCTGTGCACCGGGGGCGAACGGCCCGGCGTCGACGCCCGCGACCGGCGCCGCGAAGGCCGACGGCCGGGCGGCCCGGATGCTCCGCTTTCCCAACGTGTCGGGCCTCGCGCCGGCGACGTGGGTGCCGGCCGGCGCCGCGTCGTGGACGGCGTTCGAATGGGACATCGCCGACGCGTTCGACGCGCTGCCGCCGCTCGTCGACGACCTCGTCGGGGAGGATGGCGTCTTCGAGGACGTCGTCGCGAGCTTGAAGGAGGATCCCGACGGTCCGCAGATCGATATCGACGGGGATTTCGTCCGGCACCTCGGCAGGCGCGTGGTCGTGGCCCGCGACCACGTGGCGCCGCTCGGCGTGGACAGCGAGCGGACGCTGATCGCGATCGAAACGGGCAATGCGGAGGCCGTCGCCGGGGTGCTCGCGAAGGGCATCGCGACGGAGGGGGACGTGCGCCGCGTGGAGGCGTCGGGCCACGTGATCTGGGAGACGGTGCCGCAGGGGAAGACCGGGCCGCAGGGGAAGCAGGCCTCGGCGGCCGCCGAACGCGGCGAGGCGGACGACGCGGCCGGGCGGCGCCGGGCGGGCGGCCGCGAGCGACGGGAGCGGGAGCCCGCCTGGCCGAACCTCTCGGTGACGGTGGCCAACGGCCACATCTTCCTCGCCTCGCATCGCGACTTCCTCGAGCGGGTGCTCGCGGCCGCGCCGGAGCCGTCGATCGCCGGCGAGGAGCGGTATCGCCGTGCGGCGGCGGCGCGGGAGGGGCTCCTGCCCGGCGACGTGGCGCTGACGACGTTCACCGACACCGGCCGGCTCGTGCGGCCCGCCTGGAACCTGCTGCGGGAGGGGCGTCTGCCGGAGAGCCGCGGGCTCGCGGCGACGATGCTGATGCGGGTGCTCGACCGCGATCGTGCCGACGGCGGGCCGGCCGCGGGGGCTGCGACGCGGAAGCAGGAGGTGGACGGCAGTTCGCTGCCGGAGTTCGACCTCGTGCGGAAGTATTTCGGCACGACGGCGGCGGGGATGCAGTCGACGCCCGAGGGCTGGTACATCGTGGGCGTGAGCCTCTGGGACGGCGCCAAGGCGTCGGCGCCCGCCGTTCCGGGGGGTGCCTCAGGTCCGCCGGCGGCCGCGCGGTGACGCGGCCGGCGGGGGCGATCTCCCGCCTACGCCGGTGTCGTGTTTCCGGCGCTCGTGAGCGGGCGGCGGCTCACATCGCCACGTATTCCGACGTATCCCGACGTATCCCGGCATGATCGCCTCCCAGTTGGGGCGATCGACACGCGACGGCGGCCGGATTTTGCAATCGGTCGGAGGGCCAATTATCCTCGGGCGGTAAGGACTCCCGTGGGGTTTCGCTCGGGGAGTCACGTCGTCGCCGGCTCGGCGGCCGATGTCGTCACGGACACGATCGACCAGGAGACAGCGTCCGATGGTTTCTTCCGGTGCCGAAGCTCTCCCGCAGGAGGTGCCGGCGAAGGCGTTGACGAAATTGGGTGGCGCGGGTCATGCGAGCGACATGGCCACGCCGGAGCACATCGCCCAGCTCACGCAGCAACTCTCCACCCTGCTCACCGACACCGTCGAGCACATCGCCGGTCTCAACCGCGAGGCCCGCATTCTCGCGCTCAACGCGGAGATCGAGTCGGCGCGGGCGGGCGACGCCGGCGTGGCGTTCGGCGTGGTCGCCAAGGCGATGTCGCAGCTCTCCGAAAAAACCGGCGACTCGGCGAAGGAGCTGGCCCGCGGCTCGCGGGGCTTGATCCGTGAAATGCAGCAGGTCACCGAAGTGCTGCAGACGAAGATGCGCGGCGAACGGCTCTCCGACCTGGCGCTGACGAACATCGATCTCGTCGATCGCAACCTCTACGAGCGTTCCTGCGACGTCCGCTGGTGGGCCACCGACGGGAGCGTCGTTTCGGCGCTGGCGGCCCCGACCGAGGAAAACCGCCGCTTCGCCAGCAAGCGGCTCGGGGTGATTCTCAACGCCTACACCGTCTACTTCGACCTGGTGCTCTGCGACCTCAGCGGGAAGGTCGTCGCCAACGGCAGGCCCGCGCAGCATGCGGTCGCCGGGATGATGCAGGATCAGGCCCCGTGGTTTCAGGCCGCGAAGAATACACGGAGCGGCGATGAGTTCGGCTTCCAGTCGGTGCATGGCTCGCCGCTCGTCAATCACCAGCGGTCGCTCGTCTACTCCTGCGGCGTGAGGGCCGGGGGCGAGTCGCATGGAGAGCTGCTCGGCGTTCTCGGCATCGTGTTCAACTGGGACGCCCTCGGCCAGACCATCCTCGACCGCATGCCGCTCGCGTCCCACGAGAAGGAGCGGGCAATCGCCTGCTTCGTCGACGCCGAGGGGGACGTACTCGCCAATTTTCCGGCGGGGTCGCTGCGGGAGAAGTTCGACACGTCCCTGTTCCACGGCCTCCGCAAGGGGCAGAAGGGCTACGGCGTGCATCACCTCGGCGGCCGCGAATACACCGCCGGCTACGCCATGTCGCCGGGCTTCGAGACCTATGCCACCGGCTGGTCGTCGCTGGTCATGGTGGCCAAGGACCTCTGATCCGCACCGCGGGCGTGACGTCACCGCCCCGCGCGTTCCGGCACCTGCAGCGGCGATCCGGCGGCGGCGATCCGGCGGCGGCTTCAGCAGCCGCGGGCGACCGCGGCATATTTCTCGAACAGCGCCAGCAGCCGCTCCTTGTCGAAGGGCTTGACCACGAAGTCGATCGCCCCCAGGGCGAAGCATTCCCGCAGCTTCGCCCGCTGATCCACGGCGCTGACCATCACGACGCGTGCGGCGGGATCCGTGGCCCGCAGCTCGCGCAGCGTCTCCACCCCGTCGAGTTCCGGCATGACGATGTCGAGCGTGACGAGATCGGGACGGTGTTCGCCGTAGCGAGCCAGGCCCTCGCGGCCGTTGGTGGCCTCGGCGACGATCTCCCAGCCGGCCTCGCGGGCGATGCCGGCGATCCGCATCCGCATGATCTTCGCATCGTCGATGATCAGCAGTCGGGGAGCCCGTGCCCCTGCGCTGTTCGTGTCCATCGTGGTTTCCTTCATGCCAGAGTCTCCGTGCCGTGACCGGCGGTTTCGACGGTCACCACGCCCGTGGCGACGTCGACGATGAGCCGCCGTCCATGCCGCCCGCCGCAGAGCCGGCCGGTGATCGGTATGCCGAGCTCCCCGAGGATCTTCTCGAGCGCCAAGACGTTCTGCTCGCCGATCGGCATGCCCGACTGGAAGGCGAACATCGCCGCGCCCCCGACGAGCTTGGCGGTGCACGAAAGAGTGTGCTCCCCGGTCAGTTCGCGGAGCAGGCGGAGCGCCTCGACCACGGCCGTGTCGGCGTACTTGCCCGGCGGTGAGCCGTGGCCGTTCGACGACGGGAGCATGACGTGCGCGACCGCGACGGACCGTTGCGGGCGGGCGTGGAGCACGAGTCCCACGCAGGAGCCGACGAACGTCCGCAGCACGCCCTCTCCGCGGGCGACGCCGATCTGGCCGATGGCGATGGAATCGCTCAGGCGGGCCTCGGGCGGTGGAGGGTCTCCTGGCGTCACGGGCCAGTTCCCTGCTCGGGGGCGGGGGGCATGAGGACCGCCACGCTGGCGGCGTCGGGCAGAAAGACGAGCCGGCAGTCGAACGGGGTGCCGTCGATGCGGAACTCGCTCCGGGCGAGCAGCACGATCTCCGCGACCGTCTGCTGCTCCATCAGCACGGCCTCCATGACCGCCGCGGGATAGTCGCGGAGGAATACCGGCGGCGAGGGGAGGATGCCGGCGGCACCGCCCGGACCGAGGGCCGCGCAGATCGCGTTGAGGTAGGCGCAGCCGACGATGTTGGCCGTCTCGACGACCGCCGACCGTTCGAGGTCGCCCCACGAGGTCGACGTGCCCGTCGGCCGCTCGAGCAGCGTGTCGGCGAGCGACAGGCCGGCGTCGTCGTCGGCGGCGAGCAGGAGCAGGCCGCCGATCGCCCCGTCGATCCGCATCACGCACCCGCAGATCGGCGTGTCGCCCGAGCCCATCACGGCCGCCGCGTCCACGATCGGCAGGGCCTCGAGCCGCTCCACCGCGAGGGCCGCGGGCCGGCCGAGCCACTTGGCCAGCGCGTGGGAGGCGTCGTCCGCGCCGCGATGGAAGATGGCCGCCAGGCGGCCGTCGTCGGCCGTCATGCGGGCACCTCCGTCGCGGCCCGCGACCGCATGACGATGTCGATGACGGCGGAGGCGTCGAGCATCAGGCAGACCTCCCCGTCGCCGAGGATGCTCGCCCCGCCGAGGCCGCGGATCCGCACGAAGTTCTCGTCGAGCGACTTGACGACGAGGTCCTGGGTGCCGAGCAGGGTCGACACGCAGACGGCGACGGCCCGCGAGCCGGCGTGCATCACCAGCACGGCCCCGCGCGGCGACGCATCGGAGCCGCTGGCCGGCCAGGCGAAGATCTCGTCCATGTCCACCAACGGCAGGAACTCGCCGCGGATGTCGCAGACCCGTCGGGCCCCGACGGAGAGGATGCAGTCGTCGAGGACGGTGACGATCTCCCGGACATTCTCGACCGGGACGGCGAAGACCGCCTGCGCCATGCGGAAGAGCATGCACCGCGCGATCGCCAGCGTCAGCGGCAGCCGGATGATGAAGGTCGTCCCCTCGCCGAGGGTCGTCTCGACGTCGATCGAGCCGCTCAACGCCTCGATCCGGGTGCGGACGATGTCCATGCCCACACCCCGTCCCGAGATGCTGGAGACCTCCTTCGCGGTGCTGAAGCCGGGCTGCCAGATGAAGTCCGTCAGCTCACGCGGGCTCAGCGCGGCCGCCTGGTCGGCCGAGACGAGGCCGCGGGCGACGGCGCGGCTGCGGATCCGCTCGACGTCGATGCCGCCGCCGTCGTCGCTGATCGAGATGATCACGCTGTTTCCCCGATGGGAAGCGGCGAGCCGCACGGTGGCCATCTCCGGCTTGCCGCGCCGCAGCCGCACGTCGGCGGGCTCGATCCCGTGGTCGATGGCGTTGCGGACGAGGTGCACGAGCGGGTCGCCGAGCTCGTCGATCATCCGCTTGTCGAGCTCGGTCTTCTCGCCGGCGATGTCGAGGGTCACGGTCTTGCCGAGTTCATTGGCGATGTCGCGAACCGAACGCTTGAAGCGGTTCAGGAGCGGGCCGATCGGCACCATGCGGGTGCTGAGGACGCCTCGCTGCAGGCTGTCGGCCACGCGTGTGAGATGATCGACCGATTCCACGAGCTCGGCGTAGCGTCTGCGCCCCTCCTCCCAGCACTGGCTCTGCTCCTCGAGCTTTTCGAGGTGCGACGCACAGGCGGCGACGGCCCGATCGACGGGGCCCGACGCCGCCTCCACGATCGATTCCACGGCCTCGCGGAGCGACTGGGTGGTGCCGCCGGATCTGCCGCCGACGGTCGACTTTCTGAAGAGCGGCGCCATGTCGGTGACGAGTTGCACGAACCGGGCACGGCTGACGACCAGTTCGCCGACGAGATTGAGCAGCACGTCGAGGCGTTCGACGCCGACGCGCATCGTCTCCGCGACCGCGACCGCCTCCGTCGGTGCCGGTGGCGCGGCCGCCTCCGCCGGCGGCTCGACGTCGAGTTCGACGCTGACGACGCCGTCGGCGTCGGCGGCGATCGTGATCTCGCCGCCGGTGGCGGCCGTGCGCAGCACGACGTCCAGCGTCCGCAGGTCGGCCCGGGCGGCGAACTCCGCCGCCGCCGGAGCGGACCGGATGACGCTGCCGATGCCGCCGAGTCGCGCGAGGACCAGGTCGGCCTTGAGGTCGGCCATGGCGAGTCCGGGGGCGAAATGGACGCGAACCCGGCGGATGCGCTCGGTGTCGGGGCTCTCCTCCGGGGGCGTCGCGGACGGCGTCGCCGGCTCGACGGGCGCCGGGGCCGCGGATGGCGGTACGGCTGGGAACGCGGCTGGCGGCGGTGATGGCAACGCGGATCGCGTCTCCACTGCGGCCGGTGGCGGTGCCGATGCGGATGGCGACTGGGGTGCGGCCGGGGCCGCGGAGTGCGTCAGCCTCTCGACGACCGCGAGCAAGTCGTCGATCGGCTCGAGCTTCTCCCCCTGCCGCAGCCGGTCGTTGCAGTGCCGGAAATAGTCGATGCAACGCAGGGCCGCCTCGATCGTCGGGCGGTCGAGCAGCAGGCTCCCGGAGCGAAGGCGTTCGAAGTGGCTCTCGAGGTGATGGGCGAGGCTGGTGATCCTGTCGAGACCCAGCATCGCCGCCGAACCCTTGATCGAATGAATGAGCCGGAACGCCTCGGCGATCCGGCGGGCGTCGCGGGGCTCCGACTCGAGTGCGAGCAGCAGCTGCACGAGCTGGTCGCACTGCTCCCCCGTCTCGTCGACATAGATGATGACGAACTCCGCCATGTCGTCGGCGGGCAGATTCTCGTTGCGGCGGCGGCTGTCGGCCATGGCGGCGATCTTTCAGGTTTTCTGATAGACGAAGGCCGAGCGTCGCTCGAGACCTTCGAGAAAGTCATGCGCGCCGTCGGTCGAGCCGGCGACGAGGCATCCGCCCGCGTTGAGGGCGTCGACGAGGTGCCGCAGGGCGACCGGCTTCGAGCCACGATCGAAGTAGATGAGCACGTTGCGGATGAAGATGCAGTCGAACTTCGGCCCCGCCATCGGTTCGAGGAGGTTGTGCCGCCGAAACTCGCAGAGCCCCGTGACAGCGGGCTTGAGGCGCCACTTCTCGCCGGCCGCGTCGGCGACGAAGTGTTTGGCGCGGCGTTCCGGGGTGACGTGCTCGAGCGCCCGGGGCCCGTAGGTCGCGGCCCGCGCGGTCTCGAGGGCCGCCGCGCAGATGTCGGTGCCCACGACCTGCAGCGTCCAGCCGGCCAGGCGCGGTGCGTTTTCCACCAGGCAGATGGCGAGCGAATACGGCTCCTCGCCGGTGCTGCACGCCGCCGACCACACCCGCAGCGTCCGCTCCCGCCGCCCGGCCGCGGCCCGTGCGATCACGTCGTCGAGGAACGGGCCCGCGAACCAGTCGAAGTGATCGTTCGTGCGGAAGAAGTGCGTTTCGTTCGTGGTGATCGCGTCGATGAACGCCTCGAGCTCGCCGGCGACGGTTCCGGAAGCGAGCAACGCGTAGTAGTCCTCGAACGACTCGAGCCCGTGGTCCCGGAGCCGCCGACGGATGCGGTTGCTGAGGAGCGCGATCTTCCCGTCCAGCGTCCAGATGCCGGTGTGCTGATAGATGAACTTCTGGAACATCGTGAACTGTTCGGGTGTCAGCGAGACCAGTCCGCCCACGGCGACTCCTTTTCGCTATGCGTCCGTGCTGCTGCCGGCGTGGGTAGTCATACCCGGAATCGTTTCACGAGGTCGCGAAGGCCCTGCGACTGGGCGCCGAGTTCCTCGGCGCTGGCGGCCATCTCCTCGGCGGCGGCGGCGTTGGATTCCGTCGTCTGCGACACCGACCGGATCGCCTGCCTCACCTCGCTGGCGTTGGCCGATTGGGATTCCGACGACGACGCGATGCTGGCGATCCCCGCCGCGGTCGACTCGACGGCCGAGACGATGGCCGCGAGCGACTGCCCGACCTTCTCCGAGAGGTCCGCCCCCTCCTGGACACGCTGTGTCGACTCGTTGATCAGCTGGGTGATCTCCTTGGCGGCCTCGCTGGCCCGTTCCGCGAGCTTCCGCACCTCGTCGGCGACCACGGCGAAGCCGAGCCCGTGCTCGCCTGCCCGGGCCGCCTCGATGGCGGCGTTGAGCGCGAGCAGGTTGGTCTGGGCGGCGATCTCGCTGATCACCTGGATGATGTCGTTGATCTGCTCCGACGACCGGCGGATCGTCCGCATGGAGTCGATGGCGTCGTGGACGGCCTGGCTGCCCGCCTGCGCCAGCTGCGTGGTGCGACTCGCCTGCGCCCGCGACTCGAGGGCGCTCTTCGAGATGACCGTGGTCGAGGATGCCAGCTGCTCGACGGCCGCCGTCATCTGTTCGACGCTGGCGGCCTGGGACTGCGCCCCGTCGCTGAGGCTGGAGGCGCTTTCGGCGATCATGCGTGCCCCGTCGTTCTGCTGGTCGGCCGCCTCGGAGATCTGCCGGATCACGTCGCGCAGGTCGCCGAGCATGCGGCGGGCGTTGCCGGCGAGCGTTGCCATCTCGTCGTCGCCACTGACGTCCACGGCCACGTTCAGGTCGCCCTTCGCCGCAGACCCGAACACGTCGGAGAGGAGGCCGACCTTCGCTTCGAGATTGTGCTTGTCGGAGGCCACCTGCGCCTGCAAACCCTTCTCCCGCTCCTCGCTGCGGACGCGGTCGGTGATCACGTCCCAGGTGATCAGGGGCCCGATGAAGCGGCCGCTCGAGTCGTTGAGGGCGGAGATGTTGAGATCGAGCACCTCCGGTCCGAGCGTCACCTGCTCGCGTCGCGGCAGGCTGTCGGGGTTGGCGAGCACTTTCCAGGGCCGCTCCGGGGCCGTCGGGAAGACGTCGAGCGATCCGCCCACGATCTCCTCGACGCGTCGCGGCAACAGGTGCTGGAACTGCCGCAGTGTCTTCTCCGACGCCGGATTCATGTAGCGGATCGTGCCGTTCGTGTCGGCCTGCACCAGCCGCACCGACGTGTTGCCGACCATTTCGGAAAGCTGCTGCTGCGTCTCCTGGTCGCGTGTCAGTCGGCGGGCGATGAACAGCGACGACGCCACGATCGCCGCGGTCGTCAGCCCGAAGAGGATCAGGCCGAAGCGGCGCAGACCGTGGGCCGGAGCCATCACCTCGGCCTCGTCGATCTCCGACACCAGTGCCCAGCGGACCGCGCCGTTGCCCTGGGCGTCGCCCGGGAAGACCGTGACGGGCGTCCACGACGAGAGTACCCGTTGCTGCCGGTAATCCGTGCCCAGGGCGGTTCCCGACTGGCCGGCATCGAGGGCGCTGCGGACCGGGAGCGTATCGACCTTGAACTTCGGATTGATGATCGTCGACTCGACACCGAGATCCTTCGCGAAGCGGGAGTTGGAGCGGAACATGCGGTCGGGCCCGATGGCGTAGGTCTCGCCCGTCGAGCCGAGTCCCGCCGTCTCGCCGATGATCTGATTCGTCTTGTCGAGCGGTAGCTGGAACGCGAGGACGCCGACGACGGTGTCGCCGTCGAGCAGCGGCGTCGCGAGGAAGCTCGCGGGATCCATCAGCGACGGCAGGTAGCGGCTGTACTGGCCGTAGGCGATGGTGCCGGGGCGGCCCAGCGCGACCGCCTCGCGGAACGCCTTGGCGAGGTTGCTCGAGGCGAGCGGGCCGGACGTCAGCGACGATCCGAAGTCGATCTCCTTGAACACCGTGTAGAGGATCCTGCCGGAGGCGGCGTCGATGAGGAAGATGTCGTACACCCCGTAGCGCTCGAGCATGTCGCGGAAGATCGGGTGGAGCCGCGCATGGACGCGGGAATAGGCGGAGCCGTCGTCGGCGGCGTCGAGCAGCTGCTTCGATCCGACCGGGTGCGGATTCCGCCGCAGGTAACGGTCCTGGAGCACGAGGCCCCGCGGATCGATCGCGTCGATGAACGACCGCATGTCGATCGATTCGCCATTCCGGCCCTTGTACAACGGGGAGAACTCCGCGGCGTAGTAGCCCGCGAGCTCCTGCCGCATCTCCGCCACCGGCTCGGCGTCGGCGGGCAGCGCCTGCCACGCATCGCGAAACGCCACGAGCGCCTCCTGCGTTAGCGGAGCCCTGCCGGCGACGAGCAGCTCCTCGCGCATCGTGGCGAAGTAGCGCTCGACGGACTGGGCGGTGATCGTCCGGACCGCCTCGAGTCGCGAGAACGCCTGTTCGCGGAGCGAGTCCGCCGCCGAGCGGTACATCGCGACGCCCAGCAGGGCCAGCGGCACGAGCGACATCGTCAGCAGTGCGGCGAGGACCAGATTGCGGAGCGACCGGTCGGAAGACAGCTTCATCTCAGGAGGCCTTGTCGGAAGGGGTGATGCCGGGGACGCCGGCGCGATGAACCATCGCCAGGCCGGCCGGGTCGAGCAGGCTGTCGGCGTCGAGCAGGATGAACAGGTCGTCGCCGGCGCGGGCGAATCCCTCGACGGACCGCTGCCCGTCGGCGACCACCGTGTCGGGCGCCGAGTGGATCTGGTTCACGGGGATGCGAATGACCTGGGAAACGGCATCGACCATGCAGCCCATCGTGCGCTTCCCGACGTTGACGACGATCGTGCGGGTGTCGGCGTCCGTGTCTCGCGGCTCGAGCCCGAAGAGAAGCCGCAGGTCGATCACGGGGATGATCGTGCCGCGGAGGTTGCTCACGCCGACGACGTAGGCGGGCACGTCCGGCACCCGGGTCACGCTCCCGGGGGTGATGATTTCCTGGATCCGTTCGATGCGGAACAGGTACTTCTGGCCGGCGATTTCGAAGCCGACGAACTGGGCCGACGCCCCCTGCTTGACGTCTGCATTGTTGACCGATTCCATGCCGGCGGCACCTGTGCGAGGGGAGGCGATTGGACGCGAGACGGCGGCTCGCGGCCGGGCTCTCCGGGGGGCGTGTCAGAAACCTGACGTTCATGACACGCAAGAGGCTCGATTCCGGGCCTGCGAGGCCGGGAATGTCGTGCCGTGGATCGAATTGGCATATCGAGTCACGACCGTAGCCGAGGTATAACTTCCCGACTGGGCGGATTCAAACTTTGACGGGTGGCGTTTCCTTCGAGGCGGATGGTGCGTGCCGGTCCCCCGGGCGGGGATCGGCGTGTCGCCGGCGGCACCACCGTTTCCGGCGGCGTCACCGCTATCATCTGCGCAACCCCCCCGTCGCTCGAATCGTTCCCCAGGCACGCACCCCACATGTTCGCCGGCGTTCTGAGGATCGTGGTCGTCGATGATTCCGCCCTCTACCGGCAGATGCTCCTGACCGTCCTCTCCCGGATCGCGGGCGTCGAGGTCGTCGGCACGGCGGCCGACGGCGAGGCGGCGGTGGAGCTCATCGCGCGAGTCAGGCCCGATGTGATCACGCTCGACGTGCAGATGCCGGGGCTCGACGGCATCGGGGTGCTGCGGGCGCTCAATCAACGCGGGCTCTCCACGCGATCGATCATGGTGAGCAGCCTGACCGCCCAGGGAGCGCCCGCGACGGTCGCCGCGCTGATGGAGGGCGCGTTCGATTTCGTGCTCAAGCCCGCCGGGATCGACCTGAACGTCACGCGGGAGACCATTCAACGCGAGCTCACCGACAAGCTCGCCGCCGTGCGGGAGAGCATGGGTGCTCCGCCGCCGGTGGCGGCGACGCCGTCGCGGGAGCGGCCGCCGAAGGAGCGGCCGCCGCGGGCCGCCGCGGGCCTGCGATTCGATGCGATCGTCATCGGGACGTCCACCGGTGGCCCCCAGGCCCTGCGGGCGGTGGTGCCGCTGCTCCCCGCCGATCTGGCGGTTCCGGTGTTCATCGTGCAGCACATTCCGGCGCAGTTCACGGGGAGCCTCGCCGAACGGCTCGACGTGCTGTCGAGCCTGCGGGTCGTGGAGGCGGCCGACGGCATGGCCGTCGAGCCGGGCGTCGTGCTCGTCGCCCCCGGGGGGCGGCACCTCGGCGTGGAGCGGCGGGGCGACGTGGTCGCGTGCGTGCTCGACGACGGTCCGAGGCGGCACGGATGCCGGCCGTCCGTCGACCACCTGCTCGAGTCGGCGGCGCGACTCTACGGCGGCAGGGTGCTGGCGGCCGTGCTCACCGGCATGGGGTGCGACGGGCTCGCCGGATGCCGGGAACTCAAGCAGGCGGGCGGCACGGTGCTGACGCAATCGGCCGAGGGCTGCGTCGTCTATGGCATGCCGAAGGCGGTCAGCGAAGCCGGCTTGGCCGACGAGATCGTGCCGCTGGGGCAGATGGCGGCCAGGCTCACCGCATGGATGCGGGGCGCGGCTGCGGGGTGAGCGGAGCCGGGCCGCGGCGGCCAGCGAATGGCCCGGCTCGCCGGCGGTGCCACCGGCGAACTCGAGAGTCGCGGGCGGCTACCAGGCTGTGGACACACGGCCTGCTGGATCGCATGGATGCGATCCAAAGCCACAGGCTTTCCCGGCGACGCCGGCGCAGCTCGCGTGAAAACCGGAGGTTTTCATGCGTGGAAAAACGTCAGGAGGACTTTTTCCACGGGCGGCTACCGTCCTGCCCCGTCCGCTTGATCGCCCGGTTCGACGTGGATGCGCACGTGCTCGGGATTCTGAGCGGGCTCGCTCTCCGTGAAGAACGGATACGTATCCTCCGGAACGTACTCGGAGCGGCGGCGGTGGGCGGCCGGTGTCTCAACGCCGTGGAAAAGCGAGAGGGCGGCGGGGAGCACCGTCGCCGCGGTCAACCGCCTGCCGAACTCGCGCCGCGTCGGCAACTCGTCCTCGCCGTGCACAGTGAACTCACGCATCGGTGAACGGCCCCCCGCCCTGCGTGCCGAGGGCCTCGCGGACCTTGACGCCGTCAAGCACTCCCACCTCGGTTTTCCCACGCATGGCGAGGGCCGCCGCACAGCCCGCGGCTTCGCCGAGAGCCATCGCGGTCACCGTCACCCGAGACGACGCCGCCGCCTCCTGGGTCGCCGAGTGACAGCGGCCGGCGACGAGCAGGTTCGACACCTTCTTCGGGACCAACGTCCGATAGGAGATGTCGTAGGGTGCCGGCTGGAATCCCTCACCCGTAAACGGCTTGTCGGTGGTGGTCTGCGGGGGGTGAATGTCGAGGAACCAGCAGCCCGTGGCGATCGCGTCGTCGTGCCGGGTCGACGCCTTGAGGTCGTCCGTGGTGAGCACCTTCTCCCCCACGATCCGGCGGGTGTCGCGCACCCCGAGGTAGGGGCCGCTTTCGACGTAGTAGCTGTCCTCGAAGCCCGGCACGTGCGCCTTCCACAGCTTGAAAATGGTCATGGCGTCTCGGCGGCCCTGCATCTCCGCCCGGGAGAAGTCGGCCGCGTCCGTCGCGTCACCGGGGATGCGGGTGGCGTGGACATAGACCTCGTCCGGCGCGAACGCGAACATCAACCCCGGCCCGTAGAACGCGGGCAGGTCGCCCCGCTTGTGGGCTTCGACCAGCACCTGCTTGGCGGCCGCGCTCGCCTCCTTGTTGGGCGTCACGTTGCCGATGCGGAAGTGCATCGTCATCGGCATGAGCGGCAGCGTCGTTTTCGACTCGACCGGGCACCCGGCCCACGTGGCGATGTCGGCGTCTCCGGTGCAGTCGATCACCTGGGCGGCTTCGACCCGGACCAGCCCGTCCTTGTTGGCGATCCGCACTGCCGCGACGCGGTTGTCCCTCACCTCGACGTCGCATGCCGTGCTGTGGAACAGCACGCGGAGGTTGTCCCGTTCCTCGAGGATGAGGTCGTCCGCCAGGCACTTGACGGCTTCGATGTTGGGAACGCGGACGGACATCCAGAACTTGGTGGTCAGCGCCGGTGGCAGGTCGTCGATGTGCCCCGCATCGGCCTTCGCCACGCCGAGCCCGCGGAGCAGTTCGAGCGCGATTCCCCTGACGACGAACCGCCCCGACTTCTTGTCGATGAGGCCGTCGAAGTAGGGCAAGCCGACGGCGGTGAGGATCCCGCCGGCGAACCCGGCCCGCTCCACGAGGAGCGTTTTGGCCCCGTTCCGAGCCGCAGAGAGGGCGGCGGCGAGGCCGGCACACCCGCCCCCGCACACGAGCACGTCGGTCTTCAGGGTCTTCGCGATCATGCGGATTCGTCTCCCTCCGCCGCCGAACGGTGGCGGTCAGCGGCTCGCCACCTGCGACCCGCCTTGCCGGCAGAGTGTACCGCGAGAGCGCCTTGTCGCGGTGTCAGGCCGGAACTCGTCTCAAGGCTCCATGTCCGGCAAGCGTTCCCAGAGTGCATCCGCCGAGTCATGGGAGCGCAGGGCCTCCACCACCGCGGGCAGTGGATCAGCGAAGATCCCCGGCAGATCCGCTTCGCCCGGCACCGCGATCGGAAACGCCAGCTGCTCCACGGGCGGGACAAACTCCGCGGCGACGTCGGCCCTGTTTCCACGCGGGTCGACGCGATACCAGCCGTGCACCGGCAGATACACCGCATTCAGGCCATGCAGCGAGAACGGGGCCGAACGGCCATCCTTGCTGAGCCGCTGATAGCAGAGCCCGGCGGGGATGCCATTGGCCCGGAGGAGCGCCGCCAGGAGATGGCTTTTCGCGTAACAGTAGCCGCTCCCGACCCGCAGCACTTCGGAGGCTGTGCAGGGAACGGGCTCGAGGCGGAAGTCGCGGCTGTGCCTGATCGCATCGCGAACCCATTCATAGCATCGCTTGGCGACGACAATCTGATCTTCTAAACCATCCGCCAGCGCTCGGGCTCGCTCCATCACCTCGGGCTGCGTCCAGTCGATCACGTCAGTCGGTCGCAGGTACTGTTCCATTGGAGATCGCCGTTGTGAGGCCGGTCGGGACAGATCGATGGCTCGCGCGCAGGATTATCCACGCTGCGGGGCTTCATCACGAGTTTAACGCCGAAGGTGACGAGCCAGAGGCGAATCTTGTCGATCGGCATCGGTTGCGCGCCCGGTAGAACTGATCAGCGGCGGACCACGGGCTCTGCGTCACCGCCGGACTCGATCCGCCGGCTGATCCAGCACCTGGTGAGGCGGCCCGGCCATCACGATTTCGAAAAGCCCCGAAACACTCCGTCTGGATCGACGTTGTCCGCGAACTCCGAGTATTCCATGTTCGCGAGCGACAGGTTGTTTTCGACGGCCCACATCTGGCTCGGGATGACCCGAAAGGTGCGGCCTGGTTCATGGGCCAGATCGACGACCAGGACAGGCCGTTCGGGATTGGCGACCGTGAGCCGATCAGCCAAGAAAGCGAACGAATGGCTGGAGCCGTGCTGAACCAGGGCCACCACCTGCTCGGCCGCCAGTCCCGCGAAAGACCGGTCGCTGACGCAATCGATGTTGGCCCGGAAGTCGTCGTCGCTCGGCGCTTGGGCTGCCTTGCAGAGGGCGGCCCACGCCGCGTCATCGGAGAAGTCGGTGCGCAGCAGGAGCGGATGGTCGGTTTCGGGCCACTTCAGCATGCAACACCTCGCCGCCGAACGTTGGCGATCAGGATCCCGCCACAAAGGGCGTATCCACACCGCAGGACGTTAGCAGGCTGTGGACAAACAGCCTGCTCGATCGCAGGGATGCGATCGCGGACGCGTAGCGTCCGTGAAAACCGGAGGTTTTCATCCGTGGAAAAATGTCCGGAGGACTTTTTCC
>Ga0209189_1001688_pt1 | contig 16306 bp, 11 predicted proteins | sample C_130820_EF_Meta_FD_187308 | JGI IMG/M metagenome (GOLD analysis project Ga0209189, IMG submission 187308) | Freshwater microbial communities from Lake Croche, Canada to study carbon cycling - C_130820_EF_MetaG (SPAdes) (version 3) | ecosystem: Environmental > Aquatic > Freshwater > Lake... | reverse complement strand
TTATCAATAATCCAGAGATTGATATCGTCGTTGAGTTGATTGGCGGCTACGGTATTGCCAAAGACCTGGTTTTGGAAGCAATTGCCGCAGGAAAGCATGTTGTTACAGCGAATAAGGCTTTAATTGCCGTTCACGGTAATGAAATTTTCAAGGCAGCTCACGCCAAAGGTGTCATGGTTGCTTTTGAAGCTGCTGTTGCTGGCGGCATTCCAATTATTAAAGCCTTACGTGAGGGTTTAACTGCTAACCGTATTGAGTGGATTGCCGGCATCATTAATGGCACAACCAATTTCATTCTCTCTGAGATGCGCGATAAAGGTTTGGATTTTGAGACTGTACTAAAAGAGGCACAACGCCTCGGCTATGCAGAAGCAGATCCGACTTTTGATATTGAGGGCGTCGACGCTGCTCATAAAGCCACAATCATGAGCGCGATTGCATTTGGTATTCCAATGCAATTTGATAAAGCTCATATTGAAGGTATTACCAAGTTAGCTGCAATTGACATTCGCTATGCAGAGCAATTGGGTTATCGCATTAAGTTACTCGGCATCGCTAAGAAGACATCAACAGGTGTTGAGTTACGTGTTCACCCAACCTTGATTCCGGCAAAGCGTTTGATTGCTAATGTCGAAGGTGCAATGAATGCAGTGCAAGTATTTGGAGATGCTGTAGGTACCACTTTGTATTACGGTAAAGGAGCTGGCTCAGAGCCAACAGCTTCTGCAGTGATTGCGGATTTGGTAGATATTACGCGCCTTCTGAGTGCTGATCCTGAGCATCGCGTGCCTTATTTGGCATTCCAGCCTGACGCAGTTCAAGACACTCCAGTATTACCAATCGGTGAGATCTCTACCAGCTACTACCTGCGTATGCGGGTGGCTGATCAGGCGGGTGTTTTGGCTGATATTACCAAGATTCTTGCTGCACATGGCGTGTCGATTGATGCACTCTTGCAAAAAGAGGCTGACGAGGGTGAGAGTCAAACGGATTTAGTTGCGCTGACACATGAGACCAAAGAAAAGAACATGCTTGCTGCAATTAAAGAGATTCAGGCTCTTAAAACGGTTGCTGGCGAAGTAGTGAAGATTCGTTTAGAAAATCTGTCTTAAACAACATTAAGCAAAATTCATGCGTTACCAATCCACTCGGGGCAATAGCCCACAACAATCCTTCTTAGAAATTCTCTTGGGTGGATTGGCGCCGGATGGCGGACTGTATTTACCAAGTGAATATCCGCAAGTAACTCCCGCCCAATTAGATTCATGGCGCGGCTTGTCTTATGCCGATTTGGCTTATGAAGTTCTCAGCCTGTATTGCGATGACATTCCAGAAGCTGACTTGCGTGCACTGTTGCGCAAGACCTATACCGAGCAGGTTTACTGCAATGGGCGCGCTCAAGACAATGCTAAAGACATCACGCCTTTGCATTGGTTGGGCGAAGAGAAGGGAACGCGCATCGGCTTGTTAAGCTTATCCAATGGTCCTACCTTAGCCTTCAAAGATATGGCCATGCAATTACTTGGCAATCTTTTTGAATACGCCTTAAAGAAAAAAGGTCAACAGCTCAATATCCTAGGCGCCACTTCGGGTGACACCGGTAGTGCAGCTGAATATGCCATGCGCGGCAAAGAGGGTGTCAAAGTATTTATGCTCTCACCTCGCGGCAAGATGAGTGCGTTTCAGTCTGCGCAGATGTATTCCTTGCAAGACCCCAATATCTTCAACTTGGCTGTGGCTGGGGTATTTGACGATTGCCAAGATATTGTGAAGGCGGTGAGTAACGATCATGCTTTCAAGGCGAAGAACCAAATTGGTACAGTGAACTCGATTAATTGGGGTCGAGTAGTTGCTCAAGTGGTGTATTACTTCCAAGGCTATCTCCTGGCTACCAAGTCGAGCAGTGAAAAAGTTTCGTTTACCGTACCATCAGGTAACTTTGGTAATGTTTGCGCAGGTCATATTGCCCGCATGATGGGCTTACCAATTGCCCACCTCATTGTTGCTACCAATGAAAATGATGTATTGGATGAGTTCTTCCGCACCGGCGTATATCGCGCACGCAAGTCTGCAGAGACGCTTCATACCTCAAGCCCATCTATGGACATTTCTAAAGCTAGTAACTTTGAACGCTTTGTATATGACTTTATGGGTCAAGATGGCCAAGCAACTGCAGCCATGTTTAAGCAAGTCGATGAAACTGGTGGCTTTGATATTTCTAAAGAGGCCGTCTTTCAGGAGCTAGGCAAGTACGGCTTCCAATCTGGTCGTAGCACCCATGTCAATCGCCTAGAAACGATTCGTGATGTCGATAGTCGTTATGGTGTGATGATTGATACACATACTGCAGATGGCGTTAAGGTAGCTCGCGAACATTTGCAAGCTGGTATTCCAATGTTAGTGCTCGAGACGGCGCTGCCGATTAAGTTTGAAGAAACGATTCAAGAAGCCTTAGGACGTCCAGCCGAGTGCCCGCCGGCATTTAAAGATATTAAATTGCAGCCTCAGCGTGTAGAGAATATTGATACTGATGTGAATCAGGTCAAGGCATTCATCGCTGCGCACCTCAATTAAAAATAATTCAACTTTATGACTAAGCCTCCAATGTTGACTGCACAGCAGGCCTTGGATCACTTGCTGTCCCATGCTAAGCCAGTTAGCGAGAGTGAGAATGTGGCCATGCAAGCTGCTTTAGGTCGTGTGCTTGCTGAAAACGTCAACAGCATGGTTGATGTACCACCCTTAGATAACACTTCAATGGATGGTTATGCTGTGCGTACGGCAGATTTGCAAAATCCTGGAAGTATTCTCAAAATTGCGCAACGTATTCCCGCTGGATCTATGGGCACGCCATTAGAGCAGGGTACTGCCGCTCGAATTTTTACTGGTGCACCAGTTCCCCAAGGCGCCGATGCTGTAGTCATGCAAGAGGATTGCATGATTCCTGAAGGTTCTACAGATCAGGTGCAGGTCAATATCTCCCCATCTACTGGGCAATGGATTCGTCGCAAGGGTGAAGACCTTACGGCGGGTAAAACGGCTTTAACTGCAGGCACTTTTTTGCGTCCACAAGAACTCGGTGTGGCTGCTTCTGCAGGCTTGACCCATTTGAATGTGAAACGTCGCGTTAGGGTGGCAGCATTCTTTACTGGTGATGAGCTAGCACTTCCTGGCGAGCCACTGAAGCCAGGTGGCATCTATAACTCCAATCGTGATACTTTGCTTGCCTGCCTGAAATCACTGGGATGTGATGCAACCGATTTAGGAATTGTTCCTGATCGCCTAGATGCAACTAGGGCAGCGCTTCGGAAAGCAAGCAAAGATCATGATTTGATTATTACCTCTGGCGGTGTATCGGTTGGAGAGGAAGATCACATTAAGCCTGCAGTGACGGCCGAAGGTAGATTGGATTTATGGCAGATTGCAATTAAGCCTGGCAAGCCATTGGCATTTGGTGCAGTTCGTAAAGCTGATGAAGCAAAAGATGGTGAAGCTTGGTTTATCGGCCTGCCGGGTAACCCAGTCTCCAGTTTTGTTACGTTCTTACTATTTGTGCGACCTTTTATTTTGAAACTACAAGGTCGAGAAGTAAAACAGCCCCAGTCTTATTTGATGCGGGCAGATTTTGATTGGTTAAAAGCGGATCGTCGTAATGAGTTCTTACGCGTCAAACTGAATGGCAACGGTGGCTTGGATCTATTTCCGAACCAAAGCTCTGGTGTGCTTACTAGCGCTTCTTGGGGTGATGGTTTGATAGATTGCCCTCCCAATCAGCCCATTAAGGCTGGTGACCTAGTCAAATACATCCCCTTTGATGCACTCCTCAAATAATCGGTTTACGATTAGTTCATGAAAATCGAATTACGCTTCTTTGCATCACTACGTGAAACGCTTGGCGTCTCACAAGAGAGCATCACCATTCCGGTGACAGTAAAAACGATTCATGACCTGAGAATGCATCTCATTGAACGTGGTAATCCATGGTCTGAAGTCTTGGCTGAGGGTAAGGTATTGCGCTGTGCACTCAATCAACACATGGTTGATGAGAGTACGGCATTAGTAGAGGGTGCAGAAGTAGCATTCTTTCCGCCGGTTACTGGGGGCTGATATGTCAAGCTCAATTCGTATCCAAGAAAATGATTTCGATATTAGCGCTGAATTAGCAGCATTACGCAAAGGTGATCCAAGGGTTGGTGCTGTAGTGAGTTTCTTGGGCACAGTGCGTGATATGAATGACGGCAGCCAAGTAAAGGGCATGACCTTGGAGCATTACCCTGGGATGACTGAAAAAGCGCTCCAAGAAATTCTGGATCAGGCAAAATCCCGTTGGGATATCTACCAGACTCTAGTGATTCATCGGGTTGGGCCTTTACTGCCTGAAGATCAAATCGTACTAGTAGCTGTCACAAGTGCACACAGAGGTGAAGCATTTGCCGCCTGTGAGTTCATCATGGACTACCTCAAAACTGCAGCCCCATTTTGGAAAAAAGAAGATACCCCTGAGGGTTCTCGTTGGGTTGATGCACGTATTACTGATGATGTAGCCATGGCGCGATGGAAGCAGAAATAATTCTGCAATACATTGCCTTATAAAATCTGTGCGTGAACCGATTTCTTGTTAGGGATATCTCAATGAAAAAAATTACCAGATTCCTATTGCTCCTTGCCCTCTATGCAGTCTCTGTGCATGCTAAAGAGGCACCTCCAACAGTTCAGATTGAAACCGGAAAACTTCAGGGCGCTGTTGAGTACAACATGAATGTTTTCAAAAATATTCCTTATGCAGCACCTCCTGTGGGAGATTTAAGATGGCGCCCGCCTCAACCGGCCTTGCCATGGAGTGGTATTCGTGACGCAAGTCGCTTCGGGGACTCTTGTCCTCAACCCTACATTAAAAACCTCAGCGCAGGCCTATCTCTGCCAGGTAACGAAGACTGTCTTAAGCTCAATGTATTTACTCCTAAGCTCTCCGGTAAAAACTTGCCGGTGATGGTTTGGATTCATGGTGGCGGTTTGTTGGTTGATGGCGCAAGGGATGCGCAATTTACACCAATCAACCTAATCAAGAATGGTGTCATTGTGGTGACCTTTGATTACCGTTTAGGAACATTTGGCTTTTTTGCGCCCAAGGAGTTGATCGCTGAGGCTAAGGAAAACAATGAGCCAGTCGGTAACTACGGAACGATGGATCAAATTGCAGTCTTGAAGTGGGTAAAAAATAATATTGCCGCTTTTGGCGGTGATCCAAACAACGTCACTATTTTTGGTGAGTCAGCGGGTGGTCGGAGTGTGACTTGGTTGATGGTTTCAGATGCAGCGCGTGGGCTATTTCATAAGGCTATTGCCGAGAGCGCGCAGCAAAGCCCCTTGCGTGGAATGACTCAGAAGCACTTGGGGATGGCGCCCGAAACAGAGATAGCTGTAAAGTACATGGAGGCTGTTGGGGCCAAGTCACTTAAGGATTTGAGAAGCCTTCCCACAAAAAATTTAGTCCTTACTGCTGCTAACTTCGAGTCTGGTGAATTCGGTGGACCTTTTGTAGATGGACAAATTATTAAAGGTGATCCCATTCCTTTATTTGCTGCTGGCAAGCAAGCAAAGGTGCCATTTATGATTGGCACCAACTCTTGGGACTCCAGCTTCTTAGTTCCTGGGCAACCAGCTTTGGATGTCCTCACAAAAAAGATTCTTGAGAATCCCAAAAATATTCAGACGCTCTATGCAGATGTCAAAAATAAATGCATTGAGTCATCCGATATTCTTGGGGATATGCTGTATCGCGCCAGTACCAAGCTGTTAGCAGATAGCATGAATGGTATTGCTCCAGGATATGCTTATTATTTTGATTACCTGACGAAAAATATTCGACCTGCATACCCTGGCACACCCCACACCTTTGAGATTAGTTATGTATTTGGCAGTTATGGTTTGATGCCGCAAGCGCCTAAAAAGGCTGAGTCTGGGGCAAATGTGTGTGCTTTGATTGAAAAAGCTACGGCAGACTTAAAGCAAAAAGGCGTTTGGTCAAAATACTGGTATCCAATCACTTCGAAAAATGACTCTGAGGATATTTCGCTGTCTGAAAGAATGTCAGCTAGTTGGGCGGCATTTGCTAAGACGGGCAATCCGAACGTCAGTGGGCAGGCAAACTGGCCAATCTATAGTCTTAAGTCAGACGTGATGAGAAATTTCTCAAATGGCCAAGAAACTGTCACGGACTTACTTAAAGAACGGGTTGCCTATCAGGCATTGCACTTGCGGGAAATCTTTGCGCTTGAGCGATTAAAAGACGCATTCTAAAAGCCTCCCTATTCATTGACTTAACCACCCTAAGGGGTGGTTTTTGTTTTTATTGATGCACCAAGCTGTATCAATAAAAGTATTTCTGCACCACTAAAGGGAATTCCTCAGTATTTACCCGTAAATTTAGATCACAATGCATCTACAAAAGATTTTTAGAAATTTTGATTAAACAATAAACCGGAGATTCGTATGACTACAGCTGTAATGAGTTCGGAAAGCGCCAGTAAGAACCCCCTGAAGTCAAAGTGGGTTCAATTGGCTTTAGGCGTCATTTGTATGATGTCGATTTCTAGCCCTCAATATGTTTGGGCCTTATTTACCAAGCCGATCATGGGGCAGCTTGGCGTTACTTTGACAGAACTGCAGATAACATTTTCTATCTTGATTGTGTTGCAGACTTTCTTCTCGCCGTTTCAGGGTTACTTAGTCGATAAATTTGGACCTCGTCTTTTGTTATCCATTGGAACTATTCTGACGGGCGCAAGCTGGGTGCTTTCAGCTAACCTGACTACCGTATCTCATCTTTACATTACTTATGGCGTTCTGGGTGGTTTGGGTACCGGTATTGTTTACATCGGCGTTGTTGGCTTAATGGTTCGCTGGTTTCCAAATAATCGTGGATTTGCGGTTGGTATGGTTGCTGCGGGTTACGGTATCGGCGCATTGCTGACTACTTTCCCAATCTCTACGAGTTTGACTGAGACTGGCATTCAAGGCACATTGACATTCTTTGGTTACATCATTGGCGCAGTAGGTTTATTGGCTGCACAAGGTATTCGTGTTCCGCATGCAGATCGTTTGCAAACAGCCGATCAGATAGAGGCAGCTGCAACGGGAGTTGCACCAAAGACAATGTTAAAGACACCAGTATTTTGGCTAATGTTTTTGATGATGTCGATGATGTCTACATCGGGATTGATGGTGATCTCTCAAATGGGTGCATTTGCAAAAGACTTTGGTATTACATCGGCCATGGTGTTTGGTATGGCCGCCTTGCCCTTAGCGTTAACCATTGATCGCGTTACCAACGGCTTAACTCGACCAATATTTGGCTGGATATCCGATCGTATCGGACGTGAATACACCATGACAATTGCTTTTGGTCTTGAGGCAGTTGCCATGTTTGCATGGGTGATGACACGCTCTGACCCTGTGATGTTCGTATTGCTATCGGGTATTGTGTTCTTTGGTTGGGGTGAGATTTTCTCTTTATTCCCATCTACTTTGACAGATACCTTTGGTCAAAAGCATGCCACTACAAACTATGGTTTCTTGTATATGGCTCAAGGCGTTGGTTCCATTATCGGCGCTCCAGTTGCAGCTTATATTCATGGTGTAACTGATAGTTGGCTTCCTGTGTTTGGCATCATGATCGTCTTAGATGCTACGGCAGCTATTCTTGCTTTCTTTGTACTACGCCCAATGCGTGCAAAGTACTTGAAGACACGCACTACATAAGTTGTAATTAGGAAATAGAAAAAGGCTACCAACTTGGTAGCCTTTTTTAATGGTGCTAGGTAATCGTTCGATACTAGAACGAGCTCACAGCGCCATCACTTCTAGGATCCCATCCCCCTTGAAGTGTGCCCGATGGATCGCGAATAATGCAGCCTGCATGACCAACAGTTTCATCAAAAGCATCCAACATTTCTATTTCATGACCTAAGGCATGAAGCTCTTTGGCTACCCAGGGGTTAAAACGCGATTCTAATTTCAGGCTATCACTCGTTTGGCCCCAAGTGCGCCCGAGAAGCCAGCGAGGGCGACTAATGGCATCTTGTGGATTGAGTCCATAGGTGGCAGTGCGTGTAAATACTGCACATTGAGTTTGTGGTTGGCCATCTCCGCCCATCGTGCCGTAAACCATAGAGCGACCATCTTTAAATAAAGCTAAGGCAGGATTGAGTGTGTGGAATGGTTTTCGATAGGGCTCTAAATGATTGAGTGTATTTGGGTCTAGTGAAAAACTGCAGCCACGATTTTGCCAATTGACCCCAGATGTGGGGAGCACGATTCCCGCACCAAACTCATGATAGATACTTTGAATAAAGGAAACGCAATTGCCATCACCATCAATCACACCCATCCAAATGGTATCTGCAGGACCTTTGCCTTGACCCCAAGGAAGTGCTTTTTCTGGATCAATATTTTTTGCCAACTTTTTCAAAAAGGCGGGCGCTAAGAAAGATTGTGCGTGCTTTTTCATATACGCGGGATCGGTTACAAATTGATCGCGCACCTTAAATGCTTGTTTGGTGGCTTCAACGCAATGATGCACATATTCGGCGCTATCCACCTTAAAGCGTTTCAGATTTAATTGATCCAAGATGCCAATGATCATCAATGAAACCACGCCTTGTGTAGGTGGGGTCATGTTGTATACATTACCCATGCTATGTTTTAGCTCAAGGGGATCTATGAGTTTTGCATGGTGACGATGAAGGTCATCCAATCTGAGCGGACTACCTAACTCAGTAAGTTCTTTAGCCAGTGATTCAGCTAATTCACCACGGTAATAATCATCGGTACCTTTTTTGGCAATCTGCCGCAAGGTTTTCGCAAGACGCTCTTGCTTAAAGATGCTACCGACAGTTGGGGCTTTACCATTTACTAAAAAGGTCTCAGCAAATCCCGGAATGGGGCTAAGTTCTTGTGCCTTCTTGGCGGTCAAGCTCGACTGACTAAAGGTTACAGGCATTCCAGCTTCAGCATAATGAATCGCATCAGCGAGTAAGCGAGAGAGCGGAAGCTTGCCACCCAATCCACGTTTGGAGAGTTGGTGTGCCGCTCCCCAGCCGGAGATCGTCCCAGCAACTGTATTGGCGGCTACTGCGCCACGAAATGGAATAGCTTTGCTAATGCCGCGCTCTGCATACCATTGCTTGGTCGCTAAACCAGCCGCAGCGCCACAGGCATCAATTCCACCCATGGCTTTACCTGGAGAGTGAATCACCCAGAAGGAGTCGCCGCCGATGGAGTTCATGTGAGGGTAGACCACTGCAATAGTTGCAGCAGCAGCAACCATAGCTTCCAAGGCATTGCCACCTTCTCTTAAAACTGCCAAGGCGGATTCTGATGCTAGAGAATGTGGCGCGACGGCCATTCCTCTAGTTCCCCATTTTGGTTGCATGACTGATCTCCAATGTTGTAATAAATATCGTTATGACCGTATTGTAGTTCTGGGTCAAAACTTCATTGATTGAATATGCACAATTTTGGCGAGTAGAGCATTTGCCGGTCAAGATTGACTCAGTCTTTGAAGAAGGCCAACTTCTCACCTCTTGGCAAGCGCTTCAAGCGCAGCTCCGCCTTGGAAGCTTCTGATCGATCTGGGTGCTCTTGGGTTGCTAGGAGGACGACCGGTCGCCGCGATCTTGTATAGCGAGCGCCTTGCCCTGAATTATGGGCTTCCAGACGATGCTCTAGGCGGTTGGTAATGCCTGCATAGTAGCTACCGTCAGCGCATTCAAGGAGGTACACAAGCCAGGTCAAAGTGAGGGTAAGTTCGCGGAAAAATGAGGTGAAAAAGTCTTGAAATCTGTCATATTGTCCTTATATTCTATAGATAGATATCAGGAGTTTAAAAATGAGAATAGATAAATTAACAACCAAATTTCAAGAGGCCTTAAGTGAGGCACAAAGTATCGCTGTAGCTAAAGATAATCAATATATTGAGCCTGCCCACATATTGTTGGCCATGTTGCGCGATTCTGATGGCTCAGCCAAAAGCTTGCTAACTCGCGCGGGCGTCAATGTTTCGGGCCTTGAAAAAGGCGTAGAGAAGATCATTTCTAATTTTCCTGAAGTTCAAGGTACTAGTGGTGAAGTTCAAGTCGGTCGTGATCTCAGTAACTGGCTGAACCTATGTGAAAAAGAAGCTAATAAGCGGAACGATCAATTTATTGCTGGTGAGTTGTTCTTGCTGGTAGTAGCTGATGACAAGGGCGAGCTTGGTAAAGTTGCTCGTGAGAATGGATTAAATCGTAAATCGTTAGAAGCCGCTATCGATTTAGTGCGCGGAGGAGAATCAGTGAATAGTGCAGATGCCGAAGGTCAACGTGAAGCCCTTAAAAAATACACAGTTGATTTAACAGAGCGTGCTCGTATGGGCAAACTTGATCCCGTGATTGGGCGTGATGATGAGATACGTCGCACTATTCAGATTTTGCAGCGTCGCGGTAAAAACAACCCGGTACTCATTGGTGAGCCAGGTGTGGGTAAAACTGCTATCGTTGAGGGTCTAGCTCAGCGCATCGTCAATGGTGAGGTGCCTGAAACCCTGAAAAATAAACGTGTCTTAGTGCTAGATATGGCATTGCTATTAGCGGGCGCAAAGTATCGCGGTGAATTTGAAGAACGTCTCAAAGCAGTTCTGAGCGATGTTGCTAAAGATGAAGGTCAAACCATTATCTTTATCGATGAGATTCATACGATGGTTGGCGCTGGTAAGGGTGATGGTGCAATGGATGCCGGCAATATGCTCAAGCCTGCCTTAGCGCGCGGTGAATTGCATTGCATCGGCGCGACTACCTTGGATGAATATCGTAAGTACATCGAGAAAGATCCGGCGCTGGAGCGTCGCTTCCAAAAAGTCATGGTTGAAGAGCCAAGTGTTGAGGCAACGATCGCTATCTTGCGTGGCTTGCAAGAGCGTTATGAGCTTCACCATGGTATTGAGATTACCGATCCAGCCATTGTGGCGGCTGCTGAGTTATCCCATCGCTACATTACCGATCGTTTCTTGCCCGATAAAGCTATCGACTTGATTGATGAAGCCGGTTCACGTATTCGGATGGAGATTGACTCCAAGCCAGAGGTAATGGATAAGCTCGAGCGCCGCCTCATTCAGCTGAAGATTGAACGCGAAGCAGTGAAGAAAGAAAAAGATGAAGCATCGCAAAAGCGTTTGGGTCTAATCGAAGAAGAAATTAAGCGACTTGGTGCTGAGTACGCCGATTTAGAGGAGATCTGGAAAGCAGAGAAGGGTGCCGTATTAGGTGCTGCTCACCTCAAAGAAGAAATTGAGAAAGTGCGTGCGGACATTGTGAAGTTGCAACGTGAAGGCAAGCTTGAAAAAGTTGCTGAGTTGCAATACAGCAAATTGCCTGAATTAGAAGCTAAGCTCAAATCTGCTGCAGCTGCAGAAGCAAAGGGTGATAAAGACGGCGTAGTTAAGAACAAGCTCTTGCGTACGCAAGTTGGCGCAGAAGAAATTGCTGAGGTGGTTTCTCGTGCGACTGGTATTCCGGTATCGAAGATGATGCAAGGCGAGCGTGACAAACTCCTAAAAATGGAAGAGTTGTTGCACAAGCGCGTAGTGGGCCAAGAAGAGGCTATTCGGGCTGTGTCTGATGCCATCCGTCGTTCCCGTGCTGGTCTTGCTGAAGAGAATCGCCCTTATGGCTCCTTCCTTTTCTTAGGACCTACAGGTGTTGGTAAGACTGAGCTTTGCAAAGCCCTAGCAGGTTTCTTGTTTGATAGTGAAGATCATCTCATTCGTATCGATATGAGTGAGTTCATGGAAAAACATAGCGTTGCCCGTTTGATTGGCGCGCCTCCGGGTTATGTTGGATATGAAGAGGGTGGTTACTTAACTGAGCAAGTTCGTCGTCATCCCTACAGCGTGATTCTGTTTGATGAAATTGAAAAAGCACACCCAGATGTTTTCAATATTCTCTTGCAAGTCTTGGATGATGGACGCTTAACCGATGGTCAAGGAAGAACTGTAGACTTTAAGAACACCGTGATTGTCATGACCAGTAATATTGGTTCGCATCTCATTCAGTCAATGGCTGATAAAAAGCAATCTGAGATCAAAGAGGCAGTCTTCGAGGAGTTAAAGAATCACTTCCGCCCGGAGTTCTTGAACCGAATCGATGAGATTGTGGTCTTCCACGGTCTTGATAAAGGCAATATTGCCAATATTGCGAAGATCCTGCTCAAAAACTTGTCTGATCGTTTGGCGAAGGTGGATATGCAGCTTGAAGTTACTGATGCAGCCTTGAATAAGATTGCTGAAGTCGGCTTTGATCCAGTATTTGGAGCAAGACCACTTAAGCGGGCGATTCAACAACACATTGAGAACCCGGTCTCTAAGATGATTCTGGAAGGCAAGTTTGGGCCTAAGGATGTAGTGCCTGTCGATGTGGATAAAAAAGGTGACTTTAGTTTCACAAGGCAAGTTCACTAATTCTCAATCAAGGTAATTCAGCAGAAATCTTTCTGCCCCAGTAAACTCGGTACATGACTGTTGCGCTTAGTAGGCGTGCCAGTGATGTCCGGGTTATTGGTCTCATTAGCCTAGCTCACGGCAGCTCTCACTTCTTCCATTTGATTCTGCCACCCATGTTTCCATGGCTCAAGGCAGAGTTTGGCTTTAATTATGCAGAGCTTGGTTTATTGATGACCATTTTCTTTGTGGTCTCTTGTATGGTTCAAGCTGCCTCTGGATTTTTGGTCGATCGTATTGGTGCTCGTCCTGTATTGTTTGCTGGCGTTGGCTTGCTCTCATTGGCAGCGCTGGTTTATTCGCAAAGCAATGGTTATGGCATGTTAGTTTTAGGAGCAGTGATTGCAGGGTGTGGAAACGGAATTTTTCATCCAGTAGATTACACGCTCATCAATCATAAAATTTCTCCTGCGAACTTGCCATATGCATATTCCATCCACGGGCTTACGGGATACCTAGGTTGGGCTGCAGCACCAGCCTTTATGGTTGCCACTGCTACTCTCTTTGACTGGCGCATTGCTTTTTTATCGGCAGCAGTCATTGAGGCTTTGATCCTCCTCATACTTTGGCTGTGCCGTGCCCGCTTAGTGGATGATGTCCATGCACGAAGAGCGGAGTCTGAAAGCAAGCACGCTGCTAGCAATCCAGGCGGCGCCCCAATCACTACCTTTGGATTTATGAGATTACCCGCTGTTTGGCTTTGCTGGGTATTCTTTTTCTTCAGCATGGCCGCAACAACTGGCTTGCAATCTTTTGCACCCACCGCACTATTCAAGATTTATGATTTAGCAGTGAGTTCTGGTAATTACTATTTAACTCTCATGTCTATCGGTGGTGCCGGTGGAATGTTGCTAGGAGCGTTTCTTGCAACCCGCCTTAAAGCGCCAGAGAGAATCATCACCCTATGCTTCACAGTAAATATTGTGATGGGCTTGCTTCTCGCAACTGGCTTGGTGCCAATAGAAATTATTGTGATTGCTTTTATTGTGATTGGTTTGGGTTTAGGTATTGCTGCCCCGTCACGCGACTTGATGATTCGTTCTGCTACTCCCTCGGGAGCATCGGGAAGGGTATATGGAATTGTTTATTCAGGAATTGATTTGGGCGCCGCATTGAGTCCTCTCATTTTCGGGATCTTGCTAGACGGTGGCCTACCTAAATTGTTGTTTATTGGCGTTGCCTTGCTTCAACTGATGATTATCTTGATTGGATTTAAGGTTTCATCTTTGAGCGCGGTGAGAACTGCCTAAATCGCTTGATCGTTTCACAATACGAAACGTCATTACGCTTCGTAAAATGCAGTGCAATATATTCCTATCCAGATCATTTCAATCTGTGAGCGAATCTTTCACATTATAAAAAAATTGTTTTAAGTATCTGTTTTTAATAGGTTTAATCATTTTATAAATTTATCTATTTTTACTTGCTAGCTTTGCCGAAGTGTCTAAACTCTTATATAAGACATAAGACTTGATTGGGTCATAAATCAGTCTTTAAGGTCCTCAAATTTTGAAGTACTTGTTTAACTTAGGGAGAAAAACATGGCAGATCGCAAAGCAGAAATCGCAGCATTACAAAAAGACTGGGATACCAATCCACGTTGGAAAGGTGTAACTCGTGGTTACACGGCTGAGGACGTAGTACGTCTTCGTGGCTCATTGAAGATTGAGCATACTTTAGCTAAGCATGGCGCTGAGCGTCTTTGGGATTTAGTTAATAACGAAGCTTACGTTAACTGTTTAGGTGCTTTGACTGGTGGTCAAGCAATGCAACAAGTTAAAGCTGGTGTACAAGCTATTTACTTGTCAGGTTGGCAAGTTGCTGCTGACGGTAACTCTTATGCAGCGATGTATCCAGACCAGTCTTTATATCCAGTGGATTCAGTTCCTAAGATGGTTGAGCGTATTAATAACTCATTCCAACGTGCTGATGAGATCCAAACAGCAAAGGGTATTTACAAAGGCGACCCTGGTTATATTGAATACTTTGCGCCAATCGTTGCTGATGCTGAAGCTGGTTTCGGTGGTGTTTTAAATGCATTCGAATTGAGCAAAGCATTGATCAAACAAGGCGCTGCTGGCGTTCACTTTGAAGACCAATTATCTTCTGTAAAGAAGTGCGGTCACTTGGGTGGAAAAGTACTCTTGCCTACAGCTGAGTCAGTACAGAAGTTGATTTCTGCTCGTTTAGCTGCCGACGTAATGGGTGTTTCTACCATCATCTTGGCTCGTACCGATGCTGAAGCTGCTGATTTGTTGACATCAGATTACGATGCAAACGACAAGCCATTCTTGACAGGCGAGCGTACTCCAGAAGGTTTCTACAAAACACGTAAAGGCTTGGATCAGGCAATTTCCCGTGGTTTGGCATACGCTGCTTACGCTGATATGGTTTGGTGTGAGACAGGTACACCTGATCTTGAGTTTGCTCGTCAGTTTGCTGAAGCTATTCGTGCGAAGTTCCCAGGCAAAATGCTGGCCTATAACTGCTCACCGTCATTCAACTGGAAGAAAAACTTGGACGATGCAACCATTGCTAAGTTCCAGCGTGAATTAGGTGCGATGGGTTACAAGTACCAGTTCATCACCTTGGCTGGTATTCACTCTATGTGGTACAACATGTTCGACTTGGCTCAAGACTACATGCAGCGCGGTATGACTGCATATATTGAGAAAGTACAAGAGCCAGAATTTGCTGCTCGTGACCGTGGATATACATTCGTTTCACATCAGCAAGAGGTTGGTACTGGTTACTTCGATGACGTTACTACTGTTATTCAGGGTGGTAAGTCTTCAGTAACAGCATTGACTGGTTCTACAGAAGAAGAGCAGTTCCATTAAGAATCCCTAAGTAGTATGTAGTAGCAGCTCAGTAATACTGTGCCCTTACTGCCGCGGCATCTAAATTACCTCACAAGGGTGACTTAGATGCCGTTTTCGTATACATTCTCTCCATGGCAAATTGCACCCTTTGTAAAGACGACATGAAGCCCGAAGAGGGCCAGTTAATTTGGCGTGGCGATGACTGTCGGGTCATTCTCGTAAACGATGCTGATTTGCCCGGTTTTTGCCGGGTGATTTGGAATCGGCATGTTCCTGAAATGACGGATTTAACTTATGGTGAGCGCGAGCATCTCATGACTTTAGTGTTTGCCGTAGAAGAAGCTATCCGTCACGTTATGCATCCCGATAAAGTGAATGTTGCTTCACTCGGGAATATGGTTCCCCATATTCATTGGCATGTTATCCCGAGATACAAAGACGATGCTTTTTACCCAAGCACCGCTTGGTCTCAGAGAGTTCAAGAAACTCCTGAAGCTATTCTGCAGGAACGCAAAAGAAAAGCAGCCCAATTACCGGATGCAATTAAAGCGGAGATTGCTTCTTTAATCTAGATTAGCTTTTTAAGAGCCTCGAGATATTTTTCGGGGCTGAGTTGCCCACCTTCACGTTGTGCTTCCCACATCACTTGCCCCAAGCATTCCATCATGAGATGCTGGGCTTCGTGTTTTGAACCGGTTTTTTGTGTCAGCTTTTCAGCAATCTCCCGAATACCCGGGGGCTGATTGATCGAGATCTGCTCGCTAATCGAAAGATGCATCGAAAGATGCAAGAATGGATTGGTCTCTCCCCGTTCAGGTGTGTAGTCTTGCTCTAGCGCACCTTCTGGGTCAGAGAGAAGTGCGTGGTATTCGGGATGTTCTGCCATCCAATCGCTGGCAAGTGTTTCCATTGGATCCAAAATATGATCCCCAGTTTTTTTCTGCCATGTATC
>Ga0209189_1001687_pt1 | contig 16314 bp, 26 predicted proteins | sample C_130820_EF_Meta_FD_187308 | JGI IMG/M metagenome (GOLD analysis project Ga0209189, IMG submission 187308) | Freshwater microbial communities from Lake Croche, Canada to study carbon cycling - C_130820_EF_MetaG (SPAdes) (version 3) | ecosystem: Environmental > Aquatic > Freshwater > Lake... | reverse complement strand
ATGAGCGAGGAGGAGCTGCAGGCGCTCGCGGACGAGCTAGAGGAGGCGGTGGACAGCGGCAGCGAGTACCACCCGGAGTCAGAGGAGGAACTTGACTAGATACTACTGTATGTAACAAATATATTACTTTCTTATTATCACGTCGATATATATACACATATACTCACTCATGTTTCATGAGTGAAACTAATACTGTTGCCATGACGTACCAAACGAAAAATTAAAAAGGTATGTTATTTACACGCATATATTCATGACTAAACCGGTTAAATTCGACTGTCTGTTCGCTAATTGACAGCTTTTCTAACTCATTTCTCACAAAATGAGACGCCCACGCGACACCAAAACGAGACTCCCAGTGAAAACGCATTTTACCCTTATCTAACTGCCGACGACCTCGATACCCCCATGTCACCCTTTTTAATTCATGGATTTTATTCTGTATACATGTTAGATGATCAAGACACGTTATACTGTATCTGCTTCTCCTCCAGGAGCGCCTAGTATTTCATCTGTTACTAGTATTTCAAGCTTTGATAATGTTATAAGTGTGGGTTTATCGTTCAATAACATGGGCACAGGTGCTACTGCAATTATTCCAACTCTCTTTTTAAAGATCGGTACTTCTCCTCCATATCAATATACATCTCAAAATGCTGGCAATTGGATTTTTAACAATGTTCCAGCCGGAATATATCCTATAAAAAATTTAAAATTTTATTTTACTTATCCAACTTCAAGAACATCAGCTACCTATAGTATGCCTACGAATACGTCTGGTACACTTTATCATATGATGCCTGGTATAAAAAGTGTTAATAGTATATCATCTATAAATGGAAGTATTATAAATGTGAATATGACATTCGAATACATGGGTTCATATACTCCAATTTCTGTTGCACTAAAATTAAATGGTACAAGTTATACTTCTACATCTCTAACTGGTTCTGTAGCAACTTTTAACAATGTTCCAACTGGTACATATTCTTTTAGTAGTTTTTCGTTTACAGTTAATTATAATGTACCTAAAACAGTAGGGGGTAGAACCACATATACAACTGTTACATCACAAGAAAAAAATGTGACAACTATTTATGGTCAACTCTATCATCTCGTGCCTAGTATAACAGGTGTTACTAATGTAACTAGTCAACTTCCATATGTAAAGGTTTTGTTTACACTAAATACACTTGATACACCTACATCATTTAATTTAATGATCGAGAATATAACATATAATACTATATCTATAGTAGCTAATGGATCTCAATCATGGATTGCTAGTATTCCTAATGTACCAGAAGGTACATATCAATATAATAAAATGTCATTTAACTTTTCTACTAATACAATAACAATAAACGATAAATATGCGATAAATTATTCTGGTCAACTTTATCATCTCACTCCTAGCATAACAAATGTTAATAGTATATATAGCAATTTTCCAGACGTAAAGGTTTCATTTACACTAAATATAAGTGATACACCTCTATCGTTTTATTTGATTATCGGAGGTATTCCTATTCCATATACAGCAACGTCTATAGTAGCTAACGGACCTAAAACATGGACTGCTACTATTTCTAATGTACCTTCTGGTACATATCCATATAATTTAATGTCATGTTCATTTGCTGATAATAAGATGTCATATGCTTTATACAATATTTCTATACCTGGTAATCTTACTCATCTATCATCTGCGTCTACAGTATATATATCACCATCACTTTTTAAAATTATATCTATCAATGAAAATAGAGAATACAATGGAAGTGGTTGGGTCTGGCCAACTGCTGATCCAACGATAAATCTATTAGTACATGTGATAGGAGCTGCTTATTTAATTGATATATTATTTTCTGTACAAGGTGATTATATGAATGCATATGATGCTCCCCCTACTCTTTCAATGAAAATATCTTATATTGGTACTATTAAAGGTTTTATAGCATCTAATAGTCCTTATAAAGGTCCGTATAGTGCCGTAATAGGGAATTATACTTTTGATGGTGATTATACGGTTTTTACTGCAAGAGTTTATATACCTATGGATTCGAGTATAGATGCATTATATGGTAGCATAGCTCCATTTTTTTCTTATCTGTCGCTTAAGGATTATTTCTTTTCAGTAAATGGTGGACCAGACATTCAAATATGTACTACAACTTCATTCTAACCAAGTTATATCCCTTGGTAATTTCATCTTCCAACAATAATAGAAACAATCAAAGTTACATTTGCTCTTGTAATCTTCTGGAACTTCTCCATCAACGAGCTTCACAAACTGAATGCGCTTACGAGGAATAATAATCTGAAGCGGATCTTTTGTATTCTGAAATAATTTGCGTACATACTGTGTATTCAACTTTGGACTCGGCATTATTAATATGAATGGCTTGTCAAGTTTTACCAATCGTTCCAGAATTTTCTGATTCAGAGTAAATGGTGGATTACTCACCACGATATCACCCCTGTTATTCTCAAAGAAATCCTCATCTTGGTGAATAACATTCAAACCGAGTTCGCGCAGCATCTGACCTGACTGTCCATCACCATAAAATGGCTCCCAGATAACCTTATCCTTGGGAATCAAATGCAGGATAGATTCCCAGGCACTTTTGGGTGTCATGTAATCATCGTGCTTGGTAAATGTTTTTGTATGAAAACCAGCCATACGTATAAAGCGTTAAAATTTTTTATATGACTATTATAAATGCTCAAGTCACGTTATTATACTGTAACTTCAGCACCTCCAACACCTAATATAGATAGGATACATACTATATCTAGTGATGGAACTGTAATCAGTGTGGAAGTATCATTCAAGAACATGGGTTCAAATGCTCCGTTTACTGTTACAATGAAACTTAATAATGTTCCCTATATTTCTAATGAATTAGGTACGGTAACTAATAATAGGACCATAGCAGTCTTTAAGGATGTTCCAGCCGGATCATACGTTTTAAATAATCTTAAATTTTCAGTTGATTGGAAAAAATATACCATAAGGAATGGTGTAACTACATCTGCATTTACATTAATGCATTCAACACCTATTAGTGTGACAGGTATGTCTGGTCTACTTTATCATTTTCCAACTTCTGGTGGAGGAGGAGCTCCAGGAGCTCAAGGACCTCCAGGAGATCAAGGACCTCCAGGACCTCCAGGACTTACTATTGACCCATTCACAGGTTTTATATTAGATCCCAGTAATACTGGTGATGGAACTGACCCAACAACTTATCCGTTTGATGATAAAATGAATCTATATAACATAAATAATACTGGTATTTATTATGATTCAGAAAGACGTCGATATGTTACTATAAGTAAAGGTAAATAATCTAAAGGATAATTCTGAATATTACATCACATATAAAGATATAAAATAGTATTTCTATTAGATAATAGATATCATCTATGACTTGTGGATATGACCAAAGGACATTTGGACGATTATGAGGTGTTCTCACAATCACTGAATCCGAAAGTGGTCCATAGCGATAGATTATCGTGCTCATCGTTTGCGTCTGACCCAATTCAGAGTGCTAATCACCTGGGAAAACTCAAGACACCCTTTTTGCACAGACAAAAAATATTATTTTTTACACACACTCAAGCCATTCTGGCCCCCCCATCTTCATTACCCTGCTCGGATGGAACACAGCCTTGACCAACTCCTCCTTATCGACCCGGGGCACAATCTGGTCGATTGGCCACTCATACTCACCACCCTCCTCAAGATTATCTATAATCAGCTGAAGATCATAGATAAGCTTGGCAACCTTGTCCGTCGCCTCATTAAGCGAATCGGGCATTGATGGATAGTCATCTGGCGATTCAGCCATCGAACGCATCAGAATGACATCATACACCTCATGATACTTCCCATCATCGTTCCCCGGAACATTTTTCCAGATACTCAGACCATTTGGGTAAAACTTGCAGTCTGACGGCCACTCAGCCACTGGAAACTTGGGATACGAATCCTTGATGAATTTCTCAATCTCTTCGATCGACTCGAATTCCCATTTGAGATCGCATCCAAACCAATCAAAACGAGAAAACTCGAGTGTGTACATTGTGTACCTCATTCAGAGAGCCAATCACCTGGGAAAACTCAAGACACCCTTTTTGCACAGACGAATTTGAATTTTAAAAAACCTCTGCGTACAGATCATTCAGTTCGAAATCACGAATACGCTTCTCGAGAAAAGCAATAAGCTCATCCATCTCGGCGTGCGTCATTTTACCTTTATCAGAGAGCCAAGTACCTGGGAAACTCGAGGCACCCTTTTTAATTAAACCACTTATCTATATCAATATATGCACTTTCCCGATACCAAGGATCTTCATCTACTATAAACATCTCAACTTCATCCCCATACAGAGTCTCATGATCTCCATCATCATACTTTACAGAGTACAGTCCATGTTCATCCACTGATACAATCTCACCATAGTAATACTTGGTACTGAACCACTTTTTTACAACCGAACCAATCAGGCGGTCAGTAACAATGACGCTTATATTGGAAAGCGTCTTTTCGTACGACTTTAGGCTCTGCGTACCCTGGCGGCGATTACACGGTGTACAAGCCACGAAGCAGTTTTTTATCTTGTACTCTCCTCCCAAGCACCCAGCCTTGTCACGGCAGAGCTCGTAGTTGAAATATGTGATTATGCGGCCGCACTCAAACGGACAATCAAACTCGGCCGGGCCATACTTTTTCTCCCAACACGCCTCACGAAAACCTACTCGAGGAACAACCCTAGAACATTGCTTGCAGACGGGGGTATTATTCTTATCCAGCCTGCAATCAAATGGGTACATTGTCTCGTAACACTGCGGGCAAGTCTCATGACAGTCAACTCCCGTCGTCTTCCGCCAAGCCTTGGCGCGAAGAATAGTTTTGTCAACCTGAACCTTGAACGGTGTATACGTGGGATCGCGCATTTTTACCATATTCAGAGAGTCTTCCACCTGGGAAGACACCTAACACCCTTTTTGGTGAATATCTTTTAGAAAAGATGGAAGATTTGGCATTACTTTTAACAAAACAGCTCTGAGACGATCTGACATTCCTCGAAATCGAAGTGACCTCAAAGTTTTATCACCAGCTGTATTATCATGAATCTCCCATATAATATTAATCATACTAATAATATTCACATCATATAGTGACACATGTGTGAAGTCAATGACTATATCATAACTTTTTCCTGAAAATTTAACATCATCAATAAGGTCCTCAATCTGATGATATTTTATAGGTTGAGCTAATATATATGCATAACCATCTACTAGTATATTAGTATCAGATACTTTCAACCAACTCATATATATTCTGTAGATATAATATGAGACATGTGTTCATCACCAGAAAATGGCCAGAGAGATATTTTACGGGTTTATCACCGGTGCTGAAGCGACTCAGGGAGAAGGAATTGATGAAGAGAAGACGTGGGTCTTATGCACTTGGTGCGACAAACAGGGGTGGAACGAGTAAAAAATCTCGTTGGACTGCATTATTTCATAAAACATATCCAAACCTTAAATTTAATAAAAGTGCAATTGCACGAGAGACTGGAATAAGCCGATCAACTCTGAACACTGTATACAACAGAGGGCTTAAAGCGTGGCAAACAAGTGGAAGCAGAGTTGGTGCTAATCCAGCACAATGGGCAACTGCCAGAGTATATAAATATGTACTTGTAACTAAGAAAAAAGCACCCAAAGCGTGGTATATAACAAGGGCTGACCCTGATCAGGATTTAAGAAAAAAATAATACTATATAGTATATGACTCCACTTAAAGTTGGTATTTTATTGTTTATAGTTTGTACTGTATTGGGTATAGGACCCGAAAAGACGTTGATAATTTGTTCAGTTCATTACATTGGTCATCAGATCTAGAATAGGATTGGATATAGTTGTGTAGATATATGTACTATGCTCTTTTCTATCAGCTCCTCGAATGACTCCTGCATATCCACCCCCTTGCATATATCCAGCTTGAAGTACAGCAAGTCATTCTCGAGCTCATCATCCTTCATGTGCAAAAGGGCTGTATCAATAAGATCCGTCAGCTCTTTGCACGATGGGTAGTCCGCCTTTTTATCCTCCAGCGCCAGTATGTGACCAAGCAGGGGGTGGAGTATTCTCTCCATTGCGCATCTGTCCATATCTTGAGCGTTCATCACCTGAGCAATGCGGAGTCACCCTTTTTAAGTTCTTGTAGCTATTAGATATGCTATTATCACCAGTAGTATTATTATAATGTTATTTTTATAGTTATCCGAATTCGAACTAGATGATGAACCGGGTGCCTGAGAGCCTATAGAATTATCCAGATTGGAGAAGAGGGCCATTTATTATCTACGTAGATAATAAATGGCCAAGCTGACAGCAGCACAAATGAGAGCTTATGCTCTTGAAACTATTTCACCAGCTACTGATACAACTTATCCACAGATGTATGATAAGGTTTACAATGCTATAGATAGAGTAAATACACTATTTTCTTCTAGTGTTCCAGGTGGTGGAAGTTTAAAAGATTTTATACCAAATAACAACGATTATCTATGGATATTTCCATTTATTGTTAATCAGCGTGATAATGCAATGTATTCATATTCAGATTGTTCAACCCTATTAGATAAGGTTGCTGCACCCACTTGGACTGGTCTATCACGCAGTAAATATACATCTCAGCAGGATATTGACAATCTAATGACATCTGGAATTAATATTATCTATGGTGATACAGAAAACACTCTTTTTTACGACGACCCTTTAACCATATATCTTACAAGTGCTATGACTCTGTTTTTTTGCGGATCATATATTACGAGTGCATTAAAGATTCCTAATATGACTGTTGAAACTTTACAATTAAATCCAGCTTTTATGATGCCAAATTACATATATGATACAAGTTATTCAAACCCCAATCAAATAACATATTCTCAGATTTCATTCGATTTTAGTACGCTTATGTATATAGGATTTACTATAGGAAATAAGACGCAGGATTTCATACCTCAATGGAAAGATGAAATCACATTAATGTGCACAAAGTATGGTGTACAGCCACCTACATTTCCAGCCGCAAGTGAAATCAACGTCCTTCCTTATCTAACTAATACAAGTACAGATGGTGGAAATTTTTTGAACGAAATTCTATTAACCGGATTTTATTTCATGTGTTGGACAATATTTTATTCATGGCAAATATAGATCGTTGTTTTTCAATCCAACAAAGATAATTCGTAGAAAATGCAATCAATTGATCCTCTGTATAATCTTTTTTAAAATTATTACATGGCAAACAACATGATATACAGTTATCTACATGATATCCAATCGTATTATCAACCCGATCAATACCATTGAGTTGAATGGTTTCGTTTGTAAATCCAGTTTTACAATATTCACATGGTTGTAAAACGAGAGACATGAATTGTTCTTTGGTTAGAGAAGTTTCCAGTTTCCTCCCTTTAGATTTATTTTGATGATAACTGTAAGCAAGACATATATAACATGAAGCTTGTAATCCATCACGCTTAGCTCTATTTATACGGAAATGTGTTTCTGGTTTTTCAAGTTGACAACGAAAACATTTTTTGATTCTCGTTGGATCTGGTATCCAATCCTTATCCTTCATTCTTAATCATGAAACGTCCTTTTTTTTTAAACTTGCGCGATTCAACCTCTAGATCCCTAATTATAGCAGCAATCATGGCAGAGTTCAGAGTTCCTAAACGCTGTGCTATATGAGCCGATTCCCTTGCAGCCCTATTGAGTACGTTTTTATTCATAGTGCTTCTAGCTTCGCTGAGTAACATGGCAAGTTCAAGACGCAAAATTCTATTCTCCATCGCGCGGTTTGAAATGATCATAGGAAATTTTTAGCGCCTGAGCCTTGGCCGCCTTATCCGATACAGAAACACCCTCCATCTCAAGAATAGAATCATATACGCACTTGTATTCGATAGTCTGTTCTAGGAGAGCATTGATATTTTTGCGTAGTTCCTTTACATCAGCCTTTTTCTCAAACTCCTCAACAATCATATCAGTAATCTCAGACATTATGTAGTATGTGCCTGAGATTTTTAAGCCTGATAGTTATAAGTTACAAAACTTGCTGTACATTGATAAAAATCTGTAAGTTGATATCTCTGCCCATCCACTGATGATATATAGTATAACGCCAAAGCCATGATTGCATTTTCTACTGGTTCTTGTATGCTCAGACCTATAGATGATGACTGTATAGTGGCTGAATAGTTTGTTATGGCAGACTGATATGGTATCATTATAAGTGGTGTATATCTATTATCATATATCCTAAAACTTTCAATCTTATTTGCAGATTCTCGTAATATGATTCGTATACTTTCAAGTGATATCATTCGTACATATGTTGTATATATAGGGTTTGATGTATCAAGATAAAAAAAACCATCTGGTTGAAGATTTAATATCTGTCGATACGGTGGATAGAGTGTTACCCCTCCAACAATACTAATGATACCATCATGATTGTCTCCTCCAAGAATTTGGTTTGAAAGAATAATTGTATTATTATCGTTCGGAGTAAACGCTAAATATGCGGTAGTGAAAATATTTGTATACAAGTCTGCAAACGAATATGTACTTGAATTTCCGTTGACATCATGTAGTGTAGCTGTTCGATCAAAAGGATATACAATCAATGTTAGATAATCACCCTGTGTCGGTGCAAAAGCTGGAAATGGTGTTTCCTGTGCCACTCCGTTAATAAAAAAAATTCCATCCGAACGAAATCCAAAACTACCATAACCACCGAGATCTGAATCTCCAGTGAGATTTGTAGCTAGACCAATCATTAGAGTACTACGACCTTCTGAATATGCATCTACAACTACCGTAAATTGAACAGGATTACCATTATTCAAATAAGGGTTGATATCAATATCTGCAGTCTGGAAAAAAGATCCACTAGCAGTTGTTGTTGCTATAGATAGATTATTATTGTATATAGTAAATCCTTCGTGTGCAGCTCTTGCAGGATCCCACGTCGTATAGATCGATGTCATATTATATTGTGGTATAATAATAATGTACTCATTCAAATGCAACACTAAGATTGATGTCAAGAATCTCAACCACGTACTGAATACAACAACAGATGAGAGGCGTCTACACTTATTACGTCAGATTAAGGATTCCATGGATCCATATGGTAATCTTATATGCAGTCATTATCAAAAGCCTGATGGATGGAGAATGTATGCTGATGGACCATCGCTTCAGTTTGTTCAGAAAGATATACGTAGATATATAAGTGTACCATCATGGGAATATGATATTATTAATGCATGGCCAACTATACTTCGAAATATATGTAAACAACTGAATATTAAATGTTTCTGGCTTGATGATTATGTTCAGAATCGTCAGGAATGGTTAAGCAATGGTATTGATAAGGCTGATGTTATCAATATCATTTTCGATAAAGAGGTTCCTGGTAAACCAATATTGGACCCATTCAGGGCTGAAATAGCCAATATAAGAGAAACTATTGCTTCGAATCATAACATACCATTTACTGATGGAAGTATAAGTCAGAATCTCAGTCGAGTTTTACAAAACGAAGAGGTGAGAATAATAATGAAAGTGTTTATGATGCTGAATTACAAGTTTCCATCAGTCCGAGTTCAATCCTATCTATTTGATGGTTTCCTAATAGAGAAGCATCCAACTATTAGCTCTCAGACTCTTCTGGATGCTATGAATCAAACTGTCGCACGTGATAATGTTGCATTCTGTCTAAAGGAATACAACTAAATCTTCTTTACAGCCTTGAGCGCCTTCTTCGCCGCCTGAATGTTTCGCTTTACCGATGATGGCCAAATACGATCGATATCTCGCTGTATAGAATCGAGATACACTGGATCATTCCACTTTTGATACGAGTTGACAACCTGATCAAGTTTGTCATCTGTATATCCAGCCTTCATCAAAGCCTTGAGATATATACTCATTGGAGGCTTGATAGCCTTGGCAAAATAATTTTTGTAGAGCTCATACGAATGAACATCTAGTTTCACCTTTACACCCGTCTCTGTTACATTAAGAATGATACGTACAGGGTGTATGATTGGATGCATAATACTTTTTTTATAGTATGACTGCTGCTCTTGCGAAGGTGTGTATACAGGACTAACTGGTGGTTTTACATATGGTGGAATTTTCTCATTCATCTTTCGTTGAACCATCGCCAATATTCCATCACCCTCTGTTGGGAGGGCCTGGAATGGCAGATTGTTCAATGTGCGTCGACGGATTACTGGACGGATATGCATTTGCCCTATTCAGAGACACGACAACCTATGTACAAAAAAGTCGCGGTTTTTATCAACAAAAAATACTATTTTTTTTACACCCAACTATTCACTTCTGGCTCACCCTCATCCTCTTCATCATATGGTATATACTCAAACTGCGTATCGGTCATCGGGATAAGCTCAGTCTTGTTCGCTATGAGCTCTGTGAGCTCCTCGTTGTATATATTCTTCTTGTAGTAGAAGCGCTCCCCCCTCTGAATAAGAACCCACGCAATAACCTTTTCTGGGTATTGGGTCGATTCCAGACAAAAAAATTCGTCATATTTTTCAATCACTACATATTGTTCACCACTGACAGGGCTGTATTCGATGATTTCATCCGGTGTCCGAACGGGGTGAGACTCGAACGGACACTCGAATGACAGGATGGTGCCAACAGAGACAATCATTTTACCATGGACAAGTGCACACTGACCAGGGCGGCGGGTAGCACACTTTTCAGTTGGAGCGGGGGTAGTTTTTGTAGTATGCGTCGAGGTCCATATAGCTCTTATTTTTGTTGTTATTGCATTGTTTCTGAAGCTCCTCCTCAACTTTAACGAGTTGTGGGAGAATCTTTTCCTGAATCATAACGCGCAGTTCAAACACTGTAACATACAGATTCTCCATTGTATATTCGGTGTGCTATTTTTTTATACCACCCAATTAAACGCTCCACCTTCTCGAGCAAAAAACTTTATCACCTAAAATTTCAGCTAGTGATAAGAGGTAGACTTAGAAAATAATGAATAGATTATTGTATGAGCTGTCTTTTTATTGGTCCACATATGAGATCAGGGATAGGTCATGTAACTAGGAGATATGCCGAAATTCTGAATGCTGAATATTGTGAATTTACAAATAAACCAAAGCTCGATACATACGATTTTGGATTTATGTTTATGATCCCTCTTCCAGAACAGGTTGTTGCGTTTACGCAATTTGCACCCCTGTGTAAAAAGATGATAGTGATGGCTGTATGTGAAACAGAGACTGTACATCCACAGTATTCTTTGCTTCTTCAGTTTCAGCCAATCTATTGCCCGAGTGAATTTTCTCGGCGCATTTTTCAGAGACAGTTTGGAGGAGACTGGAGGTTGTTGAAACATTATTCACCATTACCTAAAACACCGACCCCAGTGCCCCACGAAGATTACGTGTTCTATACCATCGGCAATGTACTTGATTATCGTAAAAATATTCATATGTTATTAGAGGCTTTCGTACGTCTAAATCTACCAGATACTCGACTTGTACTCAAAGCTACAACTTGCGAACAAAACAAAATCAACTGGAAGATTCCTAGAGTGCATATAATACAAGAGGTTCTTACAGATGATGAACTCGATAATGTGCACAATTCATGTGATTGTTACATTAATTGTAGTTTTTCAGAGGGTGTTGGTATGGGTGCTGTAGAGGCTGCCATCAGAGATAAACCAGTCATTATACCTGATTATGGCGGTCTCAAAGAATATGTAAAAACACCCTATATAATAAAGTGTACATTGGGACCTGTTGGGAGGGATGATTTTCTGTTTCAGAAACATATGATGTGGGGTAAACCTAGCTTGGACGATCTAATGACACACATGAAGACGTGCTACGATGAAAGGATCAAAACTTTTGACCATAGTTACACACGTTCTATTAATCACGAGGTTGTAGAATTTTTCAAGACAATCTCATCCCCATAATTCTTCAGGTGCTGCTTGAACCACTTCCCCCCAGGCCTATAATAAAAATCCTTGAAAATCTGCTGCACACGAATAATCGTATCCTCATCACGAGTCACCGTGCCATCCTCATGCAACTGGCAGTCCTCACCAGGTGGGTTGCCCTTGCTGCGCTTTGACGAGGGCTGGTCAGTCATTCTTATTCTCTTTGTCCTCTTCAAAGTCCTCAACCTCCGCTTCCGCAGGACACCCTTTTTGCCACCGCCACGCCAAGACACCAAAAAAGACCCAAGGGAGCAGAAGCAACGAGTACATTATTAATATAAAGCACTTAATCTATAAGTAATTAATGGAGGTTTCGAATATCCTACAATGTGAATGCAAACCTGGATTTTTCTATAAAAATGCTAACGGTCTCAAGGCTCATCAAAAAACTAAGATGCACTTGGCTTGGGAAACTGTAAAAGAAGTCAGGGATGTCAGGGTGCTATCGAAACAGTATGAAAATGAGATTGAGAGACTCAAGGCGAGACTAGCGCACAAGGAGGAGATTGAAATTCAACTATTACATCGCATTACAGAGCTTAATAAACTAATCTATATCTGATGACGTTTGCAATATTTACCGCATGTAGCCCTGAAAGGACATGGTTTGTTATCTAGGGTGCGCGATTGACATCTCGCCTCTGTCACCTTCTTCGCCTCTATAACCTTTGGAGCCTCTTTCAGGAATATTGTACGATGTTTGTTTCGAGCCTCCTGAATAGCTCTATTCTTCTCTCGCATCTTCAGTATCAACGCATCAAGAGTGTCTTGCATACGTTGCTCTGCCGCCGCCTTATCATATGGCTTTATTTCCACTGGGCGCGCAACCGCCTTTTTCATGGCGCACACGGAAGTCATTTTACCCAAGTATACGAGCCTCAACCTGAGTCACTGGGTGCACACTTTTCATGAGTATAAAAACTACACCCCTTTTTATACCAATGCAAATATTGTGTAGAGCAAGATGTTCAGGGTGTCAAGCCCCACTCAAAGTTTCATTTGTTACATCAGGTGATGAGAATACATGGTTATATACATGGATCCTCAAAGAGAATATAAATCTGGGTAACAATACAATGTTTTACAAAAAGGTTGGTCCAATAATCAAGCGTGTATGTTTCAGTTGTTATTATGGATCGACGCAAAAGGCTCTATCTGTGAATGATATATTTGATTGGCTGAAAAGAGGTCAGGAGTATGTACAGACTGCAGAAGTTGATTATATACCAATACTATTCAGGTGGACGTATTGGCTGTTCATCACCGGTTTGTATAATTGGAAGCACTCGCAAACTTAATCTTCTGTCCAGTGTGTTTCTCCGTCTCTCTGAGCGCTGCGCTCATTGTTGGTTTGGACCACAGAAGCCAGCGAGACCAAAATCCCGCAGTATAGGGATCTGACCAGTTTTCTCTTCTCTGATGTCTGGTTAGATATTTTAGCATTCGAGTCTTGTCATGGTGCATCGTATAGTCTTCATATCCGGCAGCTCCGAAGGATACTTTTCTTCCATCTGGAAATGTAGCGGTCCACTTTTTAGGAGCCTTTGCTCGAGTGAGTATGATCATATAAAGAGTGCAGTGATTTAATTTACAATGAACCACTCTTTATACAGGACACTACTGGAGAATGTCAAGGTTCCAATTGTTGTTGCAGTTGGACCAGCTGGTACAGGCAAAACTCTGCTCGCGTGCAAGGCTGCAGCTCTTATGAATCCGAATCGAATTGTGCTGACTCGTCCGGCGGTATCTGTAGATGAGGACCTTGGATATCTTCCCGGTACCCTAGAGCAGAAGATGTCACCTTGGATTCGACCGATGATGGATGTGTTGCCAAAGTATCTGGAGCCTGAGATTTGTCCGCTGGCATATATGCGCGGAAGAACCTTTGATTCATCGTGGATTATTGCTGACGAGATGCAAAATTCGACACCAAGTCAGATGAAGATGATTCTGACGCGTATAGGGTTCAATTCGAAGCTGGTCATCACAGGGGATCTGGAGCAGCACGATCGCGGGTACGAGGAGAATGGACTACTCGATTTACTTCAGCGCATTCACACGTCACCTGTTCCTGGGATTGAGATGGTTACATTTTCAGACGACGATGTTCGGCGCCATGAAATTATTAAAGATATATTGCGTATATATAGATAAGATGAAGAGAACATGTGTTCATATAAGACGATTTACACGTAGACCGGAGATACGATGGGGAACTTCGTATGTCAGGAGAAATTTTGTAAAATCGACTGTATTGTCATTTGTACCATCAGCAATTGATGATCTAGCTATACATCATGCAAATCTAAGCGTGAATGAAATTATTCGTGTCGGGATTGATACAGCTACTATTAATGCGATTGGGATTATATTGTCCTTTGCTTCCAAGCTGTAAGATAATGTCATTGGTTATACACCATCGTATAAAATTCAACTGAGCAACTGTAGTAACAATTTCTTCGCCCATCACCATAAACTTTATCCGCTCCGTCCTACAGAATGGATCAAACAATTTTTTAGAATATCCATCAAGACTTGACTTGTATGCAACGTGCACAGTGAAAGGCTTTCCGCTCTTTACATACGTCAAATTGGTTTGCTTCGCGTAGTTGGTTACAAAGTACTCGAGGTTGCGTAGCGAAATTCCCTTTTTGTGATGCAGAATATCTAAAAGTGTCTTTGCATTCTCCTGAATATCATAGAATCGACGGACCGAGATGAGCAAGAGATCAGATTTACTCATTATAGATTATATGTCAATGTTAACTTTATGTTCTGATTTCTTTTCACATCCTGGACATCCCTTTACAAAAAATAGATTTGTTGCGTGTGTATGAATATTTTCAGTCAATGATTGTGTTGTAGTCTTGACGATATTCGTCTTTTGCTTCTGATGCTTTGAACAATATCCATTTTTGTGCTTCTTACATGTTTTATTTCCGCAACGTTTGTTCTTGGCAGTTAGACCCATACACAATTCAGAGTCAGTCTGGATACTTGCTGCATCCTTCATAAGCTGTTTGATACTCACATCATATGTCTTTGCGATATATTCAAGAACCGTACCAATCTTCTCGCTCACACGACGCTCAACCTCCTCATTTATCATTTCAGCTATACGAGACTCCATGTATATATATAGTAGTATATATCTTTAGGATAATAATACTACACCACCAACTACAGCTACTACACCTGCTATATGTTTCATAGACATGGATTGTTTGAGAATAAATAGTGAATATATAGCTATGAATATAGGTACAACTGAAATAAGTGCAGTGGTTACAGTCATATCATTTCTCTCCATGAGTTTATAATACATGTAATTACTAGTAAAACTACATACAACTGCTAGTAATATCAACATGATCACAGGTACAACCATCACCCGAATCTCCTTATTAATGAGTTCCTTATGTCTTCCCATGAATAAAAGGGACAATACAAAATAAAATATTGAGAACAAGGCAAATGATGTTTCTGAACTATATCTGGTTGTAACATGTTTCATGATGATAATTTGTGAAGCCGCAAGTAATGCTACAAATAGTGCCAATACTGTAAAACTATTCATCTATTATTTAGAAAGTAAATAATCTGGTCTGTGTTTTCGTCTAAGTTGTACAGGTATTTGTCTCGACTCGTAAAATCGAGCCTTATTGAGTGGTATAGGAACAGGCTCAAACTCTTCCGCATGTCCTGAACCATAGTTTATCGGTCCATACTTGAGCGCATTCGCCTCCCAATCATTCAGTGCTTCAGCCTCATTCAGCACCTTGTTCACCGCCTTGGCAGATGGGTGAGAGTCGGGTCCAAAAACTTCCAAGAGTACTCTCGCAGTCTTATCAGAGTGTCCCTCCTTACGTAGACGCTCATAGTTACGATTCTTATGAGTATATGAAGCCTCTGATCGCGTAGGAACTCTAGGTTTTGGAATATTTCTATTCGGTATTCTTTCTCGACGCTTGAGCATCTCAAGCTCAGCTTCTAGTTCACGTTCAGCCTGTGCCCTTGTCGCAACTTTATTCATAATCTTTGAAACCATTCTTTTGATGTATCGTTCATTTGCAGTCACAATCGGCTCTTTGCGTTCCTGGCTCGCCAGAAATCTTTGATGTAGTTCTTCTATTGGAATCTGCATCCACTTTTCATAGGCTGAAAGTTCACGGCGCTCAGGCGCTCTGGGTTGCCGTCTAGGTTTTGGCCTCAG
>Ga0209189_1001686_pt1 | contig 16320 bp, 23 predicted proteins | sample C_130820_EF_Meta_FD_187308 | JGI IMG/M metagenome (GOLD analysis project Ga0209189, IMG submission 187308) | Freshwater microbial communities from Lake Croche, Canada to study carbon cycling - C_130820_EF_MetaG (SPAdes) (version 3) | ecosystem: Environmental > Aquatic > Freshwater > Lake... | reverse complement strand
GTTGATGACACCCTCGATAGTATCTTTAGCAGTGATATGGCTATTGGCAGGTATGTCTCACAGAGGGCTGGTATCGGCATCAACGCAGGTAGAATCCGTGGCATCAACGCTAAAATTAGAGGTGGAGAGGTACAGCACACAGGTGTTATTCCCTTCCTTAAGAAGTTTGAAGCAACTGTCAGATGCTGCACACAGAACGGCATCAGAGGTGGTTCTGCTACAGTTCATTTTCCTATCTGGCACCAAGAAATCCAAGACATTCTAGTTCTTAAAAACAACAAGGGAACCGAAGATAATCGTGTTCGTAAGTTGGATTACTCCATTCAAATTTCAAAGTTATTCTATGAAAGGTTTATTCAAGATGGTGAGATTACACTTTTCTCCCCACATGACGTACCTAGACTTTATGATTCTTTCGGAACAATTGAGTTTGACTCTCTCTACATTGGGTATGAAAATAATCCGTCCATTCAAAAGAAAACTGTTAAGGCACAAGAATTAATTCTTAGTCTTCTTAAGGAACGTGCAGAAACTGGTCGTATTTACATCATGAATATTGATCATTGCAATACTCACTCATCTTTTAAGGATAAAGTTGAGATGAGTAATCTTTGTGTTTCTGGTAATACTTTGATTTCAATTAGACACGATTTAAATGATTATGCTGACGAATCAATTTCTAGGGACACTATTGATAAAACAACTGTTATTGAAATTAAAGATCTTGAAAAATTTAGTAATAATTTATTTGTCAATAATTTGAAAGTTCTTTCTTATAATACTCAATCTAATCAACAAGAATGGGCGCCTATTACAGCATTTGCCCAAACTTCACCAAAAGCAAAGGTAATGAAAATTACTGATGAAGAAACTGGTAAGAGTATCGTAGTCACTCCAGAGCATAAAGTATTCACAAAAAATCGTGGATATGTGATGGCAAAGGACTTAACTGAAACAGATGAGTTGGTAATCATCTAATATGGTAGGAAGTGTAATTTCTTTATTTTATAAATAGTTATGAGATTACACTTCCTATAATGAAAACATATATTGTTTATAAAATTACCAATAAAAAAAATGGAAAACCTTACATAGGAAAAACTGAATATTCTTTGGAACATCGTTGGCATCGTCATTTATCATCCGCAAGAAATGGTTCTAAATTTAGATTTCATTCTGCAATTAGAAAATATGGTGAAGATTGTTGGGACTTATTTGTGATTGAAACTTATCAAACCGAAGATGAAAATTTTATTAATGCGAAAGAAACTCACTTTATTGAACTTTTTGAGAGTGATGCAAAAGGATATAATGCAACTTCGGGTGGAACTGGTGGATGGATGCTCCCCAGATGCTCTCAAAAGGTTCAGCAAGAGTGGAGAAACAATATTTCTATAAGAACTACTGGTTCCAACAATCCAAACCATTCCGGATATACTGATGAGCAACTTATAGAAATAGGTATGAAGTTTGTTGAAAAATATGGATTTATTGGTGGCAGAAAAAGAATAGTTGATTTTGCCCGTAATGAATTGAATATAAAGTTTCCAAAACATTTTTCCAAAAATAGATTTGGAGGAAACCATCAAAACTTTTATAAATCTATTGAAGAACAAACTGGATTGGTGTATAATCCTTATTATAGAGACGAAACTCAAAGAAAACTTGCTAAACAACTTTTAGAACAAAATAGGAGAAAAAAATGCTAAAGATTGAATATCTTGAAGAAGAAATCCCAGTTTATGATATTACTGTAGAAGGAACTCATAATTTCTTCGCAAATGATATTCTGATACATAATTGTCAGGAAATCACTCTACCGACATATCCAATTCAACATATTGATGAAACAACAGGTGAAATTGCTCTCTGTATTCTTTCTGCTATTAATGTTGGTAAAGTAAAGTCTGATGATGAACTGGAAGAACTATGTGAACTTTCTGTTCGTGGTTTAGAAGAATTGATTGACTATCAAAAGTATCCTGTACTTGCTGCAGAAGTTGCTACAAAGGCACGTCGTTCTCTTGGAATAGGGTTTATTGGTCTGGCTCATTATCTTGCCAAATTAGGATTTAAATATGATTCTCAAGAGGCATGGGATGCGGTTCATGGACTTTCAGAATCTTTTCAATATTATTTGCTAAAGGCATCAAATCAAATTGCTAAGGAAAAGGGACATTGTGATTATTTTGGAAGAACTAAGTATTCCGATGGTCTTCTTCCTATTGATACTTATAAGAAAGATATTGATGAGATTTCTTCTGTTTCACTACAACATAATTGGGAGGCACTCCGAGCATCTATTCTAGAGCATGGACTTAGACACTCCACCCTCTCCGCTCAAATGCCCTCAGAGAGTAGTTCTGTCGTCTCTAATGCAACTAATGGCATTGAACCACCTAGAGGATTCCTTTCAATTAAAAAGTCAAAGAAAGGACCTCTGAAGCAAATTGTTCCTCAATATACAACACTGAAAAATAATTACACTTTGTTGTGGGATATGAAGAGTAATGATGGATATATTAAAATTGTTGCAATGATTCAAAAGTTTTTTGACCAGGCAATTTCTGGAAATTGGAGTTATAATCCAGAGAACTATTCTGACAATGAGGTTCCAGTTTCTGTAATGGCAAATGATTTTCTAACTACATATAAGTATGGGTGGAAGACTTCATATTATCAAAATACATACGATATTAAAACTGATGAAGTTGAGGAGTCAAAACCTACTTTGTCTGAATTGGTTGAAGAGTTAAGTAAAGTAGAGGAAGGGGAGTGTGAATCCTGTGCAGTTTAAAATTCTTAATGAAGAGGAACATACGCAAGTAAAAGGCATGACTGTTTTCAACACGGATCAAGTCAATACCAAAAAACAACCAATGTTCTTCGGCAAACCTTTGGGAATCCAAAGGTATGATTCATACAAATATCCAATCTTTGAAAAATTAACAACTCAACAGCTAGGATATTTCTGGAGACCCGAAGAGGTCTCACTTCAGAAAGATCGTGGAGATTATCAAACCCTTCGTCCTGAGCAAAAGCATATTTACACTTCAAATTTGAAGTATCAAATTATGTTAGATAGTGTTCAGGGAAGAGGTCCAGGATTGGCATTTTTGCCATACTGTTCACTTCCTGAACTTGAAGCGTGTATGACAGTGTGGGAGTTTATGGAGATGATTCATAGTCGTTCTTACACATATATTATCAAAAACATTTATTCTGACCCATCAGAAGTGTTTGATACTATTATTTCCGACGAACGTATTCTGGAACGTGCTGAAAGCGTTACAGGGTCATATAATGACTTTATTCAAGCAGCACAAAATTATGGATCATCCAATCAATGGGTGCATCAACTTGAAGGAGTTCCATTAGCAAAAGAAACACTCAATGATGTCAAACGAAAATTATACAGAGCAGTTGCAAACGTTAACATTCTTGAAGGTATTCGGTTTTACGTTAGTTTTGCTTGCAGTTTCGCCTTTGGTGAACTTAAGCTTATGGAAGGATCAGCTAAAATCATCTCTCTCATAGCAAGAGATGAAAATCAACATTTAGCAATCACTCAAAATATTATGAATAAGTGGAGAGAAGGTGATGATCCTGAAATGAAACAAATTGCGAAAGAAGAAGAAGAATGGGTTACTATGATGTTTGATCGTGCAGTAATGGAAGAAAAGAGATGGGCTGACTATCTCTTTAAAGATGGCAGCATGATTGGACTTAATGATAAACTTCTTCAACAATATATTGAATGGATTGCAAACCGAAGAATGAAAGGGATTGGTTTAAAACCACAATATGATATTTCCGCAAATAACAATCCTCTTCCTTGGACTCAGCACTGGATTTCTTCTAAAGGACTTCAAGTAGCACCACAGGAAACTGAAGTGGAGAGTTATGTAGTCGGTGGAATAAAACAAGATGTGAAAAAGGACACATTTAGTGGATTCAAACTCTGAATCCGTTATAGATAGGGGAGAGAAATCTCCCCTATTTTTATGATTCATATCACAGATATTTACGCTTTAAAGGCAAAAATTTATAAACTTAAGCATAAGGTTAACGAAGAAATTGTTTTTTCAAATGATAAATTAGTAGTCAATAAATATCTGAATAGAGTGTTGGATTATATTGATGAGTTACGATAATCCTTGGATCTATGAAGGAAAAATTTTTGACTCAGATCAAATCCAAGATTACTATGGGTTTGTATATCATATACGAAATAATCTTAATCACCGCTGTTATATTGGTAGAAAGTACTTATGGCAATTTAGAACGCCGAAAGGAAAAAATAGAAAAGTAAAATCAGAATCGGATTGGAAGAATTATTATGGATCTTGTCCGGAACTTAAAGAAGATATTGAAAAATACGGTAAAGAAAATTTTTCAAGAACTATTATTTCACTACACAAAACAAAGGGCAAAACAAATTTTGAGGAGACACGACAACTCTTCACAAACAATGTCCTCACGGAAGCACTTGACGACGGAATGCCCGCATACTACAATAGCAACATCCTCTCCAGGTATTTCCGAAAAGATTATTATGGCAACAAAGATTGAACCTGTTATTCAAGCACGTAATTGGGCAATTGAAAGAATTCAATCTACCGAAAATTATGATATTGCTGTTGCTATTACAGAAGAATTTCTAGAATGGTTAGACCCAGAAGATGAGGAAGAATTGGAGTATTTTTCTTTGGAAACAAAAGAAGAGTATGGGGATCAGGAAATTGATGTAAAGTGATGATTTCTTGACAATTCATAAATAATCACTTATACTATTAAGGCACAATTAAAGTGTCTTTTTTATTATGAGATTTTGAGTGCAATTAGAGCCGTGGGTAATGCCCTCCGAGAGGATGGGAACTTCTCCTTTACCTATACGGATGTAGAGTTCTATTTTTTTAAATGCGTTTATTCAGTTTACTTCTTGCTTTTGGTTTTGTCGGTGTAGCACCCGTAACAGCAAAAGCAGCATCCCCGGCAAGTTCATGCAGTCTTGCTTCTAACTATGGTGTGGGGGATGGATATAATGGGCAGACAACTGCCAATGGCGAAAGGTTCAATGCATACGGTTATTCGGTAGCACATCGTTGGCTGCCATTTGGAACCAAACTTAGAGTGACAAATCAGGCAAATGGTAAGTCAGTGGTTGTGCGTGTAAATGATAGAGGTCCTTTCGTTGGAGGAAGAGACCTTGACTTGTCCTACGGGGCGTTTGTGGCAATTGCGCCTCCAGGACAAGGAGTTGCTAACGTCTGTTATGCTCCTGCCTAACAGATAAATATGGGAGGTTCATTACCTCCCTTTTTTATGGAATTTAATTTTCAATTTGGAAAGAAACCAAAGACTATTTTTAGATATGCCGTAATAGGAGTTGTATTCACTTCTTTGGTGACGGGAGTATCACAATGTACTCATATTCCAGAAGAAAACATTTATGATTTTATTGATGAGGTTCAGAGAAAATACTTTCCACAAACTGATTTGAATGATATAATCATAAATACTCCACAACTTTTGGACCGCAGAGTTCATAGAGATGTAGACAAGGCAATCAAAGATTATGAGGACTTGACAGGGGACAATGGGAGTGTTAGAATAAGTCCATCATATTTTTCAGAGAAAGCACCTGATAAGAGCAATGCTCAAAAACTATTAGGTGGTGAAATGAGAATATGTGGTTCTTGGGTTCCTGATTGTCCAAAAGAAAATCGTGCGGATGTAGTTCAGTGGTAGAACGCTATCCTTCCAAGTTAGATGTCGTCGGTTCAAGTCCGATCATCCGCTCTTTCTTTCATATAAATACATAAAAAACTTTGATGGAAAAACTTTTCAAACTTTTAAGTGATGCTCAATCTTCACTTTTTGTCATCTTTCATAAAACTTGGGCATTTCATTGGAATGTTGTTGGTGAAAATTTTACTCAACTTCATCAACTTTTTGGTGGTCAATATGAAACTATGTTTGAAGAGATTGACAGATTATCTGAGCATATGAGATACTTAAATATTAAACCTTTAAGTTCTCTTTCAAGAATGCTTGAAGTGACTCAAGTTCAAGAAGCATCAAGTTCAACTACAGCAGATAAAATGCTTTCAGAACTTTTAGAAGATAATAAAAAGATATGTGAGATATTTGTTGAAATTTCCAAAGAATCTGAAACACAAAATCAATACGCAACTGCTAATTTGGTTCAAGATTTGATGGAATCTCACGGAAAATTTGTTTGGCAATTAAGATCACATTTACAATAGAAATAAAATGGTTGAAGTACGTTGTAAACTCTGTAATACAGAATTATCCAGTCATCCTACACAAACACGTTCTTGTGGATGTACAAATATGACTACTGTTGTTGGTGAAAAAATAACAGCAGTTGATTTGAAGAGTGTTGTGATGCTAAATTCAATGCGTCCACAAGAAAAAAAATCTTATTTTACTGAAGAAGAACTTGCTTGGCAACACGCAAGAGCAAATCGTAAAATTCGTAAGTTAGATTTTGAGGTACGTTAATGGACGACAGAACTCGGGAAAACTGGCAAAAAATTAAAGATACAATGGAAGCATCTGGAAATACTAAAAATATGTTTTACAAAAGAGCTTGTGAAGTAATGAGAACTGGTGTTGACCCAATGGAAAAGATGTGGAATAATAAGTAAGTCTGGCTCCTTTAGCAATCTGGTGAATGCACCGAACTCATAATTCGGCGGAGGTCAGTTCAATCCTGACAAGGAGCATTGGATAAATAGTCTTGGGATGACTCTAAACTCACCCTGGTCGGGAGTGTAACCCCTTATGTCTAAGACAAGTATACTTCGTTACTTAGGCAATATTCTCCTCATAGTTGGTTATCAAACTATGTTGTGGGGAGATTTCAAATATGGATTACTTGTAAAATGCGTTGGTGGTATTTTAACAATACCGTTCGCAGTGAAACTTAAACTCTATGATGTTTTGGTTCTATGTGGATTTTTTACCGTAAACGAGATAGCAAAGTTAGTCCATTTATTTTCTTAGTTTTCTAAAAACTAAGTGGTGGAGTCAAATATGACCCTATTGTTTTCTTGCTTTTTTCAAGAGCAAGTGGTGCGGATGGGACTCTCTCCCGCCTGGTTTCCAATTTCCAGTTAAAGAATTGGTGGCGAGCCTGAAAGACCTTAAAGGAGAGTTGCATAAACTCTCCTTTTTTGGTATAATTTAAAAAAAATATTTGATATGATAGGATTTAATGCATTAGGTCAACTAGGTAGACTTGGAAATCAAATGTTTCAATTTGCTGCTCTCAAAGGCGTTGCAAATAAACACGGATACCAATATTGTATTCCTCCAAGTCAAAATAAAGATGAGTGGAAAGATCATCAGATATTTGTGCCATTTAAGTTAGAGAGTATTTCTCAGTTGAATGTTCAATATATTGATGTTGGTAGACCGACAGTTATGGAGGAAACATTTTCATTTAATGAAAAGTTTTTTAATGAATGTCCTGATTGGGTTTCTATCCAGGGATTTTTCCAATCTGAAAAATATTTCAAGCACATTGAAGATGAGATTAGATCTGATTTTACATTCAAAGATGATATCTTAGAACCTTGTAAAGAAATGATTTCTCAATTGGATGCTTCTCCAATTGCACTTCATATTCGTAGAACTGACTATATTACCAATCCGAATCATACTGTACTTGGGTTGGGTTATTATCAAGAAGCATTGGAGCAATTTGATGATGAACCAGTTCTTGTATTCTCTGATGATCCAGAATGGTGCAATCAACAAGAACTATTTTCTTCGGACAGATTTCTTATTGCCGAAGGAAATAGTAATTATATTGACCTGTGCCTGATGACACTGTGTTCTGGTCATATTATTGCTAACTCTTCATTCTCTTGGTGGGGAGCATGGTTAGCAACAAACAATAAAGTTATTGCACCATCTGGATGGTTTTCTGAATCCGATAATGAACACATAGATACTAAAGATCTTATTCCTGAAACTTGGACGGTGATTTAATGAAAGTTGCAATTTGTTTTATTGGTACTGGTAAGTATTTGAATTTCTTGCCAAATTATTATGAAAATATTCAAGAAAATTTTCTTCCGAATAGTGAGAAGACTTTTTTAGTTTTCACAGATGGAGAAGGTGATTTTCCCGAGGATGTTAAAGTATATAAACAAGAACATCTTGAATGGCCTTATGTTACTCTAACAAGGTTTGGAATCATTCAAAAGGCAAAAGATGAAATTGTAAAGAATGATTGGTTTGTTTTTATTGATGCAGATGCACTAGTCGTTGATACAGTTACCGAAGAGGAATTTTTTGATGATACAAAATCATTCTTTGGCGTTCATCATCCCTGCCACTTTCTTAAAATGCCTCCACATACAGAATACCCAGGAGCATTTGAAACCAATCCACTATCCCTTTCACACATAACCGAGGCAGATGATTCGTCTGTTTATTATCAGGGATGTTTGTGGGGAGGAAAAGTTCCTAATGTTCTTGAAATGATTGAAGAACTTGACGATAGAGTGAATAAAGATCTTGAGAATAATGTGATTGCAATCTGGCACGATGAAAGTCATATTAACAAATTCTTTATTGAAGAAAAAGAACGTGTGAATATTCTTGGCCCAGAATATGCGTATCCAGAAGTATTTTCTGATCATTGCAAATTTAACCCAAAGATAGTACACTTGGCAAAAGATAATTCAAAATATCATAAATGACAAAACAAATACTACATATCTCACATCACATCGGATGCTTTAGAGATCAAGAATACATCTTAAACAAACTTGGATTTGAAGTTACAAATCATAAATTTTATGATGGAGTATTTCAAATCACTGAAGAAATTGCAAATGATTTTTGGAAAAATCATAAAGATCAACTGAATGATTTTGATTATATTTTGACTTCAGATACTGCCCCCTTATCAAGAATTTTTCTTGAAAATCAAGATGAATTTAAATCTAAATTAGTTATTTGGATTTGTAATCGTTTTGATTATAGGATGGAATCTGAAAAAGAATTTTATGAATTGTTTAGTAGAGCAGAACAAAATCCAAATATTAAGATTGTTCCTTATAGTCATTTTGAAAAGGTTTGGTGTACTCAAAAGGGTACAAACATAATGAATCACCAGCACATTAAACCTTGTGGAATAAACTTAAACAATAATGAAAAAAATATTCCAGAGACGGCATATTTTAAAGAAATGTATGGCGAAGACTATCAATTACCAGATGCTGATGTAATTGTTCCAATTTATCATAATGATAATAATTTCTTTAAGATGTGCGATTTTTTAAAGCAGAAAGGTTTGGAAGTCTATAATGGTGGGTTTAGAACAATAGATCAATTGAAAAAATATAAGGCATTTGTCCATATGCCAGATGCTTTCTCTAAATTTCTTTGCTTTGAATTAATTCACTCGCATATTCCAGCTATTCTTCCCTCAAAAGATTTTCTCTATGAACTATCAAAACAACCAAATTACTTCTTCAATATTTGGGGATCTGGAGGAGCAAATCTTTTAGAAAAGGAATGGATACATTGGTGTGAATGGTATGATCCGGAACTAGTTAAATGCAGATTTTACTATGATTCGTTTGATGAAATCCCTCTAATTATTGATTCTATTGATAAAGAATCAATGAATGAAGAATTTAAAAGATGTTCTAAATATCTTCAGGATGACACTTTATCCAAGTGGAAAACTTTTTACAATAATTTTTGATTACTATGACAAAAGAGTATAACTTTACACCCGCTCAAGATTGGGTTGAATATTTTGATAAGATTTTTAATATAACGGAAATAGAAAAAATTCTAGAATTTGGATTGGGATTGGGAACAGAATTTCTTTGTGATAATGCAAAGGATGTTGTATCTGTAGAGTTGTCCACTGGAGATTTTAATAAAGAGTGGGCAGATAAAACTCAAGAAAAACTTAAAGAATATACAAATTGGAAACTTCATTATATTGATATTCCTGAAGAAATTCATAAAGCAAATTTGGATGCAATTGAAAACAAATATCCATTAGAAGACACTTCTTATTTGCCAATTCTCAAAAAACTTATCAATCCATTTCTTAATAAGAAAACATATGATATAATTTTTGTTGATCCAGGTATTCATAATAGAGGTGATATTGTCAATCTGTGCTTTGGAAAGGCAAAAATTATAGCAGCACACGATTCGGATAGAACTGGACGGATTATTAAAAATATTTACGGATATAATATTGTAGAAGTTCCAGAAAATTATACTGAGATTCATCGTAACGAATCTTATATGGGTACTACTTTTTGGGTAGATAACAAGATTGAAAATTCTGAAGTAATTATTCAAACATTAAAAGAATGAAATTTTTTTCCGTATATCATCAGTGCTTTAATAACAAAAAAGCAACTGAGTTTGCTATTGCAAATTTTAGAAATCATAATCCAAATGTTCCTTATTATTTAATTTCTGATGGTGGATTGGATTTTTCCGAAATTGCCAAAAAATATAATTGTCATTTTGTAATGGCACCAGAAAATATTGGAACCAATTATTTGGAAAAGGATAAGGCAAAGATTTATTTGAATAGATTGAGAAGTGCTTTTGAATATTCTGGAACAGAATATCTACTGACTATGGAAGATGATGTTCTTTGTAGAAGACAACTTTTTGTAGAAGGTGATTTTAATATTGCAATGTCTTATGTCCCAGGAAATAAACTCCGCCCACATATCTTTGAAAAAGCAATTAGTAAATATAACATTACTCCAAATGTTGATTGGTATGGTGCTACTGGTGGAACTATTTTAAATAAAAATATTTTCTTTGATATTGAAAAAATAAAATTAGTTAATCAATTTATGGAGGAAGATTTTGAACCAACACTTGGCTCAATTGATCAATTTATTGTAATGCTTTATCTTATTTGTGGACTTGAATGTGCTGTTAATAATGGTTTAGGTGAGACGCACAGAACTCCAAATTGGCAAGATAGTGATTTGGCACTTGTACACAATTTTAAAGAGATGTATTAATTGTAATGGCAAAATTAAAATCACTTTTTATTGGCAATTGTCAAAATAATGGACTAATTCAATTTTTATCTAATAGTAAAGAATTCACCAATACGTTTGAAACTAAATGGTATGCTAATTGGCAATTAATAGAAAATAAATCTTCCGTACCAATGAAAGATGTTGAGGAAGCAGATTTATTTGTATACCAACCTTTAAGACCAGAGCACGGATGCTATTCTACGGATCCAACAATAGTGGGATCTATTGGATACTATGTCAATAATAAGTGTATAAAAATAACCCATCCTTATGTATTTTCTTCTGCATTTTGGCCTATAGTTCAGGCTGGGCAAGGTAAGAATTCTGATAGGTGGTTTGGTGCCGAACAAATTGACAAACTATTAAATGATGGAATTTCTAAAAATGAAATTCTAAATCTATTTTATACCAATCAAATAGATTGGGAATATGAAAAAAGATCTAAGCAAAGTATTAAAATATTACAAGATAAGGAGAGTATAACAGACATCAAAATATCTGAGTTTATTGTGAATAATTTCAAAAATCAACTTTTATTTTTGATACCACAGCATCCAACTAGCGCAATTTTTTTAAATATGTCCAATCAAATTTTAGAAAAATTGAATATGAAAAAGTTAGATGATAGTATAATTAAGACTGTAAATGATCTTGAAATAGAAGACTCGACTTATAATTCAAAATCTAAAATGTTCCCTCTACATGAATCTGTGATAAATGATTTTGGATTAAATTTTGGAAAAGAATATCTGGAGGGATCTAAAAATTTTTACGAACAAAGATTGCTAACGTACCTACAAAATTGTCAATAAAATGAAAATTATTATTTGGGGATATCCCCTACATTCACACACGCATTCTTATATTCATTCTGCTTTTTACAAGGCATTCACTCATCTTGGATATGAAACTTATTGGTTTCATGATGGCGAATATCCTGATAGTTTTGATTGGAATGATTGTGTATTTTGGACGGAAGGATTTGCTGACAAAAATATTCCTCTGAATAAGACAAGCACATATTTTGTTCATGTCTGTCCAGATCCCGCAAAATATATTAATGCGGGAGTGAAGAAATTTATTGATGTTAGATATAATCATCTGTGGCATAAAGATCACGTTTATGATTACACCTTAGACAAATCAAAAGTTGAAAAAGTTGGACCTTGCTGTTATTTGCAGTCAAAGAAAAATCGCAGAGTCCAAGTATTAAATGATTATCATCAATACTGGATTGAGGACTATGATAAATTTTATGTAACTTGGGCAACTAATATTCTTCCAGAGGAATTTGATTTTAATGATATTAATTATCCAAGAGAAAATAAAATTTATTTTAGCGGTAACATTTCGGCAAATGGTCGTTGTGAAAATTATAGTACATTCAAACCTTTTATTGACGAATGTGCTAAGAATGGTGTAGAATTTATTCATAATGATCCATTTGCAAATCCTTTAAGTGAAGAAGAAGTAATTCTTCGTACTAAAAAATCTATTCTAGGAGTGGATATTCGTGGTCCAGAGCATATTCGTAATGGGTATGTTCCTTGTAGAGTATTTAAATCAATTAGTTGGGGACATCTTGGAACTACTAATTCGGAAGAAGTTTATAAAGAACTTGAAGGTCACTGCATTTATCAACCAGATACTGTACAAATGTTTCATGATGCTATGAATAGTCGATTGGATGATGAGTACATAAAGGAAGGTATGATATATGTTAAAGAAAATCACACTTATGTGAATAGGATTCAATCTATTATGAGTATTTTATGAAAGATGTAACTATTGTATCTTCTCTATTCAATATTAAAAGAGAAGGAATGGATGGTAGGGCTTGGGAAGAATATTTAAAGTGGTTTGATGCAACTCTCAAAATAAAATGCTCAATGATTCTTTTTATAACCGAAGATTTGAGAGAATTTGTTGAAGAGAGAAGAACTCATATTCCAACAGAAATAATTATTCAATCAATTGAAGAAATTCCTTATTATTATTTGAAAGATCAACTAGACTCTATTATTCAATCTGAAGAATATATTGAAAAAATTTCTGACCCCGATAGAATTGAGTGTAAACATTCAATGTATTCTATTGTGCAATATTCCAAGTTTAAGTGGTTGCAACAAGCAATAGAAGAAAATCCATTTAATAGTAAATTTCTTTTCTGGTTAGACGCAGGAGCATCTAGATTCTTTGATTCTTCTGAGTTTGGTAACGAATATCCTTCTAAGAATGCATTAGAATCCCTTGAAGGAGTTGATGATAAACTTTTAGTTCAAATGAATACTGAATATTATAAAGACTTAGTTTCTGCAGAAACTTTAACTGAAGAGTATTTACTTGATAATCGTTCTTACATCTTGGGGTCTATGTTTGGTGGAACTAAGCAAGGTATTCTAAATGTTTGTTTTCAAATGGAGGACATTCTACTAAATAAAATGATTTCTAATTCTTTTATTAATAACGAGCAGATCTCTCTTGGATATTTGGTCAAAACTAATCCAGAATTATTTGAGATTTATTATAGAGACAACGGAAAACATTTAGCATTATTTGAAGAACTTAAAAAATAACGATAGGTAAAAAAATGACAGGACAACGTAAAATTTTTATAGACTGTGGAGTAAATATGGGAACAGGGTTCTCTAAACTCTGCAATACAGTCGGTGTGGATGAAAATTGGGAAATTTTTGGATTTGAACCAAATGAATATGCTTTTGACATATATGTTGAACATATAAAATCTGAAAAATATTCATTTTTAAGTAACAAAAATTTTAATTTATTCCAGAAGGCAGTTTGGATTGAAGATGGAGAGATAGAATTTTGTATGGAGGGATTGAGTGAAAAGGAATATAATGAAAATGAACACTGGAAAGAAGAAATTCGTAAGCATAGAATAAACTATCCATTGGATAGACTTGAATTGGGTGTTCCGTCATCGGGTGGGTCTTGTATAAAAGAGCTTCATGAAAAGCATCAACGAGCAGAATCTCATGAAAAGTTGTATGAATGGAGCGATCCAGTTCTAGTTGAATGCATTGATTTTTCAAAATGGATTAAAGATAATTTTTCTAAAGAAGATTATATTTTTCTTAAGATGGATATAGAAGGATCGGAATATAAAATATTGCCAAAAATGATTAATGATGGTACAATAAGTTATATTGACGCATTAGTTATAGAATGGCACGATTGGATAATGCCGGAATTCAAATCAGATACTTTGCAGTTACAACAGCAACTGCAAAATTTAGGTATCAACGTGTTGCCTTGGGGTTAAATTGATAATGAGAATTACTTTAGTTGGTCCAGGTATTATGGCCATCCCACCAACTGGTTGGGGTGCTGTTGAAATTCTTGTATGGGATACAAAAAATGCATTAGAGAAACTTGGACACACTGTTCAAATTGTAAACACCAGAGATGCAAATCAAATTATTTCTGAAATAAATTATTTCAGACCCGATTTTGTACATATTCATTATGATGAATTTATTGGAGTTTATCCCTATATTCAATATCCAAAAGCAATCACAAGTCACTTTGGATATTTGGAAAGACCTGAAATGTATGGCGGATATGCAAACATTGCCAATGTATTTGCACAAATTAAACCAAATGTTTTTTGTTTATCTGATGGAATCAAAAACGTCTATAAATCTTTGATGGACATTCCCGAACAAAGATTATTTGTAACTCCTAATGGCGTAAATACATCTGCATTTAGGTATACGGATACTCCTAAGTATGCGGATAGAAGCCTTTACCTTGCAAAAATAGATTATAGAAAACGGCAGCATATGTTCCAGACTATTGATAGTCTTTGGTATGCTGGTAATAATGCTGATAATAGATTTGATATTTCAAGAAATTATCTTGGTGAATGGGACAAACAAACTCTTCATAATGAATTGACTGATTATGGCAATCTTGTTCTTCTAAGTGATGGTGAAGCACATCCTCTTGTTTGTATGGAGGCCCTTGCTACCGGTTTAGGTGTTGTGGTAACGGAATGGGGAAAGGCAAATCTAGACGACAGTAAGGAATTCATTACTGTCATTCCAGAAAATAAAGTAGATGATATTGAATATGTTGAGAAAAAAATAACAGAAAATAGAGAATACTCTTTACAACACCGTAAAGAAATTCTTAATTATTCATTAAATTTTGAATGGATTGAGATTCTTAAAACGCATTATATTCCAAGTATTGTAAAAATTATTAATCAAAATGACAAAAATTTTTAAAAAATATAAATCATATATTGACAACGCTATACCGGCATATTTTTCTGATGAAAAATTTATAGAATGTTTTGGAAGAGTGCCAAAATTTAGATATGAAACAATGACATATTGTTGGGATCATGTGATAAAGCATAATCTTAAAACAATTGTGGAACTTGGAACATCTAGAAGTTTCGTGGATGGTAGATTTGAAGGGTGCAATAGTAGTGATGTTCATTACTGGCAACCGGATAATCCTGAAGTTTGGGACTGGAGTGCAGGATGCTTTACTAGAGTTATTGGTGAACTTATTCAAGGAACTGATATTGAATTGGTTACTTTAGATCTTCAACAGGAACATATTAATCGAAGTATGAAGATGACAGAGAATTTAAAAAATATAGAATATTATGTCTCATCTTCTGAGCAATTTTTAAATTCTGTTGATGGTCAAATAGATTTTCTGTATATGGATACTGGAGATGTAAATCCAGTTGAACCAACAGCAATACTTCATTTGCAAGAATCTAAAATTCTTGTTGAGAATAATCTAATTAGTGATAATGGAATCATCTTAATTGATGACGTTAGAAATCCTAGTTCAAAACTTTCTTGCGATGCTGATTATGGAAAAGCAAAATATTCTATCCCATATTTACAAGAAAATGGATTTACTATTGCAATGGACGAATATCAAGTTGTTATGATAAAGAGTTGATATGGATAGAAACAAAGCAGCATATAAACTCAATAATATTGGACCAATTTATTACTTAAATCTTGATGGGCAACCTGAGAGACGACAGTATATGGAGGACCAATTTAAGTATTGGGAGATTAAAAATTACACACGCATCTCTGCTTATGACGGTCGTGAAGATGATCTAAGTGATATTCTTACTGGTCGTTATCCCGAGATGATGACTTCTGGTGAAATTGGTTGTACTACTTCTCATCTAAAGGCAATTAAACATTGGATGGAAACCTCCAATAGCCCTTATGCAATTATTATG
>Ga0209189_1001685_pt1 | contig 16323 bp, 21 predicted proteins | sample C_130820_EF_Meta_FD_187308 | JGI IMG/M metagenome (GOLD analysis project Ga0209189, IMG submission 187308) | Freshwater microbial communities from Lake Croche, Canada to study carbon cycling - C_130820_EF_MetaG (SPAdes) (version 3) | ecosystem: Environmental > Aquatic > Freshwater > Lake... | reverse complement strand
GTAATACATCGCGGATTCACCTTCCTGAAAAATCTTGTAAGCGAAATGGTCTATGTCGGACACATCGTAGTTGAACGATGAAATAAGTTGGGTATTGTTTGGGCGTGGAAGACTTTGGGCAGGAATACGTGACATAAATGAATTCTCTTTCTCTATTGGAAGAACGAATGACTTGTCATCAGGAACACCAAAAATACGGTACTCTGTCATTTCTCCTGTAAAGAATGGTTTCAGTTCGTCGGGATACGACATCCATTCGCCCCGATCGTAATTGACATATGTTATACGAGTATTGGGAAATCGGTACTTGGTCTGATACTCATCAAATACCGATTTTTCTATCGTTCGGCCGTTGTATGATAATCGTTCGAACAAATACTCCCAATGTCTGGGGTCTGCCGTATAGTAGTCTTTCGGCAGCTTGATCGAAACTAGAACGAACATTCGATCCGGATGACTATTTGCTGACGTCGCAAGTTGTTCCCTGACAGTTTCAATACTATCATCTTCAAAAAAGGAAACAGTATGTTTCTCTTTTGAAAGAACGTTTACGAGTTCCTTCCTCAACATTATTCATTAGAGCGCATTTTTGTACAGGTTTATATCGGCGTCGATGAAATTGTCATTCCGCAGTACTCTACTGGGGCTCGGTCATAATTCACAGACTTATAAACCCCTACACTCACAGCATCTTGAAGAAGACGTTTGAAATTCGTCCAGAATTCGGGAGTGTGACCAATGGTTGTAGTCATTAGATGCGCCATTTCGTGAAGAACCACAAACATTATAGTATTACTGTCTACCAGCTGGTACGGTGGAACTTTATTGCGAAGACACACGACGATCTTTTCGCCTTTATTTTCCGAATATGATGTAGAATTTGCTCGAATATCGTTCTCACATAAATGATCTGGATCGTACCGTTCTAAAAGCACCTTAACACGAGGATCTGCGGACGTTGCGGGGTCATCACGATACTTCTGCATCAATTTATCTAATCCAGCTCGCAATTCTGCTAATTTCTCGCATGCGTCCTGCTTATCTGGCAAATCTTGGACATCGTAGGTACGTCCATCTGTTTTGCTCTTGACTTCCTTTAAGTTAGGTACACCGCGTGAAGTAACGTATGCGAGAGCTAGTCCCGCGCCAAGTAACGCTACTGGCAACATTATTACTTATCTAGTTTCAATTTACGTCGAGCAATTATCTAGGCCACGCTTGAACGGGTTAGGGGCGATCGTCGTGTTGAGGAACGGGCCAACCTTCGCCTGGGGATTGGGGTTCTCCGAGCGGATATCCCACGAGGCATTCCGGTTCGTCTGGGAGACACCGGCGATGGCCGTGTTGGTGTGGTAACCGGCATCAAGGAAGTTCTGACCCTTTAGGTCACCGACCGCTGCGGGGTTCACAGCCGCCCACGAGGCACCGATCTCGCCCTTGGGGAGCAGCTCACCGGCTGACAGGGTGTTCTCGGAGTACGTGGACTGGGAGGCAGGGTGGCGGCCCTGGACTGACTCGGTGGGCTGGGCATTTCCGCCCGCGGAGGCAGACGGCTGACCATGGGGACCGGAATCAGAGAGGGGGCCCTGTACGCCTAGGGCGCCAGCGAGCCTGTCAATCTCGAGACCCTCGCCGACGTGCGCCTTTCCGGAAGAATAGTTGCTAATGAGCCACGCTACAACAACAACACCACCAAGGGCGAGAAGTAACTTGGTCGTCTGGCCCTTCATTTCTTTGATATGAAGTTGATAAAAAAATCGGTCGTGTTCGCTCGGGGAAAAATGCAGTGGACACCTTTATTTCTTAATAACGAACTGTGTATCGTTCAATTCAAATGGTTTTCCGAAATCAATTAGAGCTTTGTATGTTCCATACGCCCCCCAACAAGTATCACTCCATACCCGAATAACATTACCGTCTGCATTGTGTTCAGACAGATCTCTTGAATAAACGTCATCTCCACATACAAATCCTCCTGGCTTTACCTTTGGATACCATGTAGACAGATCACTGAGAACATACTTGTAATCGTGATTACCGTCAATATATACAAAATCAAGACTCTCGTCGTGAAAATGAGAAGCAGCCTCAGTAGATAGTTTTCGGATAAATTCAACCCTATTCCCAAACTTGGCAGTGAGTCTACTCGATACTGTATGAAACAATTCGTTAAAATCATGTTGGCTGAGAGAGTTCATACCGTCTGGGTATTCATTATTATTAAAATGCTTGTATGGATCTATACAGTACAATTTGTTGACCAAAGGTAGGTCTAATACTCCCTCTGAAAACCCCCCTTGCCATGTCCCTATTTCGACTCCTACACCCTTAAGATACGGTAGTGTATATTTCTGGTCTTCTTTCATTTTACTTTTATGAAAATTAACATGTAAACTTATTACAACATCTCCAAAAACTTAAACCAGTGGTCTATAGTTGAATTGTGAGGATAAAGTACAAACAGTTCAGGGCGATCATCTATACAGCTTTTCGTTATGTATTGATCCGATGTTCCAGGAACTCCATTCATATCATATTTTAACAGTGTAGAGTCGTATAATTCACTATACTCTTTCCAAGCACTAACGTTTCCTGCGATGAGAGCACCTGCTACAAATCTATACGAAAATGTATAGAATGTTTCCTTTTGATCATCATTTACTTGTTGTATATGCATGCGGTTATCATTCAAGTCATACGTTGTTCTTGTTCCAAATGTACTCGACAATGTAATTGATAATTGATCCCGGATACAGCCGGCATCGCACCATATATATACATCGGAGCGCTGGACATCCATGGCTCGAAGTACAAACTCCTTCTTTTCATACCATACTGCCCCCAATTGGTATGTATGGTACTCCTGCTTATCTCGTAGTTTCTGACGTTCCCAGAACTCAACTCCGTGCTTCTTAAACGCATTCAGATCTTCAAACGGCAAATATATGATCTTGACGTGTTCAGTCGTCGTATGTTGCTGAATATCTTCAATCACATCGGGGGTTGTGAAGAATACGACTGGAACGGCTTTCACCGACTTGAAGAAATTGACAATGTTTGGAAGATACCATTCGTATGGCATCTTACTTGGTATCTTGTAGAATGCAGATACCACACATACTGTCATTTTAAATTATATTATATTAGCGGTTAAATAGATAACCAAAAACCACCGTTAATGAGCAATATGGGAGGAGACCCGCTCCAATACTTTAGTACACCCGAATTTCAAGCTTACTTTGAAAAGAATATACTGGTTCCCATTCTTTCGAAGGTATTCCAGTACTTGTATCCGTACATTGTAGCACTCACCTTATTGTGGGTTATCATGTTTCTTTCAATTATCATCATTCTTGTTCTTCTGTTTAGGGCGAAGATCTGAATCTGATTGAGGGTACAGGATCTCCATCAGTTCATGACGTCTCAAGCTCCACACCTTGGGAATACCTTTCGCTTTTGCTTCCGCTTGTAGTTCCTTTAAAGTCTTCTTCTCCAGAATCATCTTTTGAGGAAACGTATCCATGAGCAGAACCTGAATAAGCTGTGCTCGTGACATAATGTAGTAATGCTTGATCTTTGGCTTATGTTCCTTGGCGATTGCTTTGAGCTCTGGGAGCTCCATGGAATGATAATCCATCTTCGTTGAATCTAACACTGTGAACCACGCCAAATCCGTTTTGTGTTTTTAACCCTTAAGAGTAATGGATACAGCAATTGTTGTAGTGTCGACTCTTGTAGCCGTAGGAGCCTCATTGTATATGCTGGCTCTCAACAATATCAAAGATCTCAAAGACAATTGGGTCAAGTATCGGTGTAATCCGGCATATATGCCTTTGGCAGGTATGGTTGGTCAAGACCCTTTCAAAAACTTTACCGATTGTACCATGAAAAGCTTTCAGGATTACACTGGATTCGTAGTCGATCCGATTATGAGCCAGTTTTCTGTTATGACAAGCGCCGTCTCTGAAATTGGAGGGGCCATGGACGATATGCGCGGAATGATGTCTGATACACGGAATGCGTTCTTGGGCATTGTTGGTACAGTCTTTGGAAAGATTCAAAATTTGATGTCCCAGTTCCAGTACATTATTATTCGTATGCGCACACTGATGGCTCGTCTAGTTGGAATCATGATGTCGTTCGTGTACATCTTCACAACTGGTTCACAGACTGGTTCATCCGTCATGAATGGTCCAATCGGAAGGACAATGAACTTTTTGTGCTTTGACGAACATACACGAATTAAAACCAATTCTGGAAAACTAGTTTACATGCGGGATCTGAAACTGGGTGATCTCTTACCCGACAATAATACGGTAACATCAGTATATTCGATTGATGGTACAGATGTTCCAATGTACGTACTTGGCGAGACAAAGGTATCCGGAGGCCATAAAGTATTGTACAATGACCAATTTATCCCTGTCGCAGAGCATCCCGATGCAGTACGCACGTCAAATAGTCGTAAACTCGTGTGTATCAACACGCACTTACGAGCATTCAGTATTGGAAGCAATGTTTTCATGGACTTTACGGAATCTGGTGTGGTTTCCGGCATACCATACTCAACATTGCAACAAGTGAAGGTGGGTGATACATTTGATGGAGAATTGGTACGTGGTACAGTACGTCATATGGTGGATGGTGTCATAAAGTACAATTTAATTACCGAGACATCAATGATTACACCAAAGGTAGAAAAATACTGAATAAAAATAGGACTATAACATCAGTAGAATGATCGTTGTGCTTTTGGCGACGCTAGCATCCATCCTCGGAATACTAGTTGCTCATGGAATGGGTAACTGGGAAAACATCAAGGATAACTGGCCAGAATACAGATGTAATCCTATGTACATGCCTGTCGCAGGATTCATTCGCCCTGACGTAAGTGGGTCAGATAATTTTGTGCATTGTACAAATGTCTTTGCTGGGAATATTTGGGGAATTGTTCAAACCCAAATCAATACATATTTTGGAGTTCTATTATCCTCGTTAGGCGAACTTGCCGGACCTCTTGATGTGTTTCGGCTAGTGATATCGAAAATACGTGGGTTTCTGTTCGCGTTTATGGCCCAGACGATGTCAAAGGCGGTTGGGTCGACCAGCGTATTTCTTCACTACTTGACCAAGATCCAAGATGTTATGAAACGGTTTGTTGCTCAAGGATACATTGGAGCTTTCTTGGTTCAAGTTATTGTTGATTTCATTTGGTCATTCGTTACGCTCTTTATTTCGATTGTCAAAACGTTCGTCTTCATTCTCCTTGCTATTTCATTTATTCTGGCTCTTTTCAATCCCGCACTACTCGTTTTGGCCATTGTATTGGCATCCCTAATTGCCGCGTCCGGTTTTTAATCGCTCCTCATAGTAATAAATGAACAAAACCGCACTCGTTCTAGCCGTTTTTGTTGCGGCAGTTCTTGCCGGACTCTTCGTCCGCTTCGGTTCTCACGTAGCCCCTACGTCAAAGGAGAGCTTCATGCAGCAGCCGGTGGGCAAGGCCCTGAATGCCGGTGGAATGGGTCCGTATGACCAGGTGAATATTGGCGGCGGTGTAGGTGGATGGGCGGCCAACGAGGCTGCCCCCGTCGGCGGTGCGTCGAACCTACCATCTCACTCGGACGAGTCAAATAAGCTGATGTACCTCGTAGGAAACAAGGTCAACACGGACTGCTGCCCATCCGTCTTTAATACCGACACCGGATGCGTGTGCCTCACGGAAGAGAATCGCGCGCAGATGTCGTCGCGCGGCGGAAATCGGGCTTAAACATTTGTTCAGCATAAAATCTAAATGGACACATCCAAGATCTTTCAAAGTTTTATAGATGACGTCCGGAAAGCTTGTCCCGACACGTCACCCGTTCTCTCGCTAGAGGACGATCTAAAGACTATTGAGACGTTCTACCCAGACGCTCTCAAGATTCTTCAGCGCGACGACGCTTTTTTCACGGAGAAGACCCGTGTACTATTCGGTGTAGATTTGAGTGCTATTTTGGCTCGTGAAGGTGTTCCCAAGGACGATCTGTGGAAAGGGTTTCAGCTGTGCGTCCTTGGCGGGTTCTTACATGGAGACATCAAGGAAAAGGTCGGATCGATCATCGAGATCTTCAAGGGATATTGGGCTGGCAATGCGGGAGCCCAGAGTGACGAGATCAACAAGATTTTGAATGATAAGGCGAGCGAAGATCATTTCAAGGAGATCTTGGAGTTCATTATGAATACTCGTATTGCCAAGATGTTTACTGATATTATTGAGAAAATTGATATTAAGGATTTGAACATCAATATCGAGAATCCGGCCGAACTTATGGACATGATCAAGAACCCCGAGCACCCAACAATCAAGAAGATCATAACGAAGATCCAGGGTATGTTGAAGGCCAAGATGCAGCGTGGAGAGTTCACGCAGCAGCAGCTCGTTTCAGAAGTTGAAGCGATCAAGGCGAAGGTCACCTCTATTTTTGGAAATATTTTCAACGAAGCTATGGGACTAAACCGTGGCGAAACTCCGGCTGCCGTTCTCGTAGGAAACTCCCCGGAGGCACGGCGTCAGCGAATGTTGGCACGACTACAGAAGAAACAGCGCGATAAAAACTCAAGTTAGAAATAAGATGGAGCACATTTGGTTCCGTGACCCAGCTATTCTATTTGCACCCGATAAGTGGAGTCAGTTCGTTCCTACCAAGAACATGACCACCGTTCAGGCTCTGAATGCAGTTGTACGTTTTTCGGTGTACTTCTCGGTCATCCTGTTTTTGGCTACGCAAATTAGTGCATACCTTATTGCCATTCCCGCAGTGATGGCAGCAACGGTCGTGCTCTTTACTCTGTTTCCCAACGGAAAGGTCCTGGAAACGTTCAAGGCTGCTGTGAGTGGAAAGCAGTATACGATGCCCACTCCCGAAAACCCTTTTATGAATCCTTTACTGACTGATATTCTAGATAACCCTGATCGTAAAGACGCTGCCCCCGTAACTCGTCGTGATGTCCAGGGTGAAATCATGAAATCGTTCCAGCACACAACGGATATTTACATGGACACGTCTGACCTCTTTGATCAGGCGACTGCCATCATGCCCTTCTACACTCTGCAGTCCGCTACGATCCCGAACGATCAGGATGGATTTCTGAAATGGTTAGCCAAGGGAATAGACGAGCCTGATTATTCCGGTGCTCCCCCTTCACGCTACGGCAAGATTATTGCAGAGGGGTACATGCCCGCCCGAGGCTCAAAGCTTGCGCTTTCGAACACGACGGGTAAGCCGAAGGGTACGGCGCCGAGTACGCCGGCGCCCGCCCGTTCCAAATAACTTCTTCTTTAATTCAGCTTTCGTAGATGATCCATCTGCTGTCTTCTTTGAAGGGCCGTGAACTTCAAAGTGAGGGAATCCAGTAATTCCCATTTCAGATGGAACCTTTGAACTTTCAATTTTACAGAACTCCATGCGAGGAACCTCCTTTTCCAGGTCATCCCATGGCTGTTTCATCGCGTCGCAGTGTGGGCATCCGTCCATATAAAAGAAGATAGCTACAGGTTTACCTGACTTCATTGCCTTTTTTAACGTGTCGCTGTCCAGTTCCTTCATTAAATTCTTACAAGACAACAAAATGGACAAACATTGGTCCGGATACTTGAACGCAGTTGGCGGAACTCCCACTCCTACGTCATCTATGCCCGCGCCTTACCTTACATCGGATCCATCAAAAGGTACGTCCGGATTCCAGGATTTACCTGTACAAAAGCCTGATATTCAGGCGCGATACGATGCGATGTCAGGTAACTGGGCAGGAGTGAAAGCAAGTGAAGCAGCTATTTCTAGCGGGGTATTTAAAACAGAGTCTATGCCCATTGATCAAATTATGCCGAAGTATAGTAAATGAGTGGCGAGATTGTGAATTTGATGTTGACACTTCGTAATCAAGTCAAAATTTATCACTGGGAAACTATGAAGTTTTCTCGTCATAAATCCACGGACGATTTAGTTGGTAAGCTTGACGATTCCATTGATAAGTTTGTAGAAGTGTACATTGGAAAGTACGGCCGCCCGAAACTGACGTCTCGTACTGGCACGATTCGATTACGTAATTTCACGGACGATGAAGCGACTGAAGTTCTGAAACAGGCAATACAGTGGCTCACTGTTCGTTTACCGACACTACTCAGCAACAAGGATACCGACCTGCTGAATATTCGTGATGAGATTTTGAGTGATTTGAATCAGACGCTCTACTTATTTACGTTTCAGTGAGCGACGTGACGTACGAGTACGACGACGCTTTCCACCCTTCTTTGCCTCAAATTCGATATTATCCGTGTTGACTGGCGTACCAATATTGGCCCCGAATGCGGCATTATCAGGAGGCCATGTTGCTGACGTAGGACCTAATCCGCCTCCTCGGCGTTTACGAGTACGACCAGCAGTCATTATTCCTTGTTCTTCGTTTAATCGTCGAATAGCTTCTTTACCATCAGCTACAACTTTAGCATGCTCTACGTCAATCAGCACATTAACTGCTCTCTCGTAAATTTTTAAAGACTTTGATATCTCTTGGGGAGATGCACCTATAGATTTTTTATTTTCATAGCTATGTTGTTTTGCTTGTAGCGCGATTCTACGCATTTCAGCTAGTCTGGAATCTTCTATTGGCCCAGCGCCGCGAATACGACGACGAGTTTGTTTCCGTGCCATTTCTTATATTCTATCAAAGACAATGTGGATCTGGGTTCTGGCAGGTATTGCAATTCTTGGCATCCTGATTTACTACAACCGTCGTGAACACATGACGAACGATCAGCTCATTTCTACTCTGAAGACGTTCGGGGATCAAGGAACGTTTTCGTCAAAGTCTGGAGGACAATCCGTTAAACCAATTTACGGCCCCAGCGCAAATCCACCCCCAATCCCGACAAATACAGGAGGGGGAATGAATGGACGAACGGTTGCCGGTCCATACCCCCAAATATTCGGTCCAGATGTAACGAATGCTCCCGGTACAACTCGATCATTTGGCAGGTCTGGCGGTGATTTAAGTGGTGACGGTAGTGGGTCAGGTGGCGGAGCAGGTACGTGCAATAGCTCGTCTGGGAAAGTGATCTCCGACGAGCCGCCGCCGTACGAATCCCATGAATTCAATCCAGATCTGGCAAAGGCGTTTCCTGTTGATGGACCACCACAACCCTTTTTAACCGATTTCTCTAGGATACAACATTAAGGGAGATGTTCGGACTTCGAAACTTCTCTGGTAGCTGTTGGGTGAATGCATGTTTACAATCTATATTTCGCATACCGGATGTACAAGAACGGTATACGGAGTCAAAGTTCGATCGAGCTAATCCAATTGATGTAGCGCTCCATGCTATTTGGTCACATAAAGGTGAGGGATTGCAGGCGTTTTTCGAAGTCGTACGATCCGAAATGATGCCCGCAGGGCAAGGTATTGGAGACAGCCATGAGCTGTTCGTGTACTTGTGTGATAAGCTGCCGTTTCTCGATAAGTTGTGCCGATTCAAAATTGCCGATTCTATTCAGTGCAAATCGTGTCACAAAAAGGAGTTGAAGGAGGATATGGTTACAGAATTCTCGCTGTCATCCGATGGGAACCGCGTCCCGATTTCTACGTGTATTATGAACACCGTTACGCCACACGATATCCTTGACTGGACATGTGAAGTTTGTAAGCAGAAAGGGTGTACCAAACAGCAATTGATTGGGTCGTTTCCGCAAGTTATGACATTCCATATGGTGTCAACAGAATCGTCGGTCGATTACTCAAGTATTCTGGTGCTGAATAAGATGAAGTATGCTTTACTGTCAGTATGTTGCTACAACGGTTCTCACTGGTGGGTATATGGTCGAGACAAAATCGGAGATTCGTGGTTTACTCTGGATGACGGTAGGGTTGAAGAACATGGACCAAGAGAGTTCCCTTTGTCTGGTAAAATGCGTTTGCTGATTTATTATCGCCTCAACAATTAATGGACGATCCAAGTTCTGTACTCACAGGAGATCCCGGAACAGCTATGTTTGATCCGGTGGAAGAATTCAAGCGTTTATGGTCGGGCACCGTTCGTGCATTTGGAGCCAAAGAAGCCACTGATTCTCCCCCCGCAGGATCTACTGGTCCCGCGGCACCCGTTGCACCCGACGCGAACATGGACAGCGGCGGCGTTCTCCTCATTATCATCGTGATTCTCGTGTTGCTGTCGGTTATAACCTACGTATCAACACAAAGTGGTTTAGCAACTCTTGTTGTGATCACGATTCTCATTGGATTTATTCTTATGCTAGGACAGCTGGGGATTCTGAATATTTATATTTCAAATGGTATTCTACATATCGAATACCACGAACTGAATGCGAAATCCAAAGACGATACACATGCCGGTATAACCGGTTCGGCATCGCATGCAACTGATGCTGCTCCTGCTCCATCTACCCCAGACCAGAATGCGTCTGCCCCCAAACCTGTCACAAAGAGCGAGGTGTTCCACGTAGGCGGAAACGAGTACACGTACCAGGACGCACCGGCTGTATGTGCCGCTTACGATTCAGAGCTTGCGACATACGACCAGTTGACGGCTGCGTTAAGTCTGGGTGCTGAATGGTGTGCGTACGGATGGTCCCAGGGCGGAATGGCGCTCTTCCCTACCCAGCAGGCGACATGGGCGCAGTTACAGGCAGACCCTATTTCCCGGACTGCATGTGGTCGTCCAGGTATTAATGGCGGATACTTTGATCCCGCCACGAAATTCGGAGTGAACTGCTACGGTCCTAAACCCAATGATAACACGAACTCCAAGTATCCTTTACCATTACCTGGTGCGGATCCCGCACTCTTCAATCAGCTCGTGAACAAGTTCAAGAGTCAGTTGAACAACATGTCTGTGAACGCATTCAATCGGTCCGCGTGGTCCGGATGGAATCTTTCCGCACATACTTAAGCAAATGAGCAATTACGCTTTAGACAGTCCTATTAACCGAAAAATGTATATCCCAGGAGAAGACGATCTTCCAGTGGCTCCTGTGACATTCCCTAAACCGTCGACGGAAACTGACCAGACTCATCGCAAGATGGACTGGTTGCACCACAAACCCCAAGATTACGCCATTTTTCCTGTGAAAGCAGAGGCTGTAAAAATCGAAAAGAAAAAGCGGTCAGATTAACAAAGATGATTGAACTTGCTCTTCTATTGGGGCTCGGGTCAGTAGGATATCTACTTGCCGAAGAAGAGCTAAAAAAACAGGCTTCAACGTCTTCGGGCACAACTGTGGAGAACTTCACGCCACGTCCGACACGAGCGATAGATGATGGACTGGAGGCTGATATGACAAACAAGGGACATAATAACGAGGTACCCTATTTTGGCGCTAACAAGACCCAGAGCATGTACTCTGGTGCCACCAACGGCATCATGGATTCACACACGGGTGCTGGAAAGGAGTACTTCCAGAAATCCGAGGTGCGCTCGTTCTTTGATGCCAAGCCGGCAACTGGTAATCCTTTCGGAAACGCGAATGAGTCGGATTTCATGCAGTCACGTATGGTCACTGGACAGCACATGAACAACACGTTCCCGATTGATCAGGTTCAGGTAGGACCCGGCGCGAATGACGGATACACCAATATCCCGAAGGGAGGATTACAGCAGGATCAGTACCGCGAGTACGCTATCCCGCGCACGACTGATGAACTACGTATTGTCACGAACCCCAAGCTGTCATATGAGCCTCCAGTCATTCCTGGATCAAGTGCGGTGACCCAGCCAGGAATTCAGGCCGACGTGAACAAGAACAAGCCTGACCGTTTCGCTGTGCTGGGCATGGATCGTGTGAATACTGCGGTTGGTGCACAGGTCGCTTCGCGATACTACCCTGAACAGATCATGAAGACGCAGGCCCGCGAGTCTACATCCAAGGAGTATTTCAGTGCCGGTGGAAATATGGCGGGCGTTGTGGCATCGTACGTCCGCGCATTCACGGAGCCGTACCAGGAGTTCATGAAGCTGACGACCGAGGGACGCCCAGGACCTGCGGCCGCCCAGTCTGGAACTGGTCAGTCAATTGGCGCAGACATGTACTCTGCCCAGACAAACAAGGACGAGACAGTACTTTCGGACGCTGCTCGCTTCAACTCTGGAATGGTGAGCATGAACGCGACTGCCCAGCATATGGGTTCGTACACGTACAACGCCCCACTCAAGCAGGATGTGTACACGGAACGCAACGGATCCGATATCCTCAAGGCGTTCCACGACAACCCGTATTCACAGAAACTCAACTCATTCTAATAATGGATTTGATACGCGAACATTTAATTTATAAAAACGTGCCTCTCGATATCACAATCGACGCACTGAAAACCCAGGAACAGTACGAAGTCATACGTCTTCTTCTAGCGTGTCGCAAAGAAGACGTGTGTGTTTTAGTTTCCGATACGTCGAATAAATATATTTTGGCATTGCTCAAGGAGTTGAAGATCAATACACGCGAATCCGCCGCATTGTGACGCGACGACGGCCACCGGATGTCGGAGCTCGGTTCCTTTTCTCTTGTTCTCCCTTCTTTACATTCTCTTGGCGAATATTCCTCTCCTTTTCTAAGTTAGAAACTCTATTTTGATTAGGCGATGGGTTATTCTTTTCTTCTCTTATCTTGTCATCAAACTTTTTGGCTTCTTCCTTATTTCGTTTTATATAATTGTCTAGATCAGTATCGCTCATACTTTTTACGTTTTTATTACCTTGCTGACCCTGCTGCTGTCTTTGAACTTCAAACGTTTTGGATGTCAATAACTCCTTCTTCTGCTTATCAAGTTCGGCAACCTCGCGATCGTACTGTTCAATTGCCGAAGCTTTGCGCGTGGAAATACATGTCTTAAGCTTTGAGTTTTCTGCCTCGTATACATCTACGGCACCCCCAACCTTAATATCAGACGTATTCAACCTTGATAAATCAAACTGGAAGTTTGATCGTTTATCGACTACATCCTGAAGATCTTTATCCGCATCGATCGTAATATCTTGAGCCAATTGAATAATCACATTACCCCCAGATGTACGTGATTTGAGTCGGAGAATCTGATCATTGGCTAACTTATCTGCCAATTCTTTTATTTTAACAATGTTTTCTGCTTTCAGTTTAGCTTCTGCTGCTGCTGCGGCTCGTGCTGCTGCTGCCTCTTGGTCTCTTCTGGCTCGTGCTGCTGCCGCCTCTTGGTCTCTTGCTTCTCGTGCTTCTCTCGTCGCTTTGTCTCTTGCGGCTTGTGCTTCTCTCGTCGCTTTGTCTCTTGCGGCTTGTGCTTCTCTCGTCGCTTTGTCTCTTCTGGCTCGTGCTGCTGCCGCCTCTTGGTCTCTTCTGGCTCGTGCTGCTGCCGCCTCTTGGTCTCTTGCGGCTTGTGCTGCTGCTCGTTCTCGAGTCCTGGTGTCATAGTCTCTTTGAGCTGCTTCATCCGCTGCCGCTTGTGTTGCCCTTTCTCGTTCTGCCGCCGCGACTCGTTCTGCTTCTGCTGCTCGCGCTGCTTCTGCTGCTGCTTCTGCCGCCGCGACTCGCGCTGCTTCTGCTGCTCGTTCTACATCTGCCCGTACTTCTGCTGCTCGTTCTGCTTCTTCCCGTGCTCTATCTGCTGCTTGTCGTGCCTTAACCCGTGCTGCGTCCACCGCTTGTTCTGCCCTTTCTCGTTTTGATGCCGTCGCTATTGATGCTGGGTGTTCTGCTGACTCCTGAACTGCCTTTGCCAGATCATTTTCCGCATTTGCCAGCTCGTCTGCTGCTTTCCTTGCTTCAGTTGCTCTGAACCGGGCTCTCGCTTCTGCTGAGTCTGCTGGTGATTGTTCTTTTGCTCGTGCTGCTGCCGCCTCGCGCGCAGCGTCATTTTCCGCCGATGCATTCTCTCTTGCTAGTCGATCTGCTTCTCGTTCTGCTTCTCGATTTATTTCTCGTTGTGCCGCGCCTGGTTGTTCTGGAGTTGATGAATATTGGAGTGGATTCGTATATATAGCATTGGAGGCAGCAAGGTCATTTAGCGCATTTAATATTTTTGCAATTTTTACTGTATGAATATCTTCTGTATTTATATCGGGATGGCAATATTTAATAACAGCAAAAATTTTAGTCTTACCTTTATCGGTCTCAATATAGGAGAATTTATTATAGTATGACAACTTAACTTGTTCTGCTATTTCAGACAGGGTAGTATTTTTTTCAATTAAAACCAATAATTTATCGTAAAAATTAGGGTACACGGCTTTACACCTTCCTCCACCCATCTGAATTCCCCCACCCTTATTTCCACCACTTCGTCCAAATGATATGAAGTTCAAGACTTCGTCAAGAATTGTATCGCCAGAATACTGTCCACATAAATCCACTAGTTTCTGGAGATTTTCAGTTGTGGGATCAGAAAGTACTGACTCTCTCGCAGCATTCAGTAAATCAATACGTCCCTTAAAATCACCATTAACGTCCGCCGCGAACCTTGCATTTTCTGGATCGCCTTTCGTAGGATCAAGTGCTATTTGCGATGCCAGAAATGCTCGCTGACGTTTTACAATTAATTTATTAATACTCTCAATCACATCGTCGGCACTTTGCAGAATCTTACACTTTTCATTAACTACATTTTCGACCTTTTGGCGCATTTCTTTCACTGATTCGGTTGAAATTTGAATACATGCACATTCGGAACTTGCAATTGCTTCAGCCTTCTTTGCTTTTACGGTATCCATACGAGCTGCTAAATATGTTTTCAAGGCATCAATGGATAGTTTGAGTTGGTCTTCAGCACCAGCAGATCCTGGTGTCAGCTTCTCATTTTTGAATGCAGCCTGATACTTGTCTTTCTCGGTTTGATATTTGTACCATGCAACTGATTCCACCTTCAACTTGTTAAAATATGTGTCAGTAGCGTCATTTAGCTTCTTTTTTGCAGCAGTTTCCTTGTCAATGGAATCTTTCTGAAGTTGAATAATTCGCTTGAGTAATTTTTCGCTGGGAGTATTTCCAGAGTAAGCATTCGTCCGAATATCTGAAACGACTTCTTGGAGTTTGCGAACGTCGCGATCTACCACCTCCAATGCTGATTTGTAAGGATTAGTCGGAATAGCATCATATACGACGGTAGCTTGTGATAATGATTGTAATTTCTCGTCCAGATATGTGAATCCTTCGTCACTTGCTCGAGAAGAATCTGCTAGCAGTTGTTTGAGTTCGCGACGATTTTCAAGAACACCTAAGAAAGCATTGCGTGTGGTTTCATCTAGAGGGGCTGTACTAAATATCTTGAAGTGCTGGTATAAAGTACGCCATGCACTCTTGAATGAATCACTTCCCTGAATAGGTTTTAGTTGTACAAAATCCGGTTCTAGAATTTCCATAGTTCGATTCCATTCGTCTACAATTTCATTAGACTTATCGCGGTAGTCATTTGACCTACCAAGATCTCTTGAGCATGTTGTTTCTTTGGATGCTTTGAGACGTAAAGCTTCGGTATCGCGCTTGAGTTTCAGGGCAGATTCAAGTTTCTCTTTGGTGTTCTTGTACACTTCAGTCACTTTAGAAGAATCCAGTGACTGTCCTGACAACTTATCCACATTTTGCTGTGCAGCTTTCACTATACCTTCCAAGCGACGTTTTTCAGTTATCGTGTCCACTGTTGGAATTCCTTGACGGGAATTTAAGTTGTCAAGCTCACGTTGAGCTTCCAAGAGATCGGACTGGGCCTGGGCTAATGGCGTCCCGGTTTCTTCCGTCCCAAAAAAGATTTCTAGGTCGCGAGGATCGTACCATTCGCTCTGCTTGGCATTCATTGATCGTCCGCACGTGACGTTCACACGTAAATCCTCGGCCGCGCCAGGATCGATCCCCTTGACCATTCCAATATCACCAACTTCCATCGTACCTAAACATTTCTTTCCGCGCGCAGACTGACGTACGCGCACCGTAGATCCTACCGTAACCCGACCGCCAAACACCGCTTCGCCATCCGTATCCTCCGGCTGTGCGATTTCCAGATCTTCAGGCTCATACCATTCTTTCGTGAGCTCTTCAGGGTTCTTTCCGTTACACACAACTAGAATCTGGAGATTGTTTGGATCTTCTGGCTGGATGTCCACAACGGTTCCTTCATCTCCGAATGCAGCACGTCCCAGAGGTTTGGATGCCACAGCATCCTTACGTTCGGCACGCAGACGTACACGCAGGTCAATATTCGCCATTCCACCAAAAATAGGGATTCCAGGACGAGGAACGGATTGGGCGGGAACAGCTTCCAGATCCGTCAAATCGTAATTTTCTTCAACGACCGATTTCTTTGAGTGTTTTG
>Ga0209189_1001682_pt1 | contig 16351 bp, 11 predicted proteins | sample C_130820_EF_Meta_FD_187308 | JGI IMG/M metagenome (GOLD analysis project Ga0209189, IMG submission 187308) | Freshwater microbial communities from Lake Croche, Canada to study carbon cycling - C_130820_EF_MetaG (SPAdes) (version 3) | ecosystem: Environmental > Aquatic > Freshwater > Lake... | reverse complement strand
TTTATAACAATAGATAGTCTTAACATTTTAGCTATCAGGTATTTAGCCGTATTTTTAATTATGTTCAATTATCGTTAAAACTAAAGTTTTCGTAGATATTATTTTTTTCACCGAATTAAAAGTTATTGCCTCCACACACGCTCAAATGAATTATTGCTTATTACTATCGACCTTAATACGCTCTTCACGATTTACTAATTCCCAAGCTGTTTGGAATACTAGGCGAGTAATTTGTTGATATTTTGGAAAAAGTATTTTCTCAACATCATCTCCCGGGCGGTGGTAATCTTCATGTACGCCTGTGAAATAAAATATTACTGGAATCTTGTTTTTGGCAAAGTTATAATGGTCAGAACGATAGTAAAAACGATTCGGGTCTTTGGGATCATTAAATGTGTAATCTAAGTCATAATTGATGTATTTTTTATTTACTTCTTCGCTAATTTGGTGTAATTCTGATGACAATTTATCCGAGCCTATCAAATAAACGTATTCTTCTTTGGGTTCGTGTTGCTTATCAATTCTGCCAATCATATCAATATTTAAATCACAAACTGTTTTTGATAGTGGAATTATTGGGTCTTTGTCGGTATAATATTGCGAACCAAGTAAACCTTTTTCTTCACCTGTAACGGTCATAAACAAAATACTTCGACGAGGACCATTGCCTGCCTGCTTGGCCTTGGCAAATGTTTCGGCTATTTCGAGCACAGCACAAGTGCCTGAGCCATCATCATCTGCTCCATTGTGAATCTGTCCGTTTTGGATTCCTACATGGTCGTAGTGTGCCGTAATTAGCACTACTTCATCTTTTTTATCTGTTCCTTCCAAATAACCTAAAATATTTGCAGTTTCAACCGGAACTTCTCCTCTCTCGGCTTTTACTGAAATCATTGAAGGTTTTATTTTATTAGCTGAACTTACTTTTTTTGCACTAATATCTGAAACAACTTTAGTCAGTTTACTCGACTTCACATCAAGCATTTCAGCAGCAATTTCCTGAGAAACAAAAAAAGTTGGGTTTGAGGATGCTTTCTCGGCAGTTGAGGAAGCATTAAAACTCAATTGATTAAATCTTGAAAGTACTGCTTTTCTCTCAGCAGCCAAAGATGTAAATTTCTGAGCATTAGAAGTCGAAATAACGAAAAACATTTTTGCTCCGTGATTCAAGGCAATATTGATTTTCTTTTGTAATCCAGCTCTTTCTACCCAATCTGATTTTTCATCTTCCATCGTAAATAAATATTTTCCTTCTTTATTCTTTGGTTCACCATCAAAGAAAACCACAGCTTTGCCTTCAACATTTATATTTTTGTAATCATTATATTGAGACTCCGAACCGTTTTCGACTTCTATACCATAACCTACAAAAACCACCGACATCGATTGTTCTTCTGGAATACTGGTAAGACCATTTGGGTAATAATCTTTAAAGAATTCTTTCTTTTTATTACCTATTTTTAGGTAAGCATCCTTCCAACCTTTCTGGTAAAGGTTAAACTTTTGATAATAACCTTTAGTACCATCTTTTTGCGGTGCAATGGCTTGCAAGCCCAAATCGGCAAAATGTTTTGAAATATATGCCGCTGCTTTTCGTTGACCTTCTGAGCCTGTATCACGACCCTCAAGGCTATCTGAAGCAATATAAGTAAGATGTTTCTTTAAATCTTGAGCCGAAATTGTAGCAGCAAAATCGGCAGATTTATTGTCTTGTGCAAAAAGACTTGAGGAAAAAAATAAAGATAAAATCAGCGTTTTTTTCATGTATTATGATTTGTTTATTGAAAATAATTTTAGTAAAAATAAATGATTTTCAATTTAGATTCATCTTTTACTTATAATTTTGCTCAAAATACTTTTTCTGATTAAATGACTAAAGAGCTCGTTTTAAAAAAATACTTCGGTTACGATAAGTTTCGTCCACTACAAGCAGAGATTATTGATACAATTCTTGCAAAAAAAGATTGTATGGTACTAATGCCTACTGGTGGAGGAAAATCGATTTGTTTTCAGGTACCAGCATTGGTCATGGAAGGTATCACTTTGGTAATTTCGCCCTTGATTGCCCTTATGCAAGACCAAGTTCAGTCGCTAAAAGCAAACGGGGTCCCTTCGGCGTTCTTAAATAGCTCTTTGAATTCTACTGAGCAACGAACTATTGAGGAACAATGCAAAAATGGAGATTTAAAGCTTCTTTATATTTCACCCGAAAAACTTTTTCATAACAACTATTTAAATTTTGTTAAAACACTGTCTGTCAATCAAATAGCTATTGATGAATCGCACTGTGTTTCTACTTGGGGACATGATTTTAGACCAGAATACACAAAGCTTAATATTTTAAAAGAAACCTTTCCTGATGTGCCTGTTGTTGCCCTAACCGCAACAGCCGACCGTTTAACAAGGAAAGATATTTTGACTCAATTGGGCGTGCCCGATGCCCAAGTTTTTATTTCTTCTTTCGATCGACCAAATCTTAGTTTAAATGTTTTGGGTGGGCGAAATAGGCTAAAAATTATGCAAGAATTTATCGGTAAAAGACCAAATCAGTCGGGTATTGTTTATTGTTTAAGTAGAAAAAACACGGAAGACGTCGCCGAAGGCTTACGCAAAGTTGGGATTCGAGCAATGCATTACCATGCAGGAATTGATTCAAAAACTCGCTCGGAAGTACAAGATGCTTTTATAAAAGATGAGATTCAAGTAATGGTGGCAACGATTGCGTTCGGAATGGGCATTGATAAATCGAATGTGCGATTTGTAATTCATTATAGTTTGCCTTCAAATGTTGAGAGTTATTACCAAGAAATTGGTCGAGCGGGGCGTGATGCCATGAAATCGGACACGCTACTTTTTTATAGTTTTGCCGATATTATGACTCGCAAAGACATGATTCAAAACTCAGAATTACCTGATGCGATGAAAGAGGTTCAGTTTGCCAAACTCGACCGCATGAAACAATATGCAGAGGCAGAGATTTGCCGAAGACGTATTTTGTTAAGTTATTTTAATGAAGAAGCACAAAATGATTGCGGGAATTGTGATGTTTGTCAGAATCCTCCACAAAAATTTGATGCAACTATTTTTGCACAGAAAGCATTGTCGGCCATTTCCAGAACTGAACAAAAAGCGGCAATGGGTATGGTAATTGATATTTTAAGAGGCTCACAAAATAGGGCAATTTTTGACCGAGGTTATCAAAATCTTAAGACTTTTGGCGTGGGAAAAGAACTAAAATACGAAGAATGGGCAGATTATATTACCCAAATGCTCAATTCGGGAATTCTTGATATTGCATACGACGAACGCCATTCATTAAAATTGAATGCTATTTCAGAAAAAGTTTTAAAGGAAGGGAAAAAAGTGAATTTAGTAAGATTTGAGGCTTATGATATTAAGAAAGCAAGACAAGAAGAAGCCGCTCCGAAAGAAAAAACTAAACGAGAAATTTTAAAAGATGCTCTATTTGAAAAACTCAGAATCTTACGCAAGAAAATTGCTGATGAACAAAGTGTTCCGCCGTTTGTAATTTTCTCTGATGCTACGATCTCGGATATGGCACAGAAACGTCCAACTAATCGTTTTCAAATGATGGCGGTTTCGGGGGTTGGTGAGCAGAAATTTAGACAATACGGGGAAGAGTTTATCAAGGAAATTTTATCGTTTTCTGGTCAAATACCTAGCATTGGCCAAGCAAGGCAAGAAAAAGGCATGACGTTCCTAGAAACCTTTGAAATGTATAAAGCTGGGCTATCAATTGATGAAATGGCCGCGAAAAGAGTACTAAATCCAGTAACGATTATCAGTCATTTGGTAAAACTTAAACAAGATGGACAAGATATTGACCTGAAACAATTTATTGCCACCTATGAAATTAATCAGATTATTGCCGAAGCAATGAAACTTAATATGCAAAAAGGTGATGCCTTAAAACCATTGTTTGAAGCCCTAGAAGGAGTTTACGATTATGGAAAAATAAGACTTGCTTTGGCAATTTGGGAAAATTAGAAAGTGTTGAGTTTAGAGTGCTGATTTCTGGTTTAAGAATAATTAAAATCGTAATAATTGCATTTAAAACTCAGAACTACCTGTACCCTTCCGCTTGTAAATAAAATAACTCAGCGTAACGGCCGTTTTTTGCAAGAAGCTCTACGTGCGTACCTATTTCGAGCATTTGCCCTTTGTCCAGAACCAGAATTCTATCGGCCATTCTTACTGTTGAAAACCTGTGCGAAATCAAGATAGCAGTTTTTCCTTTGGTAAGTTCAGCGAAACGGCGAAAAACTTCATATTCGGCACGGGCATCAAGTGCGGCAGTTGGCTCGTCTAAAATCAGCACATCGGCTTCACGCAAATAAGCTCTTGCAAGAGCAACTTTTTGCCATTCTCCTCCTGAAAGCTCAATTCCTTTAGCAAATCTACGACCCAAAGGTTGATTATATTTCAATGGCAACTTTTCAATGACCATATCAGCCAAACTTTGGTGAGCAGCTCTTTCAAGTTCGGGCAATTCTTCACGAGAAGCTATATCTCCGACAGCAATGTTTTCGCCTGCGGTGAAATTGAACTTCTGAAAATCTTGAAAAATAACACCAATATGTTCACGTAACTCTACTAAATTATATTCCTTTAAATCAACTCCATCAAGTAAAATCCTTCCCTCATCTGGGTCATATAATCTTGCAAGTAGTTTAACCATGGTAGTTTTTCCAGAACCATTTTCACCAACCAAAGCTAACTTCTCTCCTACTTTTAAATCGAAATTCAGATTCTGATTCGTCCATTTCTCAGAATTTGGATATTTAAAACCAACATTTTCAAAGCGAAAACCTTCTTTGATTGGATTTGGAAAAGGCTTAGGTTGTGTTGGTGAAATAATCTGTGGCTCGATTTGATAAAACTCAAATAAATCATTCAAATACAAAGCTCCTTGTGAAATACTTGTAAATCTTCCTAGAATGCCTTCCAACAAAGATTTTAACTGACGAAACGAACCAGCCAAAAATGTCAAACTACCAATGGTTACGATTCCTTTTACGGTATCAATGATTATCAGTGTGTAAGCACCAAAATAACCAAATGTACCAATGGCCACGAGTAAACTCCCCCAAGAAGCTCGCTCGATAGAAAGTTTTTTATTTTCCTTGAAATACAGTTTAGATAGATTGCTAAATCGCTCAATGATAAAATCTGAAAGACCAAAAAGTTTAACTTCTTTGGCGGTTTCATCGCTCGCACCAATAAAACGATAATAATCTAATTCTCGGCGTTGCGGAGTCCAGCCTCTTTGTAATGAATAACTTTTTGCGTTGAAATGCCATTCACCAATAAAAGAAGGAATAACCGATACCAAAAGCAGGACAATTAACCAAGGATTAAAAGTTATGAGTCCGACAAGCAATAAACCCATTGTAATTGCATCTTGTCCCTGAGCCAAAACTTGTGAAAGTAGCACTGTTCGGCCGTTTGTTTGTTGTCTGGCTCGTTCGAGTTTATCATAGAAAGCTGCGTTTTCAAATTGAGCTAAATCAAGCGAAACTGCGTGTTTCATCAGCTTTATCGAAGTTTGGTTGGCAAATAAATCCCCTAAAAGACTATCAGTCAAGGCAATACCACGAGAAAGCAAATCACTGATAATTATTAAACCAAACTCTGAGGCTATCAAAAAATAGATGGTATTTAGATTTTCTGATTTATTTATACTTAACACCAAAACTTCATCAATGATGAGTTTGCTGATATATAAAATTGAAATAGGAATAGCCGAACGCAACAAACGCAAGCAAATATTACCAATTGTTAAAGAAGGCGACGTAAGATAAACCTCTCGTATAAAATCAGGCAAATTGCCCAATGCTTTTAGTCGTTCTTTAATATTGGGCTTATTTTCGTCCAAACTTAACGGAATTTTTGCCATAAACTTTTTTGTTGATACTAATAAAGTAACAGCTAAATCAATCCTTTGGGTTCAGTACAAAGATTTTTAAAGATAAACTGTCAATTAAAATTTATGTTTTCTTATCAAAATATATCTTTACTTTTGTAGCGAAATGGAAAAATTACTTATCAATTCAAACCAAGACTTTGCCGAAATTGCTAATGACGATGGTCTAGCTTTCAAGATTTAATTTCAAAGATAATTTTCAAAACACAATAGAGTCGCATAAAAACGCCTTCAAGACACGAAATTTGATATATTTAAAGACATTTCCATCGTAAAGTCTCGTATCTAGTATCCTAAATCTCAGCTTCTTTTAAAATGACTAACCTATTATTATTAATTATTTGCCTTTCGTTGGGGGAAATCCTCCAACGAACCAAAGGCTTTCCGAAAGATGCTTATTTGGGTTTAAATGCGGTTATTATTAATATTTGTTTACCTTCATTGACGTTGCTCTATACTAGCCAGATTTCTTTTAAAGCAAATCAGTTGCTGGTTATTCTAACACCCTACATTCTATTTATAAGTTCATTTGTTTTTTTCAAAATCGTTGCCAAAATCCTTCATTTCGACCGAAGTACCACAGGTGCATTAACAATAACGGCTGGAATTAGTAGCATTTCATTTGTTGGCTTTCCGATTTTTGAGTTATTATATGGTAAAGCTGGCGTTCAGCTGGGAATTCTGATGAGCCAAGCGGGTTCGTTTGTGGTTTGTGGGACAATGGGTATTATGACAGCTTCATATTATTCAGAATCTGAACCGTCGATAAAATCTATCATCAAAAGTATTTTTACATTTCCGCCATTTGTAGCTTTTTGTATCGCTGTTTGTTTAAATATCATGGATTATCATTTTCCTACTTCTGTAAGCGAAATTTTACAAAAATTGGGTAGTCCATTTACTGTACTTGCTTTATTATCAGTTGGTTTACAAATCAAAATATCCAAAGCAAATCTTATACAAAAACCACTATTGTTAGGCTTATTTTTCAAACTATTGATTGCACCATTGATAATCTTTATTTTATACCTTATATTGCTTCAACAAAACATTCTATTACCCGAAAATGCATGGATTGGCAAAATGTGCGTAATTGGAGCTTCTTTGGGCTCTATGAATACAGCATCCATCATTGCCATCAATCATAAACTAAATCCGATATTAGCAAGTTTAATGATTGGAATTAGTATTCCATTATCGTTGATAACGGCCATGTTATGGCACTATTTATTGTTTTTTTTCTGATAAATACTATTTAAAATTAACCCTAAAAAATTCTGAATAAAAAATTACAAAATGAAAAAACTCTTTACTAACCTTACATTTTGGGTATTAACTGCAATTATTTGCGGTGTTTTACTTGGCCATTATAACCCTGAATTTGCATTACATCAAATCTTTGAAAAAGGCTTCAAGCAAAATCTAATTATTTCTGAATTTGAAATAAAAAATACATTCGCTGAATTTTTAAGTAGTATATTCATCAGTTTTGTTAAACTTTTTATCAATCCAATCATTTTTCTGACAATTACCCTCGGAATTATTTCAATGGGTGATTTGAAAAAAGTTGGAAAAGTTGGAGGAAAAGCCCTTCTTTACTTTGAAGTTGTAACAACCATTGCTTTATTGGTTGGCGTTGTAGTTGCAAATGTCATTCGTCCCGGTGACGGCGTAGTTACCGATGCCATTAAAGTTGGTGATATTTCAAAATATACCAAAAGTGCAACAGAGTTTAGTTGGCTGAAATTTTTCTTAGATAATGTTACACTCCAAGTATTGGTTCTTGCTATAGTTTTAGGCGTTGCTTTAAGTAATTATTCTGGCAGACAAAAAGTAGTAGATTTTCTTACACCAATCTCCAAAAAAGTATTTTGGGCTTTACATAAAGTTATGCTTTTTGCACCAATCGGTGCATTTGGAGGTATGGCCTTCACAATTGCAAAATATGGCATACAAACTCTCCTCCCACTCGCCAAACTGATGGGAACGGTTTATGTAACAATGGCTGTTTTTGTCTTTGTGGTACTTCATTTTATACTGAGATATTATAAAATTAGTCTATGGAAATTTCTAAAATATATCCGTGAAGAATTACTGATTGTTCTCGGAACGTCTTCTTCGGAAGCTGGTTTACCTTCATTAATGGAAAAGCTCGAAAAAATGGGTTGCTCTAAATCTGTGGTTGGTTTGGTTGTGCCTGCGGGCTATTCATTCAATCTTGATGGAACAACCATTTACCTTTCAATGGCCGTTATTTTCTTGGCACAGGTTTTCAATGTCCATTTAGATATGCAGCAAATTCTGACAATAATTGGTATCTTAATGGTAACATCAAAAGGAGCGGCTGGTGTTACAGGAAGTGGCTTTATTGTGCTTGCTTCAACACTTACAGCTTTAAAAGTTATTCCAGTTGAGGGCTTGGCGTTACTTTTAGGCGTTGACCGATTCATGTCAGAAGCCCGTGCCATCACTAACTTCATCGGAAACGGTGTAGCTACAATTTGGATTTCAAATAACGAAAACGAATTCGACCGTTCTAAAATGGAAGCAGCATTTGCTCATATTGGCGACTATGAGGATATTATAAAAGATAACATAAAAAACAAATAAGAAACGATGCAAAAAGCTGTCTTTGCTTACAAAAACAGCTAATTAAGCAAAAAAAAGGCCTTTTTTCTTTAACACTAAATGCTTTCAGCATTACCTTCACATCAACAAACTAATATTATTAGAAAATGAGTAAACAAAATTTAAAAGAAGAGGCACTTCATTACCACGCAAAAGGGCGTCCAGGAAAAATCGAAGTGATCCCGACAAAAGAGTATGCTACCCAAAAAGATTTATCTTTGGCATATTCACCTGGAGTAGCCGACCCATGCATGGCTATTTTTGAAAATCCAGAAGACGTTTATAGATACACGGCAAAGGGAAATCTTGTGGCTGTAATTTCGAACGGAACGGCTGTTTTGGGTTTAGGCGATATTGGTCCGGCGGCGAGCAAGCCAGTAATGGAAGGAAAAGGACTTTTGTTTAAAATTTATGCCGATATTGATGTTTTTGATATTGAATTAAATACAAAAGATGTTGACGAATTTGTTCGTACTGTAAAAATTCTAGAACCAACTTTTGGCGGTGTAAACCTCGAAGATATTTCTGCTCCAGAATGTTTTGAAATCGAAGAACGCCTAAAGGCTGAATTAAATATTCCAGTAATGCACGACGATCAGCATGGCACTGCCATTATTTCGTCGGCTGCATTGCTCAACGCTCTTGAATTAGTAGAAAAAGATTTTGCTCAAATAAAAATTATTATCAACGGTGCAGGTGCTTCAGCTATTTCTTGTACTCGTTTGTATAATTCGTTAGGTGCTGATAAAAAGAACATTTTCATGTTTGATAGCAAAGGTTTGATTCACCCAAGTCGCACAAATTTGGATGGAAAGAAAATCGAATTTGCAAACGATAATATGCCTGCTGAAACAACGCTTGGTGATGCATTAGTTGGAGCAGATGTATTTGTAGGGCTTTCAAAAGGAAATATACTTAGCCAAGATATGGTAAAATCAATGGCAAAAGATGCGATTGTTTTTGCAATGGCAAACCCGACGCCAGAGATTTCGTATGAAGAAGCAATCGAAGCTCGTGAAGACATTATTATGGCAACTGGCCGTTCGGATTATCCTAATCAAGTGAATAACGTACTCGGTTTTCCTTATATTTTTCGTGGGGCTTTAGATGTTCGTTCGAAGGTTATCAACGAAGAAATGAAGTTGGCCGCCGTAAGAGCATTGGCAGATTTAGCCAAAAAACCAGTACCAGATGTCGTAAATTTAGCTTATGGCGAAACCAACCTTTCGTTTGGCCGAACCTATATCATCCCTAAACCTGTTGACCCTCGTTTACTCACAACAGTTGCCCCAGCAGTAGCAAGAGCAGCGATGGATAGTGGCGTGGCGAAGTTTCCGATTACAGATTGGGAAGCCTATGATACACAATTGGCGAAACGTTTAGGACAAGATAATTCGCTAAAAAAAGTTATCACAAACAAAGCAAAACTTCACCCTAAACGTGTCGTATTTGCTGATGCTGAAAACTTAACTGTTCTGAAAGCAGCCCAAGAAGTACAAGACGAGAAAATTGCAACGCCCATTTTATTAGGTAATGTAGCTAAAATCACGCAGTTACTTGAAGAAAATAATATTGACTTACCTTATGCCGAAATCATTGATTCTCGTTCGCCAGAACAGGAAGATAACTTGGCAAAATTCGGTGCAATTTTCTATGAAAAACGTAAACGTAAAGGATATAACCATTTTGAGGCGACGCAATTGATGCGTAATCGAAATTATTTTGGTGCAATGATGGTTGAAACGGGCGAAGCCGATGCCATGATTGGTGGTATGACTCGAAATTATCCTGAAACAATTCGTCCAGCTTTGCAGATTATTGGTCGTCAAGATGGAGTAAAAAAGGTTTCGGGAATGTATATTTTGATGAGCCGTTTTGGTCCACTTTTCTTGGCAGATACAACAGTAAACTTTAATCCAACAATTGAGGAAATAGTTGAGATTACCGAATTAGCTGCCAAAGAAGTGGAAAAGTTCAATATCAAACCACGCATTGCTCTTCTCACCTACTCAAACTTTGGTAGTACAGATGGAGAAGATGCTCTGAAAATGCAAAAAGCAGTGGCAATTTTGAAGGATAAGCATCCAAATATGGTTGTGGATGGCGAAATGCAAGCTCACTTACCCTTTGATATCGATTTATTGAAAGAACAGCACCCTTTCAGCGATTTGGCTGGTGGACGTGCCAATACGCTAATATTTCCGAATCTCTCTTCATCAAATATTGCTTATAATATTGTTAAAGAAGTTGCCAATATCGATAAAATCGGGCCGATATTATTGGGTTTAAAAAAACCAGTTCATGTACTCCAACTCGGTAGTACAGTTCGTGAAATCGTGGATATGGTGGCTATTGCAGTTGTAGAAGCACAGGGAAAATAAGGTTTTTAAATTCAAGATTAAACCTCACAGAATTTTAACTTTCTGTGAGGTTTTTGATTTTATTTTGTACGCAAAAGGCACAGAGTTGCAAAGGTTCAAAGGCGACCATCGCTCGGCACAAATTACTAATAATGAGGCAATTAAATGTCTAAATTTTCGCAAACCATTTTTAGTTAAGTGTAAAAAGTAATTTAGAATAGAAATAGGCACTTTTTATTCATAAATTTAGTTGTAAATCAACAATACAGCCCATTTATAACAAACAATCCAAGAATTTTAACGCACTTTGAATAAAATTAAAGCAAATTAAAAAAATGATAGTAGAACAAATTTATACTGGATGTCTCGCACAAGGAGCATATTATATTGAGTCAGCAGGAGAAGTAGCCATCATCGACCCACTTCGTGAAGTACATTCTTATATGAATAAGGCAGAAAAAAATAACTCCAAAATCAAATATATTTTCGAGACTCATTTTCATGCTGATTTTGTATCAGGTCATGTAGAATTGGCTCAAAAAACTGGTGCAAAAATAGTTTATGGCCCAAAAGCTACGCCATCGTTTGAGTGTATTGTAGCCGAAGATGGACAGGTTTTTGAAATCGGAGAAATCAAAATTAAGGTTCTCCATACACCTGGCCACACTATGGAGTCGTCGTGTTATTTATTAATCGATAAAAATGGCATAGAAAACTGTATTTTTACGGGTGATACTTTATTTATTGGAGACGTTGGACGCCCAGATTTGGCACAAAAATCAAATCTAACAATTGAAGACTTGGCGAGCTATTTATATACTTCTTTGCATACAAAAATCATGACCTTGCCAAACAATTTGATTGTCTATCCTGCTCATGGTGCAGGTTCGGCGTGTGGCAAAAACATGAGCAAAGAAACTTTTGACACTTTGGGAAATCAGAAAAAAGTAAATTATGCCCTTCAACCACAAAGTAAAGAACAATTTATTTCGGCAGTAACGGATGGACTTACACCTCCCCCCTACTATTTCCCGAAAAATGTAATGATTAACAAAACTGGTGCAAAAAACCTTGATGTTTTAAAAATGAATATTCAAGCACTTTCGCCAAAAGCTTTTGAAGTTGCAGCCAACGAACTCGGTGCTGTGATGATTGATACTCGTGCTGCTCAGAATTTTAAGGACGGATTTGTACCGAATTCTATCAATATTGGTATAAAAGGCGACTTTGCTCCTTGGGTTGGCACACTTTTGACCGATATAGAGCAACCAATTTTATTCATTGCTGATGAAGAAAATATCGACGATGTAATCACTCGCCTCTCAAGAGTTGGATATGACAATATTGTTGGATATTTGCAAGGTGGTATCAAAGATTGGATTGAAGCAGGCAAAGAAATTGATGTAATTGAATCTATTTCGGTAGAAACTTTTGCAAAAATTTACGCCGAAAATGAAGGAAAACTTTTAGTGAAAGACGTAAGAAAAGAAACCGAATATCGTGCCGAACATGTTGAGGAAGCGGAATGTGTTTCGTTGGCATATTTGAGCAATAATATGTCGGCATTCTCGAAAACTGAGACTAATTATATTCACTGTGCAGGTGGGTATCGCTCTATGATTGCAGCATCAATCTTAAAATCTCGTGGCTTTGATAATCTTATAGATATAGCTGGTGGCTTTGCCGCAATTGCCATGACTGAAGTTCCTCGCTCAAATTTTGTTTGCCAATCGAAATTAAAAGTTTAACTTGGGTTGGACTTCAAAAAGAACAAAAAAAGTCCACAGTCAATAGTCGACAAGTCCACAGTCAAGGTAATTAACTAATAGACAGTCTTTTAGCTGGTCGCATATTTGTCATCTAATATTATTCTATTATTTAAGTTTCGCTTAGGATAAAATAAAAAAAAGTAAGGTCAATTTTATATATTTCCTTTCTAAAACTTTAATTATAAAATATAGTATTAACAAAATTAAAAGTAAAAATAAAAAATGATTGAACTCATCAAACAACCTTGGCATTGGGCTGTAGCAGGTGTTATGATTGGACTAACAGTGCCAACATTGCTACTCATAGGTAATAAAACCTTCGGTATTTCATCGTCGCTTCGCCATATATGTGCCGCTTGTTTCCCTGCTGATATTCAGTATTTTATGTATAACTGGAAAAAAGAAATATGGAATTTATTTTTTGTAGTTGGCGTACTTTTGGGTGGAATAATTGCGAGTCAATTTCTATCAAATCCAAATGAATTTATTGTAAATGAAAACACGGTTAAAGACTTAAAAGCGTTGGGCGTTACAGATTTTTCAGCAATGATGCCGTCAGACATTTTTAGCGTAGAAAACATTTTTACACTAAAAGGTCTAATTTTCTTCGTTATAGGTGGTCTGTTGGTAGGTTTTGGAACTCGCTATGCCGGTGGCTGTACTTCTGGTCACGCAATTATGGGATTATCGAATCTACAATTGCCTTCATTAATTGCAACGATCAGCTTTATGGTTGGAGGTTTCGCCATGACGCACCTAATCATGCCTTCCATTTTTAAATTATTCTAATCATGACAAAAACAAATATTGATAATACAGCCGTCGAAGAATTTGTGTGTGAAGCACCCAACAATCAAGTTAAAAAAGAGAGCTTTGCCAGTAATTTCAAATATCTAATTGTTGGAACAATCTTCGGAATTGTTTTCACAAAAGCTGAAATCATCTCTTGGTTCAGAATTCAAGAAATGTTCCGATTACAATCGTTTCACATGTACGGTGTAATCGGTACGGCCGTTATGGTTGGTCTGATTTCAGTTCAAATAATTAAGCGTTTCAATATCAAAACCTTATCGGGTGAAACGGTTTCAATTCCAAATAAAACTTTTAATAAAGGGCAAATCTACGGCGGACTTATTTTCGGACTCGGCTGGGCAATTACTGGTGCTTGCCCTGGGCCACTTTTCGCACAAATTGGAAGTGGTTTTTTGGCTATTACAGTAACATTTGCCAGTGCAGTAGCTGGAACTTGGCTTTACGGGGCATTTAAAAATAAATTACCTCATTGATCTTATAGATCTTTAATATTCACACAAATTGAGGTTAGAGAATTAATCATCTAATCTCATTTTTTATTGACTTTTTTAGCCATAAATGAGTATTTTAAATGAATAATATTGATAATAAATCTCGAACAAGTCTGAATAGAATACTAAAAATCATCGTTTGGTTACTTGGTTCTTCCGTATTCTTTGTGGTTGCTGCTATATTTTATTTCACAGGAATATTCGATTTAAAAACTAAAAATACCACTTCTGCATCTTTTGAAAAGAAACCTTATAAACCCGAAAAACCAGTTTGGAAACTTATCAGTATCGATGCGGTTGTGCATGAGAAAGACCCCGAACTTGTGAAATATGGTCGAGAACTGATTGCTAATACAGCTTATTATTTAGGTCCAAAAGGAAAGATTGCTCAACAAAGCAATGGAATGAATTGCCAAAATTGTCATTTAGATGCAGGTTCGAGGGTTTGGGGAAATAATTATGGAGCTGTGGCCTCAACTTATCCCAAATTTAGAGAGCGGTCGGGTTCAAAAGAAAGTATAGTAAAACGAGTAAATGATTGTTTGGAACGCAGCCTAAACGGCCGAGGCCTTGACAGTAATAGTCGAGAAATGCGGGCCATTTTAAGTTACATAAAATTCTTAGGTCAATTAGTGCCAAAAGATTCTATTCCCAACGGTACTGGTATTTGGAAACTAAAATTCTTGAATCGAGCAGCTGACCCAATTAAAGGACAAATTGCTTATGAACAAAAATGTGTTAGTTGTCATCAACAAAATGGTGAAGGAGTAAAAAATTCTGAGGGATTCGGCTATACGTATCCTCCACTTTGGGGCGAACATTCTTATAATATTGGTGCTGGACTTTTTCGACTTTCAAGATTGGCTGGATACATCAAAACAAATATGCCTTATGGCGTAAACTACGAAAAACCTCAATTATCAGACGAAGAATCGTGGAATATTGCAGCCTACGTGAATTCTCGTCCACGACCAAATAAAGATCTAAGTAAGGATTGGCCAAAACTTTCGGGCAAGCCAATTGACCACCCATTTGGCCCTTATTCTGATGCCTTTTCTGAAGTACAACACAAATTTGGGCCCTTTAAGCCAATTGACGATTTTAAGAAGGCTCAGAAAAAGAAATGATTTTTAAAAACTCATTCAAAAGTCGATTCCAGTCATAACTATTGAGCAGCGTAATTCATGCCATAATAATATCTTGATGAAACTTGATGTTCGTCGATTAGAAAATTATCGAAATACGCAGAAAAAGGACATGAGATAAGAGATGCGAGACGACTGGTTTGATATTGTTCAGCATGGTTTTTCGTTTATTTTGCTTTTTCGGGCGTAATTCCTTAAATATGGCAAATAGTACATTTCCAATATAAGCCTCAAAATTTTATAGCAGATTCATGAAATTCGAAATAGGTAAAAAGCACTACAAAATAAATAGAAAAGCCTATGAAAAAGCAATTTATTATATCGTATTTTGCAACGAAGTTAAATTATACTAGTAAAAAATCACATCAAATACATGTTTGGCAAAGGTTCGAAATTATATAGCATTTTTGCGATGAAATGTCCAAGATGCCACGAGGGAGAAATTTTTGAAACACGAAACCCTTACAAGAAAATGACCGCACTAAAAGTGACTTGCCCTAACTGTGGGCTTCGTTATGAAAAAGAAATGGGTTTTTTCTTTGGTGCAATGTACGTAAGCTACATGCTCAATATTGCATTATTTGTAACAACAATAGTAGCATACTTTGTTTTACTCGACAAATACATCAGTGGTACTTTACTGATGATTATCTATGTTTCACTAACAGCTATTTTAATGCCTGTTTATTATCGTATTTCACGTACCATTTGGCTTAACTTTTTTAATACTTATGCACCCGAAAAACGTGGAACAAAATAATTTTTAAAATTTCCCACAATTTAAATAATTAACTTAGACAAGATAAAACCGAGACAAATCTCCAATGAAAAACAAATAAATTACACATTCAAGAGTTTTGCAAAACTTGTTAAATTTTTAGCTCTTTAAAATGGTTATTTTAGCTCGATTTATGTTATATAACTCAAATAATGTAGTTTTTCGATAATTTACAATTACTTTAGCTAAAATCATCTTTTCATTCATAGAAAGAATTCCGTACCTAATTCGTAACTTTGCATACGATTTAAGTCAAACTTTTATCTGTCAAGTTTTTGGTGATTATTCTAATAAATAAAAATAACAAATGCTCGATTTAAACGGCAAAGCAATTCTGATTACAGGTGGAACAGGTTCTTTCGGCAAAAAATTGGTAGAAACTATTTTCAATCGCTTCCCTGATGTTCGTCGAGTAGTAATTTA
>Ga0209189_1001680_pt1 | contig 16355 bp, 28 predicted proteins | sample C_130820_EF_Meta_FD_187308 | JGI IMG/M metagenome (GOLD analysis project Ga0209189, IMG submission 187308) | Freshwater microbial communities from Lake Croche, Canada to study carbon cycling - C_130820_EF_MetaG (SPAdes) (version 3) | ecosystem: Environmental > Aquatic > Freshwater > Lake... | reverse complement strand
CCAGCGCTCCACCACCAGGAGGCACGCGGAAGATGTTGGTGTTCTGGCGGGCACCAGTCTCAGCCATGAGGAAGCCGGGGAAGTTGGCGTACATGCCGGCATCGAGGAGTTCGCGCCACGCTGCCGTAATGGCGTTGACGGTGTTGCCCAGGATGTGCAGCAGGCCAATGTCGTAGAACCCGAAGCCGGGCACGAAGGTGTACTTCACGAAGTTCTGCCGCGCTTCGGGCAGTTCGCCATCCTCATCGTAGTTCCGCACGATGGAGAGGATCTTCTTGCTGCTGGCGTCGATCGTCACCCGGTAGGGGATCTCGAGGCCGGTGACCTTGCCTTTGAACTTGTGATGAAACCCTTGGATGTCCAACTCGCAGTAGCACTCGTAGATCTCGCGGTCGCGGTCGTCAGGGTTGGTGACCGAGACGGCAATGCCCTCCTGGCTGCGCTTCTCAATCTGCACGCTGTCAAGCTGGGCCATGTTGGGGGTGTGGAGGTCAACGTCCTTGTACACGCCCAGGATCTGCATGCGCCGCACCACGCTGGGGCGCATGTACACCCGGTGGGTGATGCGCTTGGCGTTGCTCAAGTCGGTGGCGGCGTTGTTCACAATCAGGTCTTCGGCATCCACCGTCTCAGACACAGGGCGGTTGCGGAGGGGGCAGTAGTGAACCTTCTTGAACGCGGTGCCGCCGAACCCCAACATCAGCAGCATGCGGTCGGTGTCGGGGTAATACTCTGTGGCCACCGCAGTCAGGTAATGGTTGAGGTCATTCTCCAGGGCGTCGGCCAGCTTGTCCTGCTCAAGGTTGGCGTTGTTGCTGTCGTTCCGCACCTTCACCGGGCCATCGGTGGGCAGCAACTCGCTCCTGGCATTGGCCTGGAAGCGAAGCACAGCCTCGAGGAGCAGGGGGTGGCGAACTCGGCTCATACCCTCCACAGGAGCCCCGTCAGCGGCCCCCTGGAGGCCTGGGATCTCGATCTTGAGGCCAAGGAGGCGCAGGCCGGTGGCGCGGTCCTCCATCCAGTCCTGGCGGCTTTGCTGGTCGTCAGAAATGCCGCGCATCAGTTCATCGGAAATGCGGGATAGCTCGAGGTCATCGATCTCATCGACCAGATTATCAAACCAGCCGGGCGGGTTTTCGTCGTCAGCTTCGGCAACCGGGCTGCCGTTCAGGCTGACAGTGATGCTGCCGTCAGGGTGATCAATGCGAAGGATATTGCCCTTGTCATCCACCTCGGGCACGTCTTCGCCCTCATCAGCGTCGATGATCTCAATATCCGCCGCTTCGGGCAGGGGCGCTGCTGGCGCTGCTTCTTCACGAATATTGGCGCTAAGGCCAGGGACGAGGGGCATGATTAACAGTCCTTGCTTTCGGGCAAAGTAACCACGGCGGCCTTATCACACAACATCCAATAGCGTGGAAGGAAAATGGTTACGGCGCGCCGTACAGTGGCGCAGGGTCTTTACCAATGTGGCGCATGCTCTCTTGCACCTGGGCAGTCCATTCCTCGCCTCGCGTCAGCATGCCTAGCTCTCGCATGTGGCGAAGGGCCTGGGACACGGTGTCCACAAGGTCATCGTGCTTGCCGCGCGGGAATGAGCCCACCTGCGTAATCACCTTATCGGCCCAGGTGCGGTCAGGGGAGAATACCATGCCTTCGGCGAACAGGTGCTGGATGCTGTAAAGCCTGGATAGCTTGTCCTGGCTCTTGGGGTCGATCAGCATGACGGCCCAGTCCTCGTGGCCGAACAGCCGCCGGATCTCCTGGGCCACGCTGATGCCGGCGGCCTTGTTCTCGATCAGCAGCCGATCGACCTTCATGGCGCGGCACGTCTCGGCGGCCTTCTTCACCAGTTCGTGAAGCTCAAGCCTCTCGGCCCAGGCGGTCATGAGCATGACGCGCGGGTGCTGCTGGCTGTATGCGCGCTCTACGCCATCTTCAGTCTTGACGCTGCGCGCCATGACATCGCCGCTGAACACGCCCCACACGGTCAGGGCGCTGTAGTCGCCGTCAGACTTGGTGGTGTAGGCGGTGTCGAGGCTGGCAACGATAAAGTCCATGGCGGGGTAGGCGTCATGCTCCCATAGCTGCCACCACTCCCGCTTAATGATGCCGCCGCCTCGGGGTTCAGGCCGCTGCTGTAGCTGGCCGGCAACGGCGTAGGGGCCCATGACCGCCTTGTCGCGCTCGACCACATCTTCCGGAAACCTTTCCGGAAATAGCAGTTCGCCATCCTCGCTGCGAGGATCCGAAAAGGCGATTGGTTCATCTGACCATTCTGGCCACCACTCTACCGGCGTTGAGCAGGCGCGGTCAGCTTCGTACTCCATGGGCAGCATCAGGTGCGTGTAGGGCAGGGCCTTGTCGAGGATGGTGCCGCTGACATCCTCCTCGTGCAGGCGCTGCATGATAACGATGATCGCGGAGTTCTTCGGGGAGTTCAGGCGGGTGGGCACCGCCTCGAGGAACCAGTCGAGGGTGCTTTGCCGCTGCTGCTCTGATGCCGCGCTCTCGACGCTGTGGGGGTCATCGATAATCACCCTGTCACCACGAGAGCCTGTAATCGTGCCGGCGGCCACGGCTTCGCGGAAGCCCATGGATGTGTTTTCAAACTTGAGCTTGGCGTTCTGGTCCTTGGCCAGTGAGACGTGGGGCCAGCAGGCCTGATACCACTCAGACACCACCAGCCGGCGCATGCGTACGTTGTCGCGGATGGCGAGGTTCTGGGAGTGACTGGCGCACAGGTAGCGCAGGTGCGGCATGCGCTGCGGCCCCCACTCCCACGCCGGCCAGAACACGCCCACCAGAAGGCTCTTCATCGTGCCCGGGGGGATGTTAATCAGGAGCCTGTTGAGCTTGACCCCATCAATCTCCTCACCCGCTGTGACGGCCTCGAGGTGGGCGCACAGGGCGTCGATGTGCCAGCCATGGACGTAGGGCTGCCCAGGCTCAACGATGTGCCAAGCGAGCTTTACAAATGCCGCAAGGCTCTCCTCGCAATCAGCGCGGTCAAGCTGGAGGAGGGCCTCGCTGGGATCGACGGTCATGCCGTCGATCTTGATCAGCTTGGTCACTCTGTCGCCTTCGCCGCCTTCAGTGCGGCACGCAGGGCGGCTCGGGCCTCGGGATCCAGGGCGGTGGCGTCGATCGTGGTCTTCACCTCGGTTTGGATGGGAGCGCCATCAGCGCCTGTCACCTCAGTCTTGGTGATGTCGTGCCAGCCCTGGGCTGCTCGGCTGCGGTTCTTCAGTCCGAACAATGCGGCAGTAATGTTTCCAGGCGCACCATCTGCGATGTCACGCACGCGCCGCTCCCACCATGTGGTGCCTGCAACGCGCCCGTTCTTTACGGCCTCAGAAAAACTGGGGTGTTCGTGCTGCCAGCGGTACATGCTGTCATGGCTCAGGCCAATCATGCCGGCAGCGCCATCGAGGCTGTAGCCCTGCGCCATCAGGTCAAACACTTGTTGGGCGATCTCGGGCGTGTACTTCGTAGGCCGGCCTCGCTTGGGTTGTTCATCAGCCTTCACCACCGCCGCAGGCGCGGCGGGCTTCGCTGGCTTTCCTTTGCGCTTCGGTGCAGGGGCGTTGGGCATTTGAGTTCTCCTGCCCCTGCATATACGAAAAACCCCCAGCTTTCGCCAGGGGTTTGTTGGTCAATCATCTTTCGGCGGTGGCCATAGCTCGCTCTAAACGTGCAATCACGGCGTGGGAAGTGACCCGCCTCTTGTTGTGACCCGTAAGCCAAAGGCCTTCGGAGGTGAACCAGTAGGTCGAGCCTTTGTTGTTTCGCAGTCGGGCGGGTTCAAACGGCGAGGGGCGGCTTGTGTAGTACCAGCGGGTTTTCTTGATCATGTTCCTGTTCCAATGATGAAAGGGTGGTGGGGGCCGAAGCCCACCTCTTTGGGTTGTTAGGCGGTTGCGAGCAGCGAGCGCGCCATTGCCATAATGGCGGTCTTGGCCTCGACCTCTTCGTCGGTCATGAACAGGTCAGTGAGGTAATCGCCAGTGACCGGGCGTGCGGGCGAAACGTCGACGATCTTGAAGCCGCGAGCGTCGAGTGCCGCGATAACCTCGGCATCGGTCATTTCGCGCGTGGTTTCGATCATCTTAGGGTCAACGCCAGTAGCACCGCAGCGGAAGCACTCTCCGCCATTGCGGTGCTGAAAAGCGGCGATGCGGCCAGCACCACCGCAGCGGCTGCAAGGGCGGGCTGTGTATTCGGTGACGGTAGTGTTCATCTTCATAATCCTCTAAACCGGCATCATCGCCGTGAGAGCGTTATGGCACCATGCGAGGTAGGGCGCAACACCCTATCTCGCATTTTGCAAAATTATTTTACGTCGGGTCAGGCATCAGCACATTCCCCACGGCGATGTAGAGCCCCATGGCTACGGAAGAGGATGCTGGCACGCTGGCGTAGCCCACTTGTTTATCCGTCTCATAAACAATCAGCAGCACAGACGGATCACGTGACAGAACCTCATCCAGGGCCTTGCGGGCGGATACGCCAATGGCGCAATCGTTAGGGTCTATCTTCTCGCCCTTCTTCACGCGGAACGCCCCGCCTGGACACGAACGCGGGGCTTGCCGGCGATTTCCTGGCCCCGGAACCACGCCACGCCATTGATGATCTCACAAAGCTCAGGCGGCATCAGCATTCCATTCCTCCATGTCAGCACCGCGAAGCCTGGGGTCCAAAGCCGGGTGTTGCCTTGCATGTACCCGAAGCATGGCCAGTGAGGATCCGCAAGCATGCCGGTCTGTACGCCATACCGCCGGCCTCGCATGTCCACCATGGGCTTCACTTCCAGGCTGTGCGTATCGCCACTGACAAATGATACACCTGCCTTCACCGCATTGTTCCACCCGGCGTGGATACCGCCATGGTAGCGGTGCATGATGACGGCATCGTTCAGGTCCAGCCTGTGGCACATCTTCCAGTCAGGGAACTGGCCGGCGAAGTCGAACCCGTCAACGCCCTCAAACATGGCGGCGTTGAGGGCGAGGTATTTGTCGAATCGATCATCGTGGTTACCACGCACCCAGAACCTTAAGGCCTTTGGCGCTAGGCCCATGATGTCGTCCAGGTGCTGTTTGGCGGCCTCCAGTTCGTCTTTGACCTTGATGCGCCTGTTCCAGCCAATCGGGTCATGCCTGCTGGGCTCGCCCATGTCCACCAGATCACCCACGCTTAGGAGGATATCTGGCTGCACCAGGGGAATGGCGCGCAGGAGGGCCTCGTGGGCAAGGCTCCGGGGCTGGTGGAGGCTAGTCCAGTGGGCGTCGGAGAAAGCAATCACGGTCGCGTTGAGATGCGTGATTTTAAGTGTTAGTTCGCATTCAGGCGGATTGTCAGGGTCATAAGCCACTGCTGCGGCCTTATGTGCTTTTCTCACATCCGGCTTACCAAATCGACTGATCGCCGCCTCATAATGATTAGCGGCTGTTTTATTGCTTATCGGAGGATTGAATGCTCTTGCTGCTGCGGTGACATTGCCGTGTACTAAAACGGCATTGTAAACATCTTCGATGTCGGACCATTTGTATGAAGGTTGGGCCATTGGGGTATCGAACCTCTCTGGTCAAAAAAAAGGGGAGCCATAAGGCTCCCCGCGCATTAACTGCGAATTGGTCGAGATGCTAGGTAATTCTTCATGTCAAGATCGGCGTTCTCAAATGCTTCACGAAGAGTGACCTTGTTGTGATCCAGCCACTTCTGGATTAGGTGCCGGGCTTCCCATCGAGGTTCTGCTCCAGCGCCGTGGCAGGCTTCCAGGTAGAGCCTGCGAAGATAGTCTCGCTCGAGTGCGTGCATGGCTGTCACTCCTGGCCTGCCACGCGGCGTTCAATCACATGAAGCACCTTACCGTCAGGGCGGGTGACGTAGAAGGGCGGCTGGGTCATGCCGGCGCGCTGCATGGGGAGCTTTGGCAACACGATAAACGTGCTGCCTTCGCCATTGAGCCAGTAACCCCACTCGACGGTGGGGTCATTCGTGTACGTCTCTTCGGTCATTTCGTTTCTCCATTCATTGCTTGAGACAGCCTGCGCCGCACGGGGATGTTCGTCCAGACATCTTCGATTGCTATGAGTTCCAGCAGCAGCATGACGCCTGGGTGGATGGGAACCTTACCGGCAAGCCAGCGGTACAAAGTAGACTGGTTGATGCCGCAGACCTTGGCGATGACGGCATCAGTCAGACCGATCTCATCCAAGGTCTGGCGCAAGTGGGCGGGGGTAGGGGTCACAGCGCATACTCCTCTGCATCGATCCAGTAAGCCTGACAGGCGTGATGCCAGCCATCGCGGAAGGCGTCACGCAGGTGGCTCTGGAGGTAGGGGTTGAGATCGTCAATATCGGCAACGGTTTTGCCGACATGCCGCTCGAAGGCGTGGAAGCCCAGGGTGTAGGCTGCGAGGTAGGCGTCCATGTTCATGATTGTGATCCTTGATGTGAGAGGTAACGGGGGCTGTTAGGCCCCCGCCTTGGATTAGCAGGCCACCTTGGGCTTGGCCTTGAGGGTTTCGACCAGGGTCACCTTGGTGCAGGTGGCGATCTGGTCAGCGGTGAGGAACTGCTGGGCCAGTTTGGTGTCGATGGTCTTGCGCTCGGAGAGGGTGACAGTCACGTCAGCCATCTCGCCCTCGACCAGGGAGAGGCCGGTGGCCTTGATCTCGGCCTTGGCGGCGTTGAGGAGCTTCTCGATGCGGTCGGCCTCGGCCTTGAGGGCGGCGAAGCGGTCGGCGAGGGTGAGATTGTCAAACATGATCTTGATCCTGATTTTGTGTCCCGGCTCGCTGCCGGTGAACAAACGTATAATGGCACCATGCGAGGGGCGCAACAGGAAAATGCGTCCCTCGATGATTTTTTTTATCGAGCAACCCACATGGCGAAAATGCTCAGCAGGATGGCGATCAGCCACAGCAGGAGTTCCACGTCCTTGTCCTTCCCCAGGTGGTATCCACCGGCGGCAGCAAGGAACAGGGCGACGGCGTGCATGAAGAGGGCGATGAAGGAGTAGACCATCTTATTCCTCCAGCAGATCGGTCAGCACTGCGGCGGTAAACCGCACGGCTTCGGCTTGAGTGGCATATTCCTGGGCGGCATCTTCATTGCCCAGGGACACCTCGGCACCATAGAGCCTATCACGCAGCCGCGCCTGCTGCTCCAGGACGCGGATTGCGTAGGCGATCTTCTCGGCGGCTTCTTCGGTCATTAGCTGTCCTTCCGCGCAGCCAGGGAGAGGGTGGGCTTGCTCCTGGTGGGCGTCACGGTATGCACGGGAGGGGCATAGTGGGGCATGACTTTACCGATCAGAGAGCAGTTCAGGACTATGTCGCCTCGGTCGATCCAGACGCGCTCGCCGGTTTGGCGGTCATCGTCAAAGTACAATTGACGCGCCAGGATAAATGGATCTTCGCACATTGCCGCGCAGAACTCTGTGCAATCGACGCTGGGATGCTCAATGATAAGCTGGTGGACGTAGCCCTCGCCTCGGCTGTTGGGCATGTTCATCGTGACCATAAATCTCATTTTTCAATTCCTGTCTGATAGTGGAAGGAGATGGATGAAGCGGAAATTGCTTAGGGGGTCAATCCTCATCCTCCTTCAAATCTGTCTCACGCCACTGTGCCGCCAGACCAACTCCAGCGCAAAGGGCGGCGATCACGACGCCGCCGATCAAAGCAATCCAAAAAAAATTGATACTCATTTGGCTGTTCCTTTTCTGCCACGTTTCGTCGGAGGGGGTGCGGCTGTAGAATGCCCCTGTAGCACCTCCTGTAAGGCCGCCTGATGCCCTCCGGCATCAGTCTGGGGGGTAGGGTGCGGAGAAGCCTCTAAAGCCTCTGGCGGTGCCTCCATGAAGGCGCTGTTGGTTTCTGAGTTTGGCGGTGCCTCTATGATGGTTTCATCATCATCAAAACTCGGCACGGGGTCGTCACCATCGAAAACTGGCTTAGGCCTATCTCTTTCGACAGTAGCGCCAGGGAATGCCACCTTGGTCGCGTTGATCACGGCACTGTTCTGCGCCATCACCACCCGCACCACCTCCTCGAGGGTCCACGCGGCCACCACGCGGCCATCGTGCTTAGCGCGGAGGATCTCGACCTGGGCGTGTTCGGTGTCGCGGCAGATGATGACGATGGTGCCGTCATCCGCCCTCTGCTCCCACAGGCCTGGGGGGAGAGGCTCAGCGCCGGCAGCAGTCGCCGCAGCGTCCATGCCGCGCCAAGCCCGCATCATCATCTGGTCCTTATCGGCCTGGAGTGTCCATTCGTCTTTGCAGGCCTCGAGGGTAGCCACCCACCGGGCTTGCGCCTCCGGTGGCACAAGCCGGGTCAGCCGATCGATGCCCCACTTCCTCTCCATGGCATTTGAGAGGTCATCAAGCTGGGTGATGGATGGTGGGATGGGAGGTAATGTCATTGGTCGATTTCCATGTTGATGTCTTTGATACGATCCATGATAGCCTTCACGAGGCGCTCTTTAGCGCGCAGCCCCTCGCGGAAGGGGTACGCTGCCCGGTTGGCCCTGTCGAGTTCCTCATACAGGGGGCGGGAACCTTTCCAACCCACCTGGGTCGGAGGGTGGCCATGAATTTCAAAATGCATCACCAGCCGCTCACGTGCCGCTGCGATCTTGGGGAGTTCGCCATTCAGTTTGGCCTTAAAAGCATCACGTTGCCGCTGCTCCTGCATCAATTCCAAGTAAAGCCCTTCAGCTTCTTTTCTAAGATCATCCAAAGAATAAGCTCGCCCCGCCGTCTTGGCGCGTGTGCGTCGATCTGCGACGACTCCAGGAGGAGCAGTCGGCGCGCGCCGATGCGCCGAGCAGCTAGTACCAAAAAAAGTCGTCGCACCCCCCTTTTGCGCCGACTCTGCGCCGACTTTGCGCCGACTTTGGTTCCCGAACAGGTCATTCATGGGGTGCTGCCTCCGCTCTCACTTGGCTCTTCATCTCAAGTAATTTATCAGTATCCACTACGTACTTGTTGCGCTTCTTTCTTACCTCAGGGTCATGGTATTCTTCGATCTTAAAGAGCCCACTAGCTTCCCAGGCCTTCAGCATACTTTTAGCCTGATCTGGCGTCTTGCCGGCATCTTCAATGATTACTTGGCCTGCCCAGCGCTCTTTGGCGTTCACAACTGGCGACCAGAAGGTTCCGTCGCCTCGATCTGTGACGATTTTATCGATCATTGCAACGACCATGGCCATAGGAACACCCTGCCAGGGTGACGGTGCCTTCCACCTTGTGACGGCCTGAACGTGGTCACCATTGGGAAGGGTGACTGAGTTCAGCTTCAGCCAGACGGCATCGAGAGGGGGCGGCGCGAGGTTGAGTTTTGCGTTGTCGGCGCGGATGTAGAAGCGCCTCTCATCGACATCGATGCCGAAGGTGCCTGCCTCCTTCTCTGACATCACGCCGAGAGTGACGGCGGCGCGGGAGGCATCGATGAGGGCTGAAGCGCCTCTGAAGGCATCAGCGCTTCCTGCCTCGCCGCCCTTACGGAAGTGGTGCATGAGGAGGATGGCGCACTTGGCTTCGTCTGCCACGCGGTTCCAAAGGGATGCTGCGAAGTCCACCTGCTCATTGCGGTTCTCCTCCAGCCGGTGGGATTTGACGAAGGGGTCAACCACCAGCATGCGGATCTTGCGCGCCTTCAATTCCTCCACCAGGGCATCAACGATGGGCAGGCAAAGGATTTCACCGTCCTGAGAGCGCTCGGCCACCACCAGGGGGCGGTCACGGCCACTGTCGAGGTAGAGTTTACCTTCTAGCTCTGCCGGGTCGATCTGGTGCTGGATGCATGCGGCCCAGACGCGGCGCAGGGTTTCATCCTGGGGGTCTTCCAGGTTGTAGATCCACACGGGCCCAGGCTTGTGTACAGGCTCATCCAGGAGGGGCCTGTTGAGGGCTATGGAGAGGGCGACGCCCAGGCCATATGCGCTCTTACCCGTGCCTCCAGGCGCGCCCAGGACGCTCAGGAAGCGCTCAATCAGGTAGTGGCCATAGATCCACTGGCGGGGAGCGAGGCCGGCCAGGAGGTCAGCCTTGAAGGGCGTGGCGGGGAGTTCATTTATTTCGCCGGTTTCTTGGGGCAATGGACTGTGCCAGTCATCCGGGTCTGACTTTGGCCAGCCTGGGGTGGAATTTGTTTCCCGCACAGCCTGCCCACGCCACGTGGGGGTCACGAAGAAGGGGCTTGAGGCGCGGGCGAGGTAGTAGAGGGAGCCGAACCCGATCTTGCGAGGGGGGCTCTTGTGGAAGCTCTCCCACACGCGCAGGCACTCATGGTCCTGGTGCTTTTGAGACTTGCATGACCACCGCTGGAAGGCCTCCAGGCCTTCGCCCGCACCGGCTGTTGCGGCGTATGTGGCAAGGCCTACCCTGACCCAATCGTCATACTCGACATCGTGATTGGTGATGGCAGCCAATGCCGCCACAACGTCCTGGAGAGGGGCGTGAGCCTCCTCTCTCGTCTTGGCTGGGCCCTCGTGGGTCTTGATGGCAGTCTGCCTTCCAGCCTTCGCCAGAAGGTCTAGGACGGGGCCGCTGATGTCTGACATGGCGGTGGCTGCACCAGGAAGGTGAATGCCGGTCACAGTCACGTATCTGGCTGCCCGGAAGAACACCTCACCATGGCCGCCTCCTGGCAGCTTGTAAGGGGTGTGTATTGGGGCGTGGAGAAAGCCACCATGGGTGCCAATGATCCTGATGCCACGGCCAGACGGCGTGATCTCGGTGTATGAGTTACAGGCCTCGACTAGTTCAGAGGCCCACTCTGCTAGCTCACCAGTTTCAGGGTCACGACAATCATCAAGATCCAGATAAACGTGCTGAGTATCATCCCGAAGAACATATCCAATTCCATCCAATTGACCGCCGGCGAGGGCGCGTTCTGCCGCATCAAGATAGGCCCAGGTGTTGGGCTTCTGAGTGCTGGCGTGAAAATCTGGAAAGTTGACGCAATAGAGTGGCTTATCCCATCCGCCATTTGGTTTTAGCTGCCATCTCCACCCCACCCAGCGCGCGTGGTCGCGCAGCACCTGGAGGGCTGAAGGCAGGCTGAATTGTGTGGTTACCCGGCCCTCTGGGCCTCGTGGAGATGGTGGGCTGGAATTATCGGTCATCAATTTTTAACGCCCCTGGTATGATCGTGGTAAAAAAAACGGGCGCGCCCCGTGAAGGACGCGCCCGTGAGTTATACTACCAGGGAGCGGCAGCAGTCGCCGCCACAGGGACCGGGGCAGCAGTCGCCGCCGAAGCCACAGGGGCCGGGGCAGGGACGTGGTTGGTTGGGGCAGGGGCCGCCACAACAGGCGCAGGCGCTGCCACAGGGCGAGATGAAGCAGCCGGCACAGGAACAACACGCTCGCCCAGGGAGGCGGGGCGCTCAATCCAGTTGGTGAAGGTGAACACCGGCACCTTGAACTTGCTCAGGCCCTGGGGGGTCTTAACCTCAACCGTGCGGGTCGAAGTCTGCGCCACCGGGATCATGCCGGTAGCAGCCTCGGGGGAAGCTGCGAAGGCGTTCCAGGCCTCCTCCATTGCCGGCAGGCCGGTCTTGCTCGAGAGCAGGAAGTAGCGGGCAGCATCGTCACCAAAAGTCTTGGGCGACATAACCTTGATGCGGGCGGCGGGGTTGAAGGCCTTTTTACCCTCGGGGGTCAATTCCTGCGGGCACTGCGGCATAGCGGAGCCGAAGGGCACCATGAGGAATGAGGGAGGGCTGGAGATCTTGGCGTAGCCCACCTCGAGGCTGCCAAAGTCCATCAAAAACGAGGGGTTCATGTAGTCCTCGCTTTCCATGTTAAAATAGCGCCCACCCTCCTCGGCGCGAGTGACATGCTTCCAGAGGCCCGAACGGGCATCGAACTGGAGGCGGCCAAGGAACTCGTTGTTGCTGCTGGTGGACTCAGTGCCCGGAATGCCAAAAGCCATTGTTTTAGTCCTCTCTTTCGTTTGCGGGCTGTTGAAAAGGCCGCCTCGCTACGCCTACGTCTGATATCGCTAGGCGATACCAAAGCATTCTTTTGCCAGCGCCCTTGTCTGGGGGTCACTGAAATAGAACGAATCAAGGTCTGGCACCACCGTCGAGGCAAGAACCTTGGGGTCAGGTGACAGGCTCAGGAACGCCTCCAAACGCTGGGCGATATTTTTGAGGTTGGCAAGATGGTCTTTTGCATTTTCCAACCGATAGACGCCGATTTTTTGCGGAGTGCAGTAGGCGATGCGGCCCTCGTCGTTGGTTTCGTGAATGTAAAGAGACACTTGGCGGGCGTGGCTGGTGGAGATCTCGGAGGAGAGGCGAAGCTGGCTTTTGATGTCCAACGTGATGCCATGCTGGCCCCAGCGCACGTCGATGAACCCCATCACGGGGATCGGCACGCCCTCCAGGCGCTTCTCCACCCGCACCTGGATGCCGTCAGGCACGCCATATTTCCGAAGCTCAGGGATGGCCACGGCCACGATGGGGGCCACGGCATCACGCTCCTTCTGGCGCTTGGGGTCACCTGACAGGGCCGCCAGTTTGTCAAACTCGGCCAGGGCCAGGGCCTGACAGTCCTTGATGTCGGCGGTGGGGTTGAGAAGGCCATGGACAATGCCGGCCTCTGCTGCCGTGCCACGGTGGGCGGCGCAGCCTACTGAGCCGCGCTTCTTCAGCAGCCTCTCCATGACCCAGAGGGCGGGTTGAGCCGCAAACAAGTTGAGGCTGGAGGGCGACAGGTGGCCAATGCCGTAGCGCTCAAAGGCGTTCATGCTTTCTCTCCTTGGGTAGCCCTGGCGGGCATGAAGTCATTGGCGGTGACGGAGCCACCAGTGGCCGCCTCGATCAGCAGCATAGAAGCCCAGGACGGGCGCTTCTTTCCGTTGATCCAGTCATGAACGGCGGGAACTGACACGCCTATTTCTGCGGCCAGGGCGGTAAGGCTTAGGCCTTTGAGTAGCTTATATTCTGCGAGTTTCATGAGGTGGTTATCCTCCAGCCGCCCGGTTCACACAACGTGAAAAACCGCGCCCCTCTAAAAATAATTCGCCAAAAGTGAAAATAGGTACTTCCCACCATCTTAGCCGCGTGCATAATGCGTCTCGTTGAAACCTTCTTGGAGATCACGATCATGTTTGACATTCAGCCCACCACCGAGTTCCCCGCCGCTTTCCGCAACAACCAGCAGGTTGCCGAGCTTGAGGCATGGCGCTCCAGCATCATCCGTTCGTGGGACAACGCCTGCGACGTTATCGATGACAACAATGAGCGCGAGTGCGAAGCCATCCTGGCCCTCCAGCGCGCCTTTGACGCCCTGGCGCATTACGCTGACGTGCTGAACAGCGATTTCCTCTCTGGCCGCGATCTTCTGGCCCAGATCACTGACATGGCCAGCGACATGGCTGGCAACGTCATTCGGGACGCCCAGTGATCCTCTTCCACCACATTGCCGGGGCGCAGTTGCTTGCTGCCCCGGCTCATAGTGCCACCGCTGCGCTTCGCGTCGCGTCGCCCTGCATCGCAACGCAGCACCACGCTTTGCGTCGCATCGACACTTACCGCTTCGCAGCGCTTCGCGTCGCATCGCCTTGCACCGCAACGCAACGCAATTTCAAAAGGAACCCTGCCAGCCCCAACATACCCCATTCAAATTCCCATGGCGCGATCAGACGCAGCCTTGGGTCACAGTGCCCCTCGCGGCGCGGCGCTACACAGCGCAACTCAACTCAACGCAATAACCATCTAGGAGAATAAAAATGAAAACCTCAATCGCAACCCTGACGATCTCGAGCATTACGCCGTACAGTCAATCCCGTGGCCACGATGAGCCGAAGCTCGAGGGCGAAAGCCACGAGGCCTACGATATTCGCACATGGCGCTCCAAACTGTCTGTGGCCGAACGCAACGGGGTTAAGACCGTTGTTGTTCCGGCGCATGGGCTGATGCAGTCGATCGCCGCTGCTGCCAAGTACAGCAAGCGCCAGATCCCCGGCCAGGGCAAAGCCACCTGGACGGCTAAATTCCTCGCCGGCATCACTCTTATGGATGATGCCGCCCTTAACATTGACCCTGAGACTGTTCACGCCATCACGATCAGCGCGAATGCTGACGGTGTGCGTGGCAGTGGTAAGCGCGTGACGCGCCGGTTTCCTGTGATGGAACAGTGGCAGACCACTTTTGACGTTTACATCCTTGACCCGATTATCACGCAGGAAGTGTTCCGCGAGATGGTTGAGATTGCCGGGATGTTTATCGGCATTGGGCGTTTCCGTCCTGAAAAGGGCGGCACCAATGGCCGGTTTAAGATTACGCAGCTTGATTGGCAGGATAACCGTCAATTGGCTGCGTGATACCGCGCCTCGCCTCGAAGCGCTGCGCTGCACCACGCTTGGCAACTCAGCACGTCGCCTCGCGCCGCCTCGCATCTCAACGCAATTTCAACCCAAAGGAACCAAACATGTTGATCACCGATCTATCACCAGACGCTCGCGTCATTGCCGACATGCTGATCGCGTGCCCAATTGGCGAAATCGTCACTTACGGGGCTCTTAGTGACGCCATAGGCCGCAACATAACCCGGTGCCGGCATATCTATTATACCGCCTCTCGCGTGGCCCAGCGTGAGGCTGGGGCGGTGTTTGTGACCATGGTGCGCCAGGGGTATCGCCGCTTGGAGCCTGTTAACATTGCTCCCACGGTGGGGCCGGCTGCGCGCCATCACATTAGGCGCACTGCCAGGAAGGCCCGGCGGATTATGATTGCCGGCACTGCCGGGATGAATGACATGAGGCCTGAGGATCAGCGCAAGCTGGCGGCAGAGATTTCGGCCATGGGCCTGATTGAGCATGTTGCTCAAGACGCCCGCGTCAAACCTGATCAGAATGCTCCCATGGCCCCAACCCCTGTTGCGATCACGGCGCAACGTCTTCTGGAGAGCTTGCAGAAATGAACACCATAGCCATCGCCCTCTCGGGCCTCATCCTTGGCGTTAGCGCGCCATACATCTTTAAAGCATCTTTGCAGGGCCTTCAGGCGTGGGGGTTGATATGAACGGCTGGCCTGATCCTGACAAGCCCGGCTACCCGGTGGATCCTGAGACGGATGGCTGGCATTGGTTGCAAAATACCAAAGATAATCTTTGGCCATGGAAGTGGTATGCAAAGACTTGCATGTGGGGTTTTCCTGACCCTGATGTAGACGCAGATCACATGAAGCGCGCCAAATATCACGGCCCCGCCCTCACGCCGGCTGAGGTGGAGGATGTTATACAGGCGATTGGCGACGCTGCTGCGGAGGCCATGACAGCCATTCTGAACGCCGTCACGCAGATAAACGATGGGGAGACGAAACATTGAACAAGATGCGAACCGTCCCTGAGACGATTGACGGCCTACGCGCTCTATCTAACGAGTATTGGTGGGACAACGCTTTGCTGAACGACGCCGCCAATTACATCGAAGGGGCCAGCAGCAGCCTGCGCGAGCATATGCAGATGCTGACAGAGATGCGGGTCAGGCTGGAGCAGGTGCGCCCGTTGATGGAGGAGGCTGCCGAGGCATTGGAAGACATGGCCGACATGTATCGGTCGAACCAACATCAATATGAACGCGACATGGTTCTGCCCCGCGCAATCAGATCAATGCTGCGCTGGTGGGAGCCGGGGACGGAAGAGCCTGTCAGCATCAGCCATTGGGGGATTGTGGAATGAGCGAACCAGCAAAAGACGAAGCCGAACTGATGGAGCGGGTGGCAGAAGCCCTATACGATAATTACGATTTGGACCTACCGATGTCTTTTACTCTCGCCGCAATCCGCGCGGCAGGGTGGGCGGTGGTGCCGGTTGAGCCGACGGAAAAAATGTTAACCGCTGGAATTGAGGCAGATTATGTGTGGCGGCACAATTCTGAAAACGCCCGGATAAAAGCAATATTGCAAGACATGCTCGCAGCAGCGCCGGGGGTGAAGCCATGATCCTACAACTCAACCCACCGATCCCCGTCGTCACGCCGCACGGCAAAGGCATGGCGCAAATGGTGATTGATTATGGGATCGAACATGATCTGATTTGGGTGGTGTTCGATGATGACGGACAATGCTGGGCCTGGGGCAATAAGGAAATCCGCGCCCAGAACAACATCACGATTGGCCGGAATATTAAGCCATGACGTTGAAGAGACGCGCGCCAATCACGCAGGAGGAGCGTGAGGCTATGCGCCAACGCAGGCTGGAGGGCGCATCTCTTGAGGATATTGCTAAAGAATTTTCTTGCTCGCGCGTTTCAGCACAGAAGGCTTGCGCCAACTTGATCGAGAGGACGTTTCAAGTTGGAAAACAAATCAGCCAGGAGAAGATTGATCAGATT
>Ga0209189_1001678_pt1 | contig 16369 bp, 16 predicted proteins | sample C_130820_EF_Meta_FD_187308 | JGI IMG/M metagenome (GOLD analysis project Ga0209189, IMG submission 187308) | Freshwater microbial communities from Lake Croche, Canada to study carbon cycling - C_130820_EF_MetaG (SPAdes) (version 3) | ecosystem: Environmental > Aquatic > Freshwater > Lake... | reverse complement strand
AATTATTCAAATGGCGCGAGCAGTGTTTTGCCATGTATGATAGTTTTTGGGATAAAACTTTGAAAATACGAAGTGAAAAAAGTGCTCAACAAGCTAGTTTTCTAAAATATTTTAAAGAATTTTATTTCTAGGTCATCGTCTCAGGTCACAAAATCCCGATTAAAAAGACCAACTTCTAGGTCATTAAGCCCATATGAGCCATTCAGTGCCCAGAAATTAGCCCAACCCCGACATCGGCCAACCCGCCCGTCACAAAGCCCATATGAAATCGCCGCCGACCAACCATTCCCATGACGTAAATCCCAAAATCCTACGGTTCAATGGCAAAAATCCCCAACCTCCCGCCCGCCGCCCCCTCGCAGACCCTCATAGATCGGCCCCATAAATGCAGAATATTCCGTACTTAATGACGCAGTTAGCACGGAAACATCCACGCCGGTCCGTTTTAATGCATTTAAATGCCTTTTTTTGGCAATAAATCCCGCAGCCCTTTCACGGGCCGTGACTTTCTTGTGGCATTTAATACATAATATCTGGCATTTATTAATTTCTGTCAGGATCTCATCACTATTATGCCCTTTTTCGACCATTATTCCAATACATCCCTCCTTTGAGAACATATTAATGTGATCAAAATGCTTTTGAGCCGTCCGCGTACCACAAAAACCGCACGGCTTGGCATATTCTTGCAATAAACGATCGATTACAGCCTCCGTAACCTTCTTTTTATAGATAGCACAGCACAAGCCACACATGTTTTTCCCATCGCACACGCGATATGCACCTACTACACCCGAATTACACAGATCACAGTGACTCACAGGTTCTGGTACAATCAGATCATCTAACACAAAAACTCCTGATTCGGGTATTCGTGTTAGATCAAGTACAATACCTTCGATTCGCCGTCGCCGCATACCTACTTACGCATCGGCCTTTTTAGCATGGGACTTACAGAACGCCGTACCCATAATAAGCTTTCTTCCGCATTTCGCACCAGATCGTGTAGAATGAAGACATCCTTCCAGCAGCGCCGTCTGTATTTCCGTTTCGGCCGGTTTCCCAGCACGGAAATTAACGATTTTGCGAATCACACCGTCCCGTGTAGCCTTGATTCCGTCCAGCGATTTGGCGACCCCGCGGATTCCATTGTCCAGTTCCGTTACGACGTCATCCATTTCACTCAGAAATCCCTCAATGTTGGAAATCATGCTGCCCTTGTCGTCGCCGCTCTTCTGCGATAGCACATCGATCAAGACACGAACAGCCCAGGTAGTCAGCTCCTTTCGCATCTCCTCACTGATATCGCAGAAAGAGATAAATATAACCGGTTTCTGAAGAGGAGTCAGGGCAATCTGGAACTGTTTCATGGTAAATATATGGGATTCAATGGAAATCAGAAGGCCTGCATGAGCCTCTTCGTCGGCATCCACGTCGGCATAGAGCTTTTCAATTTCTGCAGTATTCACGCGGCGTTTATATTTCTTTGAATCAATCAGGATTTTTGCTTTATCACCCGTGGCCAACATGACGGTTAGATGGAAATCTGCTGCATGACTGACAGCGGTCATATCCTTCACAGTTGCGTAGGGCAGGGAGGGGACTACCACGGTATTCAATAGTTCTAACACGGTCGCCTCTCCCGCCTTGCCGATCGCGTGGCTGCTTTTTGTTGTAGTCTGTTCGGCCACTTGGGCCTCCAGAGCGACAATCTTTTCCCGCATGGTGGCATGAGATTCCTTCAAGAGGACTGACATCTCCTCCCGTGCCTCGGCTGCGGCTAGCTTCTTTTCTATGGAGCGGATCTCTTCCATCTTCGCGAGCTCAAAGTCCTTCCGCTGGGTCACTAACACCTGATCGATCCTGCCCGCTACTTCGGCTTCGATGGAGGCTTGGAGGGTGGCTACGCGGGCGGCGGCGGCCTCTCCTGCAGCCAAACGGGACTTCAAGGATGCTAACATTGCCTCCCCTCCCTCCTTGCGCCAACGTTCGGTCCGTTCTCCTTCTTCAGAGCTTTGGGCGGCGTTCCAGGCTTCAAACAGTCCCTCCTTGGCCGCCAAGTACGTCTGGGCGCCGAGGTTGGCGATGGCGACGGCCTCGTCGTGGCTGACCGTCTGGTAGAGGGGATGGAGATCCTTCAGGCGGATGGACATTCTGTTGGGAGGAGGGGGGGAGGAGAAAAGGAGGGTCATTTTTGGAGAGAAAGGAGGGTCCTCAAGAAAAAACCGTTCGCGGAAAAAAGTCTGGAGGAGGGGGAGGGGGGGTCTCCAAGGATTTGGCTGCAAATGATTTTCGGTTGAAAGTTGGGATCCTGGATTTTTCTGTTTTTTCTCGTTTTTTGGGGCCGGGGCCGCCAGACCGGGAGATCCGGAAGGTCCCCTTCGAGGGCGGCGATTCTTTCTGGGCGCCTGCTAACGATCCTAACAATGATCTATCGAATGTCCTGTTGGTCTTTTGAGTCGGGGGTATTCTAGAATGTGGTCTCATGGAGACTGCATTTTAGAATATGTTGGCTGCTGCTGCTGTTACACAAGCTGTTTAGCTGGAGCCGGCCTTGGTGATGATGAGGTTGAGCGTACGGCTGTGCTGGTTGGAAGCGAACGACGCCTGTGCATTGGCGCCCGCAGACGAGGACCCAGTGACGCTGGCAATCGATTCATTTACAGGCGTAACAGTGAGCGTGCAGTTGAACGTGAAATGGAACAAGAGCGAATCGCCGACCGCAAACGCAGAGTCAAGATTGCCGCCGGCGGCAATCCCAGAGTACTGACTATAGGGCAGCTGCGCCGCGACAATGTTGAGGTTGTCGTTGGTCTTGCTTGCTGTCTCGCCCGCAAGCACAGCCTCCATGGCGTTGCTGCCCTGGGTGCCGATCGTCGCGTTGGGGATAGAAACAGCCGATACCGCTTCCGCTTCGAGGATATTGTACAGGCCAAGGGAAGAAAGATCGGCGCCGACCTGGGTCGTCATGTAGGTCTGCATGAGCGTCTGAAGGCTAGAGCCGGATTGTGTGCCATTCTCTAATGCATACGCCAGGGCGGCCTTCACAATGGCCGCATTGCCGCTGACATAAGAGACAACAACGTCCGCAGAGCCGTCGGAGGTCGCCTCCGCAACCGAAAAGGCCTTGAAGACGTCATTCGCCGTCGCGTGACTGACGGAGATCGTGTAATCTGCGGCCGGCGCACTGAGCTGCTCCTGGCGCGTCTGATTCACGTTGGCCGTACCATCTGTAGTTGAGAACGTGGCACCGAGGGGGAATACAACTTGTGTGCCTGGCATGTTATACCTCTTCGGGAGGTTTTTTAGGGAGAAGTAGGGATTTTTAATAGGACCGCGTCCAGTAGTTTTTGCAGCGTATCGAGTCTAGACGCGGTTAGATCTTTAGGACTGCCTGTTTTAAAGGATTTTAGCATAACATCCAGCTGGGTTAGATACACATTTACGTCCTGATTTTGCGGGGGAGTATAGGTGCATTTTTTAACGGAATCATCCGTATTATATATGTGCCGCGACATTTATATATGCCTATAAAATAGTGTTATGCCGCGGAATCCGCGACCTATTTATGGGAATTCTTCTAATAAATGTGTATGCGATGCCACTGTATCGCCCGCTGTAGGTATCACGACTGTCTTATCCATCGTTTCTACCTTGCAATACTTAGTTCGGGAGTTCTTCAAACCTACCGCAGTTACTATGCCTCTCCATGCTACCGTGAGTATTGCAGCATATATTCCCGTAGCAGTGGGTGTTCGTCTCCTTTGGAAATACCAAAATCCAGGTGTTTATTTCGATAAAACAGACAATATCCATCGGCTGCAGATCAAGGCCCTCTATCTGGCGCTGGACAGAGAAGCCGATTGGGAGAAGGATGTTCTCTATAGTTTATCAGGTGAGTTGGGCTAGGTCCCGTAAATTCTCCACAGTCTCACAGAGACGATGGAGACAGCGACGGTGTTAGATGTTCCTCTGGCACTGCGGGCCAATGATGTGACCAAACATATTATCAGTGTCGATAGTCGCTTCCGGGATTCGCCGGGCACCAGTACGTCCTCCGACTACTTTCTTACACTGCCCGCTCCCGTCCGCAACGTTCTCCGGATACGGATCACATCCATCGAATTTCCCAATAACTATTATGTCTTCTCGTCGGGTCGGAAGAACGTCAGCTTCCAGGTGCTCTATGGAAATCCAGCCGCGCCCACGGCCTTCAATGTGGTGATCAAGAACGGTAACTACACGGCGATGGACATGGAGACCGCGGTAAATGCGATTCTGGCTGCAACCGGATCGCCCGTGACATGGCTGTCCGTGGCCTTCGACGGAGTCACGGGACACTTTACCGCCACCGGCAGCAACTGGTTCGCTCTCAATACCGCCTATGGATCCTGGGATCGGCCCTTTGACTATGGTCTCGGCTGGAATCTGGGGTTCTCACGGAATGAACGGAAGGATGCCGTGGCCGTTGCGCCATCGTCCTATGTACTAACATCCGATGCCTGCGCCAACTTCGCGGGAGATCCTTACTTCTTTCTGCGCCTCAATGATTACGGATGTGTCCGACAGACCCTCCAGGTCTATGATGCCTCGGGGCGGACACGCGTGGAGGCCACCAGTTTTACCGCATTGGCCAAGGTGTTGTTGCGGGATCCCAAGGACTATATGACCTACGATGACTATGCCAGCCAGCATGCCAAGGAATATGTGTTTCCCAATCCGATCGATCTGTCGCGGCTGCATATTCAGGCGCTGGATCCCTATGGCGTCGTGATGGAACTGTGTGGGACACAGTGGAGTTTTTCCATTGAGGTGTTGGAGATTAAAAATCTGTCGCTGTATAATACGGTTCGGGATTCTATTGCTTTACATTACAGTTAATAGAGATGTGTAGCTGTAACCAGAGACGAGCGGCTGTCGCGCCGGCCTTGCGGCCTGCTGCGAGGCAAAGGACTCCTGCTCCTGCTCCTGCTCCTGCTCCTGCTGTCGCGCCAGAACCCGTCTATCCTCCCATCGAGTTGGCAACGGTCGATACGTCCGTCTGGGGCGCGGCCTTGTGGCGGGTTCTCCATACGGCTACGGTCCTTGCCAGAACCCCGGCCCATACTTCGCAATTGCGAGCCCTCTTCGCTGCACTGACCACCGGTCTGCCCTGTCCGGAGTGTTCCGCGCATTACAATACCTGGTACAGTCGGAATCCCATTCACGTTGGCATGTTCGGTAATATCTATCGAACAATCCTCAACTGGGTGTTGTCGCTCCACAATGCCGTCAATCGCCGTAACGGTGGCGGGGCCTGGAAACCCGAACAGGTGCAGGCGAACTATCGGGATCTTGATAAGGCAAAGGCGGCACTGGCCTCCCTTCAGGGAGTGATTGGCGACGAGGCGTATAGGGTCGCGTCTGCCCTCTTAGAGGCTCTGTAAGGAGGCGGTGTCCTTCATTCTTTAAATTCTGCCAACATAGTAATGGCTTTATTCCCAACACCCTCTGAACTCCGTGTTACGACGCTGTCGGTGGATTCGCGGTTCGCCGATCAGGTCTATGATGGGGCAGCCGACTTTATGATTCGTCTGCCGGCCACGATGCGCAACGTGGGGCGCGTGGCGCTCACCAGTGTCGAAGTGCCCCAGGTCGCCTATGTCTTTTCCGACAAGGCGGCGAACACACACTTTATGGTGGGCTCTACGGAGACGTCGATTCCGGAGGGGACTTACACGGCTGATCAACTGGCGGCCGCGGTGTCGGATGCTGTGGTTGGGGTGCGATCGGATGTGTCAGGGGGCTGTCAGTATGATCCGATCGGCAATCGGTTTTTCTTTGTGGTCGGGTCTGCGGGGGCTTACACCGTTACCTTTCCTGCTGGACGATCCCTCGGCTATCTGTTGGGATTCCGGGTGGCGCCCGTTACGGCGCCGGCCAAGGCGACCCAGGCGCCCCAGATTGGACCGCCGCCCTATATGCTCCTCCAGCTCCAGTGTCCTGACATGGTCGAATCCACGTTGCATCGCCTGGCCGATGGGTCGTTTCTGCAGGCGATGGCGAAACTCGTGTTGTGGCCGGGATATTTCGACAATGGCTTCTATCAGGTGCAGTACGACGATGACGGCAATGGGGTGCGGAAGGAGGTGGTGTTTGTACGGCCGACGTCTGTGACGCAGCTGCGGCTGCGGCTGGTCGATGCCTATGGGGCGACCGTACAGATGGGAGATACTGGTTGGTCGGCGACGCTGGAATTTACGGAGGTTGTGTCGTCTCGGGAGTATAATGCTCTCAACAAGGCGATGCCAGTGGGTCGGTGACGACCCGCTGTCGGGCGGTTTATCAAACAAGGTCGTCGATCGATCCTGTTTGAGAAACTATTGGATTGCATTTAGTTGCGGCGGCTCTGGCGGTTGCGACGGCTCTGGCGATTCCTCTGACGGTTGCGGCGGCTCTGGCGATTCTTCTGCTGCTGCTGCTGCTGCTGCTTCTGGCTGCGGCGAGGACGACGACGGCGCGCACCCCCTGTCATAGAGCCCTTGTGGATGGCGTGATGGGAAGAGTTTGTCATTTGTTCTATTAGAACGCGCGATTTTATTCGGCGGTTTCTCGGAGAAGTCGGTAGATGGCGGCATGATGGTCCCAGGCGGGGAGGATTATGTGGGTCCAATAGGCGGCGAACGCGGGGGTTGCCACGGAGGCCAGTCGGCTCCAGAGGGCCGTCTGATGGGATGCCGGATCGGCCAGAAGGATCGGATGTTGGACTAACAGAGCGTCCATGAGCCGTTCCGTGCCTTCGCGGCGAATAGGGATGCGATGGGTCGCTACGTGGAGGAGGAGGTCGTAGAAATCGGGTGGATCGACTGCTGGATCGATCCGCGGGATCGCCTCCGTGGCCAGATCGAGGAAGGGCTGCATCTGTTTGTTGTCGGGGCCTCCCAGTTTAGACCAAAAGGTTGTCGCACCGGCTAAAGGCCGGCGCGACATTCGGGTTAGCGCCAGCGGCTACAGGGCTGCCTAAAGGGCAGCCCTACATTCGGACTTGTCGGAGACAAGGACATAAGTCGCACCGGCTAAAGGCCGGCGCGACATTCGGGACATTCACGTCGCGACCGGAGCCATTTGTCGAGGGCCGCGGTCTGGAAGATATGTCCGCAGCTAGTGACCGTTGCCGTGGCTGCCTGGATCGGTTCCATGGTGATCGGACAGAGGGCTTTTGTCGCGGCAGCGTGGGCCAACACCGGACCAATCAGATGTGCAGGAAAGGTCGCTGTTTTGACTGCTGCTGCTGCTGCTGCTGCTGCTGCTGGTTGGGGTACTGGGATCGGTGTGTAGGAGAACTCCATGACCAGTGCCGGACGCAGGACGTCGTTCAGAAATTCGTGGCTGGCCTCGGTGGCCAGGGCCATTTCGATGGCCGGAATGTCCTCTTCGCAGAGATCCTCCATGGCCTGACCGTCGGGAATCCACGGTTTTGGCATCAGGACGCGAACATCGGGTTCCTCCTCGGGTGCCAGGGGTTGCCATCGGTCAGTGGGTTTGCCGTAGGCGCTGACCGTATGGACGTAGGCAGTGTCTATCGGTTTGTAGATTCGGAGGCGGCCCGTACGCCAGGAGTCCATGGTGCGAACATCGGTGGCCCAACCGTCTCCGTTTGGGATCCATGTTAGAAAAAGCAGTTCCGCCGTGGCGGGATCTTGGTAGAAGCGGCGATCTGTCATTTGGATCGTCGATTGTTGGCTGACGCTGGGTGGCAGAGGGTCACTTTTGTCAAAAAGGTGAATGGGTCATCGGTCACTAAGGGGGTCCGTACAATGGCGGACATGACGACTCCATTCGAAGAATTGCTTCTTGCTCCTCCTGCTCCTCCTGTAACACCACCAAGGCCTGTGAGAGAGCCGCCTGTTTGCCCGGATGCGCCTGTTCGACAGCCTTTGCCTTCATCGGACGATGAAGAGGAAGAGGCATCGGTAACTGAGGAGGAGGAGGACGGGGAGGAGGTGCCGCCGCCTGAGGCAGAAGCGGCAGACGCAGACGCAGAAGCAGAAGCCGATCCCGATAATACCTACATTCCGGTGATCCGTCTGACACGGCAAATCGATGTGAGCGAGATGTTGGCTGCCGCACAGGCGTTTCTGGCTACCGACTTCCAGATCATCGTGTCGGGCAAGGGGCTGTTGGCGGTCTTCGTGGCCCTGATCGCCTTCTTGATGCTGGTGGTCGCACGGACGTGCTAGGTATAAAATTGACAACCGGGGGGGGCCCCTACTCCTTTTGGCAGTAGGCCAAAATGACAGGCCTGACAGATCTCGTTCAAGCGATGCAAAAGGCAGTGACCGATGACCTTCCTTTGCTGACACGGGCGATCGTGTTGGCTGCTGCAGCAGATGCATCAGAGGACAGTCTGACCGATCTGCTGTGGTTGCTGCTGCACAATGAGCTGGACGAGTTCCATCGATCGACCGCTACGGTAAAAGCCAGCATAGGGGCGCTGTGTGAGGAGACCCTGACCTGGGCGGTTACGGAGGATCTGCGCTTCTGTTGTTATCTGTACCAGTCGCTGTATCTGTAGAAGGGCCAAAAGGAGGCGCCTCTCCTTTTGACCCCGTAGGCTAGGCCTTGCCCGCCTCCTTGACTGCCGTGGCAGCCTTCGCGGCCTTGGAGACGGCCTTGTCTGCGACCTTCTTGGCGGCTGTGACGGCCTTCTTGGCCTCCTTGGCCTCTGCGGCGGCGGCCTTGGCGGCCTCCTTGGCTGCGAGGATCGCGGCCTTCTCCTCCTCGGTCTTCTTGGGAGCGCGGGGCTTCTTGGCCGCTGCAGGAGGAGGAGGAGGGCCGCCTGCGCCGCCCACTGCTGCTCCTACGGGTTTGGCTGCCTTTGGCTCCTTGACCGCCTTTGGCTCCTTAGGAGGCTTGGCGGCCTTTGCGGCGGCCTTGGCGGCCTTTGCGGCGGCCTTGGCGGCTTTCACGGCCTCCCTGGCCTCCTTCGCTTCTGCCCTCGCGGCCGCCTTCGCGGCCTTCTCAGCCGCGATCGCCGCCTTCTCCGCCTCCGTCTTCTTCGGAGCGCGGGGCTTCTTGGCCACTGCAGGTGCTGCGGCTGCAGGAGGAGCGGCTGCGGCTGCCTTCGGAGGCCGCCCAGGCTTCTTCTTCGCAACAGCAGCGCCGAGAACGACCGGTCCAGAGGGAACATGGGGTATAGAAGCCGACAGATCCAGCGCGTGAGCGCTGTGCATTTCTGCAAGGATCGCTGCGGCCTCTGCCTCCACCTCTGGCGTGTCGAACACGTCCCCCATCATCTCCAGTGCGGCGTCGAGTTTCTTGCTCATCTTGATTGCTTTGGTTCTGTATAGCGTCTTTTGCTATACTTTCCCTGCTGTCTTGGGAAGTGGGCTGTTTGGGCTGTCACTTTTTTTACGGGGGGGCTGGTTTTTGGGGCTGGTGTTCGGGTAGGGAGTGTTAGTCTGCACCAAAATGGAATCTTGGCCCTTGACCGTTACGCAGGATAACATCGCGCCTTGAACGCATCCATGTGTTCGGTTCCCATTGCGAGGTTACAGGAGCCACAGAGAGGACGAAGATTGTCGGCCGTATCTGGACCTCCGCGAGCCGAGGGTACTATGTGCCCTGCATGCCAATCGTCAAAGATGTCGAGCTCTTTGCGGCAACAGTAGCACGAACCTTCCGTGGAGGAGCCGAAGTGGGCCTTCCAGGCTTCGCCACGGATCTTCTTTGGGATCGCTTTGCGGGGAGCAGCCGCTCCCGCGCCGGCCATGTGGATTGCGTGTCTATGCATCAAGGCAGTTTCCTCTGCAGTAGGAGGCCTGCTAACGGCAGGTGCTGCGACCGCAGCGTCGAGTCTCTCCTTAGCTGCCGCGAATTCCAAATGGAAGAGACGTGCCTTCTCTTTACGAGTCTCCTCTTCCTTGGCTGCCCATGCGACAGCCTCCAGACGCTGTTGTTCGACCCGTTCCTGACGCTCCTTTTCCATGCGAATTGCCGCAGCGCGCGATCGCTCTCTGCTGAGACGAGCTTCGGGTGTTAGCGCAGGGTTCCGACAGAGGTCTCTGTACTGCCAGATGGTAAGTGTTAGATATCGGAAAGGATCTATGGACATCTGTCCCCAGGGGGGCATCTCGATGCCGGCCTCTTTCGCGAGTTCAAGACCGCGGTTTTGAATATACTGACACCACTCGCTGTGACGCGCTCCCTTCTGGTCGCAGACGCCACCAGCAGACATGCCGCCCCAGAGGTTTTTACCTGCGACCTCAAGCGGGCACGGGTCCCATCCGCGCCGGTCGTGACCAATTCCTACTGCGTCGAAGCGATAGTCGGGGTGGAGAGCAAGGAATGCCGCCTGCAAGTCCTCGATGCGTGGGGGGTATGATTCCTCCATTCTGATTGCTTAGGTATGTATAGCGTCTTTGCTATACTTTTCCTGCTATGACAGGGCAGCCTGACACGGTTGATCACTTTTTCCTGTCAGGAATTCTTGTGAGTGCGGTCTCCTCGTTTTTCCTTTTCTATCGGTTACTAACACTAGCCTTCGGGGTCACTAGCCTACGGGATCAAAATGGAATCTACCATCTTGACCTTGCCGTAGGCTTAGGCGTTGAAGCGCGGATCCGAACAGAGCTTGAGGAAGCCCGCGATGAATTCGAACTTGAGGGCTGGGGCGCTGATCTTGAGGGAGGCCGCGGCTGTCTGCGCGATGCGCATCATGTCCGCGACGATGTCTTCTGCGACTGGTTTTGCTTCTGCTGCTGCTGGTTCTGCTGCTGCTGCAGGCGAAGGCAGAGGCGAAGGCAGAGGGCTTGTAGCGACCGATAGACACGGCGACCGTGCAAACCTGTCAATGGCCCCCTCCGCGTCCAGACGGCCTACAAACACCCCTGGAAGCTCCGTCATCTCGTCATAGTCATAGACGTTGCCGTCCCTGACCATGTAGGTGACTCCGTCGATCGTCGTGGGGGTGCCCGCTGCATCCACCGCTGCTGACACGGCGGCCGCGGCCGTCATCTGGGCTCTCGCCGCGGCGACTTGGACCTTTCCGCGTGCCTTTGCGGCGGCCTTGGCGGCCGCTACCGCCACCTTTGCCGCGGCCTTAGTGGCCGAGGGGGGGCCGTCCCTGAGCTCTGCGTTCTCGTTGAACCAGCGCGTGCCGAGGACGTGCAGGAAGGGCAGAGGGGGTTCCGTGATCAGGCCCGCCCAGTAGGACTTGATCTGCGCGGCTTCATCGCCGCCAGCGGCCGTGTAGCGATCCAGGCGCCCGTCGCACGTGGTGCAGAGGCGGTGATCGGCGCAGGTGACCGTGTTGGTGCATTGGGACTCCAGAAGGAGGAAGGGCTTGTACCGTTCATCCCTGTGGTTCTTGAGGTCGAGGCGGCGGCCCTGGCACCCCGTGGCCTTCACATCCTCGGGCGCGAGCGTGAGCTTCCAAATGGCTGGCATCTTGATTGCTTGGGTATGTATAGCGTCTTTGCTATACTTTTCCTGTGGCGACTAAGCAGCAGTCGGCGTGTTTGTCACTTTTTATGGGCCAAAAAACAGCAAGGGCGTTTTCCTTTTCTACTGGTTCCCTAACCCACTAGGACCAAAATGGATTGCTCCACCCGGTTTTTTTGTTTTTTGATGTTCTAATGGAGGCCCCTCTACTCGAAGGAGAACCCGCTGTCCTTCTCCTCCTTCTTGGCGGCGGCTGCGAGAGCGGCGAATCCGACGAGGCCCTTCTTGGCGACCACGGTGGCCTCCAGGTCCTCCTCGGCCGGACCGCCCGCTCCACCGCGGGCCGGCTTGGGAGCCGCTGCCACGAGAGCCGCCGCGTCCCGGCTGCCCGACAGAAGGGCCTCCCGTGCCACTGCGGCCGCCAGACGCTTGGCGTCGTAGTCTGCCTTGACGCGCGCGATGTCGCTAAAGGTCAGAGGGACCTCCGTGCCGTTAAAGACCGCCCACGCGCGTGCCTCCACGAGCTGACGGGCCTCTTCGGCGCGCTCCTCCGCGATCGCCTCCGCCTCTCGGTCAAAGGTGAAGACCTCATCCAGCACATCCGCTTCCTCGGGCCGTGAAGACGTGAAGAAACCCCTCGTGAAAGGGATTCCCAGGCGTTCCATGGCTGTCTGGGCGCGCGCGCACTGGGCCGGAGTGAGCTTTCCCTCGATGTCGCCCTTCACGATCACCGCCACGTCTCCTACGCGCATGATCTGGGCCCACGCCTTGGGATTGGCGCGTCCCTTGACCTGCAGAGGCCGACAGATCCGCACGGGATCGGGCACCGTTCCGTCGCGCAAGACCACCTGCATCCGGCCTCCGCCAGGATTCTTGGTGATTTGTGCGAGGATGATGGCCTCGTGATCCTCCATCTGCGTGATGACCTGGGCGCCCGTCTTACCCCGGGCCTCCAGGAAGCGGAACACGTCGGTGGCCGTCTCTGCCATCCGCCGCGCTGCTCCCAGGGCCGCCTTGCCCGCCTTCTTCCCCCCCACCTTCCCGTCCTCCTCCTTCTCCCCCTTCTCCCCCCCTCCGCTCTTCTTCTCGTTGCGTGGCATCTCTCTGGGTTGCTTCGGTATTATATAGCGTCTTTGCTATACTTTTCCCTACTCTGTCTGGACTAGGGTTCTAGCGCCGTCACCTTTTCCTGGTTGGAAAAGGGGGCTGGTTTTTCCCACGTAGAGAAATCTCTCACGACCGCTCCTCCAAAAAGGTGATGGGGGAGGGGGGGTCTAATTGTAGGAATAGTGGGGCGGCCGCCCGGGGAAACCCAACGTTGGATAATACAGACTAAGACACTCTGCAGCGATTAAGCAAACGGGGATAGGCAGGAGGGCCTTCCTTTTTGGTGAGTGCCGCGTAGCGGCACGGACGTGACCCCTCTAGGGACCAAAAAGGATGGGCCTTAACCAAAACTGATGAAGGCCGCGACGGTTACTGGTTTGGTTAGCACCCGCTAACCAAAACTGATCCTGGTTCTGGGGCCTCTCTAGGCCGACGGCCGGTGGATCACCATCGAGGCGTTCCAGACCTGTCCCTCCGACGGATGCATGAAGATGCAGGTCGCCCGCTTGTCCCCGCTGCAAGTCTTGCCCTCCGCCGGCTTGTCGAATCCGCACGCCTTATCCACGCAAGGAATGGAGGGCCCGTGCGTATAGTTGCACGTGGTATCCTTGAGAGGGCAGCCCTCTGCCGCCCTGCAGAAGCGCGGAATGCACTTTCGGGGAGCCGCAGGTTTGGGAGCAGGAGCAGGAGCAGCAGAGCAGCAAGAGGCCGCCGGCTCCTCGGATGCAGAGGCCGCTGCTAGCTCAAAGCGGCTGGGCTTGTACGGCGGGATCCAGCGGCGGGACGGGAGGGTGTCAGGCTCCACCTCCACGACGTAACGCTCCTCCAGCGTAACCCACCAGCCCTCCGCGTAGAGCCAGGTCATGAGAGCCGCATAGTCCTCATCCGACATGTGGTACGTCTTCAGAACGCCATCGTTATGCTCATCCAGTTGGGATGAGAACGGCTGGTTGAAGACGGCTGCATACGGGAGCGCTGCCCGCGGAGGAGGCGGGGCCCGAGGGCGGCAGGACCCCTCGAAACGCACCCAGGGACCGTCCTCGGAGTCCCTAGAGTACCCGAAGGGCGCCGGTTCCGGCTCTAAACGCCCCTCCATCACGTTTCCCCAGAGGAGAGCCGGATTGTGGAGCGCGTCGAACGGATCGATCGTTGGCAGTGTAGGCGCCAACCCCTCTTCCTCGTCTTCTTCTACGAGGGACGCCATTGCGGCGAATGTGTGTCCGCCGCCACCCCGTCTGGCCTTGTGCCTCCGCCCGTCACCGACAGGAGGAGGCGCAGAGGGCCGGGGTGCGGCAGACTTGCGCGGTGTGATCATGATGGATGTCATTTTCGGTTGCTTGGTAGTTGTATTGCGTCTTTGCAATACTTTCCCTGCTGGCTCTCCACGGTGTCCGAGGCCCGTCACCTTTTTCTGATTGGCTCTGATTGGCTCCCCCTCCTCGGACATTTCTCTATCGAGGAATATCCTAGGAGCACTCGCCCGTGCCGCTACGCGGCACTCGCCCGGTTTGCGTGACGGGCTAGCGCCCAGTCCGCAAACCTCGCTCGTCCGTGCCGCTACGCGGCACTCGCCAAAATGGACACTATTGGCTCTGGACCAGTGTGGCCAGGCTCTATTGGTCTCATTCGGGGACTCTATCGGCTCTAACGGCTCTATGGCTCGAGTTGGCTCTATTGGTCCGGGGGGGGGCTACTATTGGCAGACAACCATTTATGGCGTTGCTCTATCGGCCCCTGCTGTTGGGTACCCTGGGCCTTTTGGGCCGTCACCTTTTTTCCGCCACGACCGACACCGTCCCATCAAGGAAAAAGTTGGGCGCTAGCCCGTCATTACGACAGGGCATCCCTCCTCACCGTGCCTACGGCACTCGTCCGGTTTGCGTGACGGGCTAGCGCCCAGTCCGCAAACCTCGCTCGTCCGTGCCGCTACGCGGCACTCACCAAAAGGAGGGCTGTGGAGCCTCGTTTCGGCGCCTGTCTGGCCTGGATAAAAGTTATTAGAGCTGCCCCACGGGAGTATCCACTCCCAACCTCGCAGCACTCCGTCGCGGCCACCATAGCCTAGTGGTGTGCTCCCCTCCTCTCTAGGGGGCACCACACGTCCGCGTCCGCCCTACCACCCTCGTCGCAACGAGATGGCACACTGGCCCCCACCTGGGACCAGCTGACAGAGGGATCCTGTCCCGGCCTGGCTAAGGCTGAATGTCTTTGCACCGGCCGCCACAGCCAATGCATCCGCCCTGACGAGGGGCAACGACTAAGTTTGTTGGAGTCAGTGGAAAGTGGGAGGGAGTCACCCCCCCACAGTTGAGAACCCTGGACCTTTGGGTCGTCACCTTTTTTCTTTCGAGGAGATTGTCAGACGTTGGGGGTCGTGCCTGTGACTACTCCGTTCCCTTCGGTCACTTCGTATGTCCAGGCTCCTTACCAAAAGAAGAGGCCTTGGAGGGCTCTTCTTTCGGGACCTGTCTGGTCTAGAGTTGAATCAGATAAAGCTGCCCCTCCTTCGCAGCACTTCGTCGTGGGCAGCCAGTGCTACAGTACAATTACCCACGTCCGCCCTTACCACCCTCGCCGCAGCGAAGTGGCCTACCGTCCCTGCCCCCTGGGCAGAAACGGCTCACAGTAGGGATCCTGTGCCAGCCCTGGTTAGGGCTTACTGTCATTTAGGAGGGGGAACCATCCCCTCTTGTGCCCTGGCTAGGAGCGCGACGATCCGGGGGGTTGCCCACTTTTGCAAGTGAGCGAATAGAAGCTAGCCAGGCTCCCACAGCTGAGAACCCTGGGCTTCTGGGCCGTCACCTTTTTTCTTTCGAGGAGGGTTGCAGGATTGGTGTTAGGAACTAGGGGGTTTCAACTGGTCCCCAACCAAAACAAGATCAGGCGTCCCTGATCCCGTTAAGGGGTTTGGGGCCCTAGGCGTCCCTAGTGCTCCCATCCCGTGACCCAGACCAACTGGGCTTAAGCGACTCAACGGATGGTCAGTCCGATGATGCCCTGGCTAGGAGCATGTCGCAATTGTTTGAAGGCACGCTCCTCCACTAAGGGGGATGTAATCCCTTAGTCAGAGGGGGCCACCCTCTGTACCTTAGCCAACCCTAATTTTCTACGCCGTCACCTTTTTCCTTTTAGGGAGCCCACCCCTCTAGTATTGGGAAAGGGCTATAGGGTGTAAGGCTGCAGGGGTACCCTATAGGGGTCGTCCGTGCCGCGCCTCACCGTGCCTGCGGCACTAGTCCGGTTTGCGTGACGGGCTAGCGCCCAGTCCGCAAACCTCGCTCGTCCGTGCCGCTACGCGGCACTCACCAAAAGGAGATGTCCTTCTCCTCAGGGTCTGTCGATTTAGCGTGACAGACATCGACGGGCCTAACCGCATCTTGTCGCTTCATGGACTCCTAACCCCTCCGCCAATGGAAGGGGATGTGAATATACGTGCGGCTCTATCCAACACTCATTCGTAAGACCAACCGGGAAGGAGCCCCGCTTGGAATGCCCGCCCCCCGTAAGGGGCCAGCTGGGAGATCCACAGACAATCAGAGGGCTTACATCGTGCCTCTTATGTCTGGTTTCACTCCTTTGGAGTAAGCCGAAGGGATCGGACGAATCGGAGGGCTTACAAATAGCCTCCTACGCCCAATCCCCTCCGCCCCCCCTGACCAGGGGGATAGTGACTTTCCACGGGGGGTCAATCCCGCTTCTACCTTGGCCAGAGGTCCGTCTATTGCGTTACAGGGGAGCCACCCCCTGTACCTTAGCCAACCCTGGGCTTCTGGGTCGTCACCTTTTCTTTTCCCTGGAGGGAGGGGCCTAGGGGGAGGGAGGGGCCTAGGGGGAGGGAGGG
>Ga0209189_1001673_pt1 | contig 16380 bp, 12 predicted proteins | sample C_130820_EF_Meta_FD_187308 | JGI IMG/M metagenome (GOLD analysis project Ga0209189, IMG submission 187308) | Freshwater microbial communities from Lake Croche, Canada to study carbon cycling - C_130820_EF_MetaG (SPAdes) (version 3) | ecosystem: Environmental > Aquatic > Freshwater > Lake... | reverse complement strand
TGAACGGAGAATGTGATAACGCTCAGGATGGCGAGGTCGTGTCGAGGCAGGCGAGGATGCCGCGGGCCGCGGCCAGCCGCGTGGACTTCGCGGCGGGCGTGGTTCCTGCTGCTGCGGCATCCGCCAACGACTTGTAGATCGCCGTGGCTTCGCTCCGCTTTCCCTGCTTCAACAGTGACTCGGCACAGGCCAGACGAGCATCGACAATCGCCGCGGCCACCGCCTGATCGCTCGTACCGCCGGCAGCAGTGAGTGCCTGCACGGCCTCGGGTGTATGGATTCTTCCCAGCGCGTCGGCCGCGGCGACAGCCGTCCGCGAGTCACCTGCGAGCAGGGCGGCGAGCATCGGTATGCACGCCGTGTCGCCACGACCTGCCAGCGACGAGATCATGCCGATCTTCAGGTCGCCTTGGACGGTGCCGAGCGCCTGCCGCAGCGCCGCGCCAGCCTCGGCCGCATTGATCCGCTCGAGAGCGAAGCGGGCCATGTGCGAATTGTCGGTGTCGGAAAGAAGAGCAGCCAGTGTCGGCACCGAAGCCGCGGTACCGATCAGCGACAGTTTCCGACAGACATATTCCTTGGCGGCGCGGGAGGTTCCAGAAGTGAGCAAGGCTGACAGCCGCTTTTCCAGATCGGCCCTCGCGGCCGGATCAGCGTGGACGGCAATGACGGCGGCGTCGATCGGCTCGAAGGCAGCGACATCGCCGCCCCAGTCGAAGGCTTTGAGGGTTTCGAGCGGCTTGTCGAGGCTGGCGGAATCGTAGGCCATGGTCGGGCTCGCAGAGGAGAGAGGGAGGGAACTGTTTGTGGAAAGAGGAACGTCGGCCTCGGACCGACGCGGTCGTGGTGCAGCGTGAACCGTCAGAGGATCCAAGGCTCGCGGCGGGCGCGATCGAGAAGCCGGTTGGCCTCCGCATCACCGGTGAACTGCTGTGCCGCAACGTCCCAGTTGAGGGAACGTTGGAGGCGGTACGCGATGCCGATCATGTGCGGCCCGGTCATCGTATTGACGGCCAGTTCAATGTCGCGGAAGGGTCGTTCCCGGGTCTTTACGCACTCGATGAAGTCGCCATAGATTCCCCCGGTGCCCTTGTAGACGGGCACTGGTTTGGCCTCGCGGGCACGGCCGTCGCCAGTGATCTGAATCGAGCCGCCATGCGCCACCGACGGGGTCGCTGGGCGGAGTTCATTGGGACGGTTGTGGTAGATGTCCACGCCGTTTGGATAGCTGACGCTCGCGTAGGCCGCCTGCTTGCCGTCGGCCGATGCAGGGTGGTAGGTCGCCTTGACAGGTTGCAGTTCGCGAAGATCCGTGGCGAAGATCGTGCCACCGAAGTGATGGGCACCCCAATCGGTGAGGCTCCCGCCGGAATAGTCGATGTACGACCGCCAGCTGTTCCCGCCCGTGCCGAAATTGCCGTCGCAACGGCCAGGGTTGTAGGGCTCCCACGGAGCCGGACCGAGCCAGAGATCCCAGTCGATGTCGGGTGGCGTGTCTTGGGCGGGCAGATAACAGGGCTGTGACGGGCCGCCGACGCTGATGTCGACAGATTTGATGGCACCGATCTCGCCGGCCCAGCAGGGATGGACGATATCCCTGTAGTCCTCCAGCACGCGTTGGCTGCCGCCGGAGACGACGCGTCCATAGCGGCGGGCCGCAGCGATCATCAGCGGCCCCTCTCGCAGCGTCAGCGTTTCCGGCTTCTGAAGGTAGACGTCCTTTCCGGAGCGGCAGGCGGCGATCGTCATGATCGCGTGCCAGTGGTCGGGCGTCGCGATGTGGACGGCATCGAGATCGTCCCGGGCCAGCAGTTCGCGGAAGTCGACATACGCCGCGCAATCGCCGTTGCCATACTTGCCATCGACACGGCCCTTGCCGTCGTCCCGCCACTTCTTCCGCACGTCGCAGACGGCGACATACTGCACGTCGGATCGACCGAGGAAGGCGTTTTGGTCACCTGATCCCATGTTGCCGATGCCGATCCCGCCCATCACGATCCGGTCGCTGGCCGGAGGAGTGGAGGCGTTGCCAAGGGCCGTGGAGGTGATGACGTACGGAGCGACAATCGTACCGCCAGCCGCGACACCAATCCCTTTGAGAAAGCCGCGTCGCGTGCCTGTGGTCTGACCCTCGGGAGCGCTGGCAGGCCGGGCAGGTGTGTGGTGACCCATGGGATGCGTTCTCCAAAGACTGCGGGAAGAGCAAAGAGACGACGGGAATCGCAAAGAACCCCGATTGCAAACCGATGCCGGAGTGTAATGAACAAAGGGGAGGGGTAGCAAACGGGGAAGAGGCAGCAAACAGCTTCATAGGTGCGTGCGGTCGTGGAGACAGGGCGCCTCAGCCGCGTGACAACACGCCCTTCACCTCATCCGACCACGACTCGCCGTGGTTTCTGGGCCACGGTCGCTGCAGGAACCGCATCCTGGCGCCTCGCCGCCGAGACACGTGGCTGGCGGCGAACTGGCAAAATACCGCGAAATATCGTGTGTTTGGTTTGGCACAGCATGTGCACCTCAGGGAAGTGCTGGCCAGTCGTGTGATCGGCCGGAGTCAACACCCAGTCGCGTGCCCCAAGGGGGCCGTCGATTCCCAGGAGACAAGCCATGAAGAAGATTGAAGCGATCATTCGGCATTTCAAGCTCGAGGAAGTCAAGGACGCGCTCAACGCCCAAGGCGTGAAGGGCATGACCGTGACCGAGGTCCGCGGCTTTGGCCGGCAGAAGGGCCACACGGAGACCTACCGCGGTGCCGAGTATTCGGTCGACTTCCTGCCGAAGGTCAAGATCGAGGTGGTGGTCGGCAACGACGAGGCGGCGGCGGTGATCAGCAAGATCATGACGACGGCGCGGACCGGCCAGGTTGGCGACGGCAAGATCTTCGTGACCGACCTCGCCGAGGTGGTTCGGATCCGTACTGGCGAGACCGCGTCGGCCGCGATCTAGAGCGCAACTGGGTTAGCTGACGCGGCGTATTCGACTCGTGAAGGGAGCCGGGGGTCGGGGGAAGCCGGAGCGAGTAGGGCTATCCTGCCCCCGAGTCGGAGGCTTTCACCGCCCCCGGCGGTTTAGGCCACTCGGCGCATGTCGGCCGCGATCCAGGTTTCTACGCTGCGTGCAGGGGCCGATCCCGGCCCCTGCACGTGTGGCGGTCGCTATCTGCTGAGCAACCGGTCGGCGAAGTCGGCGAACTGCTGCCAGTCGTACGGGAGCAGATCGTGCCGACCCGTGCGGACGTGGTAGCCAATCGAGTGACCCACGGGGGTGTCGATCGCGGGATATTCCCGCGTGCCCAGTCCGTCGAGGCCGAAGAGTTTCCAGGCCGGGTCGGCCGCGACACACGAGAGGAATTCGCCACGTGGGTCTGCCCAGCGGTCGTCGACGGCGCTGGCCACGTAGAGCGGCCGGGGCGCCGTCATGGCCAGGAGCATGTGCTGGTCGCAGGGAAGCTCCGTCTCCCGGTCGGCATAGGTGGCGAAGGCCGGGCAGAACCAATGAGGAAACCGTGACGTGATCGCACCCACGGTCTCACCAAAATTGCGGCGGGAGAGGGCCGCACCCCCGCAGCCCGAGTCATTTGAGACGACCATCGCGAAGCGTTCGTCGCAGGCCCCGGCCCAAAGAGCCGTCTTTCCCAGCCGCGAGTGTCCGACGACGATCACCCGCGTGGGGTCAACCTCCGGCAGTGTGATGAGCCAGTCGAGCACACGGGAGAGTTGCCACGCCCAGGTGGCAATGCCTCCCGGTTCGTCAGAGGGCAGGGTGCCCTCGACGGGCCGGCCGAGCGACTTCAGCGCGCTCGAAGAACGACCGTCGGCTCGGTCGGGAAAGACGTCTCCGCAGTAGGCGGTGGCCATGCCGTATCCTCGGGAAACAAGGGACTCCACCGGCCAGCCGCGGCTGCTCGTACCTCGGGAAGCCTCTGTGGCCACATGTTCAACCTCGGGGGTGGCTTTGTTGTCCGGCACCCAGGCGGTCGAGAGCCGGATGCCCGGATCGGGATACTCGGCGTGATTTCCTCGGAAGTTGAGATGGAGAAAAATCGGCGAGGGTCGCGCGTTCTTGGGCAGATACAGCAAGACGTCGGTGGTCAGAGCATCTGGCGCGTCACCGAGTTTGATGGTGGCCTGGATCCGTTCGGCCGTGACGTTGCCAGCGAGCATGCAGTCGGCGCGATCGACCTTCCCTGCCACGGACACAGGCACTGCCGGCAGCCTTCGGCCATAGACAAACGTTTCCAGCAGTTTGAACTGGTGCGGCCGTGCGATGTCCCGCCAGCCGTCGGCCGTGGTGACGGCAGTTCCGTCCGGCCCTGCAAGTATGTCGGGCAGCGTGTACTGCCTGACAGCGGCCTCGTCGTAGTTGGCTTCCGCGGCCAGGCAAACGCCTCCGAGAAACGGCACGATTGAGGCCGCCATGCCAACGATTCCTGCGAGGGCTGTTGACCGAAACAACGGAAGCATGGTGGTTGTGCTATCGAGGGGAAGGGGACGCGAAAGAGAAGCCTTCGGATGCGTGGATGATCAGCTCACGCGTTCAAGTTTCGTGACCCGGCCGGTTGCCACCCACTCGGCCACGAAGATGTCGCCTGTGGGTGTGAAGCAGGCGTCGTGCGGGTGCACGAACTCCCCGTCGCGCCACTGGGCGGGCTGGCCCCGCAGGTCCTTGACCTCGTCAAGCCGCTCAACCGCCCGGCCAAGCCTCGCCACGACGTTGTTCCTGTCATCGAGCAACGTCACGCAGGCCTTCAGTTCCGGCACGACCATCAGGTTTTTCCAGGTGTCGATGTTGGCCGGCAATCCGAAGCCCGGGATTGTTTGTCGGTAGGTGCCGTCCATGCCGAAGACCTGCAGCGTGTCGTGGGCCCGGTCGCAGACGACGATCGACGGCTCGCGGGCCGAGCCATCCGCGGCCGGACGACGGTCGATCCAGATGCCGTGAGGCGTGTTGAACGTCCCCTTGCCATCGCCCGCACCGCCGAAGGAACTCACCCACGTGGCGTTCTTGTCATAGCGGTGGATGCGGAACGTGCCGTAGCCGTCGGCCAGCAGAAAGCCGCCGTCATCCAGAAAGGCGAAATTCGTCGGAAGGAATCCGTCTCGCTTCCACGTCGGCGTCGTCGAGACGTCTTCGCCGGCCGCGTAGGCCCCCGACTCCATCGGCGCCTTGCGATACCAGACGATCTCCCCGGCGAGGGTCATCTTCGCGAACGCCTTCACCTGCTGGTAGCCGCAGACATAGAGAAACTCCTCGTTCCCTTCCTGGCGAACCTCGATGCCGTGGCCACCCCCTTGGAATTCACTCCCGAAGGCGCGGACGAAGGTTCCCGCGGGGTCGAACACGAAGATTGCCGGATGGTCCTTCTGCTCCTTGCGCCCCTCGTGGATCACGTAGAGATTGCCCGCGGCATCGACGGCGACGTTGTGGGTGGTCTGCCAGGTGAACCGGTCGGGGAGTTGCGGGAACTGGTGGCGTACGCGAAAGGTGTGTTCTCCTTCGCCGAGGATCGTCTCGCCGCCAACGCGGCGGAGCTTTGCCACGGCCGGCGTCGCGGCGGCAGCAGCCGCGAGAGCTGCCATGCCGGCGAAGGACCGACGGGTGATCTGGCCGGAAGCGTGTTCGTGTGCCATGGCTTGCTCCTGCGTGTCTACGGAAGAATCCTCTGCCCGCACTGCTGGGTCGTGGACGACTTCACGAGGAGGCGAGCGGCCTGGTCATCTCCACCGGCACGACCCACTGGTCATACTGCTCGGGAGTCACGTAGCCAAGTGCCGCGGCGGCCTCTTTCAGACTCGTGCCCTCGACATGGGCTTTCTTGGCGATCTTCGCCGACTTCTCGTAGCCGATGTGGGTGTTGAGGGCCGTCACCAGCATCAGGGAGTCGTCGAGATGCTGCTTGATTCTCGCCAGGTTCGGCTCGATCCCGGTGGCGCAGTGCACCCGCATCGAATCGCAGGCTTCTGCAATCAGGTCGGCCGACTCGAGCACGTTGTGGACCATCACCGGCTTAAAGACGTTGAGCTGAAAGTGGCCCTGCGAGCCGGCGAACGCCACTGCGGCGTCGTTGCCGAACACCTGCGCACAGACCATCGTCATCGCCTCGCACTGCGTGGGATTCACCTTCCCAGGCATGATCGAACTCCCCGGCTCGTTCTCCGGAATCGAGATTTCGCCGATCCCGCACCGCGGGCCGGAAGCGAGCAGGCGGATGTCGTTGGCGATCTTGAACAGCGCCATGGCGAGGCCCCGCTCCGCCGCGCTGACGTCGACCATGGCGTCGTGGGCGGCCAAGGCCGCAAACTTGTTCGGTGCCGACACGAAGGGATGGCCGGTCTCCTTCGCGATCCACCGTGCAGCCACCTCGCCGAAGCGTGCATGTGCGTTCAGACCCGTGCCCACGGCGGTGCCGCCGATCGCCAGTTCGTAGAGCCCGGGCAACGCCCGCTCCACTCCGGCGATCCGATCGTCGAGTTGTGACCGCCAACTGGAGATCTCCTGGCCGAGCGTGATTGGCGTGGCGTCCTGCAAGTGCGTGCGTCCGATCTTCACGAGGTCGGCATGACGCTTCTCCAGCGTTGCGAAGACATCTCGCAGCCTGCGCACGGCCGGCAGCAGTCGGTCATGGATCACCTCCACGGCGGCGATGTGCATCGCCGTGGGAAAGGTGTCGTTCGACGACTGGCCGCGGTTGACGTCGTCATTCGGGTGCACCGGCTTCTTCGAGCCCATCACGCCACCGGCGATTTCGATCGCGCGATTCGAGATCACCTCGTTGGCGTTCATGTTCGATTGCGTGCCGCTCCCCGTTTGAAACACGACCAGCGGAAAGTGGGCGTCGAGCGTGCCAGCGATCACCTCGTCCGCTGCCTGCACGATCAGCTTCACGGTGGCCGCCGGCAGTTGGCCGAGTTCACCATTGGCGAGAGCCGCGCACTTCTTGAGGATGCCGAGCGACTTCTTCACGGCCCGGCCCCACTGGAAGCGGTCCGTTCCGATCTTGAAGTTGTCACGGGAACGCTCCGTCTGGGCGCCCCAATAGCGGTCGGCGGGCACGTTGACTTCGCCCATGCTGTCGGATTCGATGCGAAAGGAGGGCGTTTCAGCGTGCATGACGGCCTGTGGTGAGGAGTGAGCGGATGAATGATCGTGGGTGAGGTTGGATTGTCTGGCCAGCCCCGCAGGATTTCAATGGGATGTAGAATTGTTCTTGAGGCACTGCCCCGCCAGGACGGCAAAGTTTCCGTCGCTCGGAGATTCCGACTTGCTGCCCGGTGCGTCATGGTGCGCACAACAAGTCGGACATCCTCCTCGTCTCCTCCACCTTCGCCGATCCCGGCTCGCCCGTCTTCACGCTGAGCGTGGGCATCCTGTCCGGATCGGCCTGGCTGGAATCTGCCCGCTCATGCTCGCCCGACCCTCGAGGCCCCGAGCTGTCTGTCTTTCCGCCACGATGACGTTATCGCCAGACGGTTTTGCGGCGGGCTTCGGCGGGGCGGGATTGCTGCGGCTTCGGCGGAGCCGCGATCGCGGGCGGGGGTGTTGTGCGCTGTTGGAGAGTGAGTGCGAACCAACCGTCGCTGCTGACAGCCTGTGCCGCCTGCACGTCGGCCAGCTTCGGATTCTTCGCGATCTGCTCAGGCAGCACCGCGATCGGCCGTTCCTTCGGGAAAATCTTGCCGAATATGGTCCGAAGCGCCAGTTCCATCCGGCCTTCGTGCCCCTTTCCGCTCAGTTGGATCGGGCCTTCGCGTTCGAGAAACACCTGCTGTCCTGAGCAGACCGGCTTGTAGGCGACGCGTGCAATGATGTCATACCAATCGCGACGGCCGCTCTCGATCGCATCGAGCGCGACGTGGACGTGCACCAGCCCATCGCGGCACTCCACGCGAATTGGCTGCTTCTTGGCAAAGGTCACCGAAACCCCTTCCGGCAACTCCTCGGGAATCTTCGATTCCACGCCGACCTGGTCGCAGATGAGTTGGATCAGTTCCTCGAGCGTCAGTCGCTTGCCGGCGACTCCGAGCCGGTCCAGCGCGTTGTTGGCGGATGATTCGTGGAGCTGCAGGCTCAGCATCGCGTCGGTGGCGACGCGGGGCCGCGGCGTGTGGGCGGCCAGTTGCGTGTCGCCCGCGAGCCGTAATCGCATTGTCGCCACCGACGGTGTCGTCTGCATGGCCACCGCCTTTGGGTCGAGGCCGAGCTTCACCAGCGGCATCCAAACCCGGTCACGGATGCGGTCGGCCATTTTGGCGAACTCCGGTTCGGCCTGCGTGTCCACCTCACGGCAGGCGCGGGAGATGATCTTATCGATCACCTCGCGGTTGGCTTCGGGCATCGCTTCCGCCTGCTGGTTTTTCGCCATGTTGCGGACCAGCGAACCCATCACCGGCACGGCATCGAAGCTCGTCTGAATGGTGTCGACATGCGAGCGGTTGGACGCGACGCCGGTGGCATTGCCGAACAACAATCCCTGGGGCGAGATCGTGATCGGCTTGCGCACGGTGAACGCCGAGGCGCTGCGGGCCGTCACGGATACCGGACCCGCGTCGGTGATGGCACGCGACGCGATGTCGCCATGCACCTCCAGGTTGAAGCAGATCTCGTCGTCGTCGGGAACGAGCCTGAGAATGGTCGTGCGCTCGACGGTCCGCGTGCCTCGCACCTCGCGTCCCATCACCGTATCCTGGAAGGGTGCGGTGTCGACACTCGCTCCCGGAAGCAGTGTTTCAAGGAACCGCTGATGGACGGCGATCCGCACGTTGGGTGCGAGGTAATGGTCTTCCACGGCACGCGCCACCGCGCGTGCGGCCGTCGGATAAAATCCGCAGATCGAACCGAGGGATGTCTTCACCGCCTGGGCATCGGTCGAGGAGGTCGTCATCTCGAACCGCTCAATGCCGTCGAGCAGACGGGCGATCTCCACGACGGTCCGGCCTGCGGCCTGGCGGGTCATCGCCGCGGCGGCGTCGTTGATGCTGACTTCCTGCGGATTGCGATCGATCGCCGCGAAGAACGCCGCAGTCGATCGCCATACGGCAACCCGGCGGGCTACGGCGAGTGCGGCACGGCGGGTGTGGGTCGCCAGGCTGCCGTCGATCGTCGTGTCGGCCAGTGACATGCCGGCAATGACCGCTTCACCGAGGGCAATCAGACTCGAATCCGCCGCGGCGTCGCGGGGTCCACGCGTGTCCTGAACGCTCTGGATTGCGGCCCGCGTCTGGTTCGTCCAGAGGTCGATTGGTTCGGTCCCGGCGGCGAGCGCGGCGAGATGATCGAGTTGCTGCTCCAGCTTGACAGCCCGTGGCCATTGGCTGATGTCGCGAGGGGAAACGTCTGCCGGAGCGTTGCCGCCCGCGTCGGGAACGGGTGCCTGTGCCTGCCTGCGATCGCCCCCGCGGAGTCGATCGAGAAGCCTGCTGGTGTTGGCGTTTGCCGACCCTTGGGGTTCATCAGTCCGTGGCAGCGTTCCGCGCGTGTCGTTCCGCCACTCGCCCAGCCACGTACGACGCCGTTCTCCGCCGGTCGTCGACAAACGTGGTGACGCGACAACGTCCGACCAGTTGACGCCATCGGGGTCGGTCCACGGCTCGCCGGGCAGCGGAACCGCCCCCACCGTACCTGCCGACACGGGCAAGGGAAGCGCACGCGGCGCGCTGGCGGCAGGTCGGTAAGGATCGACGGTCAGCGGCGACGACTGCGCAGGGATGGGAGCGGGAGCGTGCGCGAGAGACTGCGACTCAGAAACCGTCGCTGTTGGAGTCGACATGCGTACGTCGGACTGTATTGGCTGTTGTACGTGCTGAGGCGATTGCTGGAGGACGGTCGGCTGGGATGCCTGCAGACGATTCATCAACCCCTTGAGCGATTCCGGCGGCTCGAGCGGTTGAACGGCTTGAGTGACGACGTTCGGGGGTGGGTTTCCCCCATCCTGCGCTGCCGATGTTGGCGTTGCTGGGCTGGACGACGCCGCTGGACTGGATGGCGTTGGCAGCGACGGCAACGTGCTGGCGATCGCGGCTGTGGCAGCCGGACTTGAGGCATCAGCGTTTGCAACACGTTCCGGCGGAAGGGCAACCCGCGAGGCCGAATGAGCGACCGACGGCAACAGCGTGGAAGGCGGGGCGTTGACTCCAGCCGCCGGCACAGTCGTGAAGGCACCTGCTGCCAGCGGAGCCCGCGTGTGCGAGGCGATAGAATCGGCGAGTTCACTGTTGGAAGACGGACGGCCTGCTGAGCGGTCGGGTTGATGTGGCTGCAACGCCATGGGCCGATCGATGCTCGATCGGTTCACGGTATTTGACCCGTTGGCCTGGGCACGGGCGGAGAGTTCGGCATGCGCAGCCTCGATCCCTTCAGTCTCGGGAGATGCCATCGAGGCCGGATCATCGAGGCCGAAATAGGGCCCGGGCACCGGCTCCCAGGCCCGTGGTGCGAAGATCGCCGCCGCCAGCAGGAGGCCGGCAACGAACGACGACGCAAAGATTCCGCCCGCCCTTTTTTCCGACATGCCCGATCGCCCCCCTAGCCCGCGACGCACACCGGTCTGCATGCGTTCTGTTCACGGTGCGTTGTTCGCCGTACGAACCCCACCGTCCTTTCAGGAGGATCGACAGCTACGACCGAAAAAATCGATGTGGAAGGAACGTCAGGCAGAAACCCCGCAGTCGACCCGGCAGGCGAGGGGGCTCGCGGGGTCCGCGCAGGATAGGAAGGCTCCGCAGGCGAGCCCTCGCTTTGGACCCCGTCGCGCGTGGCTGAACGAGACGAGCGATGCTCAGTCCACTCGGTTCAGGGACGGTTGTTCGAGTAGCGCCGTCCAGGAGTCGACGAGGATTGTCAGGTTGGCGTTGCGATCGATCGACTCAATCGCGTCGAGCGTACTCTGAATCGCCTGCGCCGCCTCTTCACCATCGGCACTCCAAGCAGTCAGCCGCTGAGCCAATGCTGCATCGGCTGGCCGTTCACCCGTCACGGCGGCCCGCATGGCGGCCCGATAAAATTCGACCGCGGCTTCGAGCACGATCCGTAGCCGGGCCCGCCGAGGCGGCGCCTCCTTGCCCGCGGCCTCGACAAGTGCGATCGTTTCCCGTGACAGTTCGACGCCGTGCAGCGGCCGCTGTGACAAAAGCGCGATGAGCCGTCCACGGAATGCCGTCAGTTCCGGATCGAGCAGAAGGCGTGCACGGGCCAGACTGCCTGCAGCGGCTGCGGCGCAGTGGCGGAGCAGGGCTAGATCGACCGGGTTTCCCGTGGCGCCGGCTTCCGCAGAGAGAATTTGGAATACGTTCTCCTCGGCAAGCGGCTGGAATCTCACGATCTGACACCGCGAGCGAATCGTGGGAAGCTGCCGTTCGAGCGAGGTGCCTACCAGGATGATCACGGCCCGGTCGGGTGGTTCTTCCAGTGTCTTGAGCAGGCAGTTGGCCGCCTCGTCGGAGAGATGATCGGCATCGAGGATGATCGCCACCTTGCGGCCACCAAGCGCCGGACGGAGAAGCAGCCGCCAGCAGAGTCCTTCGCGCATGCGATGCTCGGGATTCCCGATGAACGTTTCCAACGGGATCGTCGCCCGGTCTGCCGGCTTCGCCACCACATCGATATCGGGATGGCTGCCTCCATCCGCCTGCACGCACGATGCGCATGCGCCGCAGGCAATCAGCCCGGGGCGGGGATGCTCACAGAGCAGCGACTTCGCGATCGCGAGGGCCACCGTGCTCTTGCCCACGCCGGCCGGTCCGAGAAAGAGATAGGAGCCCCCAATCCGTCCATGGGCGGCGGCCCTCACGAACTGTTCGACCACGGCATCCTGGCCGATGATCTCACCGCGACCTGTGGTTGCCTGCCAGGCCATGGGGCTGCCTTTCTCGTCAGCCGTGTGGCTGGAGTTCCGGGAAGCGAAGCTCGATCGCCGCCCGCAGGTTGGCCTGCACCGCAGCGGGGTTGCCGGCCGCATCGACGACGACGATGCGATCAGGCCGCCGGGCCGCTTCGGCAAGATATCCCGCCCGCAGTCGGCTGCGGAATGCATCGCCGCGGTTTTCCAGCTTGTCGAGCGGACGCGCCAGCCGACGGGCCGCCGTTTCCAGATCGACGTCGAGCACGAGCACGAGATCGGGCTCGAGACCAGCGGTGGCGACGGCGCCCACCTGCCGGATCGCATCGGGAGCGAGGCCGCCGGCATGACCTTGATAGACGATATTGGCGAGCAGGTAGCGATCGGAGACAACCCACTCCCCGCGGGCCAGGCTGGGCTGAATGACGTCCGCGACGAGTTGAGCGCGGGCCGCCATATAGAGGAGCATCTCGGCGGTTGACGCGAGATGGAGATCAGCGCGATTGAGCAGGATTTCCCGGATCGCATCGCCGACCGGCGTAGCGCCTGGATCGCGGCAGGTGGTGACGATGCGGCCCCGCTCCCGCAGCCAGGCGACGAGCGGCTCCACCTGCGAGGATTTGCCTGCTCCGTCGATGCCCTCCAGCACGATGAAACGGGGTGGCTGCGCGGTTGGCGTTGTCGTCATGCGCGATGCTCCGCCAGACGCTGGATAGACAGTGGATCGGAGGGATCGAGCGTCGCGATCCGTCGGCAGACATCCTGTGCCACCTTCTGGCGTCCCATATCGAGCAGGCAGTGAACGAGGCCTTTCGCCGCCTCGTAGAACGGCTTGTTGCCATCGACCGCATAGGGGAGCGGCTGCGGATTGCCGGCAGCCTCGAGTGCGCGAATGCAGAGTTCGTAGGCTCTGCCAAAGTGGCCCCGCGCCAGCTTCGGGTCTTCTTCCTCCAGCGCGATCAGCCCCAGGTGCACATGGGCATCGAGGAAGTCGGGGCATTCGGAGAGCAGCCAGACGAGTTCGTCCCGGGCTATCTCCGTTTCACCCGCCTCCACCATCGCCTCCACCTCCTCCATGTCGGCCCGCCGCCGGCGGGCACATCTGGGGTGCACAAATTCCCACACCGGGCCGGCCTGGGACTCGTGTTGCTTGAGGGAGAGTTTTTCAGCCATGGATCACTCTTTCCGTGTCACTCTAGACTCTGTGTTTGGAACCCAAGAAAAACCCGTTTGCAAGGGGCTCGCGTGAAGAAGGCCGGGAAGGTCGCAGGCAGACGTCGCTGCAGGCAGGCAGCGGGGGTGATCGGGCTGACCGATTCGGCCGCCGTCGCCAACGCGTTGCTTCGCTGGTACGCCCGCGCCCGGCGGGACCTGCCCTGGCGGCGATCGCAGGATCCCTATCGCGTCTGGGTGAGCGAGATCATGCTCCAGCAGACGCAGGTGGAGCGGGTCAAGGATTTTTATCTCCGCTTTCTGGAGCGGTTTCCCACCGTGACGGCCTTGGCGGCGGGGACCGAGCACGACGTGCTCAGGCTCTGGGAAGGGCTGGGCTATTACCGCCGTGCGCGGCAGTTGCACGCCGCGGCGAAAAAACTCGTCGCGGAGCATGGCGGCGAATTCCCGCAGACTGTCGTCGGGCTGCGCACCCTTCCGGGGATCGGTCGCTATACGGCCGGAGCGATCGCATCGATCGCATTGGATCAGCCCGAACCGATCGTGGAGGCCAACTCGCGGCGTGTCATCGCCCGGCTGGTTGGGCATGCAAAACCACTCGACGGTGCGGGGGGTGATGAGCCGATCTGGGAGATCGCCACTGGTCTCGTGCCACGGCAGCATCCGGGGCGTTTCAATCAGGCGTTGATGGATCTGGGCGCCATGGTGTGCACGCCGGAGCAACCGCTCTGTGGAACCTGTCCGCTCGCTGCCCATTGCGAGGCTCGAAGAACTGATCGTGTGGCCGAGATCCCCGCGAAGGGCAGCCGCCGCGCGGTCAAGCTGGTCCACGAGACGGCGGTCGTCGTGCGGCGCGGGGCTCGGGTGCTCGTCGTGCAACGCGGGCCGGGCGAGTGGTGGGAAGGGCTCTGGGATTTTCCGCGGGTGCCGGGGGGCATGCGGAGCGTGCGGCGGGGCATCGAACGCTCAGAGGTGCTGGGCGGCCTCTCATGCGGGGCGACCGAACGGCGCGGGAAGATCGCGCACTCGGTCACGCATCACCGCATTACGCTCGACGTCGCGTCCTGCACAGCGGGCCGCGTCGGCCCGGCCGCGCGAGGCCGCCGGTGGGTGCCGGCCACGGCACTCGAGTCGCTGGCGATGACATCCCCCGGCCGCCGGATTGCCCGGCTGGTCCTGCCAGTGTCGAAGCGCACGCGAACATGATGCTGGTCGCAAGTGCCCGCAGCGGCATCGGGTGTTGTGCCGCTTGACACTGCGTGCGTCCACCCGGAGCATACTTCCCGAGGAACACTTCCCCGGCCATCACAAGGAATCCCCGCCGTGATCCGCTCTTCCCATATGCGTTGCTTGGTGATCACTCTGTCGTGCCTGCTCGTCAGCGGCCTGACCGTCGTGGACGGAGTCTCGGCTGCAGCCGCCGAAGCGGCGAAGCCGCTCGAAGTGCTCTACATCACCGGCGGCTGTTGCCATGACTACGACGGGCAGAAAAAGGTGATCACCGAAGGCTTGGCCTCGCGGGCCAAGATCAACTGCACCGTGGTCCATGAGGGGGGCGCGAGCACGGGCCACAAGGTCTCCATTTATTCCAAGCCCGACTGGTCGAAGGGCTACGACGTGGTCTTCCACAATGAGTGCTTCGCCGACGTCAAGGACCCCGAGTTCCTCAAGCAGATCGTGGCCGAGCACGAAAAGGGAACCCCGGCCGTGCTCATGCACTGCGCGATGCACTGCTACCGGGCCGGCAACGACGACTGGTTCAAGTTCTGCGGCATCCAGTCGCCCGGGCATGGGGCGCACTACGAATACACGGCGAATCTCATTGCCGAGCACCCTATCCTCAAGGGCCTGCCCAAGGAATGGAAGATTCCGAACGAAGAGCTGTATTACTGCGACAAGGTGTTCGACACGGCCAAGCCGCTGGCCGAGGCGATGAGCCGGGAGCGGAAGACCAAGCAGACAATCATCTGGACCAATCAATACGGCAAGGCCCGAGTCTTTGGAACGACGATCGGTCACTACACGCCCACGGTCGAGATGCCTCAGTTCCTCGACATGATGACGCGGGGCACGCTCTGGGCTGCCGGCAAACTCCAGGACGACGGCACGCCGGTCGCCGAACTCGCGGCGTCACCGGGCGAGGCGGCCGCCGGTTGGTCGGCCGCGGTCAAGCTACCGGAGGCGGAGCAGTCCAAGGCAGTGAAGCTGTTCAACGGTCGCGACATCGAGGGCTGGGAGGGGCACGTCGATCCCTACTGGTCGGTCGAGAATGGTGAGATCGTGGGACGAAACACTGAAGCCAACCCGCCGAAGGTGAGCACCTATCTCCTCACGAAGAAGCCCTATCGCAATTTCCGTCTGCTCCTCGAGGGCAAACTCGTGACGAGCGAGATGCACTCGGGCGTCGCCATCTGGGGAAAGAAGTTCGAGAAGGACGGCGAGGCGTCGAGCTACCAGGGGCACCTGGTCATGTTTCCGTCGGACTACGGGCTCTATGACCTCCATCGTCGCAACGGCATCAGCCCCGATCAGGATGGTAGGGCGAAGGCCGCTGGGAAGCAGCACGACTGGAACCAAATGGAAATTCTGGCCATCGGCAGCCGAATCCGGTTTGCCGTGAATGGGAAAGAGGTGCTCGACTGGACCGATGCCAACCCGGAGCTCTGCGAAAGCGGGCCGATCGGCCTGCAACTGCACTCAAACAACGTGCCGCAGGAGGTGCGATTCCGCGGGCTCGTGCTCGTCGAGGATCCGCAGGATGTGCTCGTGACAGCCGCGCCGACGCCGTGAGGGCAGCGTGGCTGAACGTCGCCGGGCATCTGCTATGATGCCAATCACAACGGCATGACACCACTCGAACGAGGGATTTTGGCGTGGCACGCGCGGCACTGGCACTCGAAGACGGCACGGTTTATTTCGGCGAGTCGTTTGGAGCCACGGGCACCGTTTTCGGCGAGGTCTGCTTCAACACCTCGATGACCGGGTATCAGGAGATCCTCACCGATCCCAGCTACCGCGGTCAGATCCTCACGATGACGGCGCCGCAGATCGGCAATTACGGCGTGAACGAGGACGACATCGAGAGCGGGAAACTGCAGATGTCGGGCTTCATCGTTCGGGAGGCCAGCCGCATCGCCAGCAACTTCACCGCCACGGGCACGCTTGGCGACTATCTTGCGCGGGCCGGCGTCGTGGGGCTCGCGGGCATCGATACGCGGGCGCTTGTTCGCCGGTTGCGGATTCGTGGAGCGATGACGGGGGTGGTGTCGAGCGAGGTGCTCGACCCGGCGAAGCTTGTCGAGATGGCGAGGACCGCGCCGACGCTGGTGGGCCGCGATCTCGTCCGTGAGGTGATGCCAGCAGCCGACAGCGAG
>Ga0209189_1001672_pt1 | contig 16384 bp, 11 predicted proteins | sample C_130820_EF_Meta_FD_187308 | JGI IMG/M metagenome (GOLD analysis project Ga0209189, IMG submission 187308) | Freshwater microbial communities from Lake Croche, Canada to study carbon cycling - C_130820_EF_MetaG (SPAdes) (version 3) | ecosystem: Environmental > Aquatic > Freshwater > Lake... | reverse complement strand
ATTCACCCGTTACTGGGACCGGTTGCCTGCGGTTGTACAGGATGCGCTCCAGTTAAACCGGTTCTCCCATGTCTACCAGGTCGTCTGCTGGTCGGTTCCTGCTGAACGGGGACGAAACCATCTTGACCTGATGTGTCAGCCAGTCGTTCCACCGGATGCCGCCACAACCCGTATCTGGACGGAAATCATGGCCTCACAGCCCATCGACTCGTCGCGCGACTCTCGTTCGACAATTGCGGAGCGTTCTAAAGTCTCATAACACCCTCCAAGACAACCCCTTTCCGTTCCATCGGCATGATGCGGGAACACTATCTCAAGCTGATCGCTCGGAACCTTGACGGGACACTGATCAAGGATCCGCCCATGCGTTGGATGGATAGTTATGACCCAACCGCGCGCGAACATGGAAGGGACTGGCCTTCATCCGCGCTGACCATGGTGGGTACCAAACGACTCGCCAATGTCCGCCTCTTGCTAGAAGAGGTCATCCGGGAGCAGGTTCCCGGCGACTTCGTCGAAACCGGTGTGTGGCGCGGCGGGGCAAGCATTCTGGCTCGGGCGGTGCTACTGGCATACGGGATTACTGATCGGAAGGTGATCTGCTGTGATAGCTTTGAAGGTCTTCCGCCCCCGGACGCTGACAAGTACCCAGCCGATAAGGGCTCCTTATTCCACACATTCCCGGAACTGGCCGTGTCACTCGAACAGGTGCAGGCAAATTTCGCGAGGTTCGACCTGATCGATGAGCAGGTAGTGTTCCTGAAAGGATGGTTCCGCGACACCATGTCACATGTCCCAAGTGAGCATGTCGCTGTGTTGCGACTTGATGGCGATATGTATGAGTCGACAATCGACCCGCTCAGGCATCTCTATGACCGCATCCCCGATGGAGGATGGGTGATTGTCGACGACTACCATGTCGTCCCCGAGGCAATGCAGGCCGTCCATGATTTCCTCGATGACAATGGGGCAAAACCTAAGATTCAAGAAATTGACGGCTCGGGCATCTTTTTCCGCAAAGAATAAGGATGTATTGCAGATGAGTGAAATTCAGAAAGTCATCATCCTTGCGAAGGATCTCGGCTGTTCGGATTGGAATCAGCACCTGGAGTCATTCCTCGGGAGGGGGATAGGGCAATACAGGTTCATCGTCTTTGCGCGATCGGGCGGATGTGGGCTGCCTGCTTAACGAGGTCGTAGACCAACATCACCCTGAAAATATGCAGAAAACATTATGACTGGTATTATTTTATATACATTGATCTGTTAGCGTTACTGCATGACTGACCTGCAAGTCCTGATTTTCAGCAAGGATCGTCCACTCCAACTGGACGGCACTCTGCGATCCTTTGCCCGGCACTGCCGCGATGCAGACAAGATCGTGACACGGGTTCTCTTCACCGCATCCACATCCCGGACCCGGTCGCTCTACCGCCAACTGATGCGTGAGCATCCCAAGGTCCAGTTTGTGGAGGAGTTAGATTTTCGCCGAGATGCGCTTCTGCTCTTAGGCCTGCATGAGTTCGTGCTATTCCTCGTCGATGACTGCCTGTTCGTCGGTAACTTTGACTTGGGAAGTATTGCCGGAACGCTAGGTCGCACGCCTGAAGCCATCGGCGTGTCACTGCGACTAGGGTGCAACGCTATCTACTGCCACTCCCTTGACAAACCGCAAGCGATCCCGAAACTCGCGCCGGCATCGGACGACCTGCTTAGTTATCATTGGCCTCATGCCGAGAGTGACTTTGGTTATCCACTCGAGGTCTCAAGTTCGCTCTATCGGTCTAGGGATCTTCTTCCACTGCTGCGAGAAATCCCGTTTCTCAACCCGAATACACTCGAAGCTGAGATGGCGAATCGCGCTGGGCTGTTTCGCGAAAGTCATCCAATGCTTCTCTGCCCCGAGAGTTCGCTGGCGTTTTGCGCACCGGTGAATCTTGTCAACCAAGTGTGTGTAAATCGTGCGGGCAATCGACCGGATATGTCGCCAGGCACGCTTGCTGAGAAATTTGCGGCAGGTTGGCGGATGGATGTGGCGAAATTCGATGGTTTTGTCCCCGAGGGTTGCCATCACGAAGTGGAACTACCCCTAACCCAAGTCTCCACCGCGACGCCTTTGGTCTCGGTCATCATGCCCTGCTACGAGCAGGGAGTATTTCTGCGCGAAGCGGTCGACAGTGTGCTCTCCCAGACGTTCACCGACTGGGAACTCATTATTGTGGATGACGGCAGCCCGGATAACACGGCGAGTACGGCCCAGGAAATCATTGCCGAGCATCCTCTGCGGGCGATCTGCCTGATCAAAAAGCCCAATGGTGGCGTGGCTGATGCGCGAAACCAAGGCATCCGCAACGCTCGAGGTGCCTACATCCTACCGCTCGACGCAGACGACACCATCCAACCAACCATGCTGGAAAAGACGGTGCGTCTGCTCGAAGAAAATGCCGACATCTCAATCGCCTACACCGATCTCACGCACTTTGGCACCGTGAATCGCTCGGTGCAGGCTGCGGAATTCGATGCCACGACAATTCCACAAAACAACCAGCTCAACTACTGCTCGCTCTATCGCCGCGAGGCCTGGGAACTCTGCGGCGGATACACTTCTTTGATTCAGGGCTATGAGGACTGGGAGTTTTGGGTCAGTTGTGCTGCCCGCGGCCTGCGCGCCAAGCGGATTCCGGAATCGCTTCTGTTGTATCGCGTGAAGGAGGTCAGCTTGTACACCGAGTCGCTGAAGCGCGATCGAGAACTGAGGGCCCGCCTGATGCTGAACCACCCCCAGCTCTACCCAGCGAAAAGGGTCGCAGAGGCACGCACGATCGTGACTTCAGGCCCGGAGCCTCAGTCGCCTGGGGCGCCGCTTGTCTCCGTGATCGTGACGACCCACAACCGTCCGGAGTTATTGTGCGCGGCACTGCGGAGCATTCTGCATCAAACATATCAGGATTTTGAAATTATCGTCGTCAATGACGCAGGAATCGATGTTGCTCCTTGGATCAGGTCGCTCGGAGATACCGAACGGATCCGCCTGCAGCGGCATCCGCACAATCGCGGCGTTGGGGCGGCTCGCAACACCGGAATCCGGTTGGCGCGAGGGAAGTATATCGCCTACCTCGATGACGACGATCTTTTCTATCCGGATCATCTCTCGGTGCTGGTTGATGCCGCGGAAAGAACAGAGCATGCGCTTGTCTACAGTGATGCAAACCAAGCATCGTATCAACAAAGCGAAGGGCACGAGCTTATCGAGCGTAAGGTGGTCTACTCCCGCGACTTCGAGTTCCATGATCTGTTGGCAGTCAATCAGATGCCGTTACTATGCGTGCTTCATCGGCGCTCGTGCATTGATAAAGTTGGCGGGTTCGATGAGACGTTATCCACGCACGAGGACTGGGACATGTGGATCCGGATCATTCGCCACTATCCGTATGCCCATGTTCGGAAGACGACATGCGAATACCGGATGCAACAAGATCGGGAATCCATGACTAACTCAATGAGACCGGATTTCTATCGAACCATGAAGATCATCCACCAACGCTACAAGAGTTGGGCTTCGATCTTGTCTGGCACGCGGTCTCGGCAAAAAAAACACCTTCGGTCGTTGGCATGGGAACTCTATCAATCCGGGAGGCCTGTGGAACCCTGGGGCAGAATCAGATACGTCCTGAAACCCTTAAAGGGTATATACAAAAAAGAAAGCACCCGAGAAATAATAGCTTCAGATAGCAACAAAAAAACGCTTATTATTCTTCCAAGTCTTGATCCGGCATTTGCAAACGATTCTGTTATCAGATTATTGCAAAATGAAGAGTTAGTGAAGCATGTGATTTTGTTAACTCAATCAAGTTCCGAGACAATTAAAAAGCTGCAGTTAAAGTGCTGGCAACTTCATTCCGATCTCAACATACAGGAAATAAAAAAAATCACAGACCGATATGCCCGATCCAAGAGCGTTGTGACTGAAGCAACGGTTATCATGGGATTTGAGAACGGACACATTACCGAACGCCTTTGGAGGTATTCCATTCCTGTGATCCAGTTTGTGGGTGAGCCACCCAAATCGGAGGAAAACGCGAGGATACTTAATAAATATTCACGTTATCTCGCCGCAATCATCTTCCCGTCGCAGGAGGTTGGAGAGGAAACATTCAAGATGTCTCCTCATGCCAGGGCAATTCAACACTATATCTCCCCATCCAGCGGCCGACCCCAAATAGAAAAGCTGATGGAGGATCTGAAGAAGGTCCTTTCTCTGCGAATGAAAGGGGAACTGCAGTGGCGGAGCACAATTGGCAAGTCTCGAATCTTTAATGCCCAATTCGCATATCCATGGATCGGGCGCTGGAAGGCCCGACATGCCATAGCGTGCTACACGACATCATGGTACACTGGGATTAACCTGAGAAAGCCATTTCCAGGATTTCATCCCGGAACTTATTCAGAAATGAATGGTGTTAAGGGAGAGGATCCCTTCGCTCACTATCTAAGAAACAAAAAGCCTGCCGGGCCTTGGTTGACACCCGTAATCAGGGCTGGTCTATTTTGTCCGACGCGGCGTTCAAGATTGAAGGCAGCACTTCATCTTCACCTTTTTTATCCTGATATGACGCCGGAATACATTCGTCATATCGGGAGGTCGAAGACTCGACTGGACCTCTTCATTAGTGTGACGTCAGAGGAAAACAGGGATTTTGCGCTAAAGTCTTTTGGAAAACTGAATGACAGAAGGATCGAAGTCCGCGTAGTGCCGAACAGGGGCCGTGATATAGGACCATTGTTAACGGAATTCGCCAATGATCTTCAGGAATATGAGGTATTAGGGCATTTGCACACAAAGAAGAGCCCTCATTATGAAAACCGTTTGATGATCAGAAACTGGGTCAGTTTTCTGCGGGAAAACATGCTGGGAGGAAGGAAGCCGATGATTGACGTCATTCTGAAGGCGATGGAGCGGAATCCAGGACTTGGGTTGGTCTTTCCCGATGATCCCCATGTGATCGGCTGGATGGGGAACAGGGATCATGCAGTCAATCTCATGCAAAGAATGGGGTTGGCCAGCGATCTGCCTGAGAAGCACATCAATTTCCCAATTGGAACGATGTTCTGGGCGAGACCGAACGCCCTCAAGCCCCTGTTCGATCTGAATCTTGATTGGGCGGATTATCCCGAGGAACCGATTCCTGGCGACGGAACCATGCTCCATGCCATCGAGCGGATCCTGCCAATAGTTGCGGAAAATAGCGGCTATCGATGTGCCGTGACCCATGTCAAAGGAGTTCCCAGGTGAGCAAAAACTCGCCAACTGATTCCGGATGACTGTGAATTACATTGAAGGTTGCATTTTAGGCGCATGCTGCAATCTGGTCGTACGTCACAGAAGGAAAATCCCCAAGACTCAGTGGGGTGACAACCTCATCCATCTGGAGCGGTTTCTGACCGCTCACGGCAGATTTCCGCACAAGCCTTACTCCGCCCTCCATGACACGCTTTTTCACATCAAGGCCGGCAAGGAATCCCTTGACCCGATGCGGAGGCTGGTTTCTGACAAGGAACATGTGAAGCGGTACATCGCGGCAACCGTGGGGGAGGAGAGGAATGTGCCTACCTTCGCCGTCCTGAGAAGCAGGAAAGAGGCGAATGACTACCAATACCCCCACCGGTGTGTGATCAAGCCGACCCATGCCTCGGGGGAACTTCTCCTGAGGAGGGAAGGAGAGGGTTTGGACAAGCGCAGGATCACCTCTTGGTTTGACCTGGATTACTACGAGATGACTAGGGAGAGGAACTACAAGGGTTTACTGCCGAAGGTGATCGTGGAACCTTTTGCTTTCGACAGGGAGGCTCCGGACGACTTTCGGTTTTTCTGCGTTAACGGCGTTCCAAAAATGATTTTCTACGACCAGAATGACAACACTATCGAAAGGTTCAGATCTGTTTTGGACACGAATTGGGAGCAGTTGCCGTTTTCGCTCAAATGCCAGCAGCGATCACCGCCTCCGAGACCCTGCTGCCTGGACGGAATGCTGGAGGCCGCGGCCCGTCTTGCAGCGCCCTTTAGTTTTATCAGGGTCGATTTTTACACGGACGGGAACCGGTTCCACGTGGGAGAACTGACAAACTGCCATGCCGCCGCAATGCAGACCTTCGTGCCTCGTGATTCCGAGCTGCGGGCCGATGAGTTCCTCTTTGAAGAGTGACTTTTCGTCATGAAAGGAGAGCTTTCATGACGAGTTGGCTGCGAGCCCCTTCATCCCACTTCACAGATGGTGTTTCGGGCGTGATAAACAATTATTTCAAATAAGGCGGCCGGGGTGATATGTTCGGCCATCCGCGACGACCACAGGAAAAACCACTCAACCTGAACGAAACGAACCATCAATGGGGATAAATCAAAAAACGCTCATTGTCGTCATGGGGATGCACCGCAGCGGAACGAGTGCCATCACTCGCGGGCTTCAGGCAGTCGGCGCAAATCTGGGGGACCGTCTTCTCGGACCGAAGGAAGACAATCCCAAGGGCTTCTGGGAGGACATCGACCTGCACAACCTGCACGTGGAGCTGTTCGATGCCCTCGGGATGGAGTGGAATCGCCTTTCTCCTGTCACGGACGATGAGGTTGCCATGCTCAAACATCGGGGATTCTTTGGCAAGGCAGAGCGTATCCTTCGGGAAAAACTGTCGGGCGAAGGGGTCTTTGCGGTAAAGTATCCGCGCATTCCGAAGGTATTCCCCTTCTGGCGGGAGGTATTCGCAACCGGAGGTTTTGACATCAGGTATCTGATCCCGTTGCGGCATCCGCTCAGCATCGCCCGATCCCTTGCAAAGAGGGATGGGATGGAAAAGGAATATGCCTGCCTGATGTGGCTGGCCCATGTCTTGCCAGCCCTTCCCGTTCCGCGAGCCGATGATTCCATCGTTACCGACTATGACCGGCTCATGGAGGATCCGGAAAGGGAGATTGCCCGAATAGCATCTCGATTCGGCCTTGATGTGGATACGCGGGAAATGGCCGAATACCGCGATCACTTCCTGGCGCCCCACCTGAGGCATACAAACTATACCTTTTCCGACTTGGAGGCGGATACCGGCCTCCACCCGATGGTCGCTGAAGTCTATCGCGAGTTGCTTGAGTTTGCCTCAGACAGAAAGAATCTTGGGGATCCCGATTCCGTCGAAATGTTCAAGAGGTGGAACGATCATTTCAACGCCATGTCCCCGCTGCTACGTCACATTGAGAGGACAACCTTGGAGCGCGACCGTCAGGCCATCCTGCTCGACAACGCGGTTTCCGAACTGGGTTGGAGAAATTCCAGCATCTCCTGGAAGATCACGGAACCCTTGCGGGCGATATGCACCTTGGCAAAAAAACTCAGCTAATTTCAGTGGCTCGGTGTCAAAAGCTTCACTGGATTCTGTGCGGAGGCTTCCTTCCTGACTCACGCACGGACCTGACCTCCAGAATCACATCGCTCGAAATCATGAGTCCGCTCTAGTTACAGTCATGGAATCTCAAAAACAACTCGTTGTGGTCCTGGGAATGCACAGAAGCGGCACCAGCGCCGCCACAAGGGCGCTGCAGGTTCTCGGGGTAAATCTTGGCGGGCATTTGATGGAGGCAGAGTATGATAATCCCACCGGTTTCTGGGAAGATCTGGACATCCACGATTTTCACACCGATTTGTATCGATCGCTGAAGATGCGTTGGGACCGACTTTCCCTCCTGTCCGCTGATGAATTGGCGGAACTCAGGACGAACGGCATGCATCAACGGGCTGTTGATCTGATCATTTCCAAGAGTCACCAGGGACAACTCTTGGGTTTAAAGCATCCGAAGATGGCCAAAACTTTCCCGTTTTGGAGTGAAGTGTTTCCGGATGCCGGCTATCAGCCCAAATACCTGCTTGCGATACGTCATCCCCTGAGCGTGGCGCGATCGCTTTGCCAGCGAAACGGGATTGATAAAGAATATGCCTGCCTCCTCTGGCTCAGCCACGTGCTGCCAATCCTTAACGCCCCGGCCGACGCATCCATCGTCGTCGATTATGATTTCCTGATGGAGGATCCCGAGAGGGAGATCGGTCGCATCGCTGACCGCTTCAAGATGAAAGTCGACCCCGGTGAAATGGTTGATTACCGCGAGAAATTCCTGACGCCTGAACTGAGGCACGCGCATTTCAGCCTGTCCGATCTGGAGTCGGATTCCGATATCCATCCATTGGTCTCCGAGGTTTACCGGCAGGCACTTCAGTTTGCCACCGACGGAAAGAGCCTTGGAGATCCCGGTATCTCAGCGCTGTTCGAGAGGTGGAGGGAGGAATTTTCAGAGCTGACACCGCTTCTGGATATCATCGAAAGAACAACTTTTCAGCGGAACGATCTTGGATATTCGTTGAGGTACGCCACAAATGAACTCCACTGGATGGATGCGAGCGCATCATGGAGGTTCACGAAACCGCTGCGATCCCTCCTGAGCACCGTGAGAAAAGCCTCCACCCTGAAATAGTGCAATCGCTTTTGCTTCAATGGGGGGCTAATCTGCAATGATGAATCAGACACTTAGCGACGGGGCTGTTCACGAGAGTTGGCATCGGGTTTACTCCGATATTCCCGGCATGCTGCACCATCGGGCCGGGTTGCATCCCGAAAGGGTGGCCCTTGAAGAGGGTGGGCGTATTGATTTGACGTATGGAGAACTGAACTGCCTGGTGGTTGCGCTGGTGAGCGACCTGAGGAAAGCCGGAGTAAAGCGAGAGGATCGGGTGGCGGTGGTGATTCCGAACGGAAGGGATATGTCCACGACGCTGCTTGGAGTGTGTGCCGCAGCAACCGCGGCCCCCCTCAATCCTGCCTATCAGAAGGCGGAGTTTGCCGATTATTTCCGTGAGATCCGAGTTTCGTATCTGGTGATCCGGAGGGGAGTTGACTCACCGGCCCGTGCGGCGGCTGCGAAGATGGGGATCAGGGTGCTGGAGTTGACGGAGGGCGCCGATGCCCTGCTGCCGGTCGGAGAGTCCGCCCGAACGGGAGCCTCCGCCACGGAAATGGATCAACCCACTGCCGACGACATAGCCCTGATTTTACTGACATCCGGCTCGACGGGTCGCTCCAAAAAAGTCCCCCTGACCCACCGCAACATCTGCGTCTCGGTGCGCGACACCTGCCGCACTTTGGAGCTTACTCCTGATGATCGCTGTCTCTGCATGTGGGAGCAATTTCACATCGGAGGGCTGGTCGACCTGCTGATGGTACCCTTGGCCAGCGGAGGAACGGTGATCTGCACCACTGGATTCGATGCTGAACTCTTCTTCAAACTACTCGATGAAGGCAAGCCAACCTGGTACCAAGGGGTTCCGGCCACCGTGCACGAACTCATGGTTCAAGCCCGGCGCAACGAGATCCCCCCCGGCGGTGGGGCGCTCCGTTTCATCCGGGTGACTGCCTCGGCTCTTTCGCCGAAGCTTATGGGTGAGCTGGAGGAATACTTCGGGGTTCCCGTGATCACGACATTCGGGATGACGGAGGCCGCTCCGCTCATCACCACAAATCTCCTGCCTCCTCGGGCGCGCAAGCTCGGATCTACGGGGCCTTCCTGCGGTCCGGAAGTCGCCGTCATGGATGCGGGGGGGAACCTTCTCAAGACCGGGGAAGTCGGCGAGGTTTGGGTCCGCGGAGAAAACGTCATGTCGGGATATGAGGACGCACCCGAGGCCAACGCCCATTCCTTTCGCAATGGTTGGTTCCGAACCGGTGACACAGGGTGTCTGGATGAGGATGGTTACCTCTTCCTGAAGGGCCGAATCAAGGAGTCGATCAACCGGGGAGGCGAAAAGATCACCCCACAGGAGATCGACGATGTCCTGCTCACCCACCCAGGGATCGCCGAGGCGATTTCATTCCATATCCCCCACCGTGTTTTGGGGGAGGATGTTGCCGTGGCCGTGGTGCCGCACAAGCCCGGTTCACTTACCGAGAACGATATCCGTGACTACGTGGCGGGTCGCCTGGCCGAGTTCAAGGTTCCCCGGAAAATCCTCTTCGTTGAGGGATTCACCCGAGGGCCGTCGGGCAAGGTCAATCGAAGCTCTTTGGCCGAGACGCTGGGTCTGACTGCTGAAAAACCTTACGAGGAACCGGACACGCCGCTGGAAAAGACGCTGGCTGACATCTGGCAGCGGGAACTCAATGTTCCCCGCGTGGGCCGCAACGACGCCTTCTCCGAACTCGGGGGGGATTCCCTGTCTGGAGCGCGCACTTTGCTGGCGATTGAGCAGGCCTTGCAGCGGCGACTTCCCATCAAGGCACTCTTTAAGATTTCCACGATCAAGGAAATGGCGGAGATCATTCGGGAGGAGGGGATTGATCAATCCGACGAGGATTTTTCCCATCATCAGGATCTGCTCAAGGGGCTCACGCCCGATGTCTACAGAAAAATGCTGGCGGTCATGGCCGGGGGGAAGCTTTCCACGCTTTTCCAAGGATCGCTGGTGAAGGTGGTCAATGCAGGGGGCGGAAAACAACCGCTTTTCTGGTGCTTCAATGCGCCCGAGCGTGAAATGTCCATCCTTGCCAAGGAGTTGGGGCCAGATCAGCCGATTTACGGCCTTTTCTCCGGCGGCGGGGTGCTTTCCCACGACGACCTCCCGGCCATCGCCAACCACTATGTGCAGGAGATCGTGTCAATACAACCAGAGGGGCCGATCCTGATCGGTGGTAACTGCCGCGGAGGGCGCGTCGCCCTGAAACTTGTGCAACAACTTCATGACCTGGGGAGGAAAGTGCCCGAACTCTGCCTGCTGGAGTGTTTTGAACGAAGTCTCTACGCCTTTTCCGGCAACATGCTCCTGATGTTCGGGAAGCAAAGCGAACTGCAGAAACATAAAATGTTCGATTGGGGATTTCCCTGGTGGAGGCGGCCTTTTTCGGTTCCTCCGCGGGTCGAGTGGGTTTCCGGGCCACACGGGCAGTATTTCACTCCGGCCAACATCGGTAGCGTTTCTTCGGTGCTCGGCTCCTTCCTGAACGGCGAGAAAAACCCTCCCCTCAACCCGGCAACATGGATGCGAGATCGTCTGATCATAGCGATTCACCATGTTCCGTGGTTGTTCAAACTCTACATCCGGTATACTACAAAAGCATGATTTCCCTCCGGGGGACGAGGGCGCCTAATGCCCGAGAGCCCCAGTGAAACCGGAAAACTAAGATGATGAACGACGACACGCCATTTTTTTCCCGTCTTCGTGCCGCGGCCATGTCACATGGAGGGCTTTTCAACGCGCACCTGCATCTGGATCGAGCCGGCACGCTTGAAGCGCCTTCGAGGGAGGCCAAAGAAGATCGCATCTCGCAAAGCGCCATTTCCTTGTCAAAAAAGCACGGATTGATCCCGCGGATCCATGCAAGCCAGCACTACGACCCCGACACAATGGCTAAGAAGCTGGATTTTTATCTGGATCGGATGGTCAAGGCCGGAACCACGCGGGCGGACACCCTTGTGGATGTCACGACTGACCGCGTGGGATTGACCGCTTTCGAGGTGTTCCGAGCTGCCAAGAAACAGCGGAGCGGGCAAATCGAGCTGGGCTTGGGGGCCTACACCCCCTTCGGGTACAGGGATGACGAATCCTCCCGATGGGAACTGGTCAAGCAGGCCGCGCTTGAGGCAGATTTCATCGGATCACTTCCCGAAAGGGATGACCGTGTCAACTATCCTGAGCACATCGGCTTCCGCGAGCATTGCAGAAGAATCCTGAAATTGGCGGACGAATTAGGGAAGCCGGTTCATATTCATGTCGACCAACGGAACGAGCCCTCCGAGCGGGGTTCCGAAATCGTGCTGGAGGTCATGGAGGAACTGGGATGGAAGGCGGCAGCGGATACCGATCCAACGGTCTGGTTAATCCATGTGATTTCCCCTTCGACCTATCCAGAGGAACGGTTCCAAAAGCTGCTTGAGCGGATGGTGCTGCTGAATATCGGCATCGTCACCTGCCCCTCCGCCGCCATCAGCATGAGGCAGTGGCGATCTCTCCACACACCCACATTTAATTCGATAGCCCGCGTCCTTGAGATGTTGGCGGCGGGAATCCATGTGAGGGTGGGTTCTGACAACATCTGCGACCTGACCTCGCCAGCCGGAACACCCGACCTCCTCGCCGAGATCTACGTGCTCTGCAATGCGCTGCGCTTCTATGACGAGGAAATCCTGGCGAAGTTGTCCTCGGGCATCAAATTGGACCGGATCGAGCGCGAAATTGTCGCGGAGCATCTGAAGCAGGATGCCAGGGAAGTGCAGGAAGCCGTTAAAAAATGGTCTTCTGTAACGCCATCCCGCCAAGGCTGATCTTCACATTGCAAAACTTATGAAAGCAACCGACAAGCCCCGGAGGATCCTCGTTATCAATCCCAATACGGCGAGGGAGACCGCCGAATTGATGGAGGCCGAATGCAAAAAGATCGCCTATCCCGGGACTGTTGTTCACGCAACCTATATCAAGCCCACGGAAGTGATCTCCGCCTACAAGGTGTTCAGCTACGTGGACTTGGCGATCTGCACCGTGGAATCCATTAAGATAGCGTGGCAGCAGAGGAATAACTACGACGGGATCATTGTCGCAGGATTTTCCGACGTCGGCGTTGATGCCATGAAGGAGATACTTGATATTCCCGTCCTTGGTATTGCCGAGGCGGCCTATCATGTTGCCGCGCTGCTTGGCCACCGGTTTGCAGTTCTCACCGGAACATCCAAATGGACCCCTCCAAAGCACGACTACGTGAAGGCACTCGGCGTGGAATCAAAAGCCGTTTCTTTCCGATCCTACAGCGAATGGGATGAGAACGACTCCCATGAGTCACTCAAGAAGAAGCTCATCAAAGTCGCCAATGAGGCCATCAAGGAAGACGGGGCCGAGGTCGTGATCCTTGGTGGCGGTCCTTTGGTGGGCTACGGTAAAGAAATTGAAAAAGAGATGGGCATCCCGGTGATTGATCCGACCATCGCGGCATTCAAGATGATGGAGGGATTCATTGATCTTGGTTATAGGCAGAGCAAGATCGGTAGATGGAGCCGTCCCTTGGATACGCTGGGAGATTCAAAGGGTACGATCCCCTACAACCGCAAGTGGCTAGAGTTGCCCTCAGATAGCGAGTGAACGGAAATTGCTGCATATCTTTAGATAATGCAATGAAGTTCAAGTTCATGATCGCCGCTGTGTTGCTGCTGGCGGTGTTAAGAGCACCGATCCGGGCCGATGAAGCAAGACCGGCGCCCGTCGGCAAACCAAATATCGTGTTCATCCTAGTGGATGACGCTGGAATCGGTGATTTTTCAGCCTATGGTTGCAGGTACGGAGTCACGCCGAATATCGATCGCCTCGCCGCCGAGGGGATGAAGTTTAACAAGGCATACAGTGGATCCGCGATTTGCTCTCCCTCTCGGTGCTCTCTCATGACAGGACTCCATTCGGGGCATGCTTACATCCGTGACAACTGGATGAACTTGGGAAAGCTTCTTCCGATGGCTCCGGATACAGTCACCGTTGCTCGCCTGCTTCATGATGCCGGTTATGTGACGGGGGGGGTTGGGAAATGGGGGTTGGGAAATCCCGGCACCACGGGGGTTCCGGAAAAGCAAGGTTTTGACGAGTTTTTCGGCTACTATAACCAAGGTCACGCTCATAACTATTACACAGACCACCTGTTGCGTAACGGCACAAATGTACCGATCAAGCAGGATGGGACTCATACATGGGAAAACTATTCCGCCACGCGAATCACTGACGAAACACTGAAGTTCATCGAAACAAACAAAGGGAAGCCGTTTTTTTGCTATGCGACTTGGACGCTTCCCCATCTTGATTTTGTCATCCCGTCCAACGCCCCATATTCTGACAAGCCATGGCCGGAGACGGTCAAGAATTACGCCGCCATGATCGCCTTGATCGACAAGGATGTTGGGTTGGTGATGCAAAAAATCAAGGAGTTGGGTATCGACGACAAGACCTTGGTGATTTTTAGCTCCGACAACGGTGCCAATCAGGAATTCATAGAACTGTTGGGAAGCACGGGAGGACTGCGCGGCGGGAAGGACCTTCTTTACGAAGGAGGAATCAGGACGCCCTTCATCGCGCGTTGGCCGGGCAAAATTCCGCCGGGGTCCAGCAGCGACCAACTGACATCATTTCCGGATTTTCTCCCAACGGCGTGTGAAGTGGCAGGCGTGCCGATTCCTTCCAGATTAGACGGGATTTCAATGCTCCCGACCATGATGGGAAAAGAACAATCAAAGACCCATGACCGCCTGTACTTTGAGCTCTATTTCGACCATTACGACCCATTCTTCCAGCAAGCCGTTATATGGAATGGGTGGAAGGGATATCGCCACGGAATAACAAACCCGATGGAGCTGTATAATTTAAAATCTGATCCAATGGAAAAAACTAACATTGCCTCCGAGCACCCTGAAATTGTCGAATCCATCGAGCGTATCATGAAGAAGGAGCACGATGATTCGCCTAATTATCGAGTCGACGGAAACTATGCTAATGGGAAGCCAAAACAGGGTTACAAGGAAGCGATCCTGGACTTCCTGAAATCAAAATACAATCTCCTAAGGAACCTCTGATTAAATCGCACAGAGGCCGTTGCAGAAAGAACTGGCTGCGGGCGAGGCGGTTTTGTGGCAGCATTAATGACAAACTAACGGTATCTTTTTAGACCGCGATGACGCAAATTTGCATCCGCTTGTCATAACCCCAAAAAGGTTACTGAGACTCAGTAAAATATATAGATTAAAAACTGGGAACGCTTAATATGACGCAATCTTTCAAAAATACCCAATGATCCCTGATCACCCACCAAGCAGGATTCGTGCTCTGATCACGATGCTGGCCTCCCCTGTATGGCGTGTTATCAAAGCACTTAAGAAAATATTCCGGAATATCTCCGTGACTTTCTGCGCTGCAACAGAAAGAACATACTGCCTCCTGTTGAACCGGAGGAAAAATTTCCGCTATGAACTTGCCGTGGCAGGTATCTTCAAAAACGAGGGGCCGTTTCTGGAGGAATGGCTGACTCTGCACCGGGCAGTAGGGGTTGATCACTTCTATCTCTATAACAACGACAGCACGGACGGATTCCGCGAGGTGCTGGGACCCTGGATAAGCAAGGGGTTGGTAACACTTTTTGAGTGGCCTGGAACCGGGGGGCAGAGATCGGCATACAATCACTGCATCAGGCGGTTCCGCTCGCATGCACGTTGGATTGCGTTCCTTGATGTCGATGAGTTTCTTTTTTCACCTGAAAATCAAGATCTACGCAAAGTTCTGCCAAGATACCAGGGAGCGGCCGCGATTTTCGTCCATTGGGTGCTGTTCGGATCCAATGGCCACATGACTCCTCCGGAAGGGTCGGTTATAGAGGCCTACACGCGATGCCTTGATCTGGAATCAGCTCGCAATGATGCTTTTGATCACAAGAATAACCATTACGAACGGGATCTCTACGTGACCGGGTGGGCCAAGGACGGGAAGTCCATCACCAACCCGAGACTGATCAAGAATTATTATGTCCATAAACCCGAGGAAGTCTGGTCAGGCAAGACGGTAGATGAAAAAATGCGAACCCCTATGCAAAGGGTTTCAGGTTATGCGGATATCAGTTGCGATATTTTACGGATCAACCACTATTGGTCGAAGTCCATTCAGGACATCACGAGAAAAGTCGAGCGCGGGAACGCATGCTGGGTGGATACCCCAAGCCAGCGCTTGGAACGCTGGTTAGATCGGGAGAGTCATCTCAACAAGACGGAAGACAAAACCCTCCTTGAATTATGGGAGAGGATTCGGCGTGAAAAATAAAGCTAATATCAAAAACAGGAGCGACCTGTATTAAAAAACAATTTCAGAATGATGATAATATAAACTGTATTTTCGCTCTACATACTATTGCGGCCTATTTCCCATGATTAAGAAAAAAACTCATACTCCAATTGGGGGAGCTTTGGTGAGTGTAATCCTTCCATGTTATAAAATGGGGAAATTTGTAAAGCAGGCCCTGGAGAGCATCGGAGAGCAGACTTACGGCAACTGGGAGGTGATCCTAGTAGATGATTGCGGGCCAGAGGACGGGACGTGCGGGGCGGTCTTGGACTTTCGCGCCAGTTATCCTGCCAAGAGGGTGGAATACATCCGTAACGCGGAGAACGTGGGATGCGGGCACAGTCGCAACATCGCCATGGCGGAGGCAAGCGGTGAATACCTGGCCCTTCTCGATCCGGATGATTTCTGGCATCCCCGCCACCTCGAGTGTGCCCTTCGGGGTATTGGGGATGCCGATCTCTGCTTCCTCCGTTGCCGAAGCGTCGACGAGGAGGGGAATGACC
>Ga0209189_1001671_pt1 | contig 16392 bp, 17 predicted proteins | sample C_130820_EF_Meta_FD_187308 | JGI IMG/M metagenome (GOLD analysis project Ga0209189, IMG submission 187308) | Freshwater microbial communities from Lake Croche, Canada to study carbon cycling - C_130820_EF_MetaG (SPAdes) (version 3) | ecosystem: Environmental > Aquatic > Freshwater > Lake... | reverse complement strand
CCCTTTGTCTCCAATTTATGCTCACAAATGTCTTCAGTCATATAAATATTTGTGAGCATATATGCTCTCATGACATTTATTACTATACATGGTGTTATTTTTGTATACTGTTTGATTAAACTGTGAGCATAATTTTGTCGCCCCCATCTGCCCTCCGTATTATGGTCACAATTTTACATAAATCGATAATTATTTGTGACCATATATGATAATAAATGCAATGAGAGCATATATGGTCACGTTTTTATTCATGGATTATATGTAACGACACCATACCTAGGGTCGGGTGCGCGCGGCACGGGCCGGCTCCACTGTGGTGAAGAGTTGGTTCTACCTACGGTATCTTTTTAGTAAATCCTTTTCATTTATTTTACATATTACACATTTTCTTGAATTATACAAACAAATACAAAACCTTTTGTACCATTCTTGAGTCTACATGGTAACATTTTTTGTAATATGTTTGATTCTCTGTGGTACCATATTAGATAAGAGAATATTTTTTATTTTTTTATAAAAAAGAAAAACCAACGGTCCCAAAAAAAGCAAAAAGGAAAAACAAAAGTCGGTTCGGATTTGGAAAATGGACATTTTAAAAATGTCCAAAATCGATTTTCCCAAAAAAGTTTTGAAAAAACATGAAAATTAGGAATTGTGAGCATCATGCTTTGACCGATTTTTGGCATTTTTTTATGTTGTTACCAAAACTTTTTGGGATTTTTTTGAAAAATAAAATATTTTCTTTTAACATGACTGACAAAATACTGCCAAAAAGCGCCAAAAAGCGCCGATGTGATTCGTGTGATTATTTATGCTCTAAATTGAGTGACTGGGAGAGACATTTACTCACTAGGAAACATCAAAATACTGACAAAATACTGACGCAACCGCGCGAAACGCGCCACGAAAATAACCACACCATATACGAGTGCGATTGTGGCAAAATTTACAAGCATCGGCAAAGTTTATTTAACCATCGAAAAAAATGTGTCCCGACTGTATCCACCTTTAGTACCGAGTTGATTGATAAACTAACAAGTCAAAATGCTACTTTAATGGAACAAAATACCAAATTATTTGAGATGATTACCCAAACCAATAATACTTTGATTCAAAATCAGCATAGTTGTAGTATCAATAGTTGTAACATAAACAACAATAATAAGTTTAGCATTAATGTCTTTTTGAACGAAACTTGTAAAGATGCCATTAATTTAACTGACTTTGTCAATGAAATACAGCTAACTATTAACGACTTGGAGGAAACCAGTATGCTGGGGTACGTCGATGGTATCAGTAAAGTATTTATAAACAATTTAAAGAACATTGATTATACCAAGAGACCGATTCACTGTAGTGATTCCAAACGTGATGTACTATATATCAAGGATGATAACAAGTGGGTGAAGGAGAATGATACCAAGATGAAACTTACCGATGCTATTAAGAAGGTGGCCAATAAAAATTTGAAACAGATTCCGGAATGGCAAAAAAAGAATCCGGATTATTTAGACCCTAATTCCAAGAAAAACGACAAGTATATGAAAATGATTTGCGAAGTCATGTCTGGTTCTTCTAAAGAGGAACAAGACAAGAATTATAATAAAATTATTAAAAATATATCCAGGGAAGTGATAATAAGGGGAACCCAGTAAATATATGTTTTATAGGTCTTTAAGTCCTTTTTTAAATCAATTGTTGTGTGTGGGGGGTTACATGAATGAAATATTTTCCAGAACAGTTGTTTTTCCAAAATAAATAAATTGAAAGATAAACAAGAGAATGAGTTTTTCATTTCTTATTTCATTACGTACTTTGTTGAAACATACCAACAACTCATACTGTTTTAGTAAAGTCAAGTCAAAAAAACCATCTTCTAATAACTTAATTATATCCAACGCCGAATAAGACTTTTCGTAGAGTTTGTTTATAAATATTAAAACATCTTCTAACAAAGGTGCCTGCTTCTTCCATTTGGATAACTCTTTTTTCAACCATTCCATCCTCCTAGCCTTTACATTTGTTAGTTTGAAAGACTCATCTAGGTTGTACTTGTATAAATTAATGACTTTGTCTTTATGTAGAGGCATCGGTACATATATCTCGCAAAATCGCGACAAAATAGGATTCAACAGTTTGTACTTATCTTCTACGATAATAAAAAAACGTGTGTTATGACTGAATAACTCTATACATCGCCTTAGCGCCGACTGTGCATCCATTGTTAGTTTATCGCCATTCAATAATACAATGCTTTTGAATGTATATCCACCGTTGGAGTTCACGTTGGTCTTGGCAAAAAATTTTAACTCCTCTCGGATGAACTTTATACCTTTTCCATGTGCACAATTCACATACATCACGTAATCTTTAATCATATCTTTGTTGTCTTTGTAAATCATGGATATGAAATCATTTACTATTTTACTTTTACCCGAACCGCTCACACCATTGAAAATAATATTAGGTATTTTATGCATTTCATAAAAATATTTTAATTTATTTATGATACTTGTATGAATATTTAATGTCATATTAATATTTGAACCTTATTTTTATATCTCAAACCGAACGAATACTGAATACCGAATAACTTGTAACTTTTTATTTCTTTCTCTTTTTTGTTTTATTTTTAACCGCATATTTAACCTTTTTTGTAGTATTACTAACAACTCTTTTTAATTTTATTTCAGTCATCCCATTCTTACGATGAAACACGGTGACCAAATCCGGATATGTTTTTCGCATATATTCCGCTGCTTTTCGATTCATTTCTTGTCTATCTTTCCCCAAGCCACCATCTGCGTTGAACTTGGTTTTTGTAGTGACGTCATTATATCTCAAGACTCCTCCATCTTTTTTAAAATATAAAATAGACTGTTCATAGTCTTCTTTTCCTTCTGCACCAACAGATGGGGCTAAATCTTTGGTATGTCGATTGATGAATCCTCTTAGCACTCCAATAATAAACTTTAAATCCGTGGTAGTTTTATGTTTCATAAAAAAAGGATTACGCACCGGGTATATTCCCCAAATAAATACTCCGTTTTTTTTCAAATCCTTGTATCCATCTTTGAAAAACTGGTCCACGTTTTTTACCTTTACTAGCTTGTCATGTGAATTCATTTTCTCGATTTGTTCTACATCGTCATCTATTGAAACCACATACTTATTTTCCGGGAAATAATTTACTATAAACTTGCGCTGATTTGTAATGCCCTTTAATCCCACCACTATCTTTCCATATAAGTCTTTTGGTACTGTTCGGTCATACTTTTCACGCTCTTCTTCGTTTGCTACAAAAATATAAATCTTGGATGCCGGCACTCCACCTTCCTTTAACGTGTTTAAAGACTTTTTTATCAATATTTGTTCGCGTTTATACGAAGGAATTGCTACTACATAATCTCCTGATATAGAATTTGACTTTGACTTGGAATTATTAGACATAGTCCTCTTTGTATTATATTATGTCGTTATTTTTATTTTCCTGGGCGTAACATTTTTTTCACTGTTTTATTATGAAGTTCGTATACTTTTTTCGACTTACCCCTAGACCTAGCCCAGACTTTTTCGCGCAAATAACATACAATCGATAATCGTATATCATCTTTATTCTCTTTTTTAATAGGTAGGTTGGCATGCGGGAGATGGACGTCCATAAAGAGAATATCTCCGGTACGTACATTTACACCTATTCCATATTGGGGGAAACAAGTCTCCCCGCCAGTATAGTTACCCCTTTCGATAACTGCTAAATTACCAAACCCTTCTGCGTCATCTCCTTTATCTGTATGAATGGTGGTCTGGTAGTTTACGTTGGTGGTTATGGTAGTAAATGCGGTGTTGGGTATTTTGAAATGGGTTTCGTCCGCTTTTTTACGCTGTTCCTTATATTTATCTGGTACCAGTTTTTCATAAAGTGAACTAATATCTTGAATCATTGGCAATGTTTTTTTGTATTGTTCTGGGTACTCCATATTAAACCGTGACTCGCGAATGTTCAGTTTGGGTGTTTTACGTAAGCGCTTGAAAATGGCTTTTTGGGACGGTCCCCAGCTATCGAAAAACCCAAATATATTGCTCATGACCTTGGGATTATCTCTAGTGTTTCGGGTTTTCGAACCAGTGGCGTTACCGCGATTGGATGTAGTATGTTTGGCAAAACCGATAACATTGTCGTAAAAATCGTCGATATGTTCTTTGTTTTTAATCGCTCCTTTTCTAAATTTCAACAATAGTTTTCCATCCTCGGTATATACATCCGCATCCTCATTTATAATCATAGTTATGTCACTGGGTTTAATAAAAGTATTTATTTTTTTATTCATTTTGGCATCATCATATTCTTTTTTCACGTGGTAAATGGTTACCGAACCTTTTTTTTCTTTTTTAATAATCATAAATATATATTATTTATCAATATTATATATATATATCACGCACATTTTATACCCTTATATGAAAAGTACATAATGTTTCGTTAGAAAGGGTGTTAAACCGCGCTAGTTAAACTATGCGTATACGGATTTTCTTTGAACGCATTGAGTAGACTAGGTTCGATTCTTGAACAATCCACGCAGTTATCCATATATTGTGGCATTTGGGATACTTTGCCGTATGTTTGTACCGAGGGACCGCTTTGTATTACAGTGGAAGGTGCCCATAAACGATTGTTTTCTCGGTCTGCATCCACTCTCGACATGCTCATATTTATATTTGGATTAAACTGTTTTGCGTTTCCTTGATTAGTACGACTTTTGATGGACTGTTCTTTGGTTTCGTTGTTATGTTGTCTATATGCCGCGTCATACTGTTGATTGCCATACTTGGAATTCAACCCTAACATCTGGTTATGATTGGTAGTATCTCTTTGATTTGAGACTGCCTGTTGGTCTGCTATTATATACGCTCCGTTTTCAACTTGGTTTCCAATATATCCATTGGGTCTATACATGGTGGTTTCTTTTATGGTAGTATTGGGAACATCTCCGGGGGACAAGACATAGTTCCCGGGTACTTCTCCTAGGGTGTTTCCATATACACGCATATTACATACATACTCCTCTTTTCTGGAAGGTTTTAATATGTCCATGATTGGTGCAATGACTGCACCTATTGCGCTACTAAATCCGGAACCATATGTTGGAGCTTGGTTATTCACGGAACGACTATTGGCATAGTTAGTATGGCTGTTTTGATGATTATCTTTGTCATAATGTGGTCCACTACCGGTCGCATTGGAATGCCCAATGTCGCAAGTGGGCAACTGCATTTTTTTGGTTTCTTCGTGTTTACTCGGTATGTAACTTGCCGTTTTCATGACCGCATTTGGGGTACCGTGCTGAAATGTAGTGACATCGTTTCTATGAGAAGTCTTTTGTATTTCTTCAGCTACCATACGACCTGCTTTTTCTGCACCTGTAGTGGTAAGCCATCTATCCTGGTTGTTAATAAAAAATGTATCTGGTCTATACTTTTCCATTTTACCTTCTATTCCTAGATTTTTAATATAAGATGCCGCTGGACCCTGTAAGTCATTTAGGTCGTATTCTTGTTTGGGGTTAGTGGCTACGCGTAGTTCATCTACCGTTTTAGGGAGCCATTTATCTCTCGCGTCCATACCGGAATTATATCCTAAAGTTCCGTTGGAACTATACCCGTTGTCTAGACCGGGTCCTACGTGGACCGATTCAAATGGTTTCACCTTATTGTTACGATTAACTGGATTTTGTCGGGATTGATAAAAATCGCTCATATTTGGTGTGCCGTGTGTCCACTGGACATTATCTTGTGGTTTAAACAGAGGTGCTTGTTCTATTTTTTTGATGATTTGGGAGCCGTTTCCTGCATAATTGTCTAAAATAGTTTCGGCAATATTGTTGTTATATATTTGTCCTTTTGGTTTTCCGCCGTTAAATGGCACCATGTTGTTATGTTTGAATTCTTGAGACGAAAGATAGTCGCCAGATAGTGAAAATACTTCTTGAATATTATTGCTCACTGGTTGACCCTCTCTCTGTTTTTTTTCGTAGACATTTTGATTAAAGTAATTGTCAGTGGCAACATTGGGATTGGGATATTCTTGGATGTTATCAACTAATTCTTTGTTGTTCATAATAGGATAATTATTAGGAGGTACGTTGGTATTCGGTAGGTAGTTGTTGAAGCGGGATTCTATATTATTTGATTGTAGATTGGTACGAATACCCATGCTTTCAAATGTTTCTTTTTTGGATTTGTTTTGGTTGGAAATAACATATAGTCCACCTAATGCAATCATTGGTATAGCTAGTTCCATTGTTATAATATATAGATAAAATTATAAAATATATGATACTTTTTACACATATTATATTATATTATGTTATGTTGGGTATGCTTAAAGACATTTATTCCCTTTAAATAAATCTTTTTCAACTAATCTAGTACTTACTAAATTTTGAAAAGGTATTTCGGCATGTGCTTGTGGGTTATCCAGTAGTATATATCCATGGTTTTGTTGTTTATCGCGAAAGGTCCATGCTGGTAATACTGCTCTGGACTGCTCTGTAGTCAATGTTTCACAAACTGGGTAAGGAATAGGTAATGCATATGCAGACCTATTTTTGTTTGTTTTCAAACAATCTTTACTCATGGGTCGGTCGAGTCCTAAAAGAGAACTTTGTATATCGGTGGACTGAGTCCATAAATTAGCTCCCCATTTTTGAGGAATAATATGCGGATCCATCATGAAACATGGTTTAGTTCCATGTCCAGGAACATCTAAGTACCATCGTTCTTGGTCGGTTTGTTGTTGAAGCTGTCTGGTGATTCGGGCAGGGTCGTCGTGAAATCTGGTAAATGCCATTATTATAATAATATTTTTTTAAATACTTTACTAAATTCTTATTTAATAATTTTTGATTTATAAGATAAGTATAAACGGGTTTTAGTTTAATGCGCTAAATAATATATTATTTGTTATATTCATATTTATATTCAAATATACTTATATGGTCCATCTCCTTTTACTTCCACGTCGCACTTGTTTGGTTCTACAACAATCTTTTGTCTTTCACCATGTACATGCCAGAAGAAAGAACCATTGGGACCATATACGTTAAATGAACCGTTTTCAACTTTACTAGTAAAATAAGTTTTTGATTTATTATTTGAACTATTTTCTGTATCATATATAGGAGTTACTTGTATGGTAAAGTTTTTAGCTAAATTATCTACATAATCTGGTAATTTAATAAACGCACAATAATTATTTACAATGATTCCTTCCCCTCTATAGTAAACGCCGGCTTCAGGTCCTTCTAAACAAGCATGTACCAAATACTTTTCTTTATCTGTTGGGTGATCTATTATAAATGTTTTAGTTTGACTAAGAGCTCTTGTATTTGGTTTTGCGTAAATAAGTTCACTACCACTAAGGTCCCAAAATACTTGCGCATAATGTGAACGTAAAGCAAGTTCGTTTACGTTTCTGTTATCACTAATATCTGCTTGGCGTTTACCAGTTACACCTAATCCTGGTCCAGTAGGTCCAGTAGGTCCAGTGTCACCAGTTGCACCAGTGTCACCAGTAGCACCAGTTGGTCCAGTTGGTCCAGTATCACCAGTTGGTCCAGTAGCTCCAGTAGCTCCAGTATCACCAGTAGCTCCCTCAAAGGGCAGGTCAGCAACAGTAAGAATTCTAAAATCTTTACCAGTTATATCTTTTAAAGATGTATCTAAACTATCTATAGATAATCCAGGACCAAATGGTTTTGTTCTTATTGCAGCATTTGTAGGACCAGCGCCTTTAAGTATTATACTCCCTGGTCTAAAAAAAAAACTACTTGAATCTGGGGCATAACTTAATAAAGCAGCAGAATCAGAAGTAGTATCATTGTTAAAAACAAGTGTATCGGCATATACTGCCTTAAAATAATGGCCAGAGTCACCTAAAGTATAGTTACTAATCGTTTCAGTCATAGCGGTTGAACGAGTAACTGTTGCACTCGTAACCGTAGGTATAATAGAAGAAGATAAACTAACATAACTACCAGTCATGTCATCATGACCAACTCCTAAAATATCAGATGCATAAACACCAGTACTTCCTGCTCTACCAAATAAGAATGAGCCTGTCTCTCCGTTATCACCAGTTACACCTAAACCTGCACCAGTGGCACCAGTTGCACCAGTGGCACCAGTGGCACCAGTGGCACCAGTGGCACCAGCAGTACTACTACCCGAACCACAATTTACGTTAATAATGGGCGATGGACATTGATATCGGGTATTACAGCGAGGATTCGTCAATGCGTTGATATAACTAGAGTAAGAAGCCATAATATATATAATATTAAGAATAAAAAATATATATAATTAATTATATTTATTCCGATGGTAAAGGAACAGAAGCAAGGCGAATCGAACCAAGGGATGCAACATCGTATTTGACAATAAGTGGCAAGTCATTTTCTAAGTATATTTCAATTTGAGGACATAGGTTGGTACATTTTATAAAATATCCTAAATTCTTTAATGAAAATTCTCCTTGAATAACTTTGCTAGAGTCTTGTTTCATGACAAACCCCATGGAGCCGGCCGCTTCAGCACGATGAATTTCGACGGATGCAAATTGTCCTTTGTACTTGAATATGAGCTCATTACCAACTGATTTTATTTCTATTTTATCGGATACCGAGGATGAATCCCGAATAATTTTTTGGAAATCGGCCGAAGGAAAATTGATGATGGAAGAAAATTTGACATCAGGTACGGTGCACTCATCTGGGTCAATTTCCATGAGTTTCAACTTTTGGGTTTTACATTGTTTGATGTCTCCATTTTCAAACTTGAGTGCAAGATGAGAAACAAATCCGTCTGAGTAATCCGAGTTTTCAATATAAATGGTCAAGGTATCGTCATTATCAATCGAGTTAATCAGTTTAAATAGATGAAAGACATTCACGGCAATAATAATTTTCTCTTTTTTACATTGATAAAATTCAAAATTAGCGGCGGGTAAATAAAGGTGTACTAAAATAGTATGTGTTTTGTCCATGTTGATGATTCGTATACCATCGGGTTGAAACGTAATATTTGTATCCAAAAGAATATCTTTTAGCGCAATGATTAACGTACGAAACGGAGAGATTTGAACCGTTTTTATAGTGAGTACATTATTATCTGTAAAGTCATTATTTATATTCATTATATTAAATTTAAACGCAAATCTTTAAATCATTTATTTTTTTAAAATATATATTTTATAGACATTGCATTAAATATTCAATCCTTATTGGTTGAATAGTTATACATTTATAAGTTTGTTTAAACAGCATTCAATGCGCGAGCCTGTGCATTAGCAGTTGAATAACCTTGCCCCATTGCACTAGCTTTAGTAGTACCGCCACTTTGAGGCATTTTCATGCTATAGCTCAAAGGTGCCGGGTATAATGCATGTGAGCCTCCACGGTGTTTACTTCTACGTTGTTTACTTCTACGTTTACCACCAGTCATACCAGCTCTTAATTGGACATCCGTAGAAAACCCACCAGTATTGGTAATACCGGCGCCGGAAATACCGCTTCCTACAGGAAGGGAAGAGTTGCCTCCTTGACTAGAATCGCTTTTTACATTTGAATAACCCAAAGGACCTAAGCCGCCGCTTCCTCCGTACATACTTCTACTCTTTTTAGACTTTCTTAACTTACGTGACTTGTTGAGCTGGACCATGCCAAATTTACCCTTCTTATATCCATATCCGTGTTCTAAAAGTCTATTTGATTTTTTTGCACTAGCGTGTTTCTTTTTGGAAACAATACGATGGTGTTTGTTCATCATTAAGTCTTTTTTAGTGAGACCCCCTGAAGTTTTATCGGCAGTACCATGAAAAACTTGTGCTCTGGATCCAACTTTCATTATATATTAATGAAAGAAAAAAAGAAACATGTTTGGAATATGGAATATATGTTTCTAAAGTTAATGTATATTTTTACACAATAATAAACGAATATATTTAAAACAGGTACCTTTTCTAGAACCATTTAGGCATTAAATAAGTATTTTTGTCTTTTTGAGAGGCAACCACCGGAGTGGACATGGGAACCGCCAGCGTGCTAACATCATACAAGTATTTCATGTATCCTTTGGCCTCAGAGAATACGTGAAAAATACAGTAATCGAGAACCATTTGGTTGAGTTGGTTGACTTGTAGGGTTACGTTGTCCAGTTGATTAGACGCATGTTGTAAAAAAATGCTACGCATTATAATTTTTAACGTGTCACAGTCTTGATTACCTATGATATATTGCTGATTGGATTTTTGATAGACACCAGCGCGGATGCCGTTTTGTATGATTTGAATATTTTGTTTGGAAAAAAAGGTAGCTGAAAGAGGAGAGTCGTTCCACAACCCTTGGGTAGGATCTCTAAATGTGGTACATTGATTAGCGGGAATTTTGTCATACATGGCGAATAGGTAAGATAAATCAGGTGGTTGTTTATTTAAAATATCTACTCGGCCATTTGTGATTTGACTTGTATTCATTACTGTTATAATATAATAAATAAAATATTTTTAAGGATTTAAAAAATATATTATATTATATTATTTATTATATTATATTATAAATGAGTTTTCAAAAAACGGTTCTTATTGTTTCATTCGTTATTTTAATCATTATTTTAGCATTTATGTATTATGCCTTGAAACATGCTAGCGACTCGCAACCTTGGCCCCCGGTATTAGGAGACTGTCCGGATTATTGGGTGGACTTGTCTGGGAATGGTGGTGCTTGTTTAAATTCTCATAGTTTAGGAACATGCAATATACCTTCAAGAGCAAGCGATCTTGGACCAGTTATAGATTCTAACTCAATGAACTTTGACCAATCCCCATATAACGATTCAACTAATGGTGGGTGTTCTAAATATAAATGGGCAACCAACTGCGGAGTAACATGGGATGGTATTACATATGGGGTACCAAATCCATGCAGTACTGACAGTACTACTAGTTAAAATACAAAATGTTATGTACTTTACCTGAAGTTGAAGAATGAATAATATATATATATATATATATATATATATATATATATATATATCATATACATATAAGATAAATGTTTGAAAGAATGCGGAATATGTTTCCAAGGGAGTTACTAGATATTATTTATGCATATATTCCGGACCGAGTAATTATTTTTTTGACAAAAGAAAACTATGTAAAGAACCACTACAAGGTAAAGTCAATGGTAAAACGAGATATGTTGGAAAACTATATACGTAGTATGATAAGGCAAGACAATGATTTTGTATTCCAACATTTGTTAGTTGAAAATAGTAAAATATGGATAAATATGAAGAAATATAATTATAGAAGAGCTGTTTATTTGAATTATTTATACTTTATAGAAGCATACTGTATTGAAAATGAGTCATCTAAATGTAGAAAAAAGTTGATGCAGTTTTTTATAGAACAGGGATTGAGTAAAAATAGGCATAAAAAGAATATTGTAAAATATTTATAGTATGAATCCCATCCATTTGATAAATCGCCAAGAACAAGTCGATGTTGTCAAACGGATTTTAAAAGATTTTGAAGCGACGGATAACATAAAAAAAGCAAGTATTAAAAGAGGAATATATGTATATGGTGATTCGGGTTCTGGTAAGACCACTTTTGTTAATCAAATACTCAAGGAGATGAACTATGATATTATCCGATTCGATGCGGGAGATATAAGAAATAAACGGGTGATAGATACCATTACCAAAGATTATATGGCAGACAAAAATATGATGAGTATGTTTTATAAGAAAGTACAGCGTATAGCCATTGTAATGGACGAGATAGATGCCATGAACAATGGGGAAAAGAGTGGAATAGAGTCATTAATCAAAATCATACGTCCCAAAAAAACGCTAAAACAAAAGGACGAAGAAATGTCTTTAAATGTGATTATATGTATTGGTAATTATCATGTAGATAAGAAAATCAAAGAGTTGATGAAAGTATGTCATTTGGTGGAGTTGAAAACACCCACGAAACCAGAGATGCTACAAATTACACGGCAGTTGTTACCTATAATGAATGAACGAATGAGAGAAGACGTGGTAGAATATATAGAAGGAGACTTGCGAAAGTTATCATGTATTTATCACATGTATAAACATAACCAAGCCAACGAGGATACTTGGGCCGATAATATGAACGTTTTGTTAAAAAAGTCTTTCAACGACAATACCCGAGTAATAACCAAAAAACTGATACATAGTATGCATCATATGGATGAACATGTAACAATGATTAACGAAACGGATAGAACAACGGTAGGTTTATTATGGCACGAAAATATTGTGGATGTATTGGGTAAAATGAAAAAAGAAGAGAGTGTTCCCTTGTACTTGAATATATTGGATAATATTTGTTTTGCAGATTACATAGATAGAAAGACGTTTCAAAAACAAATATGGCAGTTTAACGAGATGACGTCACTAATAAAAACATTTAAAACCCATAACTTATATCATATGCATACCGCAAAGAGTCAAAAGAAGAAACGAATTGGTGAGGTACGTTTTACCAAAGTACTCACCAAGTACTCGACCGAATTCAATAACTATACTTTTACACAAGAGCTATGCCAAGAATTAATGATGGATAAAAACGATATGTTTGTGTTTTTTTTGTACTTAAAGACAAAGTATAAAGATATTGGGGACATATTGACTTTATTCGAGAACAACAATATAACCAATATAGAAACCAAGGAGATGGTGAGGTTGTATCGTTATTTGGATAAGTATACCAGAGAGTCGGTGGATGCAGTGGAACAAGATGACTCATGTGAAGAAACGGATTCAGTGAATTAACAAAGAATAAGAATAAGAATAAGAATAAGAACGAGATATTATAATACAATCTAAAGAAACAAGGATATATTAAATATATCGTCGTTTAGATAAAATATGGAACAAACCATTGTCATTACCAATGAGAACATAAAAGACTTGATAAGTATATATCTCGTGAATCCTAGTCATGAAATATTAGGTAGTCTACAAAACAATATTGGAGAGTGGGATGTTTCGCATGTTACAGATATGAGTTATTTGTTTCAAGAAATAGAAAATGATTTTAACGAGAATATAAATAAATGGGATGTTAGTAATGTCACGGATATGACGTATGTTTTTTCGGGATGTCGAAAGTTTAATCAACCACTAGACAAATGGGATATGCGTAATGTTACGAATATGGAGGCCATGTTTTGTGGATGTCGTAAATTCAACAAACCTCTGAATAACTGGGACGTTGGTAAGGTTACAAGTATGCGTAACATGTTTTGTACGTGTCGAAAGTTTAACCAACCGTTGGATAAATGGGATGTTAGTAGTGTGACTAACATGAGTGGGATGTTTTATGACTGTAACCGATTTAGACAAACATTAGATACATGGGACGTAAGTAATGTGGAAGATATGGCTCATATGTTTTCGAGATGTAGTTATTTTAATGGTCCTTTAAATAATTGGAATGTTGGTAATGTCACCGATATGAATAATATGCTTACTGGGTGTTGTAGTTTTAACCAGCCGCTGGATAACTGGGATGTGAGTAACGTGTTATATATGTATAGTATGTTTTATGGATGTTGTAGATTTAATCAACCATTGAACAACTGGGATGTAAGTAACGTAACGGATATGTTTAGTATGTTTTGCGGGTGTACGTGTTTCAATCAGCCTCTAGATAACTGGGACGTCCGTATTGTTAGTAGTATGGACTATATGTTTTTCGGTTGTTTCTGGTTTAATCAACATTTGCATAACTGGAACGTAAGTAACGTAAAATATACAAACAATATGTTTCAAGATTGTCAAGAATTTAATCCGGGTTATCTGCCCAGGTTCAATGACGAGGAAGAACAACAAGAAATTTTTCATTATTTAATGCAGTTTCAGTTGAGAAAACAAGTGCCGGCATTGGTCGAAGTGGCGGTTAAAAATAGGTTACCAGTGGAACTCACCAATATTATTCAGGAAATGCAGTATAAAGAGGATGAGTACGAAGCGAATCAAATATTGCCTGCATATACTCGCTACTTACAGCAAAAGTTGGAATGTATGGTTGTTTATAATCGGGTCTACCGCCGACGCCCCCCCTCTCCCTCTCCTTGAAGTATTGTACAAAATGTTTTGTCAAAATATTTGATTGGATTGTTTTTTGTTAGTAAAAAGGCTGATATTCTTGTCTTTTGCATTTATTTCTTTATGTTACACTTGTTTATTGGTGAATATTAAATAGGTTAAGAATAAACCAAAAAAGTTTTTGGAGAATAAGTCCAAAATATTATAACACATACTTTTAAGTTTATAAGGTAAAACAGCAACTACCCCATATAATGACCAAAAAATAATAAAGTATAAAAACACTTTCATTCCATTATTACTTAGGATAGCATATTTTTTATAAATAATATAATAGTAAACTAAAAATGGAATAAATCCTAGTAAAACTCCTGATAATACAGGAATTTGAGAAGTTTCACCTAAATAACCAAATAAAAGCATCAACCAATTAAGTAATAAAATTGTAATAATGGTCCAAAATTCTTGCTTAAATAATGTAAAAAAGGTTAAGTTATCACATGTAGAGGTATTATTTTCTTGATGTTGTAAAAAAATTAAATAAAAAATTAAATTTACTAACATAGTTGGGGTTGTAATTACCCAATCCAAGTATCTTTTGGGAGTAATATTTACAATACTTTTGAAATTATACAACCAGTATATATAAAATGAACCTTCTATAAACTGTACAATTACTTCCAATAACATCATTTGTTTCAAAAGTAGAAATTCAAGTGGAACCTTGATAAATAACGAAATAGTTTCAATAGTTCCTGTTATCAACTGTATTATAATAGATGTAACCAAGGATGTATATACATTCAAATGTATCATATATCATATATATATCATATAAATATATATAATAACCTGGGTTTAAAAATTATAAAACACTTTTGAAAAGACATTCAACTAACAAACAAATCCCTCCAGTATTGTACAAAATGTTTTTCATTTTTGTACCCAAGTTTGTTAGTAAACCCAATTCATATCTTCCAAATATATTTCTTTTTTCTTTTTACACCTTTTCTCATTTAAAACGCCCATTTTAAATGAGTACCTTATAAATAGTTCTTCTTGATTTTTCGTGTCTTGTTTTTCTTGGATACATATTTTTCTGGTCTTTCATATGTTCCTTTAATTATATTTCTGTATTTTTCTTTTGGTATTTTTCTTATCACTTTTGTTATATTTTCCTTTAAGGCACTATGAGTTAATCCATCTAATTTTTGTAATCTGGATTTCAACATACTAAAGTAATTTTCTATAGATTTTGTAAAATGTTGATATGGAACAGAATATAATAAATGGTTTTCTTTATTTATTATTTCTTTTACTTTTGGATTTCTATGACTACTTGCATTATCCAAAATAATTAATTTATTTTTGTATTTTCCTGAAATATGTGTTTGTATAAATTCTACCATTCTATCAGAATTTATTCCACTTTTTTCATATAAATCCCAACCAACCATTCCATCAACAGAAATAGCAAATACACCAGTATATTTTTTGAATACTTCTTGAGATTGTGTTTTTATGACACATCTTTTTCCTTTTTGACTATAGCAGTGATTTCTTTTCTGTAAAGATTTTATACTTGTTTCATCAATACAAATAATATCCTCTATTTTATATTTTTTTACTTCCTCGTAAAATTCCTTCAAATTATTATTTATATCAATATCTTTTCCAAAACGCTTTACTGGTTCGTGTCTTATTTTGGTTAATTTCAAAGTAATATTATTATCATTTATAATTCTATGAATATGAGATTTATTCAAATGTAAATCAGGAAATTTATTTTCCAATAAATAAAGTAAATCTTCTATAGTAATTGTTTTGTTCTTCTTTATTTCTTCCAATAAGAAAGAAACATGCTCTTTATGAACTTTATATGCCTTTGGAGTTCTTTCATATCCAGTAATTTTTCCTTCATTTTGATATTTATGAACCCAACGCATTAAACTTCTTCTGGAACAATTGAAAATCTGACAAACTTCTTCTTGTGTTTTATCTTCAACTAAATAATAATTTACAGCAGTTTCTTTATAGTCAATACTCTTTTGTGTAGGCATATACAATATAAAAATATAAAATATAATTAATTTAAAAATATATTATTATTTATTAATAAATGATTTCATTGTTATGCTATATAGTTTTATATTATAACATAGATGTAATTTTCAAACAAATATATTTACCCTATGTAATTACTACTAATAATAATTATGATGTCATTTCTAATAATGAAGGTTTATATTTTTT
>Ga0209189_1001669_pt1 | contig 16399 bp, 38 predicted proteins | sample C_130820_EF_Meta_FD_187308 | JGI IMG/M metagenome (GOLD analysis project Ga0209189, IMG submission 187308) | Freshwater microbial communities from Lake Croche, Canada to study carbon cycling - C_130820_EF_MetaG (SPAdes) (version 3) | ecosystem: Environmental > Aquatic > Freshwater > Lake... | reverse complement strand
ACTCCAAAATGACAACAGCCACTTTTGAAGTAAAGATTGGCAAAGAAGTCTATGAGGTAGATGCCAAAGATGAAAATGAGGCGTGGAAACTAGCTAATACGTTTCACGCTCAAACCCCACCGCCTGCGCCACCCGAAAAGTCTACGGGCGAAAGCATTATGTCGGCGGTTAAAGACTTCCCACGACAAGTTGGATTGACAGGCCGGTATGCCATTGAAGGTGCAGCGAACACGTTGGGCTTGCCTTTAGAGCCTATGCGAATGGGTGTAAATGCAATTTCACAACTTGCCGGTGGGCCACCAGCAGCATCAATGTCAACCTATGGCACAAAGTTAGCTGATTTGCTTGGATTGCCTAAACCTAGAGAATCGTCTGTTATGGACACTCGGACAGGTTTGGCTAATGTATTACCAAGCGAACAGGTTGTGGGTGACATTACTACATCAATGGCATCAACGATTCCAATGGTGTCGGGTGCGGCGGCGCTTGCTAAAAACACTACGGGCATTACAAGCAACGTTGCCAATCAATTTGCAGCAAACCCCATGTTGCAATATGGCTCGGCAGCTGGCGCAGGATATGGCAGCGGGTTAACAAGAGAATCTGGCGGCGATCCTTTACAGCAATTTTTTGCAGGACTTGGCGGCGGTGTGCTTGCGCCTGCGGCATACGGTGGGGCAAAGTCTTTACTTACGTCTGCCGGTCAAAAGGTAGCGCCTACGTTAACTGGCAAGTTAAACCCTGACGCTGCAATCCCAAACCCTGCTGAAGTTGATCAGATCATTACTTTAAAACTTGGTCAGTCAGGTATTGATTTCACCCGATTGCCAGACCAAGTACGCAAATCGTTGACAGCAGATGTAGCAAATGCGCTGCGAACTGGCGGTGACTTGGGCGGCGATGCAATGCGTCGATTGCTTGATTTCCGCATGGTTGAGGGTACGACACCAACCAAAGGCATGATTACGCTTGACCCACGGCAAATTACGTTAGAGCAAAATCTAGCCAAAACTGGCATGAATTCGCAAGACCCAAATTTGCAGACATTGGGCAATGTACAAGCGGCAAACAACAAAGCATTGATTGACGCCTTAAACGCAAGAGGTGCGGGTAATGTACAAGCGCCATATTTGATGGAAGCAGGCGAAGCAAGTGCAACAAAAATTGCCGCTGAAGATGCGGCAAAGAAAGCAGCTACTTCCAAGCTATATGATGAAGCAAGCAATTTGCCAGGTGGCACGACACCGTTAAATCGTGCTGATTTGCTAAACAATATTGATACATTGTTGGCAAAATCTAACGCTAACGCATTTTTACCGCCTGAAGTTCGATCAATGCTTAACGAGTTAAGTTCTGGTCAAACAACAATTAACGGCAAAACGTTTTCTGTACCGTTTGACGCAAATGCACTTGATAACTTGATGACAATGGTTGCCAAAGCGCAACGAAGCACTCAAGACGGAAACGTAAAATTCGCTTTAGGATTGGTTCGCAAGGCCATTGATGATACTGAAATTGCGCCGGTTAAAGCGGAATTTGGCGGCAATCAATTGGTGACAGAGGCCGGTGGCAAGTTCTTGCAAACGCAAGACGCTCAATCTGGTGAACTGTTGACGGCATTAAACAAAGCACGGGCAAGCCATCGTGAACGCATGAATTGGCAAGAATCATCAAAACCCGTTGAGGCAACCGTAAACGGGATGCAACCAGATCAATTTGTACGCAAGTTTGTACTTAACGGTGACGTTGCGGATGCATCTGCCGTTGCTACATCAGGCGATCCAGCAGCCACAAAATCGGCAATCTTGACGCATTTAAAAGATCGAGCATTGGGCGGCAGATCAGACGAGGTTGGTACATTTGGTGCTGCAACGTATAACAAAACGCTTAAAGAAATTGGCGATAAAAAACTAGCTTTGTTCTTTTCTCCTGAAGAAATTGGTGAATTAAAGCGTTTAGGCCGTGTTGCTGAGTACACAACCGTGCAGCCAAAAGGCTCGGCGGTTAACAATAGCAACTCTGGCGCTTTGGTGCTTGGTGCTGGTATTGATTTGCTTGCATCTGCTACGGGTTTAAGTGGATTCGGTGTTGGGGCAACGCTTGCCATTCCATTTGCTAAAAAAATGATGCAAGGAACGTTAAACTCAGCAGAGCAACAACGAGCATTAGACATGGGCAAAGCATTATCAACTAAAGTGCCAGGCTTTTCTCTCGGCGAACGAGTAGTGCCGGCATCCATTTATGCGGGGCTTTTGACTAATCCCCAAGTTGGTCAACAATAAGAGGTAATCAATGAGCTATAACGGCAGCGGTACATTTGTAATCAACTCAACTGGTCAACCAGTTGTAACCAACACGGTCATTTCATCAACAGCGTTCAATGCGTTGACCGCTGATTTGGCAACTGGTTTATCGACTGCGATGACCAAAGACGGTCAAACGTCACCAACAGCCAATATCCCAATGGGTACGTTTAAGTTTACGGGGTTGGGTGCGGGTTCTGCTGCAACCGATTCTGTCAACGTTTCGCAAGTGCAAAGTTCAACCGGCACGTTTTTAACGGTATCGGGAACAGACACCATTACAGCATCGGTTAGCCCGTCATTGACTGCGTATGCGGTGGGTCAATCGTTTAAGTTTTTAGCAGCTGGTGCAAACACAGGTGCGGCAACTATTAACATTAGTTCTTTAGGCGCTAAATCTATTGTTAAAAATGGTACAACGCCATTATCTGCGGGTGATATCATTTCAGGTGCAATTATTCAAATTGTGTATGACGGTACAAATTTTCAACTTATCGGGGCTAGTGGTTTAACTATTGGCAAATCTATCGCTTTTTCAATCATTTTTGGACTATAAATCATGGCTGCACCTAATATTGTTAACGTTACAGCAATTTACGGCAAAGTTGTGACTGCCGATTTAACTTCAACCTCTGCCATTTCTGTTTTAAGCAATGCTGCGTCAAGCGGCAAAGTGTTTAAAGTTGATTCGCTTGTGGTGGCAAATATTGATACTGTTAATGCTGTCAATATCACTATTAACCATTATTCAGCTGCTGCACTAGGCGGTACTGCCACGCCAATTGCATCAGTCATTTCCATTCCACCAGCGGCAAGTTTGATTGTGATTGATAAAACAACCATGATTTATCTTGAAGAAAATATGTCAATTGGTGCGGTGGCTGGTACATCAAGTAAGTTAAAAGTAGTTTGTTCTTATGAGGACATTTCGTAATGGCTTTACAAAATCAAGGGCAAATAGGCCCGTATCGTACGCCTACAAGCGGAATGTTGCGATTATCTACATTGCAACAAACTAAATATCAAACTTACATTGCTTCTTGTTTGCTTATTGGTGGTGGTGGTGGTGGTGCGGGTGGTCAAGACTTAGTTAGATATTCCGGTGGCGGAGGTGGCGCAAATATAGTGCTAGGGACAAGTGCAATTTTAAAAGTTGGCACTGTATATACAGTAACTGTTGGTGCTGGTGGTGCTGGAGGGGCAGGTGCAAGCGACGGCAGCGCAGGTAATAGTTCTGTTTTTAATACAATAACTGCATTAGGCGGCGCAGGAGCATTAGGTGCTTCTGGCGGGATTGCTGGTGCAAACGGCGGCAATGGCGGTGCAGGTAGTGGAACTGGATCGGCAGGGTCAAGTGGATTATTTTTATATGCAGCAGGCGGCGGCGGTTCACGAAGCGGTACTGGTGGTTTTTATGGTGGTGGTGATGGTGGGGCAAACAATTTTGCGGGAGTAGCTGGGGTTGCAAATACTGGTTCTGGCGGCGGTGGCGGCGATCCTGTAAATAATCGTTCTGGCGGTGCAGGAGGATCAGGATTGGTGGTTTTAACTATACCAACTGTTTTTTATTCAGGCACAACAACAGGATCACCAACAGTTTCAACTAATGGTTCAAACACGATATTGAAATATACATCGTCTGGGAGTTATACAGGATGAGTTATTTTGCAAACGTACCAACAATCATTGACGGAAAAGGCGTTGTTGTTAATGTCATTTCTGCTGAACAAGATTTTATTGATTCAGGCGCAGAAGGTGATCCAAGCCTGTGGTGGCAAACTTCATACAATACTCACGGCAATGTCCACTACGGTCAAGACGGTGAACCGGATGGCGGCGTGGCATTAAGAGCCAATTATGCTGGACTTGGTTATACGCTTGACACAACGGTTGTTCAAGATGGTGTTGTGGGTGTATTTTACGCACCTCAGCCATACCCATCATGGGTATTAGACACCCAAACATATTATTGGCAACCGCCTGTTGCCGTGCCTAAAACTGGTGGTCCGTATGAATGGGATGAAGCAACACAATCATGGGTTGAAAATGCTTAAATCCGTTGCAATATGGTTTGTTAAGTCGGTCGGCCTAATCGGGCTGACCATTTTAGCGTTTCCGCTTGCGCCATTTTTAGCGTTGTTTGTGACCCACGCAGAAGAATCTGAAACAACAGGGTTTCCCTCGTTGTACCCTGGCAAGTTGCGTGAGTTTCTTATTCCTAGTTTGCGTATTTGGCAATCACCAGACGCACCTCTAGATGAGTGGTGGTACGGTGATTATCCAAGCCCGTTAAAGCTCAAGTACGACCAAACGTATTACGACAGCCATTACTGGCTACGCTACGCTAGTCGAGTGTTTTGGTTGTGGCGCAATGCTGCATACGGTTTTGGGGCTAAGTATGGATATGCCGATAAAGGGACATTTGCGTTGTACACAAAAGACAATGATGCCCAATGGAAATCTGGCAAAAACGTTTGCAGTTTTTGGAAAGTGTGTAATAGTGATGGTGACATTGGCTGGTTGCTAATGGCGCAAGTTTATTTTTACAAAGACCGATGCGTGGAAATTATCTTTGGATACAAATTGTTAGGTGAAACCGTTAATGGTAAAAAGCTAGTTGCTATTCAATGTTCACCATTTAAAAAATATCCGGAGTAAGTCATGGATTGGCAGAATTTCATTAACGTAGGCGCTGGTGGTTTATTGGCGATTGGTGGGTGGTTTTGCCGTCAACTATGGGATTCTGTGAAAGAATTAAAAGCGGACATTGCAAACTTAAAACTTCACGTGAGCGACGCTTACGTTAAGAAGTCAGAAATGGACACCCTCAAATCAGAAATGGACAAGCGTTTTGATCGAGTTGAAATGCTGCTTGATCGATTGTTTGACAAGTTAGAGTCTAAGGTAGACAAGTGACAGACCGTTGGAAAAACAGGCGTTGGATGGCATGGTTATCAATGCTTGCTGCGCTAGTCTTTCCCTTGCTTATCCTAGTGTCTGAGTCCCCTACCCTTGGCACTATAGCCATGCCGTTTTATATCTTTGTTAGCGCCGTTGTAGGTTCTTATATGGGTTTTGCAACGATGGATGACAATAATTTTAAGGGGCATTGATGTTTGCTTTATTTCCTAGTGCTTTATGGATGAAAATTGCCGCGGCCCTTGCGCTGTGTGCAGTCATGTATTTTATGGGGTATAGCCATGAACACAAGAAATTCGTTAAGTATCAGGCTGAGATTGCTGCATTGGGTAAAGCACAGGAAACCATTAACGCTGCAAAGGTGAAAGAACATGAAACTATATCGGAATCTATCAAGTCGGAATATGATGCTCGGCTTGCTGCTGTTCACAATTATTATTCTGACAGGGTGCAGCTCAACTCCGGTAGCAGTAACTTGCCCACCGTTTCCAAGCCCACCGTCTGTCCTAATGTTAGCACCGCCGACACAGGACTTATTAGACGCTGCGCTCAAACTACCCTCCAGTTAACCGAATTACAAAACTGGATAAAAGGTATAACTAATGCAAAGTAACTGGAACAATTCTTTTAACTTGATGCTGAAATCGGAAGGTGGGTTTGTAAACCACCCAAGTGATCCAGGCGGCATGACTAACTTAGGCGTAACCAAAGCAACTTGGGAGAACTGGGTAGGCCGTGAATCAGACGAGGCTGAGATGCGTGGGCTTACACCGGAAAAGGTTGAGCCTTTGTATAAAAAAAAGTATTTTGACGCTGTGCGTGGCGATGAGTTGCCAGTAGGTCTTGATTACTTGATGTTTGATTTTGCCGTTAATGCTGGCGCAGGCAGAGCAATCAAGACTCTTCAAACGGCTGTGGGTGTAACGCCAGACGGTGGGTTCGGGCCAATGACAATGGCAGCTGTGCAGGTTGTTGACCCTGTTGAGTTAATTGTGCAATTTAGCCAAGCCAAAGAAAATTTTTATCGGTCTTTGACTACCTTTGCAACGTTTGGCAAAGGGTGGCTAAATCGGGTCGCTGACGTTAAGGTAAAGGCTTTTGCGATGTTGGTTTAAAGTGCCTATCGCAGTAAACACAAAGCCCGTCACGCAACGTTGTACAAACCTGACCGCAACCATCACAGACAAACTTTTTGGGGTACTTGGTGCAACGTGACCAACGATACCAAACGAGAGTGCCAACCGTTGCGGCAGCGGCAGCATAAAACACAAACATCCAATCCCATAGCGTCATCACCAGCCTCCCACACCCATGAGTACCACTTGTTCACGTTTGGCTCTCTCAGCGGCTATACGCATGGCTGGTGATAGTCTGTATGCCGGCCTGTCAAACTTATCAATTTTCTTTTCAATGTGGGTTAAGAATTTCTCAAGCAAAGCACGTTCACCAGTTGGGGCAATCCCGCCTAATTCGTGCGAACACATTGCAAGTGTTGCGGGTCGAGAGTCTGGCAACAAACCTTTGTGGCGCAGTTTGTCAGCAGCAGCCAGGTACAAGTTGGATAACGTCATTTCACACCTCTTGTGGCATTGCTTAAATCACGGCGCAGAGCAACAATTTCTTCTGCATATTTAAGCATCCCCTCGGTTAATGATTGATTGGATGCTTGTAATTGACGAATGTATTCAGCTGCCTCAGTTTGTTCTTGATGAGTCATATAAAAACCATTTTCAAGGTTTCTTAATATTTTTTTGGAGCTAAGTGGGTTCATTGTTTGCCTTGTCTAATGCGTAAAGGGCGGTATACAAATGCGGATGCGTTGTATCGTTAATCAACACACCTTTGTCACCAATGTAGCCTGTAGGCTTTAATTTAGCTAGATTTTCAGCAGCCTGGCGAAAAGCGCATGGGTTGTATTCAGCGTTGCAGCGCCCACCGCAAGCCTCTTTAAACAGATGGATATAGTCTGCCTTATTCATAAGCGCAATCCAAACGGGTTGTGAGCGTGTTTAACAACGAGGTTTTCGTAATTATCTGAAGATTCTGTAGCAGTCGGTGCTTGTCGAATAGTTACATACACACAAGGTGAGCCACGCCTGCCATCCCCACGTTTCTCGATCTTGTTATTGCGCTGAAGTTTGGCAAGTTGAGTGTAGATGCTGATCTTTTCAAGGCCACAGTAATCAGCAATATCAGTTGTTGTTTTAGGCTCAATGCAATACCGTAATATCTTTTGTTCTGTTGACATATATTCCCTTTAAAAGGATACATTAAGCTAACTAAACAAATCAATCAAGATGTATTAACTAGGTGATAACCCTTACTTTGTTTATTTTAAATATAGTTCCCCTACCCTTATACCCACCCACCGCAGTAGTTGAGGATAAATCCTTTACGACAGACCTGTAGCTTGTTAGCTTTATGGCAGGCATCTCACCCCACCCCTAGATTCCCTAAAACAGTAGCAGTCTTTGCAGCTGTAAAAGATCACTACCTAGAGTAAATGGTTTTAGTTTGTTTCCAAACTCTGTCTATATCCTGTTCGATTTCTCTACTGGGGCGTGCGGGTCACACGGGATAAAACTGTATAACTGACCTAAACGGGTACGAGCGGTCACTCTATTAGCTAATGCGCCCTGACAGCTACCGAAAAACAAAAAAGCCGCTTAAATCTATATATTGGTGACAGAACATCTTTTTTAAGGATGCCCACCCTTGCGGGTCAATATATAGACTTAAACGGCTTAGTCATCTGTCACGATAACGATTTAATTATGCCATCGTCTGTTCCGATGTGTCAAGCCCTAAAGCTAGGCTGTTGAAACTAGACCCTTACCAGTTGTTGTTTCTGCTTGCTAAAGGCTTAATCAGTCTAATGCAACTCTGGCCAAATCTCGTGCCAGTTGTTAATTTCTTTTCTGCTAAACCGACCTTTAGACTGGCGTTCAAGTTCAGCAGCAATGATTACCATTTTGTCAGCCGGCAAACCGTTGTGTTTCCATTGAGAAACAGCGCCAGGCGTGACTCCGCAACGTTTGGCTACTGCAAACGTACCACCTAATGTGTCAATGATTTCTGATGTGTTCATGTAGCCATCTTAACATTTGTTGCAATTAAACATAAATAAATATTTAATCACTTGCGTTATATGTTTAGATAGCTTAATATCTATCTTACTGGCATACCCGTCAGGACAACATACAGGTGCATAAATGAACGAATTAGCAAAAGCATTAGTCAAGGCTCAATCAGTTATGAATCACGCAGCCAAAGACTCTAAAAATCCCCACTTTAAATCTGCATATAGTAGCTTGGCATCAGTCATTGACGCTGTGCGGCCTGCTCTATCAGGATGTGGTTTGGCCTTTGTTCAAATGCTGCATACCGCTGAAGGTGGAGTGTCAGTTGAAACAGTCCTTATCCATGAATCAGGCGAACAACTAAGTTGCGGAATTTTGTTTATACCCGCTAGTAAACAAGATGCTCAAGGTTATGGTTCTGCAATTACTTACGCAAAACGCTACGGCCTGCAAGCAGCGCTTGGTATTGCCAGCGAAGATGACGATGGCACAGCTGCCGTAAAAGCACCGCCCAAACCAATTGAAAAGCCAATTGAGAAACCAAAAGGCATTGAGCTTGACCACACTATTGCTCAAATGGCATCAGCGGTAAGTTATGAAAGCCTGAAGGACATATTTAGGGCAGCATGGACACTTTGCTTTAAAGAGCAACAGATTCCGTTGAAGGCTGCATACGATCAATTTAAAGCAAACTGGGAACAACAATAATGGCAACTGTTAACGCATTGTGTCCTGTTTGTTTTAAAGTTTTTAACATGGAAATAAAACACTTTAATTTAGTAGTAAAAAGAAGTGGCAAATGGACTTGTAAACCTTGTGTTTTAAAAACAAGAAATGAAAGCAAAGCAGCTCAAATTGGGCATACTTTTGTTCACAATCAAAAAGGTTACGTTCGCATCAAAACAGAATTGGGATGGAAACAACAACACAGGTTTGTTATGGAACAACACTTAGGTAGGAAATTGTTAACAACTGAGTGCGTTCATCATAAAAACGAAATTAAAACAGATAACAGAATTGAAAATTTAGAATTGTTGACAATGGCAGAACACACAAAAAAGCATCACATTGGCAGCAAACGTTCTGAACAAACTTGTAAAAATATCTCTATTTCTAAAAGGAATGAAAATGTCTAGTAACGATCTTAATAGGTGTGAGTTCATTGGAAGGCTGGGACGCGATCCTGAAGTCCGTTACACCGCTGATAGCAACGCAATCTGCAATTTCTCAATTGCTGTTGGTTACAAGTCTAAAGACAAAGAAACTACAGAATGGGTCAGGATTACGGCATTTGGCAAGTTGGCAGGAATATGTGCCGATTATTTAAAGAAAGGCTCACAGGTCTTTATAGCGGGTCGTATGACTACTCGCAAGTGGCAAAACAAAGATGGCGTGGATCAATACACAACTGAGGTGGTTGCTGACCAAATGCAAATGCTTGGTGGTCGGCCTACGGAGGATGTGCCAACGCCAGCAGCAGTAAAAGAAAAGGCAGACGGTGGCTATCGAGCCATGAAAGAAGGTACGTTTGTTCCAATGGAATCTGACTTTAACGATCCACCGTTCTGATGACGCAATCAGAGGAAGCAATCTTAATATCTTGGCGATTGCAGCAATGGTACGAAAACATGGTCTTAGACGCTAGGGCCATGCAAGACCTACAAGATGCAATCGAAATGCTTAAACAACTAGCTAAACAGGTGCAAAAATGAGCAACAGAGAAATTGATAGTGAGGAAATGACTTTGCGTGATTATTTTGCTGCAAAAGCATTGCAAGCAATTGCTGTAGAGTCTTTAAAAGATTCTCAAGGCGATTTAAATTTGTTGGCAAAAAATGCTTATCACATAGCAAACGCAATGATGGAGGCACGGAAATGATTATTAAATCAGCAGACTCAGAATCAGGCCATTGGTACGCAGCTGACGGTTCACCAGCGTACAAGATTATTGGCAAGAATGGCAAAGAACGCAACACAACGGTTCGTGACGCAAGAGAACTCAAGCTCGTACCGTCGGTGACTACGGTTTTGGGATTGGTTGCCAAGCCTGGCTTATCGAACTGGCTGCAACAACAAGTGTTACTGGCTGCGTTGACATTGCCACGCATTGCCGGAGAAACCGAAGAAAACTGGTTAGAGCGAGTAATGTCAGACAGTAAGTCTACAGGCCGTGACGCTATGGATCGTGGCACACAAATGCATGGGGTGCTTGAGCGTTTTTACCGTGGCGAACAAGACGATTACCCTGTTTACGTTAACCAGGTTGATGCGTCGATCAGAATCCATTTTGGGCATGACCAAACTTGGGAGGCAGAACGCTCGTTTGCATACGAAGGGTTTGGCGGCAAAGTCGATTTGATCGCTGAAAACATCGTGATCGACTTTAAAAGCAAAGACAAGCTCGATAAGGTTGTGTTGTACCACGAACAAATCATGCAGTTGGCGGCTTACCGTGTTGGCCTTGGCAAACCAACAGCCAGATGCGCCAACGTGTTTTTTACTGCCGAAGGTGATGTAAAACTAATCGAACATTCAGAAAATGATCTAGCCTCTGCATGGGATTGCTTCCAGTATCTATTAGCGTTTTACAAGCGCAAAAACAACTTATAATAAATTGCGGGGAAAGCCGTGTCCCTCCACACTCCTTGTTCAGCGAGTACCCGCACCTTGTTGTAAAAACCCCAATAAATTAAAAATAATTTTAAAACTAGGGTAAACACCTATGCTTTTATTATTTAGATAGCTTAATATCTAATCATGGCAACACGCCATCAACCACGACAAAAGGTACATAAATGGATGCTTACTGGTTTTACGATGAAGACGCTGACGAGTATGTTCGTATTTCCGCTGCTGAAGAACTTGCCTAACAAAAACTTACCACGATAAAAGGTACATAAAATGAGTAAATTAACTAAAGACTTGATGAAATGGTTTCCATTGTTATCAGAAAACAAAGCCGTAATTGTGCATACAGAATTACTGTGCAGCGGCATGGATTTTTCAAGCGTAAGCAATAAAGAACTTAAAAATGAAGCCAAGCGTGTCATCATCGAAATGTTTGGTGAAGAATAATGAGCAAACTTATTCAAGCATTTAAAGCAGACCCATCCGACAAGAATCGTGCAAAGCTAACGGCTTATTTGCAAAAACATATGATGGCAATTTGCATGGCAAGCCCAGACGAGCAGCAGTTTCTGAAAGCTAACGGGTTTAAGGGGTAAGCGATGAAATACTCATATATCCAAATAACAGACGAAGGCAAGCGCCAACTGATGCGTGAACTGAGCCTTGAGCTGACCGACAAAAAGATTGCAGAGCTAATGGATCAATTTGCCGATGGTGTGAAATTAGACAGTAACGGCGAACCGTATATCAAAATTGACCGTGACGAAGTGCTGGTGTGTGCTGTGCCAATGTACACACATTTTATTGAAATAAACCACATTGAAACCGTGACAGCTAATGAAGAGGATGGCAGCGATGAATAAGCGTAACTGGCCTCACGGAACGGACATGAGCGAACCTAACTGGACGGGTCGCACGGCTCGACAGATGCGCAATTACAAACGGCCTGATGACCATATCCCAACGTCAGCATGGATATTTGGTTTGTTAGCGTTGGCGCTTGTGTTTGGTTTCTTTCCACTTTTATCATTGGTGATGTTATGACTGATCAACAATTAGTAAAACAACTTGATTTGTATGAACGTGCTTACCTTGTACTGACCATTTGGGCAGAAGATTACAGCAACGTTGACCCAGACCATCAGAAAGTTATTACCGATCTGCAACAAGAAATCAAACGGATTACTAAAGAATTAGAACGCAAGCCAGCGTATTGGATGCATTGCGAGGGGCCTAAAGCACGGATTGTGTTTACGCCTGAACCTGGTGCGGTTGCTATGTATAGGCAGGAGGATGTATGAGTGATTTTATTAAAAAACTAGCAATTCAAGCCGGTATGGAATGGGACACGCACATTTGGTGTTGGTTGGCAAATCCTCCGCATCTTGAAAAATTTGCCGAATTAATTCGTGCGGAAAAAAAACCTGAATGGCAAGAATTGCATAAAGACGAAATTAAACAAATTGTTAACGATGGTGAAGAATGGACTGCTATTGAGTTTGCACAAGCCGTGTCAGACTTGTTACGGGAAAAAAACACATGAATAAGATTGATTTAATTATTGATGCATTAAAAAATTGTTCGACGTTTCAACCCAAAAGATATTATGAAATTGACAAGGCCCTTGCCGCAGCCCGTGAGTTGCAACAAGAGTTAGCCAAGCCTGAGCAAACATCTAATGAACCGCCTGACTACGTAGAGCCGCCAACATCTGATTATCACAACGGTTGGGAAGAAGGTTTTGAAGTAGCAAAGAATCTGTTTAAAGGGAAAAACACATGAACCAAGTAGCTAGAAACACCGATCCGTTAACCAGTTGGTCTGCTGCTGACTCTGCAAAGTTTTTAGCGGTTCAACACGCTACGATTATCATTCAAGCCTTATGCAAGTATGGACCGCAAGGAAAAGACGGTATAGCCACGATTACAGGACTTGACGGCAACCAAGTTGCCAGGCGGCTTAGTGAGTTAGAACGCAACCATGAAATATTGTTAACTGGGCGCAACGTGCAAAGCAAAGCAGGCCGGGCCGAAAGGGAATGGAAGGTTATGCCACGACAAATGGATTTGATATGAGCTACATAATTGGAAACTTACCGCCAATTAAGTGCTTTGTGCGGCGTGAGTATTTGTATAATTTTGAGAAAGGCCACGGTGAGCTTGAGCCTGCCATTTGGGTAAGCATTAAAGCAATCCGTGGGCAAGTGTTTCGCATTGAAAGTTTATTGCCAAGGTACGGCGCTTTGTACGATAAATTGCCTATTCAGGCTTACGTTTGGAATACTAAACATGGGGATTTGGATTTTGACATTCTGCAACTTTGGGATTGCATGGGATACAGGTTTACTATCCACGAAAAGATTGGCTTGCGTAACCTTGGGGTTAAATTTTTAGGAAAAGACAAAGTTTGGCATTTTGGTAAATACCTTTTTACAGTTGATTTTTGTGCCGACGGGATGGATATAGATACAGGATTTACTGAAGTCGCTGAAGAACACAAATCATTTAACTTTATCCAACTAGATAATGGTCAATTTGCAGCGCAGCCAAACAACCGTTGCCTTTGGTACGATCAGTCGCTAATACCGGCTAAAACAGAATTTCCTGACTTTCAAGCATCACGGCACATTTGGACTGTAGACGGGTCACGCAAATGGTCAGCAGGTGACGATTGGTTTTACGATATTAGTGAACGCCATGAGTGAATACAGCCCACATCCCTGCATAGAATACATTTACGACAACGCACCTCATTATGCCAAGGCAAAGGGTGAACTGGCGCAGCTGGAGGCGTTTAAATCAAGCCTAAAGGCTATTCTGATGAAGAAATCAGGAGAATCTGCTGTAACTGCCCAAGAGCGCGAGGCATATGCTCATCCTGATTATCAGAATTTATGTAATGCAATTGGGGCAGCAACTGAAAAAGCTGAGTTGTTAAAGTGGCGGCTAACAAGCGCACAACTACGATTCGATGCCTGGCGTACAGAGCAGGCCAGTAACCGTCAAATTGAGAAATTAACTAAGTGACCAAAGCGCAACGTAAGCATTTTGAGAAACTGGCTAACCTTGGATGTTCGTTATGTCGACACTTGGGGTATGGGGAAACGCCTAGTCACATCCATCACATTAGACGATTAGGAATGAAACGTGAAAATTCGCGTGTTATACCGTTATGCCCAAATCATCATACCGGCAATGATGGGGTACACGGACTGGGCAAAAAGGCGTTTGCTCAAAAGTATGGGGTTACAGAAGAAGATTTATTAGCCCAAACAGAGGCGTTATTATGAAACTTTTTAAACGATTCACGTTTGAAGCGGCTCACTCTTTACCGGATTACCCAGAAATACACGGTCATTCTTATTATGTAGAGGTATGGGTACAAGGCAATGCTGTAGATGGGTATGTCATTCGAGAGTCTGAACTTGAAAAAGAATGTTTATTTGTTAAATCAATTTTTGATCATAAAAATTTAGACAATTTTTTTGATTTACCAACAAGCGAAAACATTGCAATAGAAATTTGGACTTTACTTAAACATTTACCATTATTCGAAGTCAGAGTTGAGCGACCATCAATTGGTCTTGGTGCGGTTTACAACGGTGAATTTGAATGATCCATTATCATGGCTTGCCAATTACACCTGGTACTGCGGCAGCGTTAGCAATCACAACGGGCCATGCCTTTATTAGTTATGCCCATCCTGAACAATTGCCAATTGCAATTGAAGTTTGTCAAAGTTTTGCCGTAGACAATGGTGCATTTAGCGCATGGAAAAAAGGCAAACCGATATTGGATTGGTCGGGATATTACAAATGGGCAGAAAAAGCTAAACTCGTTCCGTCCTGTGACTTTGCGGTGATTCCTGACGTAATTGACGGGAATGAGGCCGATAACGATGCATTATTAGACGAGTGGTCATTACCTAAATGGTTTGGCGCACCAGTTTGGCATATGCACGAATCATTTGACCGGCTAGAACGGTTGGCAAATGACTATCCAAGGGTTTGTTTAGGCAGTAGCGGCAATTACGCCACAATCGGCACACAACAATGGTGGCAACGTATCGCCCAGGCCATGCGGGTGATCTGCAATGATGACGGTCAGCCATTAGTAAAGTTGCACGGCTTACGAATGTTAAACCCTGAAGTATTTACAAAGCTACCGTTTGCGTCAGCTGACAGCACGAACATTGGCAGAAATATTGGGATAGATCAATCTTGGAAGGGAAACTATATGCCACCAAGCAAAGAAGTCAGGGCGCAAGTTATGAGAGCTAGAATTGAGTCGCACAATGCACCGGCAAGATGGAATTTCTTTGTGCCGGAACAATTGCAACACTCATTGATTTGAGAGCTAAACGGGTAGACGTTAATCAAAGAGAGATTGTTGCTGCACTGCGACAGTTAGGGTTTTCTGTTACAGATTTGTCAGCCGTAGGTAAAGGTTGCCCAGACTTACTTGCGGGTAGACATGGGACTACTTACTTGTTTGAGATTAAACGGGACAATAAAGCAAAATTCACACCGCAGCAAATTGAGTGGCAAAACGATTGGAAAGGTGGTATTTTTGTTAGAATTGAGTCTATTGACGATGTTTTAGCATTGTGAGGCCATATGGATTATCCTGCCGTATTTGTTGCAACCTTGTTCCATAGCGGGACAAATGCTCACTTTATGCATTTACAAACGGACAGTTACGCCAAGCATAAAGCGTTGCAAAAATACTACGAAGGCATTATTGACCTGACCGACAGTTGGGCAGAGGCATATCAAGGGTGCTATGAGCAGATCAAAAGCTATCCTAAAGATTTTCACCTAGCCACAGACCCAGTAAAATACATCACGGCAATTAAAACATTTGTTAAAGATATTCGTGATGAATTGCCTAAAGATTCAGAATTGCAAAACCTTGTCGATGAGATTGCTGACCTTGTCGACGCAACCCTTTACAAACTAAAGGCGTTCAAATGAAAGCGGGACTATACGCAAACATCTTAGCAAAACAAGAGCGCATTAAAGCAGGGTCGGGCGAACACATGAGAAAGCCAGGCTCACCAGGCGCACCTACGGCTAAAGACTTTAAAGAATCAGCCAAGACAGCCAAGGACACTAAGAAATGACAGCGGCTTGGCAACGTAAGGAGGGCAAGAACCCTGCTGGCGGTCTTAATGCCAAGGGTCGAGCGAGTGCAAAAGCAGAGGGCATGAACCTCAAGCCACCAGTTAAGTCAGGCGATAACCCAAGACGAGCTAGTTTCTTAGCTAGGATGGGCGGTACAGCAGGCCCGATGGAGAAAAACGGGAAACCGACTAGACTAGCGTTAGCCTTGAAAGCATGGGGTGCATCAAGCAAAGAAGATGCCATTGCAAAAGCACACGCTATAAGCAAGCGTAATAAGTAAGCTAAACTCAACCAATCTTAAATCTAAGACCATTGAGAAAAGATATGGAAATCAGCAAAGTAGTGAA
>Ga0209189_1001664_pt1 | contig 16414 bp, 18 predicted proteins | sample C_130820_EF_Meta_FD_187308 | JGI IMG/M metagenome (GOLD analysis project Ga0209189, IMG submission 187308) | Freshwater microbial communities from Lake Croche, Canada to study carbon cycling - C_130820_EF_MetaG (SPAdes) (version 3) | ecosystem: Environmental > Aquatic > Freshwater > Lake... | reverse complement strand
AGCCCTCAATCATCTCGATCACACTGTTCATGGGGTCACCCCCCCATTGGGGCCTGCAACGGTTTTGCCCAGCAACTGGTCGAGAAGCGGCGGGGCCGGATAGTGGAACGGGACGGGACCATCGGGCAGCCCGTCGGCAAATTGCCGCACGAAGGCATCGGAGGTTGTGCCCACCTCATCAGGTGTCAAATCACGATAGACCTGGCCTTCGGCCAGCACGATCACCCGATCGGCGATTTTCAGGCTGGCATCGAGATCATGCGTCACCACCAGCGAGGTCAGGCCGAAGGCGTCATTGAGCCGACGGATCAACCGGCCAACAATGCCGGTCGAAATCGGATCAAGCCCTGTAAATGGTTCGTCATAAAGCATCAGCATCGGATCAAGTGCGACAGCACGGGCCAGCGCGACGCGACGCGCCATGCCACCGGACAATTGCGACGGCATCAAGCCCGCCGCACCGCGCAGGCCCACCGCCTGCAATTTCAGCAGGACCAGATCGCGAATCACGCTTTCGGGCAAATTGGTCTGCTCCCGATAGGGAAACGCCACATTGTCGAAGACAGAGAGATCGGTAAACAGGGCACCGAACTGGAACAGCATCCCGAAACGGGTGCGCAGTGCATACAAGGCGGTCCTGTCGAGTTTGGGAACATTCTGTCCATCGACCAGAATCTTTCCCTTGTTGGGCAATATCCGCCCGCCAATCAGCCCTAAAAGTGTGGTTTTGCCGCTACCGGACCCACCCATCACGGCCAAAACCTCGCCTTTGCGCACATTCAACGTCAGGCCGCGCAAAATCGGCCTTTCGTCATAGGCAAAATGCACATCCTTGATCTCGATCAGAGGATCAGGGTGCGGAGGGGCTGACTTCACAACTGACATTTCATGGTCCATGCAGGCAGCAGGCAATGACATCCTACTGCCTGTATATGGCTCAATTAAGAACAGACAAGCAACTGCTTTATCCCAAAAAAGAGCAGTTTTCTTGGCCGTTTGCCCTGCCTGATCAGGCGGTCGCGATATAATCCCGCATGGCTCTGGATTCGGCCTCGATTTCGGCGACCCGGTATTTGACCACATCCCCGATCGACACCAATCCGGCCAGACGGCCATCGACCACCACGGGAAGATGACGGAAACGCCCCATGGTCATTTTATCCATCAATTCGGGAATCGAAGTGTGCAGGCCGCAGGTGATCACATGGGAGGTCATGAAATCGCCCACCGGACGGCTGAGGCTGGCAGGATCGGCGGCAATCGCCCGCACAATGTCACGCTCGGACAGAATGCCTTTGACCTGCATGTCGGATGACGCCACGACCAGCGCGCCAATCCGCTTTTCAGCGAGCAATCTTGCCGCATCGTGCAAGCTGCTGTCAGGAGATACCGTCAGGACATGGCGTCCTTTGGTGGCGAGAATACGCTCAACACTCATGGCATAACCTCCCTGCTTTGATTTTAAGTCATCGGTCCTGTGTCAACATCCATTCCCAGAGATAAAGGCGTGACGAACTGTCACCGGGAGAAGTGTGCGCCAAGATCTCCGATCCGGCAACTCCCCTTCAGGGCAGGGCCTCAAACAACGCAGAATAAAGGACTGTCTCTGTCCTAACGGGAACGGCCGACCGGATCGAGCAGCGGAAACAGCATCAAACCGACCACGAAACCGCCGATATGGGCTTCCCAGGCGATATGTTCGCTGCCCCCGGGCACCGGGTTGAACAGGCCTGTCAGCAGGTTGATCGCCAGCCAAGTGCCCAAAAACCACATGACGCGTTGGTCCTGCCATGCTTCGCGCAGGCTTAATGCTGGAGGGTGATGGCCGGTCGGCTTGCCAAAGGACAGGCCGGAAAAGCCGGCGCCGGGCTGGAACATGAACAGCGCAGCCGCCGCCATGCACCCCGCAATCCCTGCCGATGCGCCAACCAGTGGCGAGACATCATACCAGTTCAGAGCAAAATGGGTCAGCCCACCACCGATGGCGCAAAGGCCGAACAGCAAGAGGAACCGCTCGGCCCCGATCCGCCGCGCCAGCGGTGATCCGAAAGCGGCGAGCCACACGCAATTCAGGAACAGATGCAGGCCACTGCCATGCAGCAAGGCATAGGATAAGAGCGTCCACGGCCGCATCGTGTCTTCTTCGGTCAGGAACTGGATGATCACCGCATCTTCCGTACTCAGCTTCTGTCCCAAAGCGGTTTGCAAGGAGGCCAGCGGGTCAAGGCCCAAGCCTGCCGCAAAGCGTGCCGGAATAAACGACCAGTCCAGCAACAGGAAAGAGCCCAATTCCTCCGGCAACAGCACCATCACACAATAGACCGCCCCCATCAACAGCAGCAGGGCCGTGATAACAGGCGGCATATTGAAAACTGGTTCGCGCTGGGAAGACATCGGCTGGGCCTTTGCGGGAGGGAACGGCACTGTTGCTGGAAGTCAAACGGTTTAGGACACCGGCCCTCACCTTCTCTCACTTAAACCTGAAAATGTCACCACTGGCCGGAAAAAGTCGCTGTTGCAGCCGATGCGGGGGCAGACTGCAACTCTGACGGGCCATTAACCTTGATAACAGGCTTTGCTTGCCTTGCCCCCTCCGGGACCATTAACGTTTTGTTAACACTTTCATCGGGCAGCAATCATGCAGCGTTTGGCAACTCTTGGTTTTGGTCTTGTGCTGGGCTTGGCCCTCACCGCCCTGTCAGGTGGCCAGACCCTTGCGCGCGACCTCAGACATCTGGCCGCTGTGCCGGCCATGAATATCAATAATTTCTCGCAATCGGGATCCATCGCCAAGCCGCCGATCGGCTGGACGCAATTGTGTGCATCCCTACCGCAAGAGTGCGAAAGCCGAGCCGACATGGTGACCGTCGCGCAGCAGCAACAGATGATCCCGCTGACCCGCGACAACTGGGCAACGCTTAACCGCATCAACGCACTGGTCAATGACACGATCGAGCAAGTCTCCGATCTCGATCATTACGGCGTGCTGGAATGGTGGGCCTTTCCAGAGGACGGCAAAGGCGACTGCGAGGATTTGCAACTGCTCAAGCGCAAACTGTTGATGGAAGCCGGCATGCCGCGCCAGACCCTGCTGATGACCGTGGTGCGCGATACACACGGCGAGGGCCATGCCGTGTTGATGGTGCGCACCGATCGTGGCGATATGGTGCTTGACAGCCGCACCAGCACCATCAAGCCCTGGCAGAAAACCAGCTATAAATTCATCAAGCGCCAGTCGCATGACGACCAGAATGTCTGGGTCTATTTCGGCGATGGCAGCGACAGCCTCACCACCGCTTCGCCTGCACGCTGATCCAGCAGCAAGATCGGATGGGCCATCGCCTCAAAGCGCCTTGAGGCCTTTGGCAAACCGCTTGTAATTCTTGATATAGCCTTCGGATGTGGCCCGGACACGCTTGGTGGCCTCTTCATCCAGCGTGCGGATGACGCGGGCTGGCGAGCCGACAATCAGCGAATAATCAGGAAATTCCTTGCCCTCGCCGACAAAAGCATGGGCGCCGACCAGAGAATAGCGGCCGATTTTGGCGCCGTTCAGGATTGTTGCCCCCATGCCGACCAGCGACCCCTCGCCGATCGTGCAGCCGTGCAAAATGGCGGCATGGCCCACCGTGGCAAAGGGACCGATACTCATCGGGAAGCCCATATCGGTGTGAAGCACGCTGCCATCCTGGATGTTGGTGCCTTCCAGCAGGTCGATCAACTCGTTGTCACCGCGCAGGACGGCCCCGAACCAGATCGAGCAATCCACGCCCAGCCTGACACTACCGATCACTCTGGCATCGGGGGCAATCCAGTAGCGGTCATCGGCTGGAAGCTCGGGGATACGGTCTTCGAGTTGATACAGTGCCATCACGGGCCCCTTTGAAAAATCAGTCGTCGTGACCGTCTTCCAGATCGATGTCGAGAATCGACTGGACAAAGGCATAGGAGCGGTCGCCATCCTCGATATCAAGCGAGATAATGCCGACAAATTCTTCGCCGACAAACACTTCGGCCGAATCTTTCAGCTTGGGGCGCGCGGTAACGCGGATCGCTGCATTGCCATAGAGACGACGCAGATAATCCTGCAATTTCTGAATTTCGACCTTATCCATCACATCTATCCTGTTCGAGTCAGTCCAATCCTATACCCCACGATTGCCATGCCGCGCGGCAGGCTGCAAGCCGTGATTGCCCCGATCAGGGGTCCACAATGCGGCTTCCACTGCCAAGATCCTGAAGACAATGGGCTTATTGGTCCGAGATATTCTTGTCGGCCAAGATCTGGTCCATGGTACGGGCCGGTTCCGCGCATCCCGCCTCGCCCACCACTTTGGCAGGCACACCGGCCACCGTGGTGTTGCACGGCACGTCATGCAGCACCACCGACCCTGCCGCCACCCGCGCGCACTGGCCGATATCGATATTGCCGAGAATTTTAGCACCCGCCCCGATCAGCACACCGCGCCGGATTTTCGGATGGCGGTCCCCCTCATCCTTGCCGGTGCCGCCCAAAGTCACATCCTGCAACATCGACACATCATCCTCGATCACCGCCGTGGAACCGACCACGAGGCCGGTGGCATGGTCGAGAAACACGCCTTTGCCGATGCGGGCGGCCGGATGGATATCGGTCTGGAACACTTCGGAGGAGCGGCTTTGCAGATAGAGGGCGAAATCATGCCGTCCGGCCTGCCACAAGGTATGGGCAAGACGATGCGTCTGCAGGGCATGATAGCCCTTGAAATAGAGCAGAGGTTCCAGCAGGCGGGTACAGGCCGGATCGCGGTCGGCCACCGCCAGACAATCGGCCACCATTCCTTCGGTCAGCAGCGGATCATGACTGACCAGTTCCGCCAGAGTGCCCAACAAAACCTCGTAGGACACCGCGGGATGGGCCAGTCGGCAGGCCAGACGGCCAATGACCGCCGCGGCAAAACCATCATGATCGAGCACCGCCGACTGCATCAGGCCCCCCAGAGCCGGCTCGTTTTTCACTGCTGTCTGCGCATCCAGACGGATACGGGTCCAAAGCGGGTCGAAGCGGGCCACGGATTCGGCCTCTGATCGGGCGGGATGAGACACATGCGGCTTGGTCATGATTTACCTTCCGTTTCAACGGCTTTGTGTAACCAGTTGCGCCAAGAAACTGACGAGTCACCACTCGAAATCATAATTTACCATCAATGGTTCTGCGAAAGAAACGCTAAAACCGCCTCTTTGTGGCTGCGGTCGCCCACTGCCAGATTGTGGTCGCGCCCATCGATGTCGAACACCTGCGCCGAGGGGATCAGTGCCCCCAGCGGATGCGGATCGCCCGCCACAGTGTCATTGGTCCCCACGGAAATCAGCACAGGAACCCTGATCTGCCCTGCCTCCTGCGCGCTCAACACCTGCCGCGACCCGCGGATACAGGCGGCCAGGGCCTTCAAATCACTGCCGGTCTGTTCGGCAAACACCCGGAACATCCGCTGCATGGGATCGGTCAGGCGATCGGCCGAGGGGGCTTCCATCGCATCGGCAATGCCCAGAGGCAGACCGACACCCGCGACCAGATGAATACCCAATCCGCCCAGCAAAGCCGAACGGACACGGTCGGGATGATAGAGCGCTAGATGCGCTGTAATGCGTGCGCCCATCGAATAACCCATGATATCGGCCTTGGGAAGACCCAGATGATCAAGCAGATTCACGACATCCTGCGCCATGATCCGGGCATGATAGGCTTCGGGATCATACAGCTTCTCGCTGTGCCCGTGGCCGCGATTGTCGAGTGCAACCACCCGATAGCCCGCCCGGTTGAGCACCTTGACCCATTGGGTATTGACCCAGTTCACCGCATGGTTGGAGGCAAAGCCATGGACAAGCACAACCACCCCCTGCTCCTCTCCCTCGGCCGGAGAGTCGATAAAGGCAAGGCGCACGGAACCGGATTGGAAGAACTGCATGGGAAATCTCGCTTTATATGGCCTTCTCGTTGCAGTTAGAGCATAAATATCCACATCAAGACAATCCAAGCTTGTTCCGCTCCATGCCGGATACAGCCTCTTTGCTTCCGGTTAGCAACGCGAACACCAGCGAAGTGCTGAATTGTCTGTTTTTACAGGGCCGGCCCTTGCCTTTTTCTCCGAACGATCCTAAAAGGCGCGTTCGAGCGGCTCCGGCTGGGGGCTTAACGGAAGACCGGAATGATCCATTCCGGCAGAACCATGGTGGTTCGCCTTCCGGTGTCTCCGCCTTCGGACAACCTCCCGTTCGGGCCTTTGGCGAGGCTCGAAGGGCTTAGCGTCGGGGTCGCATAACGGTGAAAGGCCAAATGAATGCCTCTTTATGAGCATATCTATATTGCGCGTCAGGATGTGACCGCACAGCAGGTAGAAACCCTGACCGAGACCCTCAAAGGGATCATCGAGCAGAATGGCGGCAAAGTGTCGAAGGTCGAGCATTGGGGCCTGAAGGCTCTTGCTTACCGGATCCGCAAGAACCGCAAAGCCCATTTCACACTGATGAACCTGGATGCTCCGGCTGCTGCCGTGGCTGAAATGGAACGCCAGATGCGCATCAACGAAGACATCATCCGCTTCATGACCATCCGTGTCGAAGAGCTGGAAGAAGGTCAGTCCGTGATGCTGCAGAAGCGCGACCGTGACGACCGCGAAGACCGCGGCTTCGGTGGTGATCGCGGCTTCGGTGGTGGCGGCGGTGGTGGTCGCTTTGGTGGCGGTGGCGGCGGTGGCCGCTTCGGTGGTGGTGCAGGCCGCACTGACCGCGCTCCTCGCCCCCGTTCCGATGAATCTTCAGTTGATGAGGCTCACTGATGACCACTGCAGCTCCACGTCGTCCCTTCTTCCGTCGTCGCAAGTCCTGCCCGTTCACGGGTCCGAATGCGCCGAAGATCGACTATAAGGATACACGTTTGCTCTCGCGCTACATTTCCGAGCGCGGCAAGATCGTGCCATCCCGCATCACGGCTGTGTCGGCCAAGAAGCAACGCGAACTGGCCCAGGCCATCAAGCGCGCCCGCTTTCTCGGCCTGCTGCCTTATGTGATCGCGTAAGACTTTGACAGTTCGGGTCAAGGCGGCCTTGTGCTGCCTTGACCTTTTTGATCCCTCCCTTGTGGCGGGATTTGGGTCACCCGTCATCGCATGATGCCTGGCGGGATTGGTTGGGGAGCCTTCTCCCCTAACCGCAGGGTGCGGGACAGCTCGACGATGAACGGCATACTCCCCATAGGATTGGCCTCGGGCCTTGCAGCGGCTTTGCTGTTTCTGGTTGTCAGAACCGGAGGAGTTTTTGCGCTCGTCCTCGACATGCTGGCGCCTCTTCCCATCCTGATCGCCGCTTTGGGCTGGGGGCCGCGCGCGGCCCTGATCGGCACGGCCGTGGGCACTTTGACCATTACCTCGATTGTAGCGGGCCCGGCCGGACTGGTGTTCGGGCTCGGAGTCGGCCTTCCAGCCTGGTTGATGGGCATACTCCTGCTCTCCCACCGCAAGCAGGACGGCTTTATCCTGTTTCTTCCGATCGGCATTGCCCTGCTCGCGATGTGCCTGATCAGCGCTCTGATGGCTTTGACAGCCGCAGTGATGATCGGCGGCGATCCTGATGGCCTGTTGCAAGCCTTCAGAAAGGTGATCGATGCCATCGCCCAGGTCCACCCAACCTTGATCGACAGTCTCGGCCTGAGCCGCGATGACATTGCACGCCTGCTGGCACAATTCGCTCCTCCGGTGTTTTCGGGTATCGGCGTCATCACCAATTGCGCTCTGGTCTGGCTGGCTGCCAAGTTGGTCGAGATGTCGGACCGTCTCTTGCGGCCATGGCCCGATCTGGCCATGACGTCGATGCCTCCTTCGGTCCTGGGCCTGACAGTGCTGAGCGGCATCATGTCGATCCTGTTCGACAGTTTTGGCGGTCTTTATGCCCGTTGCATTCTGGCTGCCCTGCTGACGGCCTATGCGCTGGAAGGTTTCGGCGTGATCACGGTGATGACCCGTGGCATGGCCTGGCGCAACACCCTGCTTGCCGTGTTTTTCATTGTTCTGGTCGGTTTCAGCGCGCTGACTTTGCCGCTGTTCCTGGCCATGGCTGCTCTTGGCATTGTCGATCGTTTGGCGGGGTTGAGACACCGCGCCATGCTCCGGCATGCCGAATATCCCCCCTCATCCGATACACCGGCTGATTTTCACTAACCACACGAAGGAGATAGACCATGCAAGTCATTTTGCTCGAACGCGTTGCCAAACTCGGCCAGATGGGCGACGTCGTCAACGTCAAGCCGGGTTTTGCCCGCAACTTCCTGCTCCCAAAGGGCAAGGCCCTGCGCGCAACAGAAGAAAACCGCAAGCGTTTCGAAACCCAGCGCGTCCAGCTTGAGGCCCGCAATCTCGAATTGCGCAAGGAAGCCGATGCGGTCGGCGAAAAACTCAACGGCCACCAGTTCGTAATCATCCGTCAGGCTGGCGAAATGGGCCAGCTCTACGGTTCGGTTGCCGCACGCGATCTTTCCGATTTGCTGACGGCCGGCGGTTTCTCGGTCCAGCGCCAGCAGGTCCGTCTCGACACCCCGATCAAGACCCTCGGCCTGCATACCGTGCCGGTTGATCTGCATCCTGAAGTCGAAGTCAATGTTGTGATCAACGTGGCCCGCTCGAAGGATGAAGCCGAACGTCAGGCCCGCGGTGAAGCCGCTGTCGTGCGCGAAGAAACCAGCCTCGAAGACCTCGGCCTCGAAGTCGGTGCTGCTTTGGCCGAAAGCGAAGGCGAATACTGAGATCCACAGCGAAGGCAGATTGCCGTTTTTTCGGCCGTTTGACCTGAACGGGTTCCCATTCCGATTAAGTCCGGCGGCGCAAGCCGTCGGGCTTTTTTTTCCACAAAAAACACAAGTTTTAAAAACGATATTTACCTGGCTGCCCTGATTGTCTGTTTCTCCTTTGCACGGCTCCATATCTGGCCTAATCACTGGGAGACGAGAGGGAGATTGAAACCGTTATGGCCACGACTGTGCTTCGCCTGCCCGAACCTGAAGCGGTCATCCGCGTCGCCCCGCATAATATCGAGGCCGAACAGGCCATATTGGGCGCTATTCTGGTCAATAATGACGCCTATTACCGGGTTTCGGATTTTCTCGAGGCCGAACATTTCTCCGAAGACATCCACACCCGCATTTACGACATCTGCCAGCAGCTGATCCGTGCGGGCAAGCTGGCAACCCCGATCACGCTGAAAACCTTTTTGGGGGATCACGATCTGGGCGGGATGACGGTGTCTCAATATATCGCGCGGCTGGCGGCAGAGGCCACCACCGTGATCAATGCCGAGGCCTATGGCCGCACCATCTACGATCTGGCCATCCGACGCCGGTTGATTCTGATCGGCGAGGATGTGGTCAACGTCGCCTATGACGCGCCTGTGGATGCGACACCGCGCACCCAGATCGAGGAGGCCGAACGTCGTCTCTACGAGCTGGCGGAATCGGGCCGTTATGAGGGCGGGTTCCAGTCTTTCGCCGATGCCTTGCGCGTTGCCGTCGATATGGCGGCCGAAGCCTATAAGCGCGACCGTAAATTGTCGGGCATCAGCACCGGTCTGGTCGATATGGACCGGATGATGGGTGGCTTGCAATCGTCCGATCTGGTGATCCTTGCGGGCCGTCCCGGCATGGGCAAAACCGCTTTGGCCACCAATATCGCCTTCAACATCGCCAAGGCCTATGCCTCGGAAAAGCTGCCCGATGGCACCACCAAGCGGCTCGATGGCGGAATCGTCGGCTTTTTCTCGCTCGAAATGTCGTCCGAACAGCTGGCAACCCGTGTGATCGCCGAACAATCGGGCGTCGCCTCCTACAAAATCCGCCGAGGTGAAATCCGCGAGGACGAATTCAATAAAATCGCCGATGCGGCCCGCGAGATGGAGCGGATCCCGTTCTATATCGACCAGACAGGCGGCATCTCGATTGCCCAGCTCACCGCGCGCGCCCGCCGCCTGAAGCGGCAGAAGGGCCTGGACATTCTGGTGGTCGACTATCTGCAACTGCTGTCGGGTTCCGCCAAAAAGGGCGAAAACCGCGTGCAGGAACTGACGGAAATTACCACGGGTCTCAAGGCTCTGGCCAAGGAACTGGCTGTGCCGATCATCGCCTTGTCACAGCTGTCGCGTCAGGTCGAACAGCGCGACGACAAGCGGCCGCAGCTGTCGGATTTGCGCGAATCCGGTTCGATCGAGCAGGATGCCGACGTGGTGCTCTTCGTGTATCGCGAAGAATATTACATGAAGAACAAGGAGCCGAAGATCGGCACCGAGGAATATTTCAAGTGGCAGACCGAGATGGAACAGGTGCATGGCCGGGCCGAAGTGATCATCGGCAAGCAGCGTCACGGCCCCACCGGCACTGTCGCCTTGCAATTCGAGGCCGAAATCACCCGCTTTACCGATCTCGCCCAAGAGGACCGTTTGCCGGAGCGGATGGAATAACGTGACGCATGGTCCTGCTAATCCCCACGGCGCCCATCTGACCATCGATCTGGATGCGATTGTTCACAACTGGCGGCTGCTTGCCGCGCAAGGCGAGGCCAAGGGGGCCGAATGCGGCGGCGTGGTCAAGGCCAATGCCTATGGCACGGGGATCGAGCAAACAGGCGCTGCACTCTATCGGGCAGGCTGCCGGACCTTTTTTGTGGCCCATGTGACCGAGGGCGAGCGTCTGCGCCGTGTCGCGCCCGAGGCGGTGATCTATGTGCTCAACGGCCTGCCGAGCGGCGGGGCGTCGGCCTATGAGCCTGCCCGTCTGCGGCCCGTTTTGGGATCGATCGAGGAAATCGGCGAATGGGGCGACCATGTCACCCAAGCCGGCCACCCGGGTGAAGCGGCCATCCATGTCGATACCGGCCTCAACCGGCTGGGGCTTGATCCGGAGGTCTGGCGCGAACTGGCCGGACGCATCGGCAATGGCGATTACGGCTTCATGCCAACCCTGCTGATCACCCATCTAGCCTCATCGGAAACACTGGACACGCAGCAAAATGCCGAACAGGCCCGCCTGTTTGCCGAGATGGCGGAGCTGGCTCCCGATATTGCGCCCAGTTTTTGCAATTCCTCGGCGGTGTTTCGTGATGATCTGCCCAAATACAGTCTGACGCGCCCCGGCTATGCGCTGTATGGCGGCAATCCGACGCCGTGGACCCGCAATCCGATGCGCGAAGTGGTACGGTTGCAAGCCCCGATCCTGCAGATCCGCTCGATCGAAGCGGGGGAACGGGTCGGCTACAATGCGCGCTGGCAGGCCAAACGGCCGACGGTGCTGGTCACCATCTCGATCGGCTATGCCGACGGCTTCCCGCGCCTGCCGCCCAATCCCGACACGCCGGTGGGCGAGGTGCTGATCGGGGAGACGCTTTGCCCGATTGTCGGCCGGCTGTCGATGGACCTGATGATCATCGACGCCACCGATGCCCATCCCGAACATGTCCAGCGCGGCGCGATGGTCACTGTGATCGGCGGCGTGCTCGACATCGACCGCGTCGGCCAGATGGCAGGCACAATCGGCTATCTGATGCTGACCTCGCTCAGCCCACGCTACACCCGAACCTATCTGGGCGGATAAATGGCCAAACGGACCTCATCTTTTGCCTGTCAGGCTTGCGGGGCGGTGTATACGCGCTGGCAGGGCCGTTGCGATGCCTGCGGGGGTTGGAGCACCATTGCCGAGGAGAGCGCCACCGCTCCCCTGCCCGGCGGCGGTTCGCTGCCACGCGGGCAACGTGGCAAGGGCCGTATTTTTGCGCTGGAGGGCCTGTCGGGCAGTCCCGAGGATGCGCCGCGTATTGCATCGGGCATTGCCGAACTCGACCGCGTGACCGGCGGCGGCTTTGTGCGGGGATCGGTGATCCTGCTGGGAGGAGAGCCGGGCATCGGCAAATCGACCCTGTTGATGCAGGCCTGCGCGGCCGTGGCGGGACTTGGCCATCGGGTTGTCTATATTTCGGGCGAAGAAGCGGTCGGCCAGGTCCGGCTGCGCGCCGAACGGCTCGGCCTTGCCTCGGCGGCGGTGGAACTGGCCGCGGAAACCAATGTCGAGGACATCGTGGCCACCCTGTCGCAAGGGGCGCCGCCACGGCTGGTCATCATCGACTCGATCCAGACCATGTGGTCCGAGGGCATTGAGTCGGCCCCCGGCACGGTGACGCAGGTGCGCGGCGCGGCGCAAATCCTGATCCGCCACGCTAAAACCTCGGGGGCGGCGGTCATTCTGGTCGGCCATGTCACCAAAGACGGGCAGATTGCCGGTCCGCGGGTGGTCGAACATATGGTGGATGCGGTGGCCTCGTTCGAGGGTGACGGCGCGCATCATTTCCGCATCCTGCGGGCCATGAAAAACCGCTTCGGCCCCACCGATGAAATCGGCGTGTTCGAGATGACCGGCGCGGGTCTGGCCGAAGTGCCGAACCCTTCCGCTCTGTTTCTGGCCGGACGCGACAGCACGTCACCCGGCACCGCCGTCTTTGCCGGCATGGAGGGCACGCGGCCTTTGCTGGTAGAGTTCCAGGCCCTGGTCGCCCCGACATCGCTGGGCACGCCGCGCCGCGCGGTGGTGGGCTGGGACCAGAACCGCCTGTCGATGCTGATCGCAGTGCTCGAAACCCATGCGGGTCTCAAGCTCGGAGCCTATGACGTTTTTTTGAATGTCGCTGGCGGGTTGCGAATCGTTGAACCCTCCGCCGATGCGGCTGCAGCGGCCGCACTGATTTCGTCACTGACCGGCGCGGCCTTGCCCGCAGACCGCGTCTATATCGGCGAGGTCGCCCTGACAGGAGCCCTGCGGCCGGTCTCGCAAACCTCCGCCCGCCTCAAAGAAGCCGCAAAGCTCGGGTTTCATTCAGCTTTTCTGCCCAAAGCCGGATTGGACGGCCAAGGGCGCCACGACATCAATCTGGAAGCCGGCGGGGATATTACCGACCTTGTGGCCGGCATTGCCGTCAATACTCCACAGAAACGAAAAGCCCAATCCGCGGATCAAGGGTGACGCGTGCAGTGAGGCAGTCTATAAAGGCCGCAACTCTTGCCCATTCTGACAGAACGGGCTTAGCAAGCAGAGACATGCGTCAGGACTTAGAATGAACCAACTTCCCGTCAATCCGGTTGATTTGGCCATCTTGGGAATTATGCTGCTATCGGCGATCTTTTCCTGGGTGCGCGGCTTTACCGGTGAAGTGCTCGCAGTGGCCTCCTGGGCGGCGGCCTCGGTGGCAGCCTATTATCTGCACCCCATGGCTTTGGTCTATCTGACACCGATGATCCCCAATCCGAAGCTGGCTTTGGCTGCTGCGATTGCCTCGGTGTTCCTGATGACTTTGATTTTCGTCTCGTTGATCACCACCAAACTGTCCGACCTGATCCTCGATTCCGCCGTTGGCACGCTGGACCGCACTCTGGGCCTGTTGTTCGGGGCGGGCCGCGGTTTGCTGATTGCAGTGGTCGCCTTCATGTTTTTCGACACGCTGGTGGGCGAGAAGTCCCAGCCCGACTGGCTGCGCGATGCCCGTTTGCGCCCAGTCCTGAAAGTCTCGAGCGAGGCCATTTTTGCCGCGATGCCGGACAATCCCGAATTCTTGGCTCCGTTCCGCAAGGCAATCGACGACACCACCACCAAAAAGCCTGCCACACCGCCGGATGCTGCGCCCCAACCCGCTGCACCCGTTCCTCCGGCCAAATCGGGGGCGGTTGCGCCTGCACCTGCACCCGCAGCCCCAGTGACCGTGACCACCAATCCACCCGCTTCAGGCAATCCAGCCCCCACAAAACAGGTGGATCAGCAGGGCTTGCAGCGTTTGATCGAATCCTCCACCCCTCAGGGGACGAAGCGTTGAGTGTGTTTGCCCTTTCATGCTCGGCATGAGGCAGGACGAGCATACCGACGATCCGACCACTTTCTTTGCCCCTGAGTGACACACGACCCTTCGCCCAACAGAATGGAACCAGAAATGATCGCTTCAGACACGATGGATGGTGGTCTTGATTTGGAGCTGAACGCCGACCGGTTGCGCGAGGAATGTGGCGTGTTCGGCATCTTCGGCCATCCGGAAGCCGCAGCCATCACCGCGCTCGGCCTGCACGCACTGCAGCATCGCGGGCAGGAAGCAGCGGGCATTGTGTCGTTTGACGGCAAGCGTTTCCATTCCGAGCGGCGGATGGGGCTGGTGGCCGACAATTTCTCCGACCGCCAGACCATTGACCGGCTGACCGGTCATCTGGCCATCGGCCATGTGCGCTATTCCACCACCGGCGAAACCATTTTGCGCAATGTCCAGCCGTTGTTTGCCGAACTCGACGGTGGCGGCTTCGCTGTGGCCCATAACGGCAACCTCACCAACGGCCTGACCCTGCGCCGCAAGCTGGTACATGACGGGGCGATCTGCCAATCGACCTCCGATACCGAAGTGATCCTGCATCTGGTGGCACGAAGCCGCGCCAAACGCTTCATCGAACGCTTTACCGATGCCCTGATGCAGCTTGAAGGGGCCTATTCCTTCGTCGGCCTGACCAACAAAAAGCTGGTGGGCGCGCGCGATCCGCTCGGCATCCGCCCGCTGGTGCTGGGCGAACTCGATGGCCGCTATATTCTGGCATCCGAGACCTGCGCGCTCGACATCATCGGCGCCCGCTTCATCCGCGACATCGAAAACGGCGAGATCGTCGTGATTTCCGAGGACGGGATTGAATCGATCAAGCCGTTCCCGCAGCAGACCGCACGGCCCTGCATTTTCGAATTCATCTATTTCGCCCGTCCCGACTCCATTGTTCATGGCCACCCCGTCTATGATGTGCGCAAGCGGATGGGCGCCGAGCTGGCCATGGAATCGGGGGTCGAAGCCGATGTGGTGGTGCCCGTGCCCGATTCCGGCGTGCCTGCCGCGCTCGGCTATGCGCAGGCTGCCGGTATCCCCTATGAACTCGGCATTATCCGCAACCATTATGTCGGGCGCACCTTCATCCAGCCGACCCAATCGGTGCGCGAATTGGGTGTGCGCTTGAAACATTCCGCCAACCGCTCGGTGGTCAAAGGCAAGCGCATCGTGCTGATCGATGATTCGATCGTGCGCGGCACGACCTCGGTCAAAATCGTGCAGATGATGCGCGATGCAGGCGCCAAAGAGGTGCATTTCCGCATTTCGAGTCCGCCGATCACCCATCCCGACTATTACGGCATCGACACGCCCGAGCGCAAAAACCTGCTGGCCGCCACCCATTCGCTCGAGGAAATGCGCCGCTATATCGGCTGCGACAGCCTCGCCTTCCTGTCGGTCGACGGCATCTATCGCGCCATGGGCGAAAGCGGGCGCGATATGGCCTGCCCGCAATTTACCGACCATTGCTTCACCGGTGACTATCCGACCGGACTGACCGACCAAAACGATACGGGTACCAAGCAAACATTGTCCATGCTGGCTGAGATAGGCTGATCCCATGACCCATTCAGACATCAAACTTCCCGATCTCTCCAACCGCATCGCCGTCATCACGGGTGCGACGCGCGGCATCGGGCGTGAGACTGCCATTCTGCTCGGCAGGGCCGGTGCGCATGTGGTCGCCGTCGCACGCACCCAAGGCGGGCTTGAGGAGCTTGACGACGCCATCCGTGCGTCAGGCGGACAAGCCGCCACACTGGTGCCGATCGACCTCAAGGACGGCGATGCGCTCGACCGTCTCGGCGCCGCCATTTTCGAGCGTTGGGGCAAGCTCGATATCTTTATCGGCAATGGCGGCACATTGGGGCCGCTGTCGCCCCTCGGCCATGTCTCGCCGAAAGACTGGGAACAGGTGATGGCGGTCAATGTGACGGCCAATTACCGGATGATCCGGTCGTTTGATCCGCTGTTACAGAAATCCGATGCCGGACGCGTGGTGCTGATGTCGTCAGCTGCCTCGTGGAAGCGCTCGGCCTATTGGGGGCCCTATTCTGTTTCGAAATCGGCCGTCGATGCGCTGGGCGTCACCTATGCCAAAGAGACCGAGAACACCCCTGTGCGGGTGATGCTTGTCAATCCCGGCCCGATCCGCACCGACATGCGCGCCTCGGCCATGCCGGGCGAGGATCCTCTGACGCTGGAGACCCCGCAGGACATCGCACCGCATATCATCCAGCTGGTATCCCCGTCATGGACGCAGACCGGGAAAATCTATGATTTCCCGCAGCGCAAAGTGGTGGATTTCCACTATCCGGGCTGAGACGGATTAAAACTGAACACCAATAAAAAAGGCCGGATTGCTCCGGACTTTTTTTCACCGTTCGATTTTAAACCCTCAATCCCATTTGCGGCGTTTGCCTTTATAGGGATTGTCATTGCCCCGCAGAGAAATGCGGATAGGCGTGCCCGGCATGTCAAAGGTCTCGCGCAGCGAATTGATCAGGT
>Ga0209189_1001661_pt1 | contig 16423 bp, 18 predicted proteins | sample C_130820_EF_Meta_FD_187308 | JGI IMG/M metagenome (GOLD analysis project Ga0209189, IMG submission 187308) | Freshwater microbial communities from Lake Croche, Canada to study carbon cycling - C_130820_EF_MetaG (SPAdes) (version 3) | ecosystem: Environmental > Aquatic > Freshwater > Lake... | reverse complement strand
TTTATTATCAATGTCACTATATTTATATCAATTTTTTTAGATATAATAGTAATACTAATAACAATAGTAATAACAATACTAATAACAATAATTTTAGAGTTTATAATATAAAAATAGTATGTCTATAAGAATATAGATAGATACTTATGGTCCTTTCAAAACTTGATTCAACGATTAGTTATAGAGAATTAAAAAGAGTGGAGCCTGCTGACGAAAAAATGGAGGCAGAATTGTATGAAATTGTTGTAAAAGAGGTGCCCATTGTTATTGCAGTTGGACAACCCAATAATATGCACGAGGAGAGTAATATTACCTTTTTCCCTATTTATCTTGTTAAAACCAATAATCGAGTTACACAAATAGGTGTATATGAAATCTTATCTAGTGATCTAACAAATTATATGGATGAAGAGGGCAGTTTGCTTGTTGAGAACATGGATGAACCGTTGATTTATACATTTGTAACCAAACAGATGTTGGAAAATATGCGCCTTGTTCCTGAAGAAGAGAAAGAGGAAGAAAAAGAAAAGCAGGGTAATGATGAGAAGGTCGATAGCGAAGACGAAGACGAAGAGAAGAAAGAAGAGAAGGAAAAAGAGAAGAATAAGGAGAAGGAAAAAGAGAAGGAAAAAGAGAAGAATAAAGAGAAGGAAAAAGAAAAGGAAAAGGAGAAGGAGAAGGAAGGTGTGCCGGAAGAGATTCCTTTGATGCGAAAGGATATTTTTACCAGTGTAAAGAATGTAGCCATACCAGCATTACTGCCTGAGGAAACAAAAGAAAAGGCTCTCTCTAGAAGAGAGAAATATAAAAAGACAAAGAAGGAAACAGATACTTGGCTTGAAACCTTTATGAAGAACAACAATTATTCTATTTTAGACAATGAAGGTGGTGGAGATTGTCTGTTTGCTACTATTCGAGATGCCTTTTTGCAAATAGGACAGCAAACTACAGTTCAAAAACTGAGAAGAAAATTATCCAATGAGGCTACGCAAGATATTTTTATGCGATATAAAGAGCAATATGATAACTTTAACATGTCTATTGTCAATGATACCAAGGAGATTGCGCGAATAGAGTTAGAATATAATAAAATTAAGAAAATCTTAGAGCAGACCTTAGACAGAGAGAAAAAGGTGGAGCTAGTCACCTCAGCAAAACAACTGGCAGACCAGAGGAAAAAAATTATCAGGGAAAAGGCTACCTCTAAACAAAATCTGAACGAGTATAAGTTTATGAAAAATATTGATACATTGGAAAAGTTTCAAAAAATAATAACCACTTGCGAGTTTTGGGCTGAAACATGGGCTATATCAACCTTGGAACGAATCTTAAATATTAAATTTGTTCTTCTCTCACAAGAGGCGTATACTTCGGGAGAACATTTACATGTATTAAATACGAATGTGATGAACTGCGGACAGTTAAATGATACAATTTTAGAATCACGTGGTGTATTTAATCCGGATTATTATATCATGGTGGAATACAATGGTTATCATTATAAGTTAGTTAACTATAAGAAAAAGGGTATTTTCAAGTTTCAAGAATTACCTTATGATATCAAGGTGCTTGTTTCTGACAAATGTTTAGAAGCGAATGCCGGGGTGTTTGCACTAATCCCTGAGTTTGTTGAATTTAAGAAAGAGTTGCAAAAGTCAAGACCCGCTGTGGTTCCTAAGTTTGAAGAATTATCAGAGGCTCGCATTCGTGGGCTATATGATGAGAATATTGTCTTTGCCTTTTACAAGGATTCGGCTTCTAAGAAACTTCCTGGTAAGGGTCCTGGAGAGAGTATACCAGAAGATAGGGTTTTGCTATTCTCAGAATTGGCTGCTATTCAAGACTGGCGCAAAAAGCTAGATATCAATTGGATACATCCATTTACCTTAGACGGACACGGGTGGAATAGTGTGGCGCATTATTATTATGGTTCCAAGTTTAGAAATAAGAGTCCTGAGTTTTACTTGTCTTTCACACAAGAATCAGGGTCGGATATATCGAAAGACCCTGATATGGCTAAGGCAGCCGCATCGTCAAGCGGTAATTATAAGGGAGCTCTTATTCGTCCAAAGGAGGCCAAGACTGACCCTGATTGGGAGACAGCGAAAAGAAAGGATAAAGAGTTATTTAATGCTACGGCTGCTAAATTTTCACAAGACCCAGAGTTAAAAGACTTGTTGCTTCATACAAGGAATGCTAAATTGGTGCATTATAAAAAAGGAAAAGAACCAGAATTAATGGAGACATTAATGATAGTTCGAGAGAAGTTGAAGGCAAAATAATATTATTTTCTGGATTTTCTGGATTTCTTTGTTTTTACCTTTCTAGATTTCTTTGTCTTTCTACCTTTTGACTTTCTTTTTCGCCCACCAGATTGTTTAACTTTTCCGTTGGGAATAGTTACTAATAATTCAACATTTTCAAAATAGTCTTCTGCATTTCTAGCAGTTATACTAGGATTTTGACTTAATTCTATAGATAATAAATCTATATCTTGTAGTATTTTTGTACATAAATCTAAATTCCCTCTAGTTTGAAAAATAAAATGGGTATTTTTTATTCTTTCTATATTTTGTCTCAAAGTTCTATCTATATAATCTAAATCTAATAATAAACTAATATGACCTTTGATTCGTTTATTGTCACTAACTAGTGTTTTATTAAGGGTAGATATATTAGGAATGAGTCTAGTTAATATTTCTTTAATATTTGTATTTGTATTTGTATTTGTAGATGGTGGTATATAGTCTTTAGGTTCACTCATTTATATATATTATTATTATTTAAAAAAAGAATTATTAGATTAACAATTCGTTCCTAAAGCATTCAATTTAGGAATTTGAGAGTTGGGACAGCATCCATATCTAGTTCCAGCACACCCGCCAATAGGACCATTGCTAGGACTATTAGTAGGACCATTAGTAGGTGTAGAACAGGTTTTAATCATATGCATTGTCAATGCTAGTAAAGCGATACATAGCAAGATAATGACAATAATATAAGCTAAATCCATTTCCATTATTTATATAATAATAAGACAAAAATAATTAAATAGTAAACTATAATAAGAGTAATAATAATATGTCGCATGAATTAACAAAACAAAGTCAATTGTTACTCTCTTTTTTTATGAAGAATAAATGTGTTCCTCAGGCAAAACATAATAAAAAAACAGATACTATTTTGAAAAAGTTATACCATGACATTGTAAAGGCACATCAATATATTCAAGCAAAAAAGCAGAAAGAAGGGTCTCATTTTTATAAGATAAAGAGCAGTCGCATTCATTCGGTTCATCAAATTCCCAGACCAAAAACATTTCCGGCTACTAGTTTTCCAGAGAAGGTGCGAAAGCATATTGATGACCATTCCAATTATGAGGTTTCATATACTTTTTCTCTCTTTGGAAGAGAGATTAAAATCCAATTTATAATGGAGAATTTAAACCCGGAGATTAAAATGGATCTCTATAATGAATACATTGATAGGATGCTCACTTGGTTATATATTGTTAATGAATATTCTGCGCAACAGTGTTCAAAGAATATAACTATTTTTATTTATTTAACATCGTTAACAAAGAGTCTGCCCACATCGAATGTAGAGGTGTTAAATGAAATCCATGTGAATACTGCGTTCACTTATACCTGTCCAGTAGATTCGGAGATTGTCATATTTAGAAAAGAGGAGTGGTTCAAAGTATTTATTCATGAAACGATGCATAACTTTGCTTTGGATTTTTCTGATATGAATCAAGAGGCTTGCAATAAGATAATTAGAGAATTGTTTCCTATCAAGTCAGATATCAATTTGTTTGAGTCTTATACAGAATTCTGGGCTGAGATAATGAATGCTGCGTTTTGTAGTGTTTATTTACAAGAAGAAACGGACCTTGATAGCTTTCTAGAACATATTCATTTTTTTATACATTATGAACGCATCTATGGAATATTTCAACTAGTAAAGGGACTTCATTTTATGGAACTGACATATAAAGACTTGTATCATAAACATCCCAAGTCAGCTTTACTGAGAGAAACTATGTATAAAGAAAAAACAAATATATTCTCGTATTATGTTGTTCGTGTTATTTTATTGTTTTTTTATCAAGGATTTTTAGAGTGGTGTGATACGAATAACTTATCTCTAATACAGTTTAAAAAAACTACTGGAAATATGAGTGCATTCTGTGAGTTTATTAAGAGCAATTATAAGAAGAAGGCGTTTTTAAATAGTATTGCGAGTATGGAACAATATTTTAAACGAGGGAAAGAAGTATCTTCAAAAGAAGATGTATTTTTATTTAAGAATATGAGAATGTCAATTTCGGAATTAGGTTAACAAGTGTTTATGTGTAGCACAAGATTGACATCCGTGTTTTCTCTTTTTTTGGCATGGTTCCCCTGTAATAGTTGTTTTTCCGCAAACATAAATAAAGGTTCCATTTTCTAGAGATTTCTTATTTCGTCGCCAAGCTTGAGATGCTTCATCAAAATCGATATCGACAGTAAGTTCTTTCGCTGATTGACTTCTGGTTTTCATTTTATTTATTATACTAATGAATGAATGGTATAATAAATAAAGATTCAATTTTTTATAGTTATAATATTATAGATATAATATATAAATATTATTTATATGAGCTTACCAACAGTTGCTATTATTGGATTAAGTGTTGCTGGTGTTGTTCTTTTAGGTGGTGGAGGAGCTTATTTATTTACACGAAAGAGAAAAGATGAGGATGAATTTGCGGATCCTGTGGGTAAACCTGCAAGTAAATCATTTTTTCAAGGACAAGGTAATTCTACATATGATAAAATCTCTGCTGGTTATATTTTAGGAGGTAAGAAGAAAACTGTTAAGAAGAAAACTGTTAAGAAAAGACAACATGGTAAAAAGAAAAAATAGTCTATTTATATAGTATAATATAAGAAATGAGTTTATCAACTGCTGCTATTGCTGGAATTGCGATTGCATCAGGAGTTGTTCTTCTAGGAGGAGGAGCTTATTTTTTTGGAAAAGGCGGTAATCCGGTAAGTAACGAAACCGTAACAGTAAATAATGGAAAGAAGATATTCAAAGCGCCAGAACAGGAAGTTGATGATATTTATGCTGGCGGTAGCAAATCATCTAAGAAAAAACACTATAGAAAAAAGAATCATAGTAAGAAGAATCATAGTAAGAAGAATCATAGTAAGAAGAAAAAATAAACTCTTTATATAGTATAATAATGAGTTTATCAGTAGGCGCAATTGTTGGCATTGCTATTGCTGCTACCGTTGTTATTACAGCCGGTGGAACCATGATAGCAAAAAGGAAAACAAGGAAAAATACGCACTCTTCTAAAGAAGCAAAGAAAAGTAGCTCATCATTATCATTCAAATCAGTAAAGAGTGGTTCTAAAAAAAGTAGCTCATCATCATTCAAATCAGCTAATAGTCGCAGTTCATCAAAGAAATCGTCTGGAAGAAGAGAAAATAGTCCAGAATCAAACCGTGATAAATTTGCTTCAAATGATACTTCTTCCCCTGGACCAAGAACGTCTTCATCCGACCCATCTGTTAATAAAAGAAGATTTTTAAGAAAATATGGAATATCAAATTCGGATGATATTTCCTATGATAAACTTATTATAGCACACGGTAAGACAAAGACAAAGAAAAATAGGTCTAGTAAAAAGAAATAAGTATTTTACTATTATTTTTTATCAAAAGGCGGAATCATTGGTTCCTCACTTTTTATCTCTATATATCCTTTATCAAGCATAGTTTTTACAGAGGGTGTAATTCTATCTCCACCAGTTGCATCAACATCAGGGTCAATTATAGAATTCTCGTATAATCTATACTGAACTCCATTTCCTTCATGACCAAATGCTGGAGCAATCGTGCAGGTTTTTACGCTAAATGGCTTTAATACTCTATATTCATTATATAATAATTTCTTTTCTGCAAGACGTTTTTTATATTCAGGTTCACACTCTTGACCAGGTCTTAATGATACTAAAGAACGACTATCAAATGTAGAACTTTTATCACCAAAATAAAATCCGCTATCTCCTCCAAATCTATCAATAATTGTACCAGGTTCCAAATCTATCTCTGTTTCTGGGTCTTCTCCATCTGGTTTTAATTTACAACCGTGGTTTTGAGGCCAATTAATACCTTTTGAGGTATCATAGTCACAAGTGCTCATTATGGTTCCTCCTCTCCTCTTTTTATACTGTCGTCTTCTTATTTTTCTTGTCTTTCTTTTTCTATTATATTTTTTATTTACACGTTTATAACTTTTATTCATTTCTATACTATATTTATTTAATATTATTTTCTAAATACTAAATAAATTTATTGACTAATTATTTATGCGGAGGCTACCTCAGCCTTAACAGTCTTGGCAAAGTGAGGACTCATGAATCGCTGGAGGTTGAAATAGGTGAGCTCATCAGCCTTCTCCAACTTCAAGAGTGCCGACAACTTGGCATCGGGGTTAATCTTGCGACCATTGGTGGGGTCCTGGAGATTGTTCTCGCGGATGTATGCGTTAATATCACGAGTCACAGCTGTGCGAGCCATCTCAGAGCCCTTGTCCTTTCCCAAGAAAGATGCAAGCTCGTCGCTAATCTTGGTGGGCTTGACAAAACCACTGGGAGGACGGTTTCCAGTCTTTCTCTTGCGCTTACTTGATTGCTTCTGGGCAGACTTGAGCTCCTTGGTCCACTTCTTCTCTAGTGAACGGTATTCGGCCTTCAAGCCAGAAATAAGGGCGCTGATCTGGCCAAGCTTGGCCAAAAACTCAATGGACTGCTCAGCAAGAGGAGTCTCGGCATCGTCGGTGGTGACTGCATCCGTAACAGGGACAACGGGGGTAACAGGGGCAGAAGCAACCTCGACCTTCTCGGCCTTGGGCTTCTTGGCCTTCACAACCTTCTCGCCCGAAGGGGCGGAGGCAGAGGCGGGGGCGGGGGCGGTAACAGGAGCGGAGGAAACATCAGAAGACTTAGTAGCTTTCGTGGTCTTTGCCATATTATATACTACTCTAGTGGATACTTTTTAAGTAGATTTAGGGCCATATATATATTATTGCCTAGATAGTCCTAGTATAAACATTCTAAAAATACGCAAGAGATTGAAACAACCAAGGCATCGCTGTTGCAGCGCTTTCATTAACAAGTGTTAAAGCTCCCAACACGTAATATGCTCCTAAAGCTTTGCTGTCTCTATCTACCCCGGAATTCACGAATTTATCCAAAATAACGAGAATATTCTTTTTAACAGTTAAAATATTTTGTTCATGATTCAGTTGTTGAAAGCTAAAGTTCCTAAAGGGGTCGCCAACAGGAGGACAAATTTGGCGTTTAACATCTATGGATAAATTTGCCCTATAAGTCCAGATATCGATTAATTCTCTTAAGAACCTCACCAGTTGAACCCGATTTAGCGTGTTAAACCAACTAGGACTACTATAATTTCCAAGTGCATCAATACTTTGAAACAAGTCTAGGACTTTCATTTCCACTGTTTTCTCTGGACTCACTTCATTCTCGTCTTCTTTAATATCAATATTAATCTTAATTTTTAACATTTTGCTAACACGAATTAAGTTGCGCATTGTCTGCACGACCGAGGTAGGAATAGGATTCCTGTTATAAGGATTTCTTACTTCTCTCCCAGATTTTAGAATGAGATTGTAGAGAGAAATGATATCAAACCCATAGATGAAATTGTCTGTATCTATATAACTAAAGAATTGGATTGCTGGAAGGTCTGTTAACAATTCGTCTGATAAAAAATCGCGGTCATTCGTGCATGATTCTCTCTTTAAAAAAGCAGGACCTCTAAAAAAATTACATTTTCTTTGGAATCTACCCCTGATAACCTTTTGAATCTTTATAATAGATGCCGATAGCTTCAAAAAGGTATAAACGCGACTAGTGAGTTCTTTCTTGTTTCCAGAAATTTTCAACTTATAGTGTTTTGCAAACCTCTTTAGTTGTTGTCCATTATAAGAGGTGGATTCTAGCAAGCAATAGCTATCTGTGGTAGGAATCTCAGAATCCGTGGATTTTTTAGATTTTGAATAATCTATACAGGCTTCACACTTTTCCTGAAGATGCATCATGTAATCTTCCAATGATGTAGAAATCTTATGCATTGATTTTTTAGACGATAGCATGCGATATATATACTATTACTATAAAAATCTTTTTAACCAGTTATCCCTTAATATATAATTAAGTTACTCATTTTGTTGTTACTAGTCACCTCATAATAGAACGCGAGGGATTTCTAAAAGTGTGGAATACTATTTTTTATAAAATAAATAAGGAAAATAAATATTTTTTTGCTAGATAAGCGAGCTATGCTGGGATGAGGGGCGGTTGAATTTAGACTTCCATATGGGTTTAATTCATTCAAAAAAAAATTGATTTAAAGATTGCCCCTAGTAGTATAAGTATAAGCAAAGAACAATGGCTGATACAATCATCGACGCAACTCAATTCAACGCACAGGATATTAAGTATTCACCCCCCAAGGCGAATGCTCAGCAAGGAAAGAGCGTGAATATTAAGACGGATAATGGTGCCCTGAGATTGAATACTCCTCTTATGTTGACCTGGGGAGCAAGTGACTATGTTGACCCTGGTTCGGGCAAGGGAAATGGAAAGTTTGAGATGTCTCTTCAGTTTCCTACTGACGAGTATAAGAGTGAAGAAACTAGTGCATTTCTAGAAAATATGTTGGCTCTTGAGGCTAAGATTAAGGCTGATGCCCTTATACATTCCAAGGAGTGGTTCGGTAAGGTTCACAAGAATGCTGAGGTGGTTGATGCTCTATGGACACCCATGCTGAAGTATTCAAAGAACAAGGTTACTGGCGAACCAGACTTGAGCAAGGCCCCTGTCTTGCGAATCAAGATTCCTATCTGGGAGGGTGTTTGGAAGGTGGAGATTTATGACGAGGACGATAATAGATTGTTTCCTAATGTGGATAATTCAACAGTGACACCCATTGACTTTATCCAGAAGGGAACTAATTTGGCTGTCTTGATGCAATGCGGTGGCTTGTGGTTTGCCAATGGAAAGTTTGGCATTACTTGGAAGTTGATTCAGGCGGTTGTTCAGCGACCCAAGTCTTCACTCACAGGGTCTTGCTTTATTAAGTTGAAGCCAAGCGAAAAGGCAAAGTTGAAGGCTCAGCCCGAGGTGGAGCAAGATGCTGATGTGGATGTTGTGCCTAGCACTGTTGTGGATGACTCAGATGAAGAGGAAGAGCAAGAGCAAGAGCAGACACCTGTGACAGCGCCTGTGCCTGAACCAGCCAAAGAAGAGAAAGAAGAGCCCAAGAAAAAGAAGGTTGTGAAGAAGAAGACCACTGAGGCATAAATAACAATAAACAATAAATAAATATTACTTACTAATAACCCATAAATCCATATAAATTCTTATATTTTTTATTTTATCCTAGTAAAATAAAAAACTTATTTAATAAAAGACCACATTAACAATGATATCAGATAAAGTTTCATTAGAATACATGTCTTTTTCACAAATTTTTGAAATACCTTGTCCTTTGAAGACAAAGGACTGAACCTTCTTACAAAGCAACCTGTCTGTAGGTATCAATACATTTTTACTGCCTATATTAATACTTTGGAACTCTTTCTCTAAGAGAGAAAAAGTAAATGAAATAGGCCAAGAGACTACTATATTATTATTCTCATCTATTAAAACATGTTCTGGTAAGGACGGATTACATTTCACAATCATTTCCCCACCACCCTCGGGAACATCGAATACCAATTCGCTATGCCAAAGAGGAACATAATAAATGAACCCATCTTGCTTTAACATGTAGATTTTACTATCGAATAAATCTTCTATGCTAGGATGTAAAATATAGATTTGCACATCTTTATATTTTTCCAAAATAATTTGTTGTAATGAATCTAGCTCTTCTTTTTCAATATTCAAGAGGTCCTTATACTTAAATAAGAAATGAAACATCCCAACCATTCTCTCTTTATCCATATGTTCAAATAGTTTTATGGATATTTTTTTTGCTCCTGAAACAATATCTTTGACTATCGTGAGAAACACTTCATTATAATGTCCTTTTAACAATCCATCGATAAATATATTAACAATAGAAGTATATCCTGTATCTACAACAGGCACATCTTCATCTAAAATACTTATTTCTCTCTTAAGAACACTGTATGCTTCTCCAATAGATTGAAAGAATTCTTTAGACGCTATTGAGTTACCATTCTTATCAGGATGGTGTAGCAAAGCCATCTTATGATAACGCCGTTTAAGATTCACCATATCAGGTATGCTATCCAGCTGTAATATTGATAAAGCCTCTTTTATATTCATAGAATGAAAGTAAGAATCAGTTTAAACCTTTATTTCTTGAAAAACAATGTAATAAATAGAGAGAGAACACAAAGTAAATAAATAATACATTGGGCATAAATGACATACTCTTGCCATGATTGTGCACATTTACAATCCTTCAAGGTGCTAAAAATAAATTGGTAAGCGTTGTATAAGAAATAAAACCAGAGGAATATCAAGATAAAGGAATATATGATGAATATACCTTTTAACACGGTATTGCTGAGAAGAGCCTGGTATATAGAAATATTAAATGCATACATGATGAGTTTACCTATTAGCCCAATTGCAGACACGATAACAAAGAACAATTCAACATTTTTCAAGTGACTAACACTCATTTGATTTCCAACGCAACCGCAATTTTGGAGATTTCCTAAATATACATAGGTGCTATATAGAATAAATAAAAAGAGTGCGCTCATAAATAAATCAAACACATAGAAACCTGCTCCAGGTTTAACATTCAGCTTTTTTGCCATGATATATATTATATAAGAAATATTATAAGAAATAATAGAGGGTTATTTCTTATAAAGAAAACTCGTGAATTGTTCCAGCTAAATAGAGAATATAATTCTCCAAATGATAAATTGGGCGGTAATTGTTATTATAATATTGAAAAAATGTGTATGTTTTAATTAACACTCTTGTTAGTGCCTCCTTTTTTATATGATTTTGTTGAATTAATACAGATAAAATATACCAAATACACTGATAAATATTCAAGTTATAGATGAAAATATCATATAATAAATCCCTAAATTTTAAAAACTTAATCTCATCGACTGTTAAAATGGTAGATATGATTTTGTCGCATATAATTTTATAGAATACTACCATATTCATGCTAGGCTGATTATGCAAGAGTTTAATATTAGTTATACACTCTAGCTTACATTGACTTGGTATCGTGTATTTTAAACATTTATTATATAATGTCTTAGAGGGACGCGGAACCTGAATAATCTCACAACACTGTAAAATATTATCAGGAATGAAGCCAATGTCTTCGGTAATAAGAATAAATTTTAAATCTATGAATCCAGGTGTTTGCTTCTGCATATAACTATAAAAATTTTCCAGCAATTCATTATGTATTTCATGAAAGTTCTTACAAAGAATAATACCCACTTTGTCAACCTTGGCTGAAATAATATCCACTAATTGTAAATAAATATCGTGCCAAAGAAGTCTCGAGTTACACCCTAAGAGAGACATGTCAATCTCATAGTGTATATCACTAATCTTGAATACATAATTCTGTTTGTTATAGGTGATGCTTATTTTTTTCTCATACTTTAACTCTGTTGGACTATATTTTTTAATAGAGCGTAACATTTGGGTATATTTTCCAACACCACTTGGTCCATAAAAAATAAGATTATGAAAGTTGGCAATAGCGTCCGGAAAAGTTTTGAATTTTTTGTCTAATTTTGGATGAAGATTCATTTTTTCATTGGAAACAAGATACTCATCAAAATGGGTTTCACAAAATTTCATCGATAAAATCTATTTCTTTATACAGATATAGACTATTCTTTATTTATTATTACTCATTCAATAATATAATAGATTATGAGATAAAAGAATCTTGTTATAAAGATATAATAACAAAATTAATGAATATAGTAAAAACCTTAGACCAGTATAATCATAGTGGGGTTTATTATTGTGAACCCATTAAAAACAATATCATGAATGATGGCATTTTTATTCGCATTTTATATTCTAATCATCTATTCTTGCTAAACGGGATTTCTTTGTATATTCATTTACAGGATGTAAGCATCGATAAGTATTTTAACAAATATAAATGTTCGTTCGATGTATTAGCGTATAAGGAACTTATTTCTAAATTAAAAGGTATAGAAATGGAACTCTTAGATCATGTAAATATTATTGGAAAACAACCACAATATAAAATTTACGAACAATTGCAAAAAGGGTATCTTAAAATTTTCCTGAATCAAGATGAAAAAGTCACGAATCCATCTAAATTTGCTTTGAAAATCTCTGGTATTTGGGAAACCGAATCTTATTACGGTGTGACATACAAGTTTTTATTAATTAACCATCTGTAGTAAACTTGGTTAGAATAGTATCCAATGTGCCGATACATAATAAGGTAATTAATCCTAGAACGCCAATGGATAAGCCATATGTTTTAGGCAAGGAGTGATTTAACTTATATTGGTCTCCCTGTGTTCCATAATAAAACAGAACGAGTTGTGCTGCAATAAGAGCCATAATAATCTTTGAAAAATTAAAGTATCCTACCGAGACATGTCCGTCTGAGATAATATTCATATTCGTAGAGAGAATGTAAAGGAGATATCCTAGACAACCTAATAGAAATAAAAAGGGTCCAGCCGAAGTGGCATAAGCAATTGCACTGGATAATTTAGAACCAGGTTTACTAAGATTTATTAGAAGAGTGGCAGTAATAAATACGAGTCCAGTTATAATGAATGAATATCCTGCTAAAGTGCCTATAATTGCGCTTTTTGAACTGATTCCTATAGTAGATAACACAATAATAATACCAACTGCAATAAAAGAAGAATATACTTTAGATAAATCAATCATTCTTATAGTAAATAGATATAAAAATTATTATATGTATTTATTAATAAAAAAAAATAAGAGCTAATACTATGAATCCTAGTCGATATCAAGAAACACCACCATTTGTAAACAAAGTAGTTTCAAACCTATCAACAAATCACCCAGTGATTAACAATGCGAATCAATACATGTATGAACAAAAGTTTGTCTCTATTCACTCTGAAGACCGCGATAGTAAAAAGTATCCTAATGCCAGCGAATTTGACATTGAGATGCCACAAGATTATTGTAATGTTCAAGCCGTCAAGTTGAGCACATGGACTTTTCCATCCACATTTACAACTTTCTCTCATAGCAGAAGTAATGTTTCCTTATCATTCAAGATTATTTCTCCATATAATCCTTCGGCACACGGGTCATCTGATACTTTGTTAACAAATATGTATTCAGCCTTAATGGATAATAGTAGTAATGAATATATTATCAATATAGAAGAAGGTTCTTATACAAATACTTATATGGCGAATGAACTTACCAATAAAATGAACGAAGCGGTAACATTCGTTATCCAAAACTATTTTATTAAACATGGATTAACTGCTCCCCTTGGACAATTTATAGCGAATAAGGGATATGACCAATTTGTAGTCATTTATCACGAAGTAGAAGCCACATTTTGGTTTGGAAACAGAAGTTCCGGGTTTGAATTGGTGAATAACTCGACCATTTATAGCAATATAAACAGTGCTTGTTTAAGCAAAAATACTGTATATCCTTCTTATATTGATTGGGGATTGCCTGCTTATTTAGGATTTTCTAGAAGTAAAGAACCTGTGATTGCTACAGATAGTAGTGGTCAAATATTACCTGTATTATATTATTTGCTACCACCTGCGAATGCTTGGCTTACACCTGAATCAACAGGTCCTTATAATTATGCTAATACAAATGTATTTTATATAAAATCACCTAATAAATCCAATGTATTGGGAAATCCTTATTTCTATATGGAATTATTTGGACTGAATTGCATAGATGAAATGATTCCTTATGTGGATAGTAAATTTACGCGGGAATCCAATGAAACCAACGGCACATTGAACGCAGCTTTTGCGAAATTATATAAAAATACATGGGTCGCACCTGATTGGACATGCAACAATGCTAATGAACTTATTCCTGTAAGAATTTTCAATCCTCCTGCTGAGAGAATCAAAAAGCTTCGCATTAAACTTAGGGAACATAATGGGCAACTCTTGGAATTGGGTAATGGTTCTTTTTCTTTCACTCTAGAATTTACTTTATATAAGCCACAGATTGAGAGAAGAAATAGTATGTTTGTCCCTGAAACCACCGCGTATTCTTACGCTTAATAAGATTAGGTTAAAGGTTAAAGGTCAAAGGTTTAAAGGTTAATTTTATAAGTTGTTTCTACCCATGTTTTTAACGCATCTATATGACATTCCATATGATTTTCTTTGAATCCATGCAATTTTAAAAAGGTTGGCTTTTTCATTTTTTCTGTTTTATAAAAAAGATAATCCCCGAATTTTCCACTTCGTATAGACAGGTCTTTAGTAATCGTTCTCAATGCCGTGGGTATTAACTGTTTTCTCTCTTCTTCTAGCAAAGGAAGAACCTCTAGCCAGGTAATATTTTCCGGTGGTCTGTTCCCTAGAGATGATAGGTTCTTACTAATAGGGCCTTTATCGCTATTCCATGAAGCATACAAACCATATTTCCCCTTTTTAATATAAACTGGCGAACCTTCATATTCACCTATGGCCGAAGAACTATTTGCCTGAAGGAGTAATTCCTCCAAGGTATATTCTCCTTTCTCTAACCTTTTCAAGTCTATATCTGGTTTTATAGAGAGAAATGTAGCCGTTTTACCTGTCCCCTTTTTAATAACCGGACCATATTTTCCTATCATATAAGAGTGTTCATTGTCAATCTTGATTTCACATTTTTTAACTATCTCCTCGGCTTTTAACTCAGCGCATAAGACATCTAAATCTGTTTTCAATTCATTGCATACTTCATGCCAAACGGTTTGCCCTTTTACAATAGCATCTAACTTTAACTCCATCGCATTGGTATAATCATATTGAAATAGATGGTCAAAGTGTTTTAGTAAGAATTCAATAACTAATATGCCGACCGGTTGTATACAAAGCTTTCCTTTTTCATTGCCAAAATCTCTCTTGGTATTTATTTCATTCAAGATATCGTCCTCTAGTTCAAAATCTTTACAAGCTACTGTCTGTCCTTGTATGTCCATTTTCTTTACATATCCTCGTTCAATAATTTTATCTAGTAAAGAGGCAAAGGTGCTAGGTCTTCCTATTCCCTTTTCTTCTAATAATGAAATTAACCTGGCTTCAGTATAATGTTGCTTCTTATCCTTGAGAGAAACCTTGGAACTCACCTTTTGATAAGGAAGGATTGCACCATCTTTTAGTTGAAGCAAATACGAATAATGACTGGCTTCTTCTTTTTCCTTTTCCTTTTCTTTTTTCTTATAGACTTGTTGCCATCCTAAAAAAAGAGGCAGTTCTTCTGTAGTAGAATACAGTGTGTTTAACGGACCCGTAATAGTAGCATTTAGAGATGAATACTGGGCATCTGACATACAACTGGCTACTGTATTTTGCCAAATAAATGTATACAGTCGTTTCTCTCTTGGTTTCATATCGGGGGAAACTTCTAACACCGACAAATCTGTTACACGAATGGCTTCATGAGCTTTTTCTTTCTCCTTCTCATTATCTTTATCTTTATTATTAATTATTAGTACATCTTCGTCATCATCCCCAGATGTTTGAACTAAGTCATCAATCCTAGGACTAATATATTTGTCAGAACCGAAGGTTTCAACAATATACTGTTTAACTTGGTCTACAAATGGGGATGAATATTGTGTAGAATCCGTGCGCATATAGGTAATATATCCACCTTCGTATAGAGTTTGACATAGTGACATGGTTTCTTTCGGTGAATAATGTAGTTCATTGGATGCAGCCTGCTGAATCTTTGATGTGGTAAAAGGAACAGGTGCTGATTTTTCAACGGTGGATAGCCTTCCTCGTTTAAAAATATGGTCAAAATTCACGGTTTCTTCTAAAAAATTGGACACTTCACTATCTGTTTCAAATTGCTTCTTCAAATCAAATGGAATCCTTTTATTTGTAAAATATCCCACGGTATTATATACCTGTTTACCAGGATTATTGGTGATTTCTAAACTATTCTCATAGATTAACCGCAAGGCAGGAGTTTGACAACGCCCAGCTGATAAACTATGCTCAGCTTTTTTCGATATGTAACTCCATAAAAGAGGTGACAATTTAAAACCAACCAGTAAATCAAGCACTTGCCTAGCTTGTTGTGCATGGACTATTGGCATATGTATCCTTGTAGGTGACTTGATAGCTGATTGGATAGCCTTCTCGGTGATTT